>Ga0182744_1004620_pt1 | contig 10220 bp, 9 predicted proteins | sample eDN3rd30CKraftMG_FD_128525 | JGI IMG/M metagenome (GOLD analysis project Ga0182744, IMG submission 128525) | Enriched Miracle-Growth compost microbial communities from Emeryville, California, USA - eDNA 3rd pass 30_C Kraft MG (version 2) (version 2) ... | reverse complement strand
GTTGTCTGAATGGGGCTTTGATTCGGACAAGGTTGCCTCTGAAATCACCGAAGCAGTCTGAATGGAGCTTTGATTCGGACAGGGTTGCCTTTGAAATCACTGGAGTTGTCAGAAAGCAGCCAGGATTCGGACACGGTTGCCTCTGAAATCACTGGAGTTGTCTGAAAGCAGTCTGGATTCGGACAGGTTTGCCTTTGAAATCACCGAAGCAGTCTGAAAGCAGCCAGGATTTGGACAGGTATTCCTTAGAAATCACCGGATCTGTCTGATTCGGAAACTACTACTTCACTAGGAATTTAGTGCTATTCGTAACGATTCCTGATTTTGGTATAATTCTAGATAAATATTTTTTTAAAAAATAGGTTTAGCTTTCTAATAGAAAGGGTATAGAACAATTAACTATTTCTAGAGGTGATGATATGAAGGTAAATATAGAACAGCATCAGAATGAGAAGGATGTATTCGTGCATGTTAGCGGAGAAATTGATGCGTATACGGCGCCAAAGCTGCGTGAGGAGTTACTGCCTCTAACGGAGGGGAACAATAAAGTAATTACGGTCAATCTAAAGGAGGTCTCCTACATGGACAGTACGGGATTAGGCGTGTTTGTAGGAATGTTCAAGCAGCTGACCAAAAACGAGGGGGAACTGAAGCTGGTAGAGTTATCCGATCGACTGAAGCGGCTGTTTACCATTACCGGTTTAAGCCATATTATGAATATTTCTGACAATGCAGAGGATGTGGGACGATGAAAAACGTGATGGATTATATTGAAATGAAGATTCCAGCCAAACCGGAGTATGTAGGTGTCATTCGATTAACCATTTCAGGGATAGCCAGTAACATGGGGTATACATATGAGCAAATTGAGGATATCAAAATTGCTGTAAGTGAAGCGTGCACAAATGCGGTGCAGCATGCCTATCCGGAAGGTGAAAACGGCGAGGTGACTGTCGGCTTCAGCATTTATGAGGATAAATTGGAAACGATGGTGACCGATAACGGTCAAAGCTTTAATTTTAAACAGACAAAGGAAGAACTCGGCCCATATACAGAGTCCACTACAGTCGATCAACTGTCAGAGGGAGGGTTGGGTTTGTATCTGATTGAAACGCTCATGGATGAAGTCACTGTTTCAAATACGTCCGGAGTAAGTGTCTTCATGGTGAAGTATCTAAGTGAGGAGCGTGAAAATCATGACAAAGCCACCTCAGACCATGAAACGAACTAAGGAAGAAATTTATTCCTTGATTCGGGATTTTCAGGAGAACGAGAGCGAGGCCGCGCAAACCCTCTTAGTGGAGCACTACACCAATCTGATAGGAAGTATTGCGAGAAAATATTCAAAAGGCAGAAATTTGCATGAAGATATTGTCCAGGTAGGGATGATTGGACTGTTATCCAGTATCAGACGGTTTGACCCCAGCACCGGGAATCCATTTGAAGCTTATTTGGTTCCGATGGTGATTGGCGAAATTAAGCGTTTTTTAAGGGACAAGACGTGGGATGTGCATGTTCCAAGACGGATTAAAGAAATATGGCCCAAGTTGAATGGAGCTGTCGATGAGTTGACAAATCGCAATCAACGTTCGCCCAAGATACCTGAAATCGCTGAGTATTTAGGGATTTCGGAAGAGGAAGTCCTCGAGGCAATGGAATTAGGAAAAGGCTATCAAACAGCCTCTGTGGACCAAACGATTGAAACCGGTTCCGATGGCAGCGGGGTTACGGCGTTAGATGTGATCGGATCAGAGGATAAAGGCTATGAAAAAATCGACCAGAAGCTGCTGCTTGAGAGTGCCCTTCATGTGTTAAACGATAGGGAGAAGCAAATTATTCAGTCGACGTTTATTGAAAACAAAAGCCAGCGCGAAGTGGGGGAGCTGCTAGGTATTTCGCAAATGCATGTCTCTCGTATGCAAAAAAAGGCAGTCGAGAAATTACGGAAGGTTCTTGCTGGTAATACCCAAAGTGACGATTCGCCGTAATAAAATGCCTGTCCCTTATTCGCTCAATTGCGGGGGTCAGGTATCATCTTTTTACAAAGGCTCTTTTCTCAAATGTTGTTAATATTAATTGTACATAGATGAGAATGCCCGAAATGAATGAGAAAAGAGCCTGCTAACTTAGTTCTAAAGCGGCAGCCAGCTTATTCCACGTTAAAAATTGCTTTAAGATTTTAACAAGAAAACAGCCTTAGAAAAAGGGGGCGAAGCCAAATGCCAATGAAGATTGTCGTAGTAGATGATAATAAAACAAATCTAATGATTGTCGAGAAAATCCTAAGGAAGGCTGGCTATAATAGGCTGCTACTGCTGTCATCTGCATCAGATTTATATCAGTATTTAGAGCTTGATTCACCTAATCCCGGTGAAGTGCCGGTAGACTTAATTTTAATGGATATGATGATGCCGGATATTGATGGAATTGAAGCGTGCCGGACAGTTTTGGCTAATGAACGGTACTCTGACCTGCCGATTATTTTTGTTACGGCGATGGGAGATTCCAATAAGATGGCCGAGGCGATGGATGCGGGAGCTCTTGATTATGTGTTGAAACCAATTAATAAAGTCGAACTCCTAGCCCGGATTCGTTCCGTTCTAAGGTTAAAGCAAGAAAAAGACTTGCGGAAGGAACGGGACAGACGAATTGAATATGAGCTCGACCTGGCCAGGCAGGTGCAGCGAAGCATGCTTAGCAGTCCGCTAAAGGAAAAGGATATCAGCATTTCCTCTGTGTACAGACCTACCTTTGAGCTTGCCGGTGACTTCTATGCCTGGTATCAGATTAGTCCGAACCAATACGGCGTCATCCTGCTCGATATGATGGGTCACGGTATTTCTTCCTCACTGGTTGGGATGTACATATATTCTGCTTTAAAAGATTGTATTACGGGAATCGTTGATCCGGAAAAGGTCATGTTAGAGCTGAACAGGAGAATGAATCAGCTTCATAATCCTGATAGTTTAATGAACTACTATTTCACGGCGATTTACTTTGTCCTCGATACGGAAAAACAAACCATTGAGTACGTCAATGCAGGCCATCCTGATGGGATTGCAATTGTAGATCAAGATGTGAAGCTTTTAACAGAAGGGTCATGTGCGATCGGTTTTTTTGAGGAGATTGAAGTCACCAAAGGAGTCATTCCTTATTCCGAATCTGCCCGAATTTTGCTGTATACGGACGGGTTATCGGAGTGGCTGGAGGAAAAATATGAGGATGCTAGTGATAAGCTGATTGGTGCTTTGCAAGCGGAGGATATGCAGGACCCTGCGGCGTTATTGAATCAATTGCAGCCAGGCTGGGAGCTCGTCAATCCACCAAAAGATGATATGTGTCTTGTTTTGATTTCTGCAAATTCTTCATCATAAAAGGGTGTCAGCGTTTTGGCTGACACCCCCATTCTTTGTTTGTTACTCACCCAGATAGGCGTCGAACATCCATCTGTGCTTTTCTAATGAGGTACGAATGTGAACGAGCAGGTCGGCAGTCGGCTGGTCATCATTTTCCTCTGCAAGTGAGATCCCTTCCGTCAATTCGTTACAAATCACTTCAAAATCATCTGCTAGAGTTTGAATCATTTGCTGTGCATCTTCTTCCCCTGTTGCTTCTTTCAGAGAGGAAAGTTCCAGAGTCTCCGCGAGAGTAGCGGCTGGCAATGCTCGCTGCGACAGCATTCTTTCCGCGATGGTATCCAGATGTAGTGCAGCTTCCTTGTAAAGTTCCTCAAATTTAAGGTGCAGGGTAAAAAAGTGCTCACCCTTTACATACCAGTGGAAATGATGCAGCTTCATATGAAGAACAGAAAAGTTCGCCACCTGCCTGTTCAGCGTATCTGTTACCGTTTTGTCTTTTGACTTTGTTTTAGTACTTGTTGCCATAATCATTACCTCCTCTAAAAATTGTGGTGTACTTGTTATATACCCGGTTTGCGAGACTTGAAACTAGTAATTTTTAGCTGATCCAAAGACTAGGTGGATTTTGGAACCTGTTGATTTGTGCGGAAGGTGTGAGACTCCTGCTCAGAGGACGGGACAGGGGAGACCCCGCGCTCATCTCTTAGCGCCGAGGAGGCTTCCCGAACGGCCTGCAGAAAGCGAAGCACCTGGAGCACAAATCAACAGCCTAATTTAAAAGCAGGTTGGGACAAAATTCCCATTGGGTGAGATTGCTAGAAACGATATGATAGAAATAACTATTTTTTTACAAAAGGGGGAAAGCAGAGAATGAAGGGTTTACATTTCAACATCCACACCAAAATCATTGCAGGCTATTTATTCATTTTGATTTGCTTAGTAATCTCCCTGTTAATTGTGATGAATCGAATGTCGGCTATGCAGCAAGAGGTCGATTTTGTTTCGCAGCATGATATTGAGGTTCACAATCTAGCAAATCAAATTCAAAAGAATGTCTTAGATATGGAAACGGGCATGAGGGGGTATGTGATTACAGGAAATGAGGAGTACCTCGAGCCCTACCATACAGCAAGCCGGAACTGGCTCGACAACTTCAACAAGCTACACTCCTTGCTTGCGAGTAACGGGAGCCAGCAGCGAAATTTAGATGAAATCAAGCCGTTGATCCAAAAATGGTTCACCAATTCTGCTGAAAACGTGGTGAATCAGAAAAAGATTAATAACCAAGCCGCATTAGATCAGCATTTTAACAATAACAAAGGCAAGAAAATGACAGATGAACTCCGGGCGCACTTTGATTCATTCTTAGAAAATCAAAATAAACTTACGAGCAAGCGCGTGGAGCAGCTAAATCAGGACAATAACAATTTAAAAATCACATTGTATGGATTGATCATTGTGGTTACCTTAATTACCATTGCCACGGCGGTCTTCCTGGCCAATTCGATTGTCAATACAATTAAGCAGGTGGTCAGAACGATAAAAAATGTTACGGATTCAAGAGAGACCGAGGTAGACCTGTCTACTAGAATTGAGGTCAGCACCCATGATGAAACCCGCGAACTGGCAGAAGCGATGAACGAGCTTCTCAGCAGTCTTGAGAAACAGAATTGGGTTCAGAAGGGTGTTGCGGAAATCTCGACGATGTACCAGGGGATGACCGATCTTACAGAATTGACGCATGCTTTTATCACCAAGCTTACTCCTATGCTTGATGCTGTTTATGGCGTGGTTTATCTCCGTAAAAGTCAAGGCAGCGAAGTTCGTTACGTGAAAGAGGCCGGTTATGCGCTTGTTTCAGAAGAAGCAGCAGGTGTGAGTTTCGGCTTAGGAGAAGGGTTAATTGGTCAGGCAGCAATGGATCAAAGAATCTTCCTGATTGACAACCTGCCAGAGGAACATTTTAAAGTATCATCAGGGTTAGGGAAATCTTCTCCGCGAAATCTGTTGGTGGCACCTATTTTGGTGGATGGCAGGGTAGAGGCAGTGGTGGAGATTGCGGCATTTCAACCGTTTATGGCGCAGCATCTGACCTTACTAGACCTGCTTCAAGATAAGTTTGGTTCTGCGATTACCAATGTCGCCGGACGGATGGAGGTTGAAAGGCTGCTCGGGGAATCACAGGTGTTAACCGAGGAACTTCAGGCGCAGTCAGAGGAGCTTCAAGCTCAATCGGAAGAGCTGCAAATGCAGCAGGAACAGCTGCGGATTACCAATGAATATTTAGAAGAACAGAAGCAATATGCTGAACAAAGGGCGTTTGAGCTGAAGAAAGCAAAGGATGAACTTGAGGAGTATTCTAGGAAATTACAGCTAAGCTCGCAGTATAAAACGGACTTCCTGGCAAACATGTCGCATGAGCTGCGCACCCCATTAAATAGTATTCTGATTCTATCTCAAATGCTGATGGAAAACGACGAGGAAATGGACAACTCTGAAGTGAAGGATTCCTCTAGGGTCATCTACACGGCCGGAAGCGATTTGCTGCGGCTGATTGATGATATTCTCGATTTATCAAAAATTGAAGCGGGTAAGATTGAAATTTTAACCGATGAAGTGAACGTGACAGAAATCCCACAGATGATGAAGAATATGTTTAATCCGGTTGCAGCCAAAAAGAATCTGAATTTTGAGGTGCATACCGCTGCAAATGTTCCTGCTGTCATCACAACAGATGGGCAGCGCCTGCAGCAAATTTGGAAGAATTTATTATCCAATGCCTTTAAGTTTACCGAGCAGGGTTCGGTCACAGTCAACATTGAACATGCGTGCCGGGAAAAGGTGGAGGAACTATTGCCCGGACTGGATGAGGAGGAATTCGTACTGGCCATATCGGTTAGCGATACAGGGATTGGAATCGCAAAAGAAAAGCAGGAAATTATCTTCAATGCGTTCCAGCAGGTGGATGGCACCACGAACCGGCAATTTGGAGGAACTGGTTTAGGGTTATCGATATGCCGTGAATTTACCCGCTTGCTTGGCGGTGCGATTACGGTTGAAAGCGAGCCGGAAAAAGGAAGCACGTTTACGCTTTACATCCCAGGCAGACTGGAGGGGGCAGATTATGCACTTCAGCTGGAACAGCTAGCTCAAAATGAGGTGGCTGTAAGTGTGATCGAAATAGAGGAGCAGCTGCCGGTCAATGAAGAACCCGAAACTCCAGAGGAAATAGAAGCGGAGGCTTCTGATGATGACCAGTTATTTAAAGGAAAGAAAGTACTGTTGGCAGAGGATGATCGCCGGAATGTGTTTGCACTTGTAACTGCGCTTGAGAAAAAAGGAGTGAAGGTTCAAGTGGCAGAGAACGGTAAAAGTGCGATTGAATTATTGCAAAAGCAAGCAGATTTTGACCTTGTGTTCATGGATATCATGATGCCCGTAATGGGGGGCTATGAAGCGATGAAAGTCATCCGTGAGGACTTGGGAATGGAAAGGCTGCCGATTATTGCGCTTACAGCAAAGGCAATGAAAGGTGAGCGTGACAAGTGTATGGAGGCCGGCGCTTCTGATTATATTATGAAACCATTAAATATCAATCAGTTATTCTCGTTAATGCGGGTATGGCTGACACAGCAGGTGAATGAAGAGTGAACAATACTACAAAGGAAACACTGACAGAAATCAATCTGCTGGAGCCAAATGAGCTTGAGGAGATCGAAATTAAATTGCTGCTTGAGGGCTTGTATCAAATGTATGGATATGACTTCAGGAGCTATGTTAGAGGCTCGATCGGCAGGAGAATTTTATATCGGATGAAGGCAGAGCGGCTTCCGACCATTACGGCTTTATTGGAAAAGGTGCTCCACGAACCGGGAGTATTGGAGCGTCTGCTGAATGATTTTTCCATCCGAATGACGGAAATGTACCGTGACCCCAGTTTTTTTGCCGCTTTTCGTAATGAAGTGGTACCCTTGCTTCGCGATCTCCCTGAAATCCGCATTTGGCATGCCGGCTGCGCGACAGGTGAGGAGGTTTATTCCATGGCAATTCTTTTGAAGGAGGAGGGGTTGCTTGAGAAAGCGAGAATTTACGCAACCGATATGAATGAAAAGGCTTTGCAAGCAGCGCAAAAGGGAGCGTTTCCGCTTAAAAAAATGCAGCAGTATACGAAAAACTACTTGAAGGCCGGCGGGAAAATGGCGTTTTCTGAGTACTATACCGCGGACCATCAGTTTGCTTACTTTTCATCCAGTTTGAATGAGAAGCTGACTTTTGCTCAGCATAATTTGGTCAGTGACAGCTCGTTTAATGAGTTTCATGTCATTCTTTGCCGCAATGTCATGATCTATTTTGATAATGCCCTGCAGCAGCAGGTGCATGGATTGTTTTATGAGAGCCTGGCTGACGGCGGATTCATTGGACTCGGAAGTAAAGAATCAATCCTAAGTATGCCAAAGGGCATGAAGTACGCAGAATTTAATTCAACTGAAAAAATCTATCGAAAAAAAGTAGATGCCTAAGCTTTTCGCTTTTGAAGTACCCTCACATATCAAAGCAACTAAACAAGCAGAGTGATTCTTAAAAGAATTCGCTCTGCTTTTTGTTGATATGGCGGGGTTTATGACAATTCTTATATCAAAATTCGTATTTATTCAAAAAAAGTGCGATGTCCTGTTAAACATTGCACCCATCTCTTCAAGTAATCTGTAGTATTAATCCATATCATTTTCTTGTTCGACTTTAATAATTTTTCCTGATTTTGCAAGAATCTCAACCTCAAATATTCTGTTATCTGCTGTTAAAATGAAAACTTCATAAACTAAAACACCATTTTCTAAATCCATATCTACATGTTGCACTCTTCCAGGTACACGTTTAAGTGCAATTTCTTGTGCTTGTTGCTTCGTAATTCTTTGTCTATAAATGGGCATAGAGTTGTTATGATAATAATTTTCATACATGGGAAATTCCCTCCTCCTCATTAAAAAGGTCAACTCATTTATCCATATGAAATAGACAAATTATAGGTGCTTCATCAGGACATTTCTTCAAGTAACCTCCTTCGTTAGTGCAATGAATTTCTTTACTGATTTTACACCCGAAGTCGCACTGCTTTTGGCTAATAATTAAGCTGAGGTAGGAATTTTTTTATGTTTGATAGAGTGAATGATAGGGTATTTCTTTTTTAAAAGAATGTGGGGGAGCACATATGAAAGTTAGAATCGAGATATTCTTTGTTATCATGATGTTTTTTATTAGCTGGTTAGTTCTATATACAACATTTCCCTTTTGGTTGAAAATGTTAGGAGTTAGTTTGTATGCAGGTATTATTTTATACAGTGTGGCAGATTTATGGCTTCAAAATCGTTCTGTGCCAAGAACTCTTTTATGGACATGTTTGTTAATACTGATCCCTGTTGCGGGCTATATTTTGTATGTGTATTCAGGGCAGTTGCTTTTTAAAGGGGAACTTTTTAAAAGCAAGCGTGCCAGTGACCGCGAGTTGTTCGAGGCACTGAGTAAAAATAAAACGCCCCTTAAGGAGCCGTTGATGCTAAATGACCTTCAAAGTGGGTTTATCAGCTACCTCGAACGAGTGACCTTAACCAATCAAAACCAGAATACCAGGACCCAAATTTTAAAAAACGGCGAGGAAACCTTTGAGGAGATGAAACAGCGGCTGCTTGAGGCAAAAGACTTTATTCATTTAGAGTATTATATCTTTCGCTATGACAGGCTGGGGCAGGAGCTGATGGATATCTTGAGCGAGAAGGTAAAGGAAGGAGTGGAGGTCAGGCTGATTTACGATGCATTCGGAAGCTACGCCCTTTCCGAACAGGATAGAAGGAAAATGGCCGATGCTGGGATTTTGCTTCACCCTTTTCTGCCGCTGAAATTCGGGTGGTTGACGCAAAAGTTTAATTTCCGTAATCATCGAAAGATTATTGTCATTGATGGAAAAATTGGGTTTGTCGGCGGATTGAATGTGGGAGTGGAATATCTTGGCGAGGATAACAAGATTGGCTTTTGGTGTGATACGCATGTTTTGCTGGAAGGAGAAGCGGTCCAGACATTGCATGCTGTTTTTTTATTAGATTGGAAGTATGTCTGCGGCGAAATGCTGTTTGAGGACCCTCGCTATCTTGAAGGAGTACCTGTGAAGGGGGATGGTCTCGTTCACGTGGTTGCCACGGGACCAGAAACCCGGGATATGGGGGATCACTTTTATGGTTTGATCACAAGTGCGACAAAGTCCATTTGGATTGCGACACCGTACTATATTCCCAATCAGACCATTATGACGGCACTGCGGGTGGCGGCGAAAAAGGGTATTCAAGTTAAGCTGATGGTGCCCGAGAGCAATGACAGTTTTCTTACCCAATATGCCACACAATCCTATTTTCCAGAACTGCTCCGTGCTGGGGTTGAGCTCTACACCTACCAAAAAGGCTTCTTACATAAAAAAGTGATGATTGTGGATGGAGACATGGCTTCGATTGGAACAGCGAATATGGATCTGCGCAGTTTTCATTTGAATTTTGAGGTTCAATTGTTTTTATCTGGCACCGACAGCATTAACACCCTGGTAGCTCATTTTGAAGAAGACCTGAAAGAATGCAGCCGCGTCAGGCCGGTTGCTTTTTATAAAAGAGGTCTAGGTGTTAAATGGAAGGAATCCTTCGCCCGGCTGTTCTCGGGTGTCCTCTAGTATCATGAAAAGCATCTGTTTTTAGGTACAGCCATAGCAATAAACTTTAAGGTGAAATCGCAAAGGTTTCGCCTTTTTTAATTTGTTTTAATAGCAGCCTTTTTAGTTATTAAATAAGACCAGAGAAGTAGAGAAAATTAAGGCTGTGGCTC
>Ga0182744_1004618_pt1 | contig 10226 bp, 8 predicted proteins | sample eDN3rd30CKraftMG_FD_128525 | JGI IMG/M metagenome (GOLD analysis project Ga0182744, IMG submission 128525) | Enriched Miracle-Growth compost microbial communities from Emeryville, California, USA - eDNA 3rd pass 30_C Kraft MG (version 2) (version 2) ... | reverse complement strand
CTGGGACTGGGTGCATATCCGCTTTCTCATCCTGCCGGCGATCACCCTGTCGGTCATCCCCGCCGGCTTGATCACGCGAACCGTGCGCGGGACGGTGATCGAAATCCTCAACCAGGATTTCATCACCACCTTGCGCGGCAAGGGCATCAGGCGCAGCGGGTTGCTGCTGCATGTGGTGAAGAATGCGGCGCCCACCGTGCTGGCTGTGATGGGTCTGCAGTTCGGCTATCTGATGGGCGGATCCATCCTTGTCGAATCCGTCTTCAGTTGGCCGGGCACGGGGATGATGTTGAACAACGCCATTTTCCGCCGCGACATTCCGGTTATCCAGGGGGCGACGCTGGTGCTGGCCATGTTCTTCGTCCTGCTCAATCTCATCGTCGATCTGGTGCAGACGGCGATCGATCCAAGGATGCGCCGGACGTGAGCGCAATTTCCTCCCAGGACGGCCGCCTCAGCGGCCGCAATCCGCCGCCGGTGGTCGTCAGTCCCGGATATTGGAAAGGCGTCATACGCCGTGTGTCGCGCGATCGCACGACCCTGATCTGCGGCGCGATCCTGCTGGCGATGCTGCTGATCATCGTGTTCGCGCCGCTGCTGGCCCCGTTCGATCCTTTGCAGGGCAGCACCGGGCGGCGGCTGAAGCCGGTCGGCTGGCATGGACATGTGCTTGGCACCGATGAACTCGGGCGCGATATGCTCTCGCGGCTGATGTATGGCGGCCGCTACTCCTGGTTTCTGGGCATCGCGCCTGTCGTCGTCGCCTTTCTGATCGGTGGCGGCCTCGGCATCACGGCGGGGTTTGCCGGCGGCAAGGTCAATATGCTGATCATGCGGGCGACCGACGTGTTCTATGCATTTCCTTCCGTCCTGCTGGCGGTGGCGATCAGTGGCGCGCTGGGACCGGGCATCTTCAATGCGATCCTGGCGCTGACGCTGGTTTTCATTCCGCCGATGATCCGCGTTTCGGAGAGCGTCACGACTTCCGTGCGCAATCTCGACTACGTCGAAGCGGCGCGCGCGACCGGAGCCGGCAACCGGCGCCTGGTGCGCGTTCACGTGCTGCCGAACGTGCTTGGCCCGATCTTCGTCTATGCGACGACCCTGGTCAGCGTTTCCATGATCCTGGCCTCGGGCCTGTCCTTTCTCGGGCTTGGCGTGAAGCCGCCGGAAGCCGAATGGGGGCTGATGCTCAATACGTTGCGGACGGCGATCTACACGCAGCCGCTGCTGGCGACGTTGCCGGGCATCTGCATCTTTACGACGAGCGTCTGTTTCAATCTTCTGAGCGACGGGCTGCGCTCGGCGATGGACGTTCGCGCCTGACGAGAGGTCGGCATAACGGACATGCCGGCCTCGGTGGTTACGATGGTACGCGGTTTGCTTGACCTTGACTTGTGTATTCATGAGGCTGTCGTCGCGTAAGAGGCGCTGAGCGAATTCCGGCGGCCGCTTTCGGGCCGCGACGCCTCCTGATCAACCTGCGTGAGGTGTTCCATGGCGTCTCGAAGCATTGCGGCGATCGGTTCTCTGGCGGCCCTTCTCTTTGCTACGTCATTGCAAGCGCAAACCTTGCGCGTCGGCATGACGACGACCGACCTGCCGACGACCGGCGGCATTCCCGACAATGGCAGCGAAGGCGGGCGCTTTGCCGGCTACACCATCTATGATGCGCTGGTGAATTGGGACTTCACCAAAGTCGACAAGAGTGCCGACCTGACGCCCGGCCTTGCAACTGAATGGAAGGTCGATCCTGCCGATCCGCAGACCTGGATATTCACCATCAGGCAGGGCGTGAAATTCCACGACGGCAGCGTGTTGACGGCCGACGATATCATCTGGAATTTCGACCGGCACCTGAACAGCAAGGCGCCGAACTATGACCGGGCGCAGGCGGGCAGCTACCGCAACTATACATCGCAGGTCGATAAATACTGGAAGATCGACGATACCCACATCGCGCTGCATACCAAGGTGCCCTACAGCGTGCTGCCCTACATGATCTCGCGCGTCTTCATCGTCAGCCCGACGCAATACAAGAAAATAGGCAATTGGCTCGATTTCCAGGCGAATCCCTCGGGCACGGGGCCCTTCAAGGTGGAGAAGATCAATCCGCACGTGTCCATAGATCTCGTCCGTAATGACGATTACTGGGACAAGACACGCATTCCGAAACTGAAGAAGATGATCCTGATGCCAATTCCCGATGCGAATACGCGTGTTGCAGCGTTGCGCTCGGGGCAGGTCGACTGGATCGAATATCCGGCGCCCGATTCCATTCCGTCCTTGAAAGCAGCGGGCTTTCAGGTCGTCACCAAGCCTTATCCGCATGTCTGGGCCTGGCAGTACAACACGACCGAGAAGTCGGCGTTCCACGACAAGCGAGTGCGCCTCGCGCTCAACTATGCGATCGACCGTGACGGTATGGTCGAATTGCTGGGTGGCACCGCGAAGCCTTCGATCGGATTCTATGACAAGGAAAGCAAATATTTCGGCAAGCCTGCGGTGATCTTCAATTACGATCCCGAGAAAGCCAAGGCGCTTCTCAAGGAAGCCGGCTACGGGCCGGGAGGCAAGAAGCTCGACATCACCGTGCAATTGCCGACGGCCGGTTCCGGCAACATGGTGCCGCTGCCGATGGGGGAGGTCGTGCAGCAGAACCTGCGCGACGTCGGCGTCAATCTGTCCTACGAGGTCGTCGACTGGGGCACCATGCTGTCGTCCCTGCGGCAGCCGCCGGGCACTCCCAACACGCCGCATCGCGACGGCATCGCCCATGGCCTGCCGCTGGGTGACCCGACCAACTTCTACAACGAGTTCACCAGCATGGCGTTTTCTCCCTCGGGCTCTAACTGGAGCCTGTACAAGAACGACAAGGTCGACGAGCTGTCGCGCAAGGCATTCGAGACGTTCGATCCGGCAGAACGCGACGGGCTAATCGCGCAAGCCCATGCGCTCGTCGTTGACGACGCGGCCTGGCTTTTTGTCGTGCACGATCTCAATCCGCGCGCGCTTGGCAAGAACGTTGTCGGATTTGTGCAGGCGCAAAGCTGGTATCAGGACTTTACCCAGCTCACCGTGAAAGACTGATCGTTCGTTCTGGCGGCATGCAAATTGCTAAGTAAATGCTTGAAAATGTCGATGCGTAAGAAGTCGAAGGAGTGACGCCATGAAGGATCAAGCCGACGAGGCGAAGAAGCCGTTCCGCCTTGAAGAAGCAACCATCGCGGAATTGCATGCGGCGATCAGATCGGGCGAGACGACCGTCGTTGGCGTCGTGCAGCATTACATCGACCGCGTGCGTGCCTTTAACGGCGTCGCCAGCATGCTGGTCACGGAAGATGGCGCGCCGGTTGCCGAGGCCTCGGGCACGGTCCGCGGCCTACAGCCACTGCGCTTTCCAACCCAGACGATAAAGGCATCTGACGTTCTGCCGGATCTCGACAAATATGTCGGTCCGCCGCTGGAATTCGGCCGCATGGAGCCGACCGCGTCCGATCCTTCGGTGCAGCAGCAGTTCGGCATGATCGTTGGCATTCCCAATGCCGGCCAGGTCAATGCGCTGGGCACACTCAATATTCGCGGTGAACGGTCGGCCACCTGCAAGGGCGAATTCGACAAGCATCCCTCGCTTGGCCCCCTGCCGCCGGGTGCCCCGCCGGTCTGCGAATATTTCCGTCAATTGCCGGATGCGCTTGAGCGCGCCGCAGAGCTTGACGCGCTCTACGGGACGAACCCAGATCTTGAAAAAATGCCGATGTACGGCGTGGTATTTTCGTTCAAGGACCCGTTCGATACGAAAGACATGCGCTCGACCGGCGGCGGCGATGCCGCCTATGACATGGACGCGCCGGCGCGCGACCATGTGCTCGTCGAGCAGTTGCGCAACAAGGGCGCCATCATCTTCGCCAAGGCGGTGAACACGGAATATAACGGCCGTGCCGGCGATCCTGGCGGCCGGCACACGCCGGATATGGTCCTGCCCTCGGTACTCGGCTATCAGCGCAGCACCTGGGCGGGCAATCCGTCGAACCCCTACGATACCACAAGGTCGGCTTCGCTGGGATCGAGTTCCGGCTCGGCGCTGTCGGTGAGCACCAATCTCGTCATGGCAAGCCTGGGCGAAGAAACGCGCGCCTCGTGCCGCGGACCGTCGAACCACAATTCCGTGGCGCTCATCCTGCCGCAAAAGGCGTTGATCGGCTTCGACGGTGGCGCGATCGGCGCCGACATCTATGTGGACCGTACCGGCATTCATTGCCGCTCGATCGTCGATTGCGCGAAAGTGCTCGATTCCTTGAAAGACCCTGTCGAGGGCTATTACGATCCGCGCGATCACTTCACCACCATTCCGCGCTCGGCGGTTCTTTCGACGCCTTATGCAAGCCATGTCGGCTCGCCGGGTACGCCTGGCTCGCTGAAGGACATGCGGCTCGGCGTCATCCGCGAATCCATGGTCTATCAGCCCGGCTCTCTCAGCGAGGAGCCGATCGTCACTGCCGCGGTGAAGGAGATCAAAACCGTGCTCGGCGGCACGCTGGGCGCGACGCTGGTGGAATCGTCCCATCGTCTGTGGAAGAACGATCCTGATATCGAGAAAATGAAGACGGATTTCTGCACGGCGCTGGCGCGGCTCGTGCCGCTGCTGATGCCCGAACTGCTGTTCCGTCTCGGCGCCGATAGCCAGCCCGTGTTCAAGGAGTTCGCCGCCGCTATCGAGCCGACGGAGTTCATGCCCGGCAAGGTCTTCGGCTCAGGCAAGATGAAGCCGATCGACTATTTCGTCGAGATGGCGGAGGAGCGTATTGCGCCGCCGTCCAATCTCGACATCGCGACGATCCAGAACCAGGAACTGGCGATGGGCTTCCGCTTCCATATTCCGCAATATCTGACGCGGCGGGCCGCTGACTGGAATAAGCTGGGCTTCTCCGAGCGCGTCGTCGATTTCGCCATGCTGAATGCCCGGTCGAAATTCTGGGGTGACGATCAGCGCGCCGCCTTCAAGAACTGGGAAGAAGTGACCGACCTGCGCAATCCGCTCGACAAGCGCCAGGGCGTCAACGAGCGCATCATGTTGCAGCAATTGCTGCGCCGCGTGGACATGATGGTGCTCTATGAAAACCATCTCGATGCGTTCGTGCGCCTGCATACGCCGTTCCCGCCGGGAAAGATCGGCGGCGCCGGACAGCCGGGCCTGCCGAACAACCTGCGCGGCGAATCGTTCAACGGTCCGAATGCCGGCCTCACCGAAATCCTCATTCCGGCCGGCTATGTCAGCACCGTCTACGATCCGGTTTTCAAACTCAGCGACGATGGCAAGCGTTATCTCCATGTCGCATCCGACAAGACAACGCCGGTGCCGGAGCCCGGCATGCCGTTCTCGCTGGTCTTCCGCTCCGATCCAGGCCGGGAAGACGTCATCTTGAAGGTAGCCTCAGCCTATGAGGCGGCAACGCACCGCCGCATTCCGCCACCGTCGTTCGGGCCGATCCCGATGCGGGCCAGGGAGGCGGCAGGCGCCTGATCCAGAGCTTCGGTTCTGATGGGATCAGAACCGAAGCTCTACTTTTTTGTTTTGACGCGTTTTCTTCATGCGAGCCGGCGACCACTCCGCTCGAAAACGCTCTACTATCCGTTGGCGACGGCGATCAGGTCGATCTCGACGAGGAAATCGGGGTGAGACAGGTGCGTCACGCCGATCATCGTGCTGCAGGGCAGGTTCTTGTAGGGCTTCGGAATTGTGGGGTCCGACGTGACCTGCCGCAGAGCGGCGATGTCGAGCGTGTAGATACGGCGATGGGTCACGTCTTCCCAGTTCGCGCCGGCGGCCTCGAGTTGTAGGGTCAGTTTTTCGATGCAGAAAAGATATTGCGCGCGCAGATCGCCCGGTGCGATGCAGCCGAAGTCGTCGCCCTGCGGGGTCTGGCCGGAAACGAAGATCAGCTTCATCGGGCCGGTGACGGTGATGACACGCGAGAATGGTGGATGGGCGAGAACGCCGGGGGGATTGATGTGCTCTTTATGCATGGCGTTTCCAATATGAGGGGACGGATGGCAACAACCGCCCGGCAGCCGGTTGCAAGCAGGCAGGCTTCTCAGGCAGCGTAGTGTTCCGGCGGGCTTTGGACCCATGTCCGGTGAATCAGGCGGATGTACTTCTCCTTGTCGAACGGCGTGCCGCGGTGGAGCGTGCAATTGTTGTCCCAGATGACGAGATCGCCCTGGCGCCACTTGTGGCTGTAGACGAACCGATCCTCGGTCACATAGGCGACGAGCTCCTTCAGCAGTTCCAGGCCTGCGGGATTGTCCATGCCGACGACGCCATTGGTGCCGCCGTAGCAGGGACGCAGCGCAAGGCGCCCGTCGATGGGGTGTCGCCTGACCATCGGATGGAAGACGTCGGGCAAGGTGTCGCGCTGGTGCTGGGTCAGCACATTGCCCTTCATAAGCGCCAGGGAAACGAAGCTGTGATGGATTCGAAGATCGCGCAAGGCGGCCTGACGGCTTGGCAGCAAGGCATTCCAGGCCGCGCAAAGGTCGGAGAAAAGGGTATTGGACCCTTCCGGCGGCACTTCCAGGGCATACAGGATGGTGCAAAAGCCCGGGCGGCGATCGTAGGACATGTCGAAGTGCCAGCCGGTCCCTGCATCGGCGTCGCCAATGCGGCGTCCATCGACGATCTTGTTCGAGATCACGAAAATATCGGGCTGGTCCGGCAGCACATATTCCTTGCGCGGATTGTCGGCGGGGATACCGAAAAGCCTGGTGAAGTCGACCTGCTGTTGCGGCGAAAGCCGCTGGTCTCGCAAAACGACAACGCCGTTGGCGTTCAAGGCGTCGACGATCTGCCTGATCTCTTGGGGCGAAGCCTTCGTTACGTCCAGGCCGGAAATCTCGATCCCGAACGATCCGCTCAAAGGCTGCGTTGTTACGCCGGTAGACGAGTCCATGGCTGCTCCCCCTAGCGTCGGATCGCGACGTTGCGCGGATGCTAGCAAACGGCGGAAATAACGGCAATATGATTGGTAATCGCAATAACTGGCCGGTCGGGAATGTCAGCCGGGAGAATGAGCGTGCAGGAAGCCGCCGGGCGTGAGCTGACGAAGCAGGCACTAAAGTTGAAACAGCAAACCTTAAGGTAAGGAAAGCGAATTGCTTATCGTTCTTGATTCAATGATACATATATTTGATAATAACAAATAATATGCTACGTCTTGTTGACCGGGTCATTGGAACGTCAGCCATGGTTGATCTCATCGTCCTTCTGAAGCGGGCTGACGCGATTGGGCGCGATGAGTTTGTGCGACGTTGGGCGGACAATAGTGTCGCGGTCTATGAGGTGACAACCGGAGCCAGCGTCATGCCGTGCCGCGTCACGGCGGAGCCGCCGCCGCTGCCGGGAATGCCAACCATAGGCGTCAGCATCGATGCTTTTGAAAAACTGAGTTTCGCCGGGGCAGAAGATTTCGCCGATTGCTGGCGGAGGAGTTCCGGGGCTCTCGCCGAATTGCGTAGCATTGTCGGCGCCATGTCGGTGCTGAGCGTTCGAAGCCACGTGGTCCGTGACCATACGGAGAGCGATGCATCCGCGGACTTCCTGAAACGCATCGTGCTGGTGAAGCGCGATCCAAAGCTGGCACGGGAACCGTATCTGGAGCATTGGCTGAACGTGCACGCGAAGCTTGCGCAGCAGGTGAAGGGCGGGTCGCGTCTCTACATTCAGCATGAAGTCTTATCGGAGCTGGAAAACCCCGGCGGCATCGCCTCGCTTTCTCTGAACCTGGATGGCTTTTCGGAGACCTGGTACGACGATGAGGCGAAAATGAGCCGGGCTGCCGCTACAGCGGAAGGCCAGGCTGTCGCCCGGGACAATCTGGCCATTGGAGGGCAATCCAAACGGTTCTTTTTCGAAACAGTCCATCAGGCATGAGTCTTTAGCGTCACCTCCAGCAAACAGTTTCAACAACAAGACATACGGAGTTCAGCATGTTTCGCTCATTGTTTGTCGCGACGGTCCTGGCCTTCCATCTTGCGCCGGCTACCGCGGTTCTGGCTCAGTCCGCCTATCCGGACCGGCCGATCAAGATGGTGGTTCCCTATGCGCCGGGCGGCCAGTTCGATATTCACGCGCGGGCTCTCGCCAACAAAATGAAGGAAAGCCTGAAGCAGAACGTGCTGATCGAGAACCGGCCCGGTGCCGCCACGGCGCTGGGCACAAGTTACGTCGCGCAGTCGCGAAACGATGGCTATACGATCCTGTTTGCTGGCGCCAACGCCTTTGCCGTGGCGCCACACCAGATCAAGGATCTCGGCTACAAGGTCTCGGATTTCCAACCGATCTCATTGGTCAGTCTGCTGCCGCAAGGCCTCATCATCAATACGAAGGTCATCCCGGTGTCGAATTTTGCCGAATTCGTCACCTACGTGAAAGCGCATCCCAACAAGCTGTCCTACGGCACGTCGGGCACCGGCGGCTCCCAGCATCTGATCGGCGAGAATCTGAAGAAGGTCTTCAATCTGGATATGGTGCAGATCGGCTATCGGGGGACGCCGGAAGTTTTGCAGGAGCTTTTGTCGGGTCAGATCGGGCTGACGATCGATGGCGTGGTCGCCTATCTGCCGAAGATGGGGAAGGATGGACCGCTGAAAACCATCGCCGTCAACAGCAGCGTCCGGCTTGCGGCGGTGCCCGATGCTCCGACGTTTGAGGAAATGGGCTATCCGCAGATGACATCGGGGTCGTGGGGCGCGATCTTCGCGCCGGCCGGCACGCCAAGGCCCGCGGTGGATGCGCTGCGCAATGCGATCGTGGTGGCGAACAACGATCCCGAAATTCGCGACTTCGTCATCAAGGGCGGTGCGACACCGACCACCTCGACACCGGAAGAGCTTCAGGCCCTGATCGAAGCCGACAGCAAGAAATGGGCTGTGATGGTCAAGCTGCTGGACGTGAACTGACAGAATGGAAGAGCGGGAGCGCGTCGCCTATTCGCCGATCATCGACCGGCCGAGAATCCGCTGGCCAGGCGACGCGCGGGTCGCGTTCTGGATCAGTCCGAATGCGATGTTCTACGAATATCAGCCGCCGGCGAACGCCTTGCGCGATCCGTGGCCGCGGACCCCGCATCCGGACGTTCGTTCCTATGGCCATCAGGACTATGGCAACCGGGTCGGCTTCTGGCGCATGCTCGAAATCATCGATCAGCATGCCATGCCGTGCACCGCAGCGCTCAATGTCGCGGTTCTGCAGCATTTTCCCGAGATGCGGAAGGCCATGGTCGCGCGCGACTGGAATTACATGAGTCACGGCCTCTACAATACGCGCTATCTCTGGGACGTGAGCGAAGACGACGAACGGGCATTCTATCGCGATATCATCGATACGGTCTACGAGCTCACCGGAAAGCGCGTCGTGGGCGCCATGGGACCGGGGCCGCAATCGCTCACCTCACGCACGCCGGATCTGCTGGCCGAAGCCGGCATCCTCTATCAGGCCGACTGGTTCCATGACGATCAGCCATTCCCCATCAATGTCCGGCAGGGCCGGCTGATTTCCATGCCCTATACGCTCGAGATCAGCGATTCCTCTGTGATCGGGACCGGAGCCGGCACAGCCTGGGAGGGCGACGACTTCGCCGAAATCATCAAGCGCCAATTCGATACGCTTTATGAAGAGGGTGCGGAAAGCGGCAGGGTCATGTGCATCTCCCTGCACGCCTATCTCATCGCCCAGCCGCATCGCGCCCGCTATCTCGACGAGGCATTGTCCTACATCCTTTCCCATGATGGGGTCTGGAAGACGACGGCCGAAGATATCGCGGCCTACTATCTCGATCATTGCTACGGTGAGGTCATGTCCCACCTCGGCCGAGGGGAATAACGGCCATGCCGGGAAGCCGAACGCCGGGGATGGATCACACGCATTACGGCTGGTCTGCCCTGCCGGACCGGCCGCCGCTGCGCTGGCCCAACGGCGCCACTGTCGCGCTCTGTATTGTCGTCAACCTTGAGCACTATGATCTGGAACCGGTTGCCGGTTCGGTGACGCCGACGTCCATGCCCGGCGGTCGCGGCCGTGGGCCTTATCCGGACATCGCGACCTATTCGTTGCGGGAGTACGGCAACAGGGTCGGCGTCTTTCGTGTCATCCGCGTTTTGGAGAAACATGGGATCAAGGCGACGGTGGCGATCGATGTGGCGACGGCGGAGCGCTGCCCCGCAATCGT
>Ga0182744_1004617_pt1 | contig 10226 bp, 9 predicted proteins | sample eDN3rd30CKraftMG_FD_128525 | JGI IMG/M metagenome (GOLD analysis project Ga0182744, IMG submission 128525) | Enriched Miracle-Growth compost microbial communities from Emeryville, California, USA - eDNA 3rd pass 30_C Kraft MG (version 2) (version 2) ... | reverse complement strand
CGTCAGCACCACGTCGCAGCCCTCGGCGGCGAAGCTTTCCGCGCAGGCGCGGCCGATGCCCTTGGTTCCGCCGGTCACGAGCACCGATTTACCCTTCAAGCCCAGATCCATCTTCAGACTCCCGGCTTTTCGCTGGCCATGTACCAGTCGCAGATTTCGGACCCCGTCGCGAAGACGACGTTCTGCGAGGCTCGCAGCATTTCGATCATCCGTTCCAGTTCATGGAACCGATGCGGCACGCCGATGAGATGGGGATGCAAGCCGATGGCGAGCACCCGCGGCTGCAAGGCGCTCTCGCGCTCGAACAGTTCGAGCGTATGGGCGAGGCGGCTCGCCATTTCGCCGGTCGCGTGGCGCTCGACGGCGTAGATGACGGAATCGTTGATCTCGACATTGTAGGGCATGGCGACGAGCGGCCCGCTGGCCGTCACCATCCAGGAGGGAAGATCGTCGATCACCCAGTCGCAGACATAGTCGATGCCGTTGTGCTTCAGCAGTTCCGGCGTTTCGCGCGTCTCGCGCAGGCCGGGCGACAGCCAGCCGCGCGGTCTGACACCGGTGAAGGCACCGATCTTGTCGATGACCGCACGGATGATGGCCTCTTCGCCGCCCTCGACATGGTTCATCGACTTCTGATGCATGCCGTGGCCGATGAACTCCCAGCCGGCATCGCGCATGGCGGTCGCTGCCTGCGGATAGGCATCGATGACGCCGGCGTTGAAACTGGTGGATGCCGGCAGCTTGTATTTCTCGAACAGCGACAGGATGCGCGGCATGCCCGCGCGCATGCCATAGTCGGCCCAGGAAAAATTCGGCACGTCCGGAACGGTCTCGCGGCCGTGCGGCGGCGTCAGCAGGGTGCGCGGCATCGGCTCATCGAACTGCCAATGTTCGACGTTGACGACGAGATGCACGATGATGCGCTTGCCGCGCAGCGGCGGCAAGGGCGCGCGCGCGGATGACAGCCGGTAGGGTACACGCGGGTTGGCCACTTCAACTCCTGACTCTCAGATCGCGCCTGCGGCACGCAATGTATCGATTTCCGCTGCCGTAAACCCCGCTTCCGCAAGGATCTCGTCGTTGTGTTCGCCGGGCTCGGGGATGGCAGAGACCAGCGCGGAGGGGGTCCGCGACAGGGTCACCGGCTGCGCCACAAGGTCAATGTCTCCGCGCACCGGGTGATGCACTTTCTGGGCGATGCCGAGATCGCGGACCTGCGGATCGGCGAAAACTTCGTCCATGCGGTTGATGGGACCGGCGGGAACGCTATGACGCTCCAGCAACGCCAGCCAGTGAGCGGAGGTCGCGCCGGCAAAGATGGATTCCAGCAATTCCGTCAGCTTCGGCCGGTTGCGAAAGCGATCGTCCTGCGTGGCATAATCCGGATGCACGGCGAGATCCGGCCGCTCCAGCGCCTTGCAGAGCGAACGCCAGTGGCCTTCGCCGCCGACGCCGATGTTGATGTAACCGTCGGACGTGCGCATCACGCCCATGGGTGTCGAATAGGGATGATCGTTGCCGGCCTGCTGCGGCACGATGCCATCGACGAGATAGCGAGCCGCCTGGAAATCGCACATGGCGATCATGGCCTGCAGCAGGGACGTCTGCACCCACTGGCCCTGGCCGGAGCGCTCGCGTTCTGCCAGCGCGATGAAGATGCCTATGACGGCATAGAGACCCGCCGAGGAATCGGCCACGGCGATGCCGGCGCGCACGGGGCCCTGCCCCGGCATTCCGGTCAGCCACATCAGGCCGCCCATGCCCTGGGCGATCTGGTCGAAGCCGGCGCGCAGGCGATAATCGCCGGTCTCGCCGAAGCCGGAGATGGACGCCAGGATGATGCGCGGATTGACGGCGCGCAGGGCCTCATAGCCGATGCCGAGGCGATCCTTCACGTCGGGCCGATAATTCTCGACGACCACATCGGCCTTGGCGACCATGCGCAGGAAGGCCGCGAGACCCTCGGCCCTCTTCAGATTGAGGGTCAGCGAACGCTTGTTGCGATGCAGGTTCTGCATGTCATAGCCATGGCGCGGCCCGGACATGTTTTCGTTGGGATCGACGCCCGGTGGCGGCTCGACCTTGATGACATCGGCGCCGAAGTCGGCGAGCACACGGCAGCATGTGGGGCCCGCGCGCACCCGGCTGAGATCGAGCACGCGCAAGCCTTTCAAGGCGGTCGAGGGGGCAGGCGTCATCATAAGGCATCACTCTGTGACTGAAACATCCGCACGATCCGCAGCAACGCGCGTTCCGCACCCGGCTGTCCGACCAGTTGGAGCGCAACGGGCATCCCCGCAGAATCCGTGCCGGCACGAAAGGCGATGGCTGGAAGCCCCAGTGCATTGACGAAGCGCGTAAAGGCGGACAGTGCAAAAAGCGTGCGCGCCGAAAAATCGGCCGAGGCAAATTCGCAGTGCGTGACCAGTGGCGTCTCGATCGGCATCACCGGCAGCAGAATGGCGTCGCACTGCTTCAGCAGGCCGCCAAGCATGTCCCGCCGAAGCAGATGCAGGTGTGCGCGGGCCGCCGCCAGTTGCCCGTCGTCGATCGACAGGCCTTTGGCGAGGCGCTTGGCCAGCGATGGCTCGAGCCGGCCCTCATCCAGCAGCGCGCGATGATGTCTCGCCGCCTCACCCTGCATCAGCGCGAAGGTCGGCGGATCGCAGGCCGCGAGCATGGGATGAATCGCGACGAGGTGGGTCGCGATCGAAAGATGCTCGAACCGGGAAACTCCCGCATGGAAGCAGGCGGCGATCGCCGGCGTCGAGAGGGCGGCGAGGTCGGAGGCGAAGCCGATGCGGCTAATGTCCTCCTTGACGGACGACGGCAGCACCGCGCTGGCAAACAGCTCTATGATGGCAGCGCTGTCGGCGAGAAACCCGACGGTATCGAGGGAGGGCGCCAGGGGCATGGCGCCTTCCAGCGAAATCGCGCCGTGGGTCGGCTTCAGCGCGGTGAGCCCGCAGCAATGCGCCGGGATGCGCAGCGAACCGCCGGTGTCGGAGCCCAAGGCGATGCTCGCCTGTCCCGAGGCGACGGCGACAGCGGAGCCCGACGACGAGCCGCCGCAGATGCGGGCAACATCATGCGGATTGAGCGGGCGGCCATCGGTCTGGTTGGCGCCCGACGGCTGGTAGGCCAGAGGCGTCATCACCGTCATGCCCGCGATCGGCGCGCCGGACCTGCGCAACTGCGCGACAACGACGGCATCTTGCGCCGCCGCCGGGCCGGTGCGGCCGATGCCCCAGCCGGCGGCGCGGCCGGCGATGTCGAACATGTCCTTGATGGCAATCGGCGCCGCCGACAGCGGCCCCTCTGAAGATGCGAGAGGAGGATCGAAGCGCTCGATGAAAGCATTGAAGCGATCAGCGGAACGGCCCTGCCCTGCGTCCGCCATGTCTTGCTGGGGCAGGCTTGCCGGCACGGCCGCGCTCCTTAATAGGACCGGGGCATGCCGAGCACATGCTCGGCGATGTAGGACAGCACAAGGTTGGTCGAGATCGGCGCGACCTGGTAGAGGCGCGTCTCGCGGAACTTGCGCTCGACATCGTATTCGGCGGCAAAGCCGAAGCCGCCATGGGTCTGCAGGCAGGCGTTCGCCGCTTCCCAGGAAGATTCGGCAGCGAGATGTTTCGCCATATTGGCCTCGGCGCCATTCGGCTTGCCGGCGTCGTGCAGGGCCGCCGCCGTGAAGCGCATGAGATCGGCGGCGCGGACGTTGACGTAGCTGCGGGCGATGGGAAACTGAACGCCCTGGTTCATGCCGATCGGCCGGTCGAACACGACGCGTTCGCCGGCATAGGCGCGCGCCTTGTCGATGAACCAGTAGCCGTCGCCGATACATTCGGCGGCGATGAGCACGCGCTCCGCATTGAGGCCGGCAAGGATCGTCTTGAAGCCCTGCCCTTCGGCGCCGATCAAATTCTCGGCCGGAATTTCCAAGTCGTCGAAGAAAACCTGATTTGTCTCGTGATTGACCATGTTGCGGATCGGCGTCATCGACATGCCGCTCTTGAGCGCCTGCGCCACATCGACGATGAAAACGGAAAGCCCTTCGGTGCGTTTCTTCACCTGGTCGAGCGGCGTCGTGCGCGCCAGAAGAATCATCAGGTCTGAATGCTGCAGCCGCGACGTCCAGACCTTCTGGCCGTTGACCACATAACGATCGCCCCGCCTGACCGCGCTCGTCTTCAGCTTCGTCGTGTCGGACCCGGTAGTCGGCTCTGTGACGGCCATGGACTGGAGGCGCAACTCACCCGTGGCAATGCGCGGCAGATACATCTGTTTCTGCCCCTCGGAGCCGGCGCGCAGCACGGTCGACATATTATACATCTGGCCGTGGACCGCGCCGGAATTGCCCCCGGACCGGTTGATCTCTTCCATGACGATGGACGCCTCGACCAGGCCGAGGCCCGAGCCGCCATAGTCCTGCGGGATCAGGGCGGCCAGCCAGCCGCCCTTAGTCAAGGCGTTGGCAAAGGCTTCCGGATAGGCCCGTTCCTCGTCGACCTTGCGCCAGTAAGCGCCGTCATAGGCGGCACAAAGATCGCGCACCGCCTCGCGAATGTCCGCGTGATCGTCCTGGGTCGGAATGTCCATCTAAGCGGCGCGCCTTTCGGGAAAATTCAGGTTCATGTTAGGCCCACCCTAGTCTTGTTTAAATTAGAAAGAACGGCACTCAGATTTCTATTTTCTGGAAACCTGATCGAATTTCGATCTCGACCTCAGAAGCTCGACCAGCCGCATGGCGGGGCCGGGCGTATCCTCGTCGGAGGGCAGGCAGACGTGCAAGTCACGGCGGGCCCAAGTCTCGCGCAGGGGCACGAGCACCAGATCGAGCGATTTCGCAAGCGGCCGCAGGGCCTCCTCGGGCAGCACGCAAATGCCAAGTCCCTGGCAGACCATCTGGCAGGCCGCATCGAAACTGCGGACCCGCACACGCAGTTTCAGGAACCGGCCCTTCTTGTTGGCTTCCTCCAGCAGCAGCCGGTAAATCGCGCTCGTCTCGTCGAGCGTGACCATATCCTCTTTCAGGATCGTCTCGAACGACAAGCTGCTCCGGCCCGAAAGGGCATGGTCGCGGCTCATGGCCACCGCAAGGCGGTCCCGTGCATAGGGAAACGTCGTCAACCCGTCCATCGGCATGCCGCGGACGACGACACCGACGTCGGCTTGCTTGCGCGCCAGCGCCTCCAGCGTCTCAATGGTCGGCCGTTCCTCAAGGTCGATCTTGATGTCGGGATTGTCGCGCGCGAAATCCGCGAGATCGACGGCCAGTTGCTGCACCAATGCGGAACTGGAAGCAAAAACCCGGACCCGACCGCGGACGCCGGAACGGTGCTCCTGCATGTTGGCGGCAAACTGCTCGCCAAGGCGCAGGACGCCGCGCGCATAACGCAAGGCGGTCTGCCCCGCAGCGTTCGGCTCAACGCCATGCGGCAGGCGGCGGACCAAAGGGCCGCCCGCATCTGATTCCAGAAGGCGGATGCGGCGGCTGGCGGCTGAAATCGCGATGTTCATGCGTTCCGCGGCGCGCGTCAGACTCTTCGTCTCACACAAGGCGACGAAAAGGCGGAGTGTCTGGAGGTCGTGATTCATTTGCGGCCACTATAGTCGGTTTGACGCACGGCAAGCGAATCCGGGCATGCCGCTCGGTTCGGGCACGCCGCTGTACGCAATTTGCATATGCGTTAGCCGGAATCCGCGGCTTCAGCCGGCAATGGCACTGCGATTGCATCCAATCTCTGATCGTGCCGGGAGATTGCGCTCCCCTTTCTCAGGAAAACCTCATGCAGAAGCAAACGCTCGTCTCGTCGATTGTGGCGAGCGCCCTGTTCATGGAGTTCCTGGACCAGACCGTGATCACGACGGCCATACCGGTCATCGCCGCCGATATGGGCATCAGCCCGATCGATCTGAAACTCGGCCTGACGTCCTATTATCTCGGCCTCGTGCTAGTGACGCCGGCGAGCGGATGGATCGGCGACCGCTTCGGCGCGCAGCGCGTCTTCCTCGTGGCCGTCGTGCTGTTCACCCTCGGCTCGATCTCCTGCGGCCTGTCGAATTCCCTGTCCGCGCTTGTGGTTTCGCGCTTCGTGCAGGGCCTCGGCGGCGCCATGATGGTGCCGGTCGGCCGGCTTATCGTGCTGCGCTCGGTGTCGCGCAGCGAAATGGTCAACGCATTGACCTGGCTGACCCTGCCGGCCGTCTTCGGCCCGATGCTCGGGCCGGTGATCGGCGGCTTCGTGACGACCTATTTTCATTGGCGGTTGATCTTCTGGATCAACGCACCGATCGGCATCATCGGCGTCGCGCTGGCGATCTTCTATCTTCCCGACACGCCCCGGCAGCCGGATCGCGGCTTCGACCGGGTGGGCTACGGGCTCGTCGCATCGGGCCTCGCGCTGATCGTCGTGGGCGCGACGCTCACGGGCAGGGGATCCGTTTCCCTGAGCCTCGGCATCGCCGCCTGCGTCGCGGGGACCGGATGTCTGGCGCTTTATGTGCACCATGCCAGGCGGACGGCCAATCCCCTGCTCGACCTCGGCCTGTTTCGCCTGCCGACATTTCGCGCCAGTTTCTATGGCGGCCTGCCCTTCCGCATAGCCAATGGCGCAAGCCCTTTCCTGATGCCTTTGTTTTTCCAGCTTGGCTTCGGTTTCAACGCCTTCCAATCGGGCGCTTTCGTCTTCCTGTCGGGTCTCGGCGCCATCATCATGAAATCGACCACGGGGCCGCTGCTGCGCCGGTTCGGCTTCCGCAACATTCTCGTCAGCAACGGCATCCTCAACGCCGCCACGCTCGCAGGGCTTGCCGCCCTGACAACCACGACGCCGACGGTGGCGATTTCGCTGTTTCTGCTGCTGCTCGGGTTCTTCCGTTCGTTGCAGTATTCGAGCATTTCCGCGCTGTCGTTCGCCGAAGTCGAGCAAACGCAGATGTCGTCGGCGACCAGCATCATCAGCATCGTGCAGCCGCTGTCGAGCTCCCTGGGCGTGAGCTTCGGCGCGCTCATTCTCGAACTGGTGATCCATGGGCGCAGCGGCAGCCCTGAGCCCGTGGCGACGGACTTCGCGCCGGCCTTCCTGGCCGTGGGCGTGATCTGCGTCACGTCCGTGTTCTTCTTCAACAGAATGCCCCGCAATGCCGGGGCCGAGATGACCGGCCACAACCTGCCGGCGCCAAGAGCGGCTGAGTAACATTTGCGGCGGCGCGAAACGATTGCGCCGGACGGAAGCCGTCCGGCGCAATGGCATTGAATGTGAACCGGTCTATTCCGCCGCGATCGGCATTGCGGCAGCGTTCTTCTTGAGCAGGCTGCACACCATGTCGGTGTCCATCACGTCGCCGAAGATCGAATAGAAGGCCGAGAGCGTAGCGGTATGCTCGTGATCGGAAAAGGCCGAATTGCCGTCGCTGACCATGATGGTGCGGAAATTCATCATCATAGCGTCGCGGGCGGAAGACTCGCAGCAGACGTTGGTCACCGTGCCGACGATGAGCACCGTGTCATACCCCTCGGCCCGCAGAATCTCGGCGAGGTTTGAGGATTCGGGCAGAAACGCGCTGAAGCGGAATTTCTTGACGATCGTGTCTTCGTCCTTCACTTCGAGGCCTGGATAGATGGCATGGCCCGGGGCGCCATCCTCGAAGGTCTCGATCCTCTGCTGCTTCTGTTCCGGCTTGCCCATGGCGAACCAGTTCGACCAGGTCTCGAGATTGGTCTCGTCGATGGTGTTCTTGATCCAGACCACCTTGCCGCCGGTTTCGCGCAGGGTCTGGGCGAGCCGATTGACATTGGGCACCGTGCCGATGGCGGTTGCAACCGGCTTGGGCGTATGTTCGGGCACCATGAAGCCGTTTTGCAGATCGACGACGATGAGCGCCGTGCGGCTTGGAACGAGATCGTCATAGACGTGCAGCTTGTTGCGCCGCTCGACGACACGGTCGATGGCCCATTGCGGCATTGTGAAATCATGCATCGGCTGATCTCCTCTTCCTGTTACCTCTTGCTGTTGCCCTCGTGCGTGAAGCGAGGTGCAGACGCTGCGTGCGTCATGCCTGTGAAGCGGCCAACAGCGCGCCCTTGCCGGCGCGAATGCAGGCTGCGTATTGCCCATTGTCGAGTTGAACGACCGGCGGGGACGCCGCAAGGCAGTCCTTCACCGCAAACTTGCAGCGCGGCGTGAAACTGCAGCCCTGGATCGGGCGGCGCAGATCCGGCGGGCTGCCGGGGATCGCCTCGATCTCCTGGCCGCGCATATTGCCGTGCACGGTCGATGCCAGCATGCCCAAGGTATAGGGATGCTGTGGATGCATCAGCACGTCCGAGACCTTGCCATACTCGACGATACGACCGGCATACATGACGGCGACCTTGTCGGCGATCTGGGCTGCGACGCCGAGATCATGGGTGACGAAGATCATCGCCATGCCGAGTTCCTGCTGCAGCTTGCGCAGCAGCACCAGAACCTGGATCTGCACGGTCGCGTCGAGCGCCGTGGTCGGCTCGTCGGCGAGCAGCAGGTCGGGCTTGCAGGACAGGGCGACGGCGATCATGGCGCGCTGGCGCAGGCCGCCGGAGAGTTCATGGGGATAGGCCTTGAGGCGGCGTTCCGGCGAGGGCACGCGCACGAGCTGGAGCAGTTCGAGCGCGCGCGCCATGGCGTCGTTACGCGAGCAATGCTCGTGGCGCATCACCGTCTCGGCGATCTGATCGCCGATCGTATAAACGGGATCGAGCGCCGTCATCGGCTCCTGGAAGATCATCGAGATCTGCGAACCGCGGACGGCGCGCATGTCGCTCTCGCTCATCTTTGTAATATCGTGCTCGCCCACGCGCATATGACCGGAAATCTGCGTCCGGTTGGGCGGCAGGAGCTTCATCAGCGCCCGCATCGTGACCGACTTGCCCGACCCCGATTCGCCGATGATGCAGAGCACCTCGCCTGGCATGAGATCGAACGTCACGCCATTGACCGCACTGTTGGTCGATTCGCGGCTGACGAATTTCACCGACAGATCGCGGACATCCACCAGCGGCGGCTCGGTCTTCATCCGCATATCGGCAGGTCGTTCCATCACGGCAGCGTCGAGAGGCATGACATGCTCCATCAATGAGCGAGCCCGGCTTTGGAATGGCCGGACTTCGCATCAGCCATATGGCAGGCGACAAAATGCTCCTGGGCGGAGACGGCACCCAGCGCTGGCTTGGTGCTGGCGCAAACGTCCTCGGCAAAGGCGCAGCGCGTGCGGAAGCGGCAGCCGCTCGGCGGATTGATCGGATTGGGCGGATCGCCCGAGATCGGCGGCTCGGTCACCCGTTCAGCCGGGTCCATCGACAGGCGCGATTCGAGCAGGGCGCGTGAATAGGGATGGCGCGGGTTGTTATAGATGTCGTCGACCGGGCCGATTTCGACGACCTGGCCGAGATACATCACCAGAACTCGATCTGAAATGTACTGCACGACATTGAGGTCGTGCGAGATGAACAGATAGGTGAGGTTGAACTCGCGCTTCAGATGGGCCAGCAGGTTGAGCACCTGGGCTTCGACTGATTTATCCAGCGCCGACACCGCCTCGTCGAGAATGAGCATGCGTGGATTGAGCGCCAGGGCGCGGGCGATGTTGACCCTCTGCTTCTGGCCGCCGGACAGTTCGTGCGGGTAGCGCGCACCGAACATGGCGGCGCGCAGGCCGACCTTGTCGAGCAGATCGGCGGCGAGCTTCTTGGCGTCCTTGTAATCCATGCCATGCACGCGCGGGCCGTAGGCGATCGAATCCTGCACCGGCAGACGCGGATTGAGCGAGGAATAGCTGTCCTGAAACACCATCTGCATATTGCGGCGCAGCTCGCGCAAGGTAATGCCGCGCACGCCGCCGACCGGATCGCCGTCGAAGATCAGATCGCCAGAATCCCTGGGGATGAGATGCATCAGCAGACGAGCCAGGGTTGATTTTCCGCAGCCCGATTCACCCACGATGCCCAGGGTCTCGCCCTTCAGCACCGAGAAGCTGACCTCGTCCACCGCCTTCACCTCGCCGACCTGGCGCTGCAGAACGCCGCTGCGGATCGGGAAATATTTCTTGAGCTTGTCGGCGATCAGCATCGGCTGGCGCTTGCCGCCGCGATCCCGCTCGTCGAGCTGATCGGTGGCGGCCGTGCTAAGTGCGGCGGTGGCGTTCATGTCTGCCTCGCGTTCAGGCCTTGACGTCCATGGCCT
>Ga0182744_1004614_pt1 | contig 10229 bp, 5 predicted proteins | sample eDN3rd30CKraftMG_FD_128525 | JGI IMG/M metagenome (GOLD analysis project Ga0182744, IMG submission 128525) | Enriched Miracle-Growth compost microbial communities from Emeryville, California, USA - eDNA 3rd pass 30_C Kraft MG (version 2) (version 2) ... | reverse complement strand
ATATGGGTATTACATAATACACAGGGATTCGGTGTTCTGCCGGCAATATATTCCTCAACAAAGTTGTCGATTACAAAACCTGAAAATTCGTCCCGTATATCCAGGATGTAGTGTGGAAAGCCATAGGCTACCGCTAAAGCACGTGCATCATTTATACTATCTAAGCTGCAACACCCGGTTTCTTTAGAAGATCCACCTGCGGAGGCGTAATCCCAGGTTTTCATCGTTAAACCAATAACCTCATAACCTTGTTCATGAAGCATAACTGCGGCTACAGAACTGTCAACACCGCCACTCATTGCCACTAATACTCTTCCGCGTTTACTCATATCAATATATTGAAGCTGCAAAGGTAAGGCAAAATATACAGATTGGTTTTATGTTTAGTTCAAATGAAAGTAAAAAATGTAGAACCGTCAGGGAATATTGCCTGCTTGCGTTTATTTTAGAAGTCCATTTTCTCTACATCCCCGGCGCTTTCTTCTACCTTTCTTTTTAATTCTTCTTTGTAGTTTATTAAATTCTGTGCCAGCTGCTCATTGCCGGTTGCCAGGATTTGCGCGGCTAAGATACCTGCATTTTTTGCAGCATTTAAAGCTACTGTTGCTACAGGAATACCGTTTGGCATTTGTAGAATGGAGAGGAGCGAATCCCAGCCATCAATTGAGTTCGATGATTTTACAGGAACTCCGATTACGGGGATGTGAGTTAAAGAAGCAACCATGCCGGGAAGATGCGCAGCACCGCCTGCACCGGCGATAATTACCTTAAGACCTTTAGAAGCAGCACTCTTTGAAAATTCGAAAAGCCTGTCCGGTGTTCTATGAGCAGAAACTATTGTTAATTCAAATTTTACCCCTAAAGCTTTCAATATTTCAGCAGCGTCTTTCATAACGGGCAAGTCCGACTGGCTTCCCATAATGATGGCTACTTCAGCGATTTGATGGTTTGACATATCTTTTTTTAAGCAATAACTTTTAAAATATCCTGCACAGAGCGGGCTGTTTCTATGGCTTTTGCACGGTCATCGTTAACAATTGTTACATGGCCCATTTTTCGGAATGGTTTCGTATACTTTTTGCCATATAAATGAATATAAACCCCTTCTTTTTCCAGCGCCTTTTCTAAGCCGGTATACCGGGCAAGGCCTTGAAAGTCAGGTTCTCCGAGTAAATTGATCATAACTGCGTTCGTTCTGCATTGCGTATCTCCCAATGGAAGATTGAATATTGCCCGCAAATGCTGCGCAAACTGTGAGGTGATATTCCCTTCAATACTTTGATGACCACTGTTATGCGGTCGAGGAGCAAGCTCATTAACAAGGATATCCCCATCCCTTGTCAGGAACATTTCTACAGCGAGCAGGCCGACGATTTGCAGGTCCTCAGCGATCTTTATTGCCAATGATTCAGCTCTTTGCTGGATATCATGCGGCAGAAGAGAAGGTGAGATCAGGTATTCTACTAAATTCACGTCTGGATTGAATTCCATCTCCACACAAGGGAAAGCTTTAACCTCTTCGTTTTGGTTTCTTGCTACAATTACCCCGATCTCCATCTCGAAATCAATCCACTTTTCAATCAGGCTCGGTGCTTCAAAAGCTTTGGACAGATCTCCCTCATTTGTAAGTTTCATCACGCCACGGCCATCATAGCCATCTTTTCTTAATTTCTGAATATAAGGAAGTTTCAGCTTGGTATTCTTTAAGTTTTCTCTTGAAGATATCAATTGAAAAGGTGCTGTAGGGATATTGTTTTGCTTAAAAAATTCTTTTTGTAAGCCTTTATCCTGAATTAGCCGAATAATACGAGCCTGAGGATATACGGTCACGCCTTCTTCTTCAAGCTTTTCCAGAGCGTCAACATTTACCTTTTCTATCTCTATGGTCAGTAAATCAACTCGTTTTCCAAACTTATAAACCGTATCATAATCATCCAGAACACCAACTTCAAAATGGTCACAAAGATTTTTACAAGGAGCATTTTCATCGGGGTCAAGTACCGATATACTTGCATTAAAATTGATCGCTTCCTGAATAAGCATCCGTCCTAATTGTCCACCACCCAGAACACCCAACCTCAAATCACTGTAAAATTCTTTTGCCATGTCTTTTAGCCTGCGGCCAGTCTATATTGTATGTTTCCGTAAAGTTAAATGATTTATTTAATTAGTAACCTATTTATAAATCTAAAGATACTATCTTTTATACCTTATATTTCGTGTTTTTTGAGATAATTGCATCAATTATCTGATCAGCATGAACCCTTGAATTTTCGATAAACCAAGAGTGCGTATTCAGTCCGCCACATACCACACCTGCCAGATAAATCCCTTTAACATTGGTTTCCATAGTAGCTTGATCATAATAAGGCATTCTCATATTTTCCTGATCCAGCTTGATTCCTAAGCTTTCAAGGAATTTAAAATTTGGCTGATAGCCTGTTAAGGCTAAAACAAAATCATTCGGGATCGTTATTTTTCCGTCAGGGGTTTCGATGTCTGCCTCATTTTCCCTGATCTCTGTTAAGCTGCTTAAGAAGTAGGCTTTTATTTCGCCTGCAGCAATCCGGTTTTCAATATCAGGCTTTACCCAATATTTTACACGCTCACCGATTGCCGGTCCGCGTGCAACCAGGGTCACAGTGGCACCCTTTCTGAAGGTTTCCAAAGCAGCATCCACAGAAGAGTTGCTTGCGCCAACCACAATCACATTCTGGTGAGAGAAATAATGAGGCTCATCGTAATAGTGAAAAACCTTTGGCAGGTTTTCGCCGGGTATATCCATAAGCATCGGAATATCGTAGAAACCGGTAGCTACAATAATGTTCTTCGCTTTATAGCTTGTTTTTGATGTTTTTACGATAAAGGTATCATTCTCTTTTACAGCGTTTTTCACCAGCTCAAAAAGATGAATATTTAAGTCATAAGAAAGCGTAACTCTTCTATAATATTCCAGCGCTTCCGCTCGCTTGGGTTTCGGATTAATGCTTACAAAAGGTAAATTGCCGATCTCTAGGCGTTCAGCCGTTGAGAAGAAAGTCATTCCCTGCGGATAATTATAGAGTGAGTTGGTTAAGCAACCTTTTTCTATGATCAGGTACGACAAGCCAGCATTTTTGGCGGCGATCCCACAGGCAAGTCCTATGGGGCCACCTCCAATAATAATTAAATCAAGAATTTTTTCAATTTGCATCGTAGCAATTAAAAGAATCAGATTATTTTCCGGCTGCTTTAGCGTGGTCAGCTAAGAATTGAGCCAGACCATTATCTGTTAAAGGGTGTTTTAATAAAGATAGGATAGCAGATAAAGGACCTGTCATCACATCAGCTCCCAATTTTGCACATCCGATAATATGCATGCTATGTCTTACAGATGCAGCAAGTATTTGCGTTTCAAAACCATAGTTATCATAGATCAAACGAATATCTTCGATCAGGGATAAGCCGTCAGTTGATATGTCATCTAACCTTCCGATAAACGGAGAAACATACGTTGCTCCGGCTTTAGCAGCCAATAGGGCCTGGCCGGCAGAAAATACCAAAGTGCAATTGGTTTTAATTCCTTTTGAAGAGAAATATTTTAAAGCCTTTACGCCATCCTTAATCATCGGAACTTTCACAACGATCTTGTCGTCTAGTTTTGCCAAAGCTTCACCTTCTTTAATTATATTATCAAAATCGGTGGAAATAACTTCCGCACTTACATCGCCGTCTACAATATCACAAATAGCCTTATAGTGATTAATAATGTTTTCTTCACCAGTGATGCCTTCTTTGGCCATTAAACTCGGATTGGTTGTTACGCCGTCCAGAACGCCTAAATCATGTGCTTCTTTAATTTGAGCAAGATTAGCAGTATCAATAAAAAATTTCATGAGATTAATATGTGTTAATTAATAATACAGACAAATTTAGCCAATATTATTCAGGTTTTTATAAACCAACAGTCCCTTATCAGAAAGAAAAGAAATAAAAAATGGGCAAGCCCCTTTTATCGCACCGCTACAACCTTTTACCCTTGCTGCGTTCCCACCCTGGGGGAGTTCAAAGGGAGCTGGTCGTAAAAGACTTACCCGGCACAAAAGTAAGAAAAAATGTGATAATTCTATAAAAACTGATGTTCTTCCTGGTATTTGATTGATTTACTTGTTCTTAATTTCTTATCTGCTACCCGAAATATTTTTAATAAAACAGGACACTGCCGGGTGATAATCTGAAAAACTAACCGTACACTATTTTGCCAAAAAACTATTTTATTTCACTTTATATGAGTTTTCTTTAAAGAAAGTAAATAAAAATTATGGAAAATATAATATTTATGAAAAATAATATTAATTTAGCAAAACAATTGAAGAGGTTCTATCAAATAAGAAAATGAATACAGAAACACAGTCAAACGGACTATATCGTTCTGATTTTGAACATGATGCATGCGGAGTGGGTTTCGTTGCACATGTAAAAGGTGAAAAAACGCATCAGCAAGTCATGGATGCGTTGGTAATGTTAGAAAATATGGAGCACCGGGGCGCTTGCGGTTGCGATCCTGATAGCGGCGATGGGGCAGGCATTATGTTCCAGATTCCTCATCAATTTTTTTGGGAGGAGTGCATCGCATTAGACATCTTATTAAAAGAACCAGGACATTATGGGGTAGGTATGGCCTTTCTTCCAAAAGAAGAAGAAGGAAATGCTATCTGCAGATCGATCATTGAAAAAGCAGCCGAAAACAGAGGCTTTAAATTCTTAGGTTATCGCGATGTTCCTGTTAATTCCGACGGTATCGGTAAAACAGCGTTAAGTGTAGAGCCTGCTGTTGTTCAGTTCTTTGTTGAAAGGCCTGCAGGAATAAAAAATAATGAAGACTTTGAACGGAAATTATTTGTTTTGCGCAGACTGATCGTTCAGGAGATAAAAAAGACACAGCAGGAGATTCAAAATCAATTTTATGTGAGTTCTTTATCCTGCGAAACCATTGTATATAAAGGACAGCTAACCACTTCCCAGGTCCGTTCCTATTATCCGGATATCAGCGATGCAAGGGTCGTATCGGCGTTCGGGTTAGTCCATTCACGGTTCTCTACCAACACCTTTCCTTCCTGGAAACTCGCTCAGCCTTTTCGCTTTGTAGCTCATAATGGAGAGATTAATACATTAACAGGCAACCTGAACTGGTTTTATGCCCGCATGAGATCATTGGCCTCCCCTTATTTTACAAAGGAAGAGATGGAAATCCTTCTGCCGATCATTGATAAAGGACAGTCCGATTCAGCCTGTTTAGATAACGTAGCAGAGCTTCTAATGCATTGCGGAAGGTCGTTGCCACATGTTATGTTAATGATGGTTCCTGAAGCCTGGGATGGAAACGAACAGATGGAGCCTAAAAAGAAAGCCTTTTATGAATTCCATGCAACCTTGATTGAACCGTGGGACGGACCGGCCGCTTTATGCTTTACAAACGGTAAAACGATCGGAGCCATGCTCGATAGGAATGGTTTACGTCCATTACGTTTTTCAATTACCAAAGACGACCGGGTAATCGTTGCATCAGAAAGCGGTGCTTTGCCTCTGGATGAAAAGCTTGTTGTTAAAAAAGGTCGTTTGCAGCCTGGGAAAATATTCCTGGTTGACATGGAAAAAGGAGAAGTGATCAGTGATGAAAAAATCAAGAACGAGCTTGCTGATCAGCAGCCATACGGAGACTGGTTGCATCAATATAAGATCAGGCTGGATGATCTCGCAGAACCGCGCGTTACCTTTACCTACCTGGCAAAAGAGTCGGTTTACCGATATCAACAGGCCTTTGGTTATTCTCGTGAAGATGTTGAAGATATCCTGACACCGATGGCGCTCGAAGGCAAGGAACCGATCGGTTCGATGGGAACGGATGTGCCGTTGGCCGTTCTTTCCAGCCAGGCACAGCATCTTTCCAGCTATTTCAAGCAATACTTTGCCCAGGTTACCAATCCGCCGATCGACCCTATCCGGGAGAAATTGGTTATGAGCCTGGCAACCTTTATTGGCAATGGTGGCAACATCATTGACGAAAATAAAATGCATTGTCACTGTGTAGCCCTGGAGCACCCGGTTCTGACAAGCAAGGAACTGGAAAAATTGAGAAGCATTGACACCGGTGTTTTTCAGGCTAAAAGCTTACAGACCTACTTTAAGGCAGAGGATAAGCCGGGAGCTTTAAAAGCAGGCTTAGATCGCTTATGTAAATATGCGGAAGATGCTGTCAACGACGGCTTTGAAGTAATTATTTTAACCGACAGAGCAATTGATTCCCAGCACGCGGCGATCCCTTCTTTATTAGCGGTTTCTGCTGTGCATCATCATTTAATAAAAACCGGACATCGTGGTTCAGTAGGCTTGGTGGTAGAAGCCGGAGATGTCTGGGAGGTTCACCATTTCGCTTGCTTATTAGCTTTTGGTGCTACTGCGATCAACCCTTACCTGGCACTCGCATCCATCCGTACCTTAAAAGAGCAAGGTTCTATCACCACAGAATTAACCTGGCCGGAGCTTAGGAAGAACTATGTGAAATCCATCTGCCAGGGCTTGTTAAAGATATTCTCTAAAATGGGAATATCAACCCTGCAATCTTATCATGGAGCCCAGTCTTTTGAAATACTAGGGATCAATAATGAAGTGGTTGATAACTACTTCTGTGGTGCCGTATCAAGGATCGGTGGACTGGGCCTTGATGAAATTGCAAAAGAAGTCATCATTAAGCACAGAAGAGGCTTTGCAAGCAGCAGGGCTACCAGTAATTTACTCCCTGAAGGAGGTTTGTACGCATGGCGCAGAAGGGGAGAGTCCCATTTATTCAATCCCGAAACCGTTCACTTACTTCAGAAAGCCTGTCGTACCAATGATTTCGATACCTATCGGCAATATTCAGCATTGATAAGCAAGCAAACGGATAAGTTCTATACACTTCGCAACCTGCTGGACTTTGCATACCATCGTCCTGCAATACCATTGGAAGAAGTTGAGCCTGCTGAAAACATCTTAAAGCGTTTTGCCACAGGGGCTATGTCTTTCGGATCCATATCCCACGAGGCTCACAGCACATTAGCCATCGCCATGAACAGAATCGGCGGTAAAAGTAATACAGGTGAGGGTGGAGAGGATGAGATCCGGTACCAGCCTTTGCAAAATGGTGATTCCATGCGTTCTGCCATCAAGCAAATCGCTTCTGCACGCTTTGGTGTCACTTCTTATTATTTAAGTGAGGCTGATGAATTGCAGATAAAAATGGCGCAAGGTGCCAAGCCGGGTGAAGGTGGCCAGTTACCGGGCCATAAAGTGGATGAGTGGATCGCCCGTGTGCGTCATGCCACACCGGGAGTAGGATTAATCTCTCCGCCACCGCACCACGATATCTATTCAATTGAAGATTTAAAGCAATTGATATTTGACTTAAAGAATGCAAACAGAGCATCGCGGATCAACGTAAAGCTGGTCTCAAAAGCCGGTGTCGGAACCATTGCCGCAGGAGTTGCCAAAGCACATGCCGATGTGATCTTAATAGCCGGATACGACGGAGGTACAGGTGCTTCACCGATCAGCTCCATCAAGCATGCCGGTCTGCCATGGGAATTGGGATTGGCGGAAGCGCATCAGACCTTGGTTAAAAACCAGCTAAGAAGCCGGGTTGTACTGCAAGCCGACGGACAAATGAAAACTGCGAGGGACATTGCCGTAGCCACGCTTCTCGGGGCAGAAGAATGGGGCGTAGCAACTGCTGCTCTGGTAGCCGGGGGATGTATCATGATGCGTAAATGCCATTTAAATACCTGTCCGGTGGGTGTCGCAACACAAGACCCTGAGCTGCGTAAGCTCTTTACCGGTAAACCTGAACACATTGTTAACCTGTTTTATTTCATTGCAGAAGAGCTTCGTGAGATCATGGCCTCCCTTGGTTTCAGAACCATCAACGATATGGTTGGTAAGGCTCAGTTCTTAAAGAGGAAAGAGGATATCGATCATTGGAAGATCGATCACATTGATCTTAGCGATATCCTGCACGTTGCCCATCATGCAAATCCGCGCTCTTTATATCATACAGAAGGTCAGGATCATGAAATGGATACCATCCTTGATTGGCAATTATTAAAGGAGGCAGAGAATGCCCTGGAAACCAGGGAGCCTGTTTTCGGCAGCTTTAGTCTTAAAAATACAGACCGCACCATCGGTACCTTATTGTCCAATGAAATATCGAAACGATATAAATCAGAAGGCCTGCCGGATAATACCATCAATTACAAGTTCACTGGCTATGCCGGCCAAAGCTTCGGAGCCTTTGCAACCAAAGGTTTATCTTTTGAGCTGGAAGGTGAAGCAAATGACTATGTAGGAAAGGGGCTCTCAGGAGCACAGTTAGCTATCTATCCTCGCGTGGATAGTGGGTACAAGGCAAGTGAAAATATCATTATCGGCAACGTAGCCTTATACGGAGCCACATCCGGAAGACTATTTGTCCGCGGACAGGCAGGAGAGCGTTTTGCGGTAAGAAACTCCGGGGCAACAGCAGTAGTTGAAGGCCTTGGCGATCACGGCTGCGAATACATGACCGGTGGTAGTGTATTGGTGCTTGGAGAAACAGGAAGAAACTTTGCTGCGGGTATGAGCGGTGGTGTTGCCTGGGTCTTTGATACAACCGGTACTTTCAGATCAAAATGTAACCTGGAAATGGTTGATCTCGAAAAGCTGGAAATAGAAGATGAAACGCAGATCATATCCTTGCTTAAACAGCATATTCATCTTACTAACAGCGATGTAGCAAATTATATCTTAGATAACTGGCAAGACAGCAAACCGTTTTTTGTTAAAGTATTCCCGAAAGAATATAAACAAGCATTAATGGCTAAATTACTTATTAACAACAATTAGTACACAGGAATAATGGGAAAGATAACAGGATTTAAGGAGTATGAAAGAAGAGCTCCTCAAAAGGAATTGGTGACTGAAAGGCTAAAACATTCTAAAGAATTTGTTAAGCCTTTTACTGATCCGGAATTAAACCAGGAAGCAGCCCGCTGCATGGACTGCGGTATCCCGTTTTGCCAATCGGGCTGCCCTCTGGGAAATGTTATTCCTGACTTCAATGATGCGGTTTACAGAGGCAAATTCGAAGAAGCTTACGACATCCTTTCTTCAACCAATAACTTTCCGGAGTTTACCGGAAGAATTTGTCCGGCTCCGTGTGAATCAGCCTGTGTACTGGGCATAAACCGTTCACCGGTAAGCATTGAATCTATTGAAAAGCACATTGCGGAAATAGCCTATTCCAGAGGCTATGCAAAAGCGAAGCCCGTACTTTTTCCTACAGGCAAAAGCGTTGCAGTAGTAGGATCCGGGCCTGCTGGTCTAGCTGCCGCAGCCCAATTAAGTAAAGCCGGTCACCAGGTTACGGTATTTGAAAGAGATGATAAGCCGGGCGGGCTCCTTCGCTATGGCATTCCTGATTTTAAACTGGATAAATGGGTTATTGATCGCAAGTTAAAAATAATGGAAGAGGAAGGCGTTGTGTTTAAATGCAATACTGAGGTGGGTAAGGATGTTTCAGCGAAAGAACTGGAACAATACGATGCTGTAATTCTTGCCGGAGGCTCAACCATTCCACGTGATTTGCCGGCCAAAGGAAGAGAAGCCAAAGGTGTTCATTTTGCGATGGATTTCTTAAAGCAGCAAAATAAACGTGTAGGGAATTCCCCGATCCTGAAGGAAGAAATTACAGCAAAGGGAAAAAATGTGATTGTTATCGGCGGTGGAGATACCGGTTCTGATTGTGTGGGTACATCCAACCGACAAGGTGCAAAATCAGTTACTCAGTTTGAACTGATGTTCCAGCCACCTGCCAGCCGTACGGAAGCCATGCCTTGGCCAACCTATCCGATGTTGCTAAAAACTACGACATCCCATGAAGAAGGCTGCGAACGCTATTGGTCTATTAATACCAAAGAGTTTATGATGGATGAGAACGGCAACCTGAAAGGATTAAAAATAGTTGATCTGGATTGGGAAAAGGATCGTTTCGGAAGACCTGTGAAGTTTACAGAAATACCTGGCTCTGAACGTGAGCTACCTTGCGAGCTGGTGCTTTTAGCAATGGGTTTTCTTTATCCTCAACATGCCGGTTTATTAGATCAGCTTGAACTGGAATACGATCAGCGCGGGAACGTGAAAGCTCAGGAAGGCAGCTACAGCACCAATGTTGATAAAGT
>Ga0182744_1004611_pt1 | contig 10233 bp, 9 predicted proteins | sample eDN3rd30CKraftMG_FD_128525 | JGI IMG/M metagenome (GOLD analysis project Ga0182744, IMG submission 128525) | Enriched Miracle-Growth compost microbial communities from Emeryville, California, USA - eDNA 3rd pass 30_C Kraft MG (version 2) (version 2) ... | reverse complement strand
TGCGTGCCCTGTTGATCGGCTATTACAGCTATGACTGGGCGCAATCGCCTCAAATGAAAGCCCGGATGCCGTATCGTGAGCTGGCGCGCAGCATGCTGCCTTATGCGATCCAGAAAGCGGTCAAGGATTCGTGTGGCGATGTCAACGAAATCATCGGCAATGTTGTCGTCATCCGGCTGCCGGACACCTGCCATATCGACCTGCCGGCTGAGGAAATCGCACGCGCAGCCGAGACCCTGCGCGCCGCGCCCGGACTTCTGGCCGCACTGACCTATCAGTTGAGCCTGATAGAAACGAATATCGACACGGTCGTACCCGCGCAGCGGCAACTGGTCGACGTGATTGCCGCGGCCGCGAGGTCGGCCCCATGATCCCGCGCCGCATTTCCGAGAATTCTGGACGTGGATGGGGCTTGCTTGGTTTTCCATACGCCCGACCCATCCTCGCCGAAGCCTGAGTACGCGACTCACACGGACCGCTTGGAGAATTGTGCGCGCGACAGCGAATCTCTCTCGCTCCGCGCGCATGACCCGGCTGCCGCATCGAGGCCGCTCGCCGGTGTCGCCACCGATCAGGACATCTTGGTCCTGTATTGCCGGAACGTTTGCGACGGGTTGCGGGCCATCGCGCAGGAAAAGCCGTGAGCTTGTTCGTGGCGATCAGCTCCCCATCCGCAGGAACGCCGCGTGCAACACCCCGCTCGGAGGAGGAGCGTGCGGTTAAGATGGCGTGCCCGTCCGTGCCCGTCTTCAAGCCATGTTCGACAACAGCCCACGACTCGACTGCGCCGGTCGCATTTTGAAGCTCGATCGTCCGCGCATCGCCGGCATCGTCAACGTCACGCCGGACTCGTTTTCCGACGGCGGCGACTTCCTCGACGCCGAGCGTGCGATTGCGCACGGCGTGGCGCTGGTCGGGCAGGGCGCCGACCTGCTCGACGTCGGCGGCGAATCGACGCGCCCCGGCGCGGCGGATGTTTCCGTGGACGACGAGATCGCCCGCGTCGTGCCGGTGATCGCCGCGCTCGCGAGACAAGTCCAAGTGCCGATCTCGATCGACACCAGCAAACCCGAGGTCATGCGCGCCGCCGTCGAAGCCGGCGCCGGACTCATCAACGACGTCTGCGCATTGCGCCGCGACGGCGCGCTCGACGCGGCGGCAGCGCTCAAGGTGCCGGTCTGCCTCATGCACATGTTGGGCGAGCCGCGCACGATGCAGGACGATCCGCAGTACGACGACGTCGTCGGCGAAGTGCACCGTTTCCTTGCCGACCGCCTGTTCGCCTGCCAGCTGGCCGGCGTCGAAAAGAAGAACATCCTCGTCGACCCCGGGTTCGGTTTCGGCAAGACGCTCGAACACAACCTCGCGCTGCTGCGCGCGCTCGACCGCTTCGCCGGGATCGCGCCGGTCATGGCCGGCCTCTCGCGCAAGACGATGATCGGCGCGCTGACCGGCCATGAGGCACCCGCCGATCGCGCCGCCGGTTCCGCTGCCGCCGCGCTTGTCGCGGTGCAGCGTGGCGCCGCGATCGTGCGCGTGCACGACGTCGCCCCGACGCGCGATGCGCTGGCGGTCTGGAGCGCGGTCGCCGCCGGCGATGTCGCGCCGCGCAAGACGGCTGCCGGCAAAGTCTCGTTGTGGGACGAGGACTGAGCGCTGGAAGAATGTGCCGCCGTCGGCGAGGGAACACCGACGGCGGCTGCCGGCACGTGAGGGAGAGAGGCGCGCCGGGTCCTGCGTGCGGACGCGCTGGGGAGTCGTCCGCAGCCGGCTGCGGGCAGGCAGCTGGCGAGCTCAGGGTGCTGCATGCGGGGCGCGGCCGCATGAGGATTTCATTCGCTTTTCATTCCTGATGCATGACCAGCGGATGCCAGCACCTGCGCGGTGGATTCCGTGGCCATGCCCGCGGCCTGCGCTTGCGCGGGAGACCCGACGACCTCCTGCGGCAAGTTGCGCTCGCCGGCGAGCGTGCGGGCGCGTTCGAGCGCCGAGCGCCAGGCATCGGTCTGCCCGAGTGCACGATACAGGCGCGCCTGGAGGAGGGCGCAGTCGAAGTCCTGGTCCGCCCAACGACCGACACGGCCGATGACGGCGCCGGCGCGCTCGAGTTCGCCCGCGACGATGAGGCGCGTGCCGTAGCCCATCGCGACGACTGCAAGATCCTGCGGCACCGACCAGCGTTCGGCGCGGGTCAGCGCCTCGTCGAAGAGCCGGTATGCCTCGGCACGATCCTGTCCATCCCAAGCCAGCTCGGCGGCAGCCTCGGCGGCGAGCAGGGCGACGACCGGCGTTTCGGTGCGCGTGCCCGCCCACGCGGTGAAGCGGGCGAGCTCGGCCGCGGCACCGTCGCCGCGTTCGCCGAGCGCGCGCACGAGCGTCAGCCAGGCGCGCGCGCGTTCGGGCGATTCGTCGATCGTGGGCAGCGCGGCGATCGCGGCGCGCGCTGCCTCCACGGCGGCATTGGTGTCGCCCTTGATCAGCGCGAGCCGGGCGCGTTCGGAAGCAATGTCGCCGGGCAGCCCCGATCGCGCGGCGGTGCCGACTTCATGCCACAGCGCATCGAGCAGCGCAGTGGCGTCGGCCAACTTTCCGTTTGCGGCCAGCGCACGCGCGCGTTGCAGCGTGAACAGCTGCCGGCTGCGGGAATTGGACAGCTGCGCCTGCTGCTGCCACAGCGCATCGGCGGCGGCCAGCGCCGATGCGTTGTCGAGCAGGGCCAGTCGCGCACGGATCTCCGCGGCGACGGTGAGCGCGAGATCGTTGAACAGGCCGTAACGCCGGAAGCGGTCCGCGGCGCGCGCGAGGATCGACAACGCTTCGGCTGGATGACCACGCGCGTTGTCGAGGACGCCTTCATTGGCGTCGACGCGAGCCAGCGCGAGCGGATTGCCGGCAAAGGCCACGCGTGCGCGCGCGAAGCCGGCGGCGGCTTCTTCGAAGCGGCCGAGATTGACGTTGGCGGCGGCGATCGCGGTGTGGATTTGCCCGAGCATGTCGGCGTCGTCGCTGTTGGCGGCGATCACGGCGGCTTCTTCGAACAGGCCCAGCGCGTCGGCGCTGCGATCCTGGCGGATATCGATCGCCGCGAGCGTGTACAGCGCCTGCGCGCGCAGGTCGGGCATGATTTTCGCGTCCAGCGTCGGCAGCAATGCTTCGAGCCGTGCGCGAGCATCGTCGAGCCGGCCGGTGCGCCAGTCGATCTGGGCGAGATACAGGTGCACGAGCGGCGTATCGCGCCAGGCCGTCGGCGCGGTGTCGATGAGCCGGCGCGCTTCGGCAAAGTCGTCGCCGAGAATCGCAGCCTCGATGCGCTGCTGCAGCACCGGCGAAGAAAGGGCGGCGGCATTGTCGGTGGCCGGCGGCGTCTTGTCGAACATCGCGAGCAGGCGATCGGTGGCGGTACGCGCGGTTTCGATCGGATCGTCGCCATCCGCTTGCACGCTGCGCGTGGCCGTGCCGGCGGTTTCCACGTCCAGGCGGACGCGCCAGCCCTTACCGTGATGCACGACCTGCGGTTGCACGATGTTCCTTGCGCCGGTGGCGGAGCGGACTTCGTCGTTGTTGGGTTCCGCGGCGCCGTGCGCGCGCAACAATGCGACGACGTTGTCGCTCGGAGCGGTCGCCAGTCCCGTCGAACGCAGCCGCGTCGCGACGAGGTCCATCACGCCGAGTCGAAGCCAGCTCCATTCGGAGGCGGCCTCGACGCCCGCCGGCAGCACCGCGAGCATGTCGCTGCGGGGCGCCGCTGCGGGTGCGGGCGGAGTGCGCAAACGGAGGACGCCGACGGCAGCGACGGCAACGAGCGCGATCGCGGCAGCGAGCGGCCACCAGCGCCGTCCACGGCGGGCGGAAGAGGGCGATGCGTCGACGGCGGGCGTGTCGGCAATGGCTTCCGCTGGCGTTGCGTCCGCTGTCGGCGCTAGCGTTTCCGCAGGCAGCGGCGCAGGGGGCTCGACGGCGATTTCGCCGACCCAGCGGTAGCCGAAGCGTGGGATGGTGCGGATCGCATGCTGGCCACTACCGTCGTCGCCGACCATGCGCCGCGCCTTGAGCAGCGTCTGGCCGAGCAGGGTATCGGTAACATCGGCCTTGCCCCAGATCGCGGCGATGAGCTCGTCGCGGCCGATCGCGCGATCGCGATGTTCGATCAAATAGACCAGGCAGTCGAAAACCTTCGGCGACAGGGCCACCAGGTCGCCATTGCGACGCAGTTCGCGAGCGAGCGGATCGATCTGGATCCCGGCGAACCGGTAAATGACGTGTTGCATGCAAGAGAGGTTAACGCGCGCCGCGCGGGGCGACCATAGCGTCAGGCCACGAGCCAGGCGGCGAGGCCGAGGAACAGGCCGAGGCTGGCGACATCGGTGGCCTTGGTGAGGAAGATGCTCGACGCCGTCGCCGGATCGGCGCCGCAGCGCTTGAGGACCTGCGGCACGCCTGCGCCGACGATGCCGGCGAGCACGCAACTGCCGGTCAATGCGGTGAACGTGATCGCGGCGAGGCGCAGCGCCTGCGGATTGTCCTGGTAACGGGCCAGTCCGTACATGGCGAGGGCGGCGACGATGCCGGTGAGCAAACCGTTGAGGAAGCCGAGCCAGGCTTCCTTGGCCAGCAGCGTCCAGCCGCGCCCGGGTCTCAGTTCGCCGAAGGTCAGGCCGCGCAGTGTCACGGCCAGCGCCTGGCTGCCGGTGTTGTTGCACTGGTCGGACAGCACCGGAAGGAACACCGCGAGCAGCACGATGTGGTTGATCGTGTCCTGGAACGAGCCGACCACGGTCGCGGTAATGAATGTCGTGAGCAGGTTTACCTGCAGCCACGGATTGCGGAAGCGCAGGCTGCGCGGCCACGGCGTGGCGAGGCGTTCTTCCTTCTCGACGCCGACCATCGCGCCGGCCTGGGCGCTGATCTCGAAAGCCTGTTCCTCGAACAGCACGGCGCCACGCACGAGACCGAGCAGGCGGCCGTCGTCGGCGCAGACCGGATAGACCGGATAGTGGCGGTGCACGACCTCGCGCATCGCATCGATGGTCTTCGCTTCCGGATGCAGCGAGAACGGTTGCGCGATCATGATGTCGGCAAGCGTCTGCTCGCGGCGGGCGAAGGTCAGTTCGCGGAACGCGACAAGCCCGATAAGGTGCTGCGCGGCGTCGACCACGAAGACGTAGGTGACCAGCGTGTGCGAGACGATCGGGCGCAGCCGTTCGATCACTTCGGCGACCGTTGCCGTGGGCGGGAATGTTGCAGGCGCCGCCTCCATGAGACGGCCGACCGCGCCATCCGGCCATTCCCGACCGGGCAACCAGTCCTGTCCGCCATCGGAGGCAGCTGCGATGTGCGCGCGGCGCTCGGCGTCGAAACGACCGAGAATGGCGACCGCGCGCCGGGGGCCGAGCATGCGCAGCTGCCGTGCGACTTCGGCGTCGGGCAGGGCCGACAGCTTCTCCGCCGCGGCGCCGGCGTCGAGGTGGAGAAGATCATTCACGCGCGCATCCGTCGCCATGTGGTTCGCCCGTCGTGCCGCCCAGCGCGGATGATGCCTGAACTGCGGCGTCCGTTCATGGCTTCTTTAGCGTGTCGCCATCAGGATGGCGGCACGTTCTTCCAATGAAGAGGTTGCGCCATGAACAACAGGATGGTTTCCCTGTTCGGAACCGGCTTTCTCTGCGTGGCGCTCGTCGGCTGCGCGGCAACGACGCCACGCACGCGGTACTACGACGACGCCTACTACCAACGTCGCGCCCAATACGACTGCTCGCGTTGCGGTGTCATTCGCGACGTGGGCCAGGTCTACGTCCGTGACAACGCCACGGGCGGCGGCGGCGCCGTCATCGGCGCGATCATCGGTGGCGTGCTCGGCAGCACGATCGGCAAGGGCGATGGCCGCACCGCGGCCACGGTCGGCGGCGCAGTCGCGGGCGGGTTTGCCGGCAACGCCATCGAGCGCAATTCCAATGGTGGCGGGCGCCCGGCCTGGGAGTTCACGGTGCATCTCGACAACGGGCGCTGGGCCCGCGTCACGCAATGGGAGAACGACGGCCTGCGTCCGGGCGATCGCGTCATGATCCGCGACAACCGGCTCATGCTGTTGCGGTGAAGCCGGGAATGGAGAATCGAGAACAGGGAAGGGAATGGTTCCAGGCAAAACGGCGAAGGCTCGCGCCTTCGCCGTTCCTGTTTTCCGCCTATCGCCTTCCCATCAATTCACGCGATAGAAGTTGTGCGCGCCGATCGTCGTCAGCGGCGGTCCCTTGATCCAGCCCGGCGACACGGAGTCGGCAAGGACGAAATGGTCGGCATTGGGAACGACGAGGCGGCGGCGATCGCGCGGCAACGCCCACATGTCGATGACGCGACCCGCGACGATCCACGCCTTGTTCCAGGCCGCGGGGTTTTGCAGCGAGTAGCTGTCCTTCATCGTGGTCAAGGCGAACTGGCCGCGCGCGCGCACCACGTCGCAGACGGTACTGCCCCAGCGCCCGCTTTCGCGGCGGCGCATGGCGACTTCGGCGACGGCCATCTGGCCGATCTGCGATTCGCTGCGGGCTTCGAGATAAACCGTCGTGGCCAGGCAGACCTGGTCGGCAGCCGGCTGCGGCAGGATCGACGCAAGCCACAAAAGAAACGAGATTTTCATCGGACTCCTTGGTTCATCCAGTGCGGGCGGCCGTCTGCCGTGATGCGCCTTTCGCGCAATCACGGGCCGCGCGGCGCTTCGCCGCGCGACGGCACATCCATCGGTGTTTGAATACCCGGCACCCGCGCGGCGCTTCGGGCCGCGTTCCGGATGCCACGTCGGCGGCGTCTGCCACCCCGGCAGTCGCTCCGACGTTGGTCGCTGCCAGGGTCCTGCCCCGGCAAACTGGCCGGCCCCGCTCTGCGGAACCGGACTCTTGCGCTGCAACTGCGCGCACAAAAAAGCCCTGACTGAGCAGGGCTGCGGCGGAGAATACGGAAGGAAGGGGCGTTTGTCGCCTGCCCGGGGTTTCGTGTTCAGGCTGGGCTAAGCAAGGCTTTGCTTGGCGATTCAACGAGATAGCCGGGTTCCGTTCCGGTGCGGACGGCGTCAGGCATGCCCTTCCGGTGGCTGCGGAACCGGCATCACGGGGTCCGCATCGAGATTCACGACGGCCAGCGCTTCTGCTGGACGGCCTGTCGTGCCGGCGACGCCGTAGAGCACGTGGCCGATCGTCGTGCCGTCCGCGGCGAGGATTCCCGAGCCCTGCCGGACGGACGTGTCGTCGACTTGGACGACACGCAGGCCGCGCTTGTTGCCACCCCGGAAATGCAGCCTCGCGGCGATTTCCTGGCCGGGGTAGCAGCCCTTGTCGAAGCGGATCGCGCCGACGCGCTCCAGCTCCAGCGCCTGCGGCACGTAACGCGCGGCGGATGCCGGGCCGATCCAGGGCAGGCGGTCGGCGATGTTCGCGCGTTGCCAGGCGTCGAACGCCGTCGCGTCCGCGGTCGTGCGCCCGGGCACGAGCGCGACGCCGCGCGACTGCGCGCCGGGCAGGCGCAACGCGTAGCCAGGGGGGCAGGGCGTCCAATTCGAAGCGGTGGGGACATTTGCGCCTTCGAGTTCGACCACCTGCCAGTCTTCGACCATCTCGACACGCACCCGGCTGCGCAGCACGAAACGGGTGAGGTCGGCGGCGAGCGCCGCGGCGTCGGCGAGCGGCGCCCACAGGATCAGAGTGTCGGCGTCGATGCGCAGCAACGCAAACACGGCGCGGACGCGACCTTGCGCGTCGAGCCATGCGCTCCATCCGCAATGGCCGGGCGCCAGTTCGCGGACGTCAGTCGTGAACTGGGCATGGGCGAAGGCCGTCGCGTCGGCGCCGTGCAGGCGGAGCATCGAGGCAGGGCAGAGCGCGGTCGCCATTGCGGTGTCGTCGCAGCCGGAAAACCGCGATCGTAGCAGTGCTGCATGCGCACTCGCGCAAGCGGGTGCGACAAAAGCAAGGTTGTCGGATTTCTCGGCAGGGTTTAACCTTTGCGCCGCATCGCATCATGTCCGAATCGAACCCGACCCTTCCCGAAAAACCGCAAACCGAGCCGCAGGACGGCGCGGTCTCGTCCGCGTTGCCGGATCAGCCGGAGCCGGAGCAGGGCGGACGCGGCGGGCTCGATCCGGTGCGATACGGGGATTGGGAAAAGGACGGTCGCTGCATCGATTTCTGATGCAGGGCGCCACGCGCCGGGCCGCACAACGAAACCGCCAGCCAGAGCCAGCCATGTCAGCCAACGCGCGACCGCTATCGCCTCACATCGGGATCTACCGCTGGCAGATCCAGATGGTCACTTCCATCCTGCATCGTGCGACCGGCATCGCGCTCGCCGCGGGCACGATCCTGCTCGTCGTGGCGCTGCTTTCACTGGCCGCCGGGCCGCAAGCCTGGGACTGCGTCGCGACGTGCTGCCGCTCCTGGTTCGGCACGATCGTCCTGATCGGCTGGACCTGGGCGCTCGCGTTCCACTGGCTCAACGGCATCCGCCATCTGGCGCAGGACCTCGGCTACGGCTTCGCGCCGGCCGCGTTCGTGCGCAACGGCTGGATCTCGACTATCGGCAGTTTCGTCCTGACCGCTCTGGTCTGGGCCTGCGTGTTCGCCCAGCGGGGTGGCGCATGAACGACAAATTTCGCACGCCGCTCAAGACCGCGATCGGCCTGGGTTCGGCCAAGCAGGGCCTGCATCACTTCGTCGTGCAGCGGATCACCGCGGTGGCCCTGCTGCTGCTCGTGCCTTGGTTCGTGTGGACAGTGCTTCGCCTTCTCCATCTCGATGCCGCCGGTGCGCATGCGCTGGTCGCGCAGCCGTGCAACGCGGTGCTGCTGCTCGCCTTCGTCGTCGCCGTGTTCTGGCACGCGCAGCTCGGCCTGCAGGTCGTCATCGAGGACTACGTGCATACGCGCGGAACGCTGTTCGTGCTCCAGCTCGCGGTGAAATTCCTCTGTTTCCTTGGCGCCGCCGCAAGCGTGCTCGCCATCCTCAAGATTGCGCTGGGACGCTGACATGGCCGGTACTGCTTACAAGATCGAGGAACACAAATACGACGTCATCGTCGTCGGCGCCGGCGGCGCCGGCCTGCGTGCGACCTTCGGCCTCGCCGCCACGGGCCTGCAGACGGCGTGCCTGACCAAGGTGTTCCCGACGCGCTCGCATACGGTCGCCGCGCAGGGCGGCATCTCCGCCGCGCTCGGCAACATGGGTCCGGACGACTGGCGCTTCCACTTCTACGACACCATCAAGGGTTCGGACTGGCTCGGCGACCAGGACGCGATCGAATACATGTGCAAGAACGCGCCGGCCGCGGTCATCGAACTCGAGCACTACGGCGTGCCGTTCTCGCGCACCGACGAGGGCAAGATCTACCAGCGCCCGTTCGGCGGCATGACCATCGACTACGGCAAGGGCGTCGCCCAGCGCACCTGCGCCGCGGCCGACCGCACCGGCCACGCGATGCTGCACACGCTCTACCAGCAGTCGCTCAAGCACGATGCGCGTTTCTACATCGAATACTTCGCGCTCGACCTCATCTTCGACAACGACGGCGCCTGCCGCGGCGTGCTCGCGCTCGACATGGCCGAAGGCACGCTGCACCTGTTCCGCGCGCATGCCGTCGTGCTCGCCACCGGAGGTTACGGCCGCGCCTATTTCAGCGCGACTTCGGCGCACACCTGCACCGGCGATGGCGGCGGACTCGTCCTGCGCGCCGGCCTGCCGATGCAGGACATGGAATTCGTGCAATTCCATCCGACCGGCATCTACGGCGCCGGCTGCCTCATCACCGAGGGCGTGCGCGGCGAGGGCGGCTACCTCACCAACTCCAAGGGCGAGCGCTTCATGGAGCGCTACGCGCCGAACGCGAAGGACCTCGCCTCGCGCGACGTCGTGTCGCGTTCGATGACGATCGAGATCCGCGAAGGCCGCGGCGTCGGCGAGCACAAGGATCACATCTTCCTCAACCTCATGCACCTCGGCCCCGAAGTCATCCACGAAAAGCTGCCCGGCATCGCCGAGAGTGCGCGCATCTTCGCGGGCGTCGACGTCAGCAAGGAGCCGATCCCGGTCATTCCGACCGTCCACTACAACATGGGCGGCATCCCGACCAACTACCACGGCGAAGTCGTGCGCAAGCTCGGCAATGACAACGACGCCGTCGTCGAAGGCCTCTACTCGATCGGCGAAGCGGCCTGCGTCTCGGTGCACGGCGCCAACCGCCTCGGCTCGAACT
>Ga0182744_1004610_pt1 | contig 10238 bp, 10 predicted proteins | sample eDN3rd30CKraftMG_FD_128525 | JGI IMG/M metagenome (GOLD analysis project Ga0182744, IMG submission 128525) | Enriched Miracle-Growth compost microbial communities from Emeryville, California, USA - eDNA 3rd pass 30_C Kraft MG (version 2) (version 2) ... | reverse complement strand
GCGGTGACGAGCACCGACGTCAGCAGCTCGAACATCAGCGACAGTCCCGAGCCCTTCGCGCCACCGAGCGGGGTGGGCGTCGTGGCCAGTTCCGGATCCGTCGTGAGCGTGCCGTCATCGGTCACGGTGTCGACGACCCCGACCTCGCCGAAGTGCACGACCATCTGGTCGAACAGCTCCTGCGGCACGAAGTGCTCGCGCAGCAGCTCGTCGCAGAACGCGTAGAAGACCTGGTCCTCCTCGCGGTCGAAAACCGGTTCGCCGCCGGCGGCGAGGGCATCGATCGCGCTGCGCGGGATGCCTTCGCGCACCGCCACGTCGACGTGCGCGTTCCAGGAGTACTGCGCATCGAACCGGCGGGCCGCGATCAGCAGCGACAGCTCACGCAGACGCAGCGGCAGGCTGGAGTCCCAGCGCAGGTACGAACCGAGCTGCTCGACGCGGTCGCACAGCTCGGGGCTCTGCAGCCATACCTGGAACGGCGCGCCCAGGCGCCCGCGGGCCCCCGCGATCCGTTCGAATACTTCGTGCTGGCGCGGAGACATGTCCTCCGGCGCGATCTTGCTGATCCGCATCACGGTCCTCTCGGTCACTCCTGTCGAGTCAACCGACCGGGCGCCGCTCCGACCAGCATCCCGCCTGCAACGTAACCGTGCACGCCCGTTGCCGCACCGCCGGTGTCAGGCCGCGGCGCGCGCGGCGGCGCTGGTGCGGCGCAGGAACAGCACGGCCACCACCCCGACGAGGATCACCGCGGCCGGCAGCAGGGTCGCCTGGGCCATGGCATCGGCGAAGTACCCGGCGATCTGCTCGGGCAGCGTGCCGGTGCCGCCGATGCCGACCGGCGCCTCGTCGATGCCGGGGACGTTCGCCTCCAGGCGCGCCTGCATGAACGCGGCGATCGACGCCGAGCCGAGCACCGAGCCGACCGTGCGGGTCGTGTTGTAGATGCCCGACCCGGCGCCGGCCCAGCGCGGCGCGAGGTTGCGCGTCGCCGTGGTCGCCAGCGGTCCCCACATGCCGGCCTGGCCCGCGCCCATGAGCGCGGACGGCAGCAGCAGCGCCCAGATCGGCGAGTCCATGTTCATCAGCAGCGCGTACCAGACCAGCGACAGCGACACCATGAGCATGCCGGGCACCAGCAGCAGGCGCGCGTCGATGCGGTCGAGCAGCTTGCCGGCGAGCGGAGACAGGATGCCGGCGGCCACCGCCATCGGGATCATCAGCAGCGCCGACTCGGTGGGGGTGAGCCCGCGCGAGAGCTGCAGGAAGAACATGAGCGGCAGCGCCATGCTCGACGCGGTGAACCCGACCGCCGCGATGCCGATGTTGGCCACCGAGAAGTTGCGCTCGCGGAACAGCTCCATCGGCACGAGCGGCTCGCTCTTGGTCTTGGCCTGCTGCCAGATGAACAGACCCAGCACGAGCACGCCGGCGATGATCAGGTGCCACACCGTGATGGGCCCCCAGATGGAACCCCAGTCGTGCTGCTCGCCCTCCTGCAGACCGAACACGATGAGGAACAGCGCCACCGCGCTGAGGACGACGCCCACGATGTCGAAGCGGTGCGGGTGTGTGGGCAGGTTCGGCACCAGGATCATCGCCAGCACGAAGCCGATGATGCCGACCGGGATGTTGACGAAGAAGATCCACTCCCAGCCGAGTCCGTCCACCAGCAGGCCGCCGGCCAGCGGCCCCACGAGCATCGCGACGCCCGACGTGGCGCCCCACAGTCCCATCGCCGCGCCGCGCCGATCGGCGGGGAACGTGCGCGTGATCACGGCCATCGTCTGCGGCGTCATCATCGCCGCACCCAGCCCCTGCACGGCGCGCATGACGATGAGCGCCTCGAGCGTCGTGGAAAGGCCGCAACCGAGGGATGCCAGCGTAAACACCGCGAGTCCGACCAGGTACACGCGCTTGGGACCGAACCGGTCGCCGAGGCGGCCGGTGATCAGCAGCGGTACCGCGTAGGCGAGCAGGTAGGCGCTGGTCACCCACACGACATTGTCGAGGTTGTCGGATGCCGGATCGAGCGCCGACTTGATCGCGGGGTTCGCGACCGACACGATCGTCGTGTCGACGAGGATCATGAAGAACCCGATGACGAGCGCCCACAGCCCCGGCCACGGGCTCCGCTGCGTCCCGCCGGTCCCTGAGCCTGTCGAAGGGCCGGTCCCTGAGCCCGTCGAAGGGCCGGTCCCTGAGCTTGTCGAAGGGTCGACAGACGAATGAGTCATGTGTTCACGCTTTCTCGGAAGGCCGTGAGTCGCTCGAGCGTCTTCACGGGCAGTTCGGACACGCCCCAGGGCGTGGTCTCATCCGCCAGGCGCGCGAGTGTCGCGTCGAGCCAGGCGAGGTCGGCGTCCAGGAGCGCGCCTTCGCGCTCGATCTCGACGAGGAACTGGTAGGGCACGTCGCGCGCGCGTGCGTCCGCGAGCGAGGCTCGCAGCCCGGCCGCGTACTCGTCGAGCGCGGTGCGCCGCTCGCGCAGGAGTGCCGCGGCATCCGCACGGCCGAGCTCGTGCGCCTCGGAGAGCGCGACGCGGAACTCGAGGATCCGGTCGATGCGCGGCAGCTCGCGGCGCACCCACGCGGTGGCCGCGGCTCGTCCGGCATCCGTCACGGCGTACGTCGTCCGCTCCGGACGATTGCCGTCGCGATCGACGCCCACCTCGGTGATCAGACCCTGCCGCTCGAGCCGGGCGACCGTGTGATAGAGCGTGCCGGTGGACGCGCCGACGATCCGGTCGTCGCGCCGCTGCCGGATCAGCCGCATCATTTCGTAGGCGTGCATCTCCCGCTCGCGCAGCAACCCGAGCACGTTGACGCCGAGCGGCGTCAGTGCGGTGGCGGCATCCTTCACGGCGGTACTCCCTGTCGACTAGTCCACATGGACTATACGCCATCAGGGGGCGGCCGAACTCGTCGATAATGGTCGGGTGACCGATGCGCCCGCGACCCTGCCCGGCTGGACCCATGTGTACTCGGGGAAGGTGCGTGACCTATATGTTCCGGCCGACCCTTCGACGATCTCAGGGGCCGGGGCGGGTGACGCTGCCGGGGGCATGCTGGTCGTCGCGAGCGATCGCGTCAGCGCGTTCGACTTCGTCCTGTCCCCCGCCATCCCCGAGAAGGGCGCGCTGCTGACGCAGCTGAGTCTGTGGTGGTTCGACCAGCTGGCCGGCGCCGACGGCGGCCGTCCGATTCCGAATCACCTCGTGCCCGACGCGACGGCACCCGCCGTGGTCGCCGATCGCGCCATGGTCGTGCAGAAGCTGGAGATGCTGCCGATCGAGTGCGTCGTGCGCGGCTACCTGACCGGGTCGGGCTGGGCCGAGTACCAGGATGCCGGCACGGTGTGCGGCATCCCGCTGCCGGCCGGTCTCGACAACGGCGACCGCCTGCCCGAGCCGATCTTCACCCCCGCGTTCAAGGCCGAGCTCGGCGACCACGACGAGAACATCACGTTCGAGCGTGCGGCCGAGCTCGTCGGCGCTGAGCGGGCAGCCGAACTGCGCGACACATCGCTGGAGATCTACCGCCGCGCAGCCGCCCTCGCCGAGGCGAAGGGGCTGATCCTCGCGGATACGAAGTTCGAGTTCGGGCTGGATGCCGATGGCGTGCTGACCCTGGCCGACGAAGTGCTCACGAGCGACTCCTCGCGGTATTGGGATGCCGAGGCGTGGCGCACCGGCACGACTCCGGCGCAGCGCATGGCGAGCTTCGACAAGCAGATCGTCCGCGACTGGCTGGCATCCGTGTGGGACAAGCAGGGCACCCCGCCCGAGCTGCCCGCCGACGTCGTCGCCCGCACGACGGAGGCGTACCGCGCGCTGCTCGGGATGCTCACGGCGTAGCTCCCGCTCCGCGCGCGCCCGGCCCCACTCGTTTCAGCAGGAGACGCTGGTGATTGCCTTCGTATAGGTCGTGGGGACGTTCGTACGTGCGCCTGCTGCGGCCGTGGCACGCACGGTCGATCCCACCAATGCGCTCAGCGACCCGCTGCTCCGACCGTTGGCGATGGACCCGACCGTAGACAGCGCCGACGTGGAGTGCGACCCGCAGGACGACCACGAGAGCATGGATCCGCTGCCGCTGGCCAAGGTATAGGCACAGATCGAGCCGCTTGCGCATGTGCCGACTGCCAGTGCGTGAACCGGTGAGGCGACGCGAAGGGTCATTCCGAGTTCGGGCCACTCGACGGTGTCAGGACTGATCAGCACGCCGCCGGGTTCGTGCGCGAGCGCGTACTCGATGTCAGGGCTCAACGTGGCACTCAAATCGTCCGCGCTCGCTACTGATGCCGACGACAGCGTAAGAGCTGCGATGGCGAGAAGGCCGAGAAGACCTGTTCTCATTCGTGATGACCTTTCGGGGGTAGGGGTGTGGGAACGGGCAACGTTCACTGTTCGTCGGGCCACGCCGTATAGTCGACGACGGTCCCATCGGGCACGCCGACGTAATGGGGATCCTCGCCGACAGTCATCTGTTCGATCGACAGGAATCGACCCGTCTGCGCTGACATGATGACGAGGAACCGGCGCGTGGGGTATTCGGGCGTCGTCGCCTCGAATGCGACTCCGCGGCGTCCGAGACGGTCGACGGTGTCGCCGAGCACGGTGAAGCCTTCGAGCTGCCGGAGAGCGTCGAACAGCACGGCCTGACTGGTCGACGAGGGGTTCCACTCGAGCAGCGCCGAAGGAATGACCGACGCGAAATCACCTGCCGTACTGTGCGGCGTAAGCCCCCACATCGAGAGCATCGCTTCGAGCGAGTCGCTGGCGCGAGGGAGTGCGGTGAGGCTCGGTTGATATTCGCCTGCGTCGAACGTCTCGTCGGAGATCACACCTCCGACAGGTCGACCGTCGGAGCGTGCCGTCGTCGTGCCGGAACCGTCGACAAACATCGCTTCACCAGCGATCACCACGAGGTGCGCACGGCCGTCTTCGCGCCAATCGATTTCGCTGATGTTCGTGTCGACGGCCGGGGTGGGCGCCGGTGGCCGCCCATCCCGCATCTCGATGGCCCACCATGCCGTGCGTTGCCGTCTGACATCCTGGCTCGCCGGCTGCTGACGGAGCATGCTCAGCACCTCGTTCGCAGATCGTTGCGCATCCCTTCCGTTCAGGGTGACCGCCAGAGGGCGGGGACCATAGGCGCTTGCCGGCGAAGGCGACGGCAGAACGATCAGGCCCATCACGACTAGGAGGACGACGACCAGCGGGAGCAGAGTCGAGGCGAGCAGCTTCGGCCGCGTTCTGCTCGTGGCGGAGGATGACCCAGCCGGACCCGCGATCCGGTCGCGGATCGCGAGCATCTGCGCAGTCAGCGCTGTGTCGACAGGGGTATGTGCGGGGTCGAGCGAACGCAAGAGGCGTCCAAGCTCGTCTTGTGCATCGTCGGAGTTCACCTCGTGCCTCCTTCTGCCATCCTCGCGGGAGTGCCCAGCGCAGCGCGGAGTGCGACCCGCGCTCTACTCAACGCCGCCCATACGGCGGCGTCACGCATGTCGAGGAGCACGCCCACCTCGGCAGCAGACAGCCCTTCCCAGTACGTGAGCAGTACGATCTCGCGCTGCCGCGCAGGCAGCCGTGTCAGTCCATCGATCACGCGCTGTCGTAGGTCATCGTCGACAGATCCGGCGATCGCCTCGGCCCGGTATCCGAGGATCCGCAACTGCTGTTCGGCGGCGGCCCTCCTGCCGAGCCTGCGATAATGATTCGCGATGTGATTGCGCGCCACCTTGTACAACCAGGGCAAATCGAACGGCACGGTGGGGTCGAGCTTCTTCCACAGCACCGTGAACACCTCTGCAGCGATCTCCTGCGCCACATCCCGTGTGTCGACGCGCCGTTCCACAAAGCGAAGCACCGTGACGTAGTGCGCTTCGTAGAGCTCGTTGAAGGCGCTGCGCCGCACCTCACGCGTTTTCGTCAACGCTTCCGTTGCCTCACGTGTCATGCGCCGTGTCGGTGACCAGCGTCTGCTGCGCGGTCGGCACCCACCATGAACGCACAGCGTCGATCGCTTCAGCGGGCAGCAGACCCGATGCCGTCCGCGGATAGCCCACGATGTCGCCTTCTGCCGTCACTGGATGAACGCTTTCGATCAGGAATGCGAGGTCCCCCTCTACGAAGTACAGCACCGCCGGCTCTTTGCCCTCCAACAACTGAGAGGTCTCGCCGCGCACTACCGTCCCTTCACACCCGCGCAGAAGATCGAGCGCGGGTGTCCGAGCGGGGACCCCGTCGGGGAACCTCCACGCCGTAGTGCGAACAGTGAATGGGTTCGCAGTCGAGTCCACATACCCGGTGATTGTCTCGCTCAGGGTGCGGTCGGCGCCGGATGCGAACATCGCCTCACTCAGGTCATCCGAGAGCGACCAGAGCATGACGTCCAGCACGCTCTCGCCTTCTCCCGTCACTGGGCTGCAGGCGCCGGGAAGCTGTCCCACACTCGCTGGCGAAGAGTTGCACTCTCCTGCACCGCGTTCGATGAGCAGTTCAGTCTGCACGTAGTCGGCGAGGAGCCCTTCCACAGGAAGGCCGAGCTCAATCGGCTGTCCGTTGATGTTTGGGTACCGAAGCTCTCCCAGGCACATTGCATCTCGGCCGCTTGGCGGCGGAGCGGTGGGTGCCGTCTCGGACGGCCGTGTCGAGGTCGGCCCGACGTCGCCGACACAGCCCGACAGCGTCAGGGCTAGCCACCCCGCCGCCAACAGAAGGGCGGCCATGCTCAGCACAGGCCGTGGTTCGCGGCACCCACCTGACGTCATGGCTGCCTCATCCGCACTTCGTCTTCGCGTTGACCGCAACCAAATCCGAGACCGAGTTCGCACAGTTGACCAAGCCCGTGGTCCGTGCGTTGTTGTACGTTGAGGCGGTCCCAGTACTCGTCGAAATCGCGGTGCCGGACGAGTTGCATGTGTTCTTCTTGACCGTACCGGATCCGGTGTACACACCAGCGTAGAGTATCCACTTCCCGGCGGATGTGAACGTCGCCGACCGAGTGAAACCCGTGGTCGAGGCATAGGATCCTTCCAGACCGTAGTTGCCCGTGATGCCGAGAGCTACCTCGGCAATCTTCTTTATTGCAACCGAGCCGCTCAGCGAGCCGGAAACGCTCGCAGTGGCCTTAATCGACACGGTGTTCGAGGTTGTAATGGAAAGCGTCTCCGAGGTGGCGTCGTTCTTCACATGCTTGTGCCATGTGGTCACCTGCCCACTTCTGGTCGAACTCGGAACCACGTAACTGGTCACGTTAGGTTCGCACACCGTCACTGCGTAGAGAGATACACCACCGACTGAGCCATCGCCGCCGCCCGATGTCACGATGACCGCCGGCCCATCCAACGCGCCGTTCGTTCCGTCATCCGGGGCTGCAACTAGTGCCGGTTGATCCGCCGCCGACTTCGCAGATGCCGGCACCGTGCCGGCGAACACGAGCACAGCAGCTACTGCACCGGCCACGAAGACCATCCTTGTCTTCATGTCTTCCTCTCCACCGAGCATCCCAGAGAGCCCGAGTACTTACTGCTATGTACGCGGCCCCCGATTCCTGACACATCGACGCAAATCGGATTGAGCACTCTTCCCGCGCGGCGCGCGTCCCGCGCGCACAGGCAACTCCCAGCTACTCTGACGCCAGGCACCCCCCGAACGTCAAGGAGCCCTCACCCATGCCCATCTGGACCCTCCACGGCGACGGCCGCCACATCGCGCCGGGCGCCGTCGTCAAGCCGAACGAGCGCCTGAGCTGGGGCGGCACCGTCGCCATCGGCGCGCAGCACGTCGTCGCGATGTTCGGGGCGACCTTCCTGGTGCCGATCCTCACCGGCTTCCCGGTGTCGACGACGCTGCTGTTCTCCGGTGTCGGCACGATCCTGTTCCTGCTGCTGACGCGCAACAAGCTGCCCAGCTACCTCGGTTCGTCGTTCGCGTTCATCGCGCCGATCCAGGCGTACGGCGCCGGCGGCGGCCAGCCGCTCGAGACCGCCGAGCAGATCTCGCAGGCCATGGTGAGCGTGTTCATCACCGGTGTGCTGCTGGCGCTGGTCGGCCTGCTCGTGCAGAAGGTCGGCACCGGCTGGATCGAGAAGCTCATGCCGCCGGTCGTCTCCGGCGCCATCGTCGCTCTGATCGGGCTGAACCTCGCGCCCGCCGCGTGGAACAACTTCACGGTGCAGCCGCTCGTGGCCACCGTGACGCTGGTCGCCGTTGTGCTGTTCAGCGTACTGTTCCGCGGCTTCCTCGGCCGCATCTCGATCTTCCTCGGCGTGGTCGTCGGCTACGTGTTCGCCATCATCACCGGGGATGTCGACTTCGACGCCGTCGCGGCGCAGCCGCTGATCGGCCTGCCCGAGTTCCACCTGCCCGCCTTCGGCGACCCGGTGTCGTGGAGCCTGCTGCCGATCTTCCTGCCGATCGTGCTGGTGCTCATCGCCGAGAACGTCGGCCACGTGCGCGGCGTCGCGACGATGACCGGCGACCCGTCGATCAACGCGCACACCGGCCGCGCCCTGACCGCCGACGGCGTCGCCAGCGCCATCGCCGGCCTGTTCGGCGGATCGGCGACGACCACGTACGGCGAGAACATCGGCGTGATGGCGGCGACCCGCGTCTACTCCACCGCGGCGTACTGGGTGGCCGGCATCATCGCCGTGCTGCTGTCGTTCTCGCCCGCGGTCGGAGCGATCATCAACACGATCCCGGCCGGCGTCATCGGCGGTGCGACGACCGCGCTGTACGGCCTCATCGGCGTCATCGGCATCAAGATCTGGGTGGACAACCAGGTCGACTTCTCGCGCCCGGTCAACCAGTACACCGTCGCGGTGTCGTTCGTCATCGCGATCGCCGGCTTCACCATGAACCTGGGCACGCTCACCTTCTCGGCCATCGTGCTCGGCACCGTGGCGGCGCTGGTGATCTACCACGGCGGCAATGCCGTCGCCCGCTGGCGCAAGACCGGTGCGGATGACGGCGGCCCCATCGTCCCGATCGGCCAGCTCGGCGGCGACCCGGAGTAGCACGCGGACGGCGGGCACCGGCATCCCTTCCCGCGCTCTTCCCACGCCGAGACGGCCCTCGCGTGCCGAGACAGCCCGTCGTTGCGTTGCACTCCAGGGTGGTCTCGACGCGGAGGGGTGGTCTCGGCGCGGGCAGAGCGGAAGCGGAAGCGGAACAGGCGAGGATGCCGGGAATAGCTCGGCGCCGGGAAAGGTTGTAGCTACACATGAATGCGACTCCGCCGGCATCCACGCTCGCCCCCGCCACCACGATGGGCGCCGTGACGCTGCTCGTCGGCGACCTCGACGGCATGACGGCGTTCTACCGCGATGTCATCACGCTGCAGGTACTGGATGCCGCCGGTGACGCCGTCGTGCTCGGCCGCGCCGGCCGCCCCTTGGTGATTCTGCGGCACGAGCCGTCCCTACGGCATGCGGTGCCGGGATCGGCGGGACTGTTCCACACGGCGATCCTGTTCGAGACGCAGGCAGCCCTCGCGGCGGCGCTGTTCTCCGTCGCGCGGCACGCGCCGAACACCTTCACCGGCAGCGCAGACCACCTGGTCAGCCAGGCGTTCTACCTGACCGATCCGGAGGGCAACGGCGTGGAGCTGTACTGGGATCGCGACCGCACGCAGTGGTCGTGGACACACGGGCAGGTCGAGATGGACACGCTCTACCTCGACCCGAACGCCTTCTTGAACGAGCATCTGAACGAGCAGGCCGCGAGCGGCGCGACGGCGACCGACGCAGCCTCGATCGGTCACGTGCACCTGTCGGTCGGCGACGTCGCCACGGCGCGGGGCTTCTACGTCGACGCGCTGGGGTTCGATGTCACGGCGAGCCTGGGCAGCTCTGCGCTGTTCGTCAGCGCCGGCGGCTACCACCATCACATGGCGATGAACGTGTGGAACTCGCGCGGGGCCGGTCCGCGGATGCCGGCGCTCGGGCTCGGCCGCGTCGACCTGGCCCTCCCCGACACCGACAGTCTCGGCGAGCTCGGGGAGCGGCTGCGCCACCACGGCATCCCGGTGCGCGACGACGGACAGACCCTCGCCTTCGACGACCCCTGGCTCAACGCCCTCTCCGCCACGACCGCCGGCTCCTGAGCCGGTCGGCAGTCGACGGTCGTTGAGCGAAGGCGCTGCAGGCGCCGCAGACGAAACGCCCCGACACCGCCGGAACCTCGGGGCGTTTCGTCTCCGCGCTGCGCGCTCCGCTCAACGACCGG
>Ga0182744_1004609_pt1 | contig 10239 bp, 8 predicted proteins | sample eDN3rd30CKraftMG_FD_128525 | JGI IMG/M metagenome (GOLD analysis project Ga0182744, IMG submission 128525) | Enriched Miracle-Growth compost microbial communities from Emeryville, California, USA - eDNA 3rd pass 30_C Kraft MG (version 2) (version 2) ... | reverse complement strand
TATCTCGACCTGTTCGCGTGGATCGAGGGTCGCGCCGGCAAGCCGGAGAGCCGCAATCCCGCCCCGTTCCGGCCGGTGATGCTGGCGCATGCCATCGAGGAGACCGACTTCGGCACGCTCGATCCGGCGGAGTTTTCCGCCGAATGGAAATGGGACGGCATCCGCGTGCAGGCGGCGGCCGGCCTGCGCGAGGATGGCGTGCGCGTCACCCGGCTCTACTCGCGCACCGGCGAGGATATCTCGAGCAGCTTTCCCGATCTCGCCGACGCGCTGACGTTCGACGGCGCCGTCGATGGCGAATTGCTGATCCTGCGCGATGGCCACGTGCAATCGTTCAACGTGCTGCAGCAGCGACTCAATCGCAAAACGGTGACGCCGAGGCTGCTTGCCGAGTTTCCCGCGCACCTGCGCGCCTACGATCTGCTGTTCGACGGCGACGAGGATCTGCGCGGGCTGCCGCTCGACGCGCGGCGCGCACGGCTGGCGAAGCTGCTCGCGCAACATGAAGGGCCGCGCATCGACCTGTCGCCGCGCATCGCGTTCGCAGGCTGGGACGAGCTTGCCGCCGCGCGGGCCGACCCGGCGGGACACGGCGCCGGCGTCGATGCCGAGGCGGTCGAAGGCGTGATGATCAAGCGGCGCGACTCGCTCTATCTGCCGGGCCGCCCGAAAGGACCGTGGTGGAAATGGAAGCGCGATCCGTTCTCCATCGACGCGGTGCTGATGTATGCGCAGCGCGGCCACGGCAAGCGCTCGTCCTACTACTCCGACTATACGTTCGGCGTATGGGACAAGGGGGCGAACGGCGACGAACTGGTGCCGGTCGGCAAGGCCTATTTCGGCTTCACCGACGCCGAGCTGATCGAGATCGACCGCTTCGTGCGCCGCCACACGACCGATCGGTTCGGGCCCGTGCGCGAGGTCGTGCATACGCCGCAGGAAGGATTGGTATTTGAAGTTGCGTTCGAGGGGCTGCAGCGTTCCGCGCGCCACAAGTCGGGCGTGGCGATGCGGTTTCCCCGCATCAGCCGGCTGCGTTTCGACAAGCCGCCGCGTGACGCCGACCGGCTGGAGACGCTGGAAGCCATTCTGGCGAAGGGCGAGGCGGCGTCGCCGCCGAAGCGGACCAAGCGCAAGGCTTGAGGATTACGCCGTCAAACAGCCACGATCCTTCGTGTTATGGTACCGTATCGACTCAACGGAGCTGACCATGGCCAACGGTGCCGCGACACGCTTTCTCGGAGGATCGCCGGTTTCGGTGCTGGTGCGGCTCGTCCTGCTGTCGATCCTCGTCGGCGTGATCCTGTCGGCGCTCGGGTTCGATCCCTGGAACATCTGGCGCAGCCTGCAGAACCTGATCCGCACGCTCTGGGACATGGGCTTCGATGCATTCTGGTGGCTGTGGCGCTACTTCCTGCTCGGCGCCGTTATCGTCGTGCCGATCTGGCTGATCGTGCGGCTGGCGAAGGGCGGCAAGGCTTAACGGATACTCGTCGTCGCGGATACGCGTCGTCGCGGGCGAAACAGTCCGCGACATCGCGGTCACGGATCGTTTCATCGCGCCCCGCGCTCCCTCATGCCGACGCCTCACGCCTCACGCCGGCCACGGCTCCGCCGTGATCGCCGCGGCATCGGTGCCGGTCAGTTCGTCCAGCGATCGATGCGTCGCCAGGGCATCGGTCAGGCCGTGCTTGATCTCCCCGACCAGCCCGATGCCGCGGAACACCAGCCCGGTGTAAAGCTGCACCAGTGTCGCGCCGGCGCGCAGCTTGGCGATGGCATCGGAAGCCTTCCCGATGCCGCCGACGCCGACCAGCGGGAACGCGCCTTCCACCCGCACGAAGGTCTCCGCCAGCATGCGGGTCGACAGGAGGAACAGCGGCCGGCCCGACAATCCGCCCGCTTCCTTCGCCTGCGGCGAGCGCAGCGTCGCCGGCCGCGAGATGGTCGTATTGCCGACGATCATGCCGTCCACCTTGCGCTGCCGCGCCACCTGCACCACGTCGTCGAGTTCCGGCAGCGAAAGGTCGGGCGCGATCTTGAGGAGCACCGGCAGGTTGCGGCCCCGCGCGGTGCGATCGCGCGCCGCCAGCACGCGCGCGAGAAGGTCGTCGAGCGCGGCGGTCTGCTGCAGATCGCGCAGACCGGGCGTGTTGGGCGACGAGATGTTGACGGTGAAGTAGCTCGCGACGCCGGCGAAGGTTTCGATGAGCTGCACGTAGTCGGCGCCGCGGTCGGCGGAATCCTTGTTGGCGCCGATGTTGATGCCGACGATGCCCGGCCGTTCTCGTCGCGCCTTCAGGCGCGCCAGCGCGGCGTCGGCGCCCTGGCTGTTGAAGCCGTAGCGGTTGATGACGGCCTCGTCCGCTTCGAGGCGGAACACGCGCGGACGCGGATTGCCCGGCTGCGGCCGCGGCGTGATCGTGCCGGCCTCGGCGAAGCCGAAGCCGAGGCGGAACAACGCATCCGGCGCCTCGCCATGTTTGTCGAAGCCCGCCGCGATGCCGACGGGATTGGGGAACCGCAGGCCGAAGGCATGCACCGCCAGCCGCGGATCGTCGGCGGGGGCGGGGGGCAGCGGCGTCAGGCGCAGCGCGCGGATCGTCAGGGCATGGGCCCGCTCGGCATCGAGCGCGCGCAAAAGGGGCCCGGCAAGGCGGTCGAACAGGCCGATCACGATAACAACTCCGGCACGGAAGCGGGACGTTGGAGCGTTTTCGAGCGAAGCGGATACCGGTTCGCATGAAGAAAACGCGACAAAACAAAAAGCTAGAGCCCAAGCTTTGATTTCATCAAAGCCGGAAAGGCTCTGGCCGGCAACCTAAGGGCTTGCGGCGGCAAAGTCTTGCGGGCGATTCCTCCGCCGACTCGATCGGCAACCCCAGGTGGTACAAGGTAAATGCTTTCTTGCATTCGAGACTGGACTCCGGGGACATCAGGTTATAATTCCTAAAAGTCCGACAATTATCTTAAAGCGCGTGGCTTCCCGCCGAACCCCCAACGATCCGGCTCGCAACCCATGCTGACGCACGCACAAATCTGGTCGGCCATCGACAGGCTGGCGGCGCGCTCCGGCCTTTCGGCCTCGGGCCTCGCCAAGGCCGCCAAGCTCGATCCGACCACGTTCAACAAGTCCAAGCGCATCACGCCCGAGGGCCGCGCGCGCTGGCCTTCGACGGAGTCGATCGCCAAGGCGCTGGCTTCGACCGGCACCACTATCGAACAGTTCGTCTCGCTCATCACCGAGACGCACGGGCCCGCGCAGGCGGTGCCGCTGATCGGCCTCGCCGAAGCCGGTGCCGGCGGCTATTTCGATGACGGCGGCTTCCCGGTCGGCAAGGGCTGGGACGAGATCTCGTTTCCGTCGGTGGACGATCCGCACGCCTACGCGCTGGAGATTTCCGGCGATTCCATGCTGCCGGCGTTCCGCGACGGCACGGTGATCGTGGTGTCGCCCGCGGCGCCGGTGCGGCGCGGCGACCGCGTCGTGGTCAAGACTCGCGACGGCGAGGTGATGGCGAAGGAGCTCAAGCGCAAGACGGCGAAGACGGTCGAGTTGCGTTCGCTCAATCCGGAGCACGGCGAGCGGACCTTGAGCCTCGAGGACGTCCTGTGGATCGCCCGTATCGTTTGGGCCAGCCAATAGCGCGAGCGCTGCCGGCTTTCCGCGCCGCGCGGCGGGCGCGCTTTTTTCCTCCCGGGCGGTATCCTTCAATCCGCTTTCAGCTTGATTCGGGGGGATCATGGATCGACGTCATTTCGTGAAATCGCTCGCCGCCTTTGCGGCGTGTCCGGTCTGCGCGCGCGGCGCGCTTGCGGCCGAATGGAGCTACGAGGGAGCCCACGGCCCGGACCATTGGGGCGACGTCGACGCCGCCAGCAAGGTCTGCGCCGCCGGCGCGCAGCAATCGCCGCTCGACATTCGCGAGACGACGCATGCGCAACTGCCGCAGCTTCGTATCGGCTGGCGCCGGAACGCCGATACGATCGTCAATAACGGCCATACCATCCAGCTCGACTTCGCGCCGGGCTCGAGCCTCACGGCAGGCGGCGACAAGTACACCCTGCTGCAGGTCCACTTTCATCATCCCAGCGAGCATCTGATCGGCGGCAAGCGCTTCCCGATGGAGGCGCATTTCGTCCATCGCGACGCGGCCGGCAATCTGGCGGTCGTCGGCGTGCTGATGGCGGCGGGCCGCCCGAACGCGGCCTTCCACAGGATCGTCGCCACGATGCCGGCCGCGGCAGGACCGGCCGTGAAGGCCGATGCCGCGATCGATCCCAACGCGCTGCTGCCGTCGCGCCGCAGCTATTATCGCTATGCGGGATCGCTCACCACGCCGCCGTGCAGCGAAGTGGTGACCTGGCTGCTGCTGACGGCGCCGATCCAGGTGGCGGAGGCCGACATCGCGGCGTTCGCGAAGCTCTATCCGATGAATGCGCGGCCGCCGCAGCAACCGAACCGGCGCTTCGTGCTGCGCTCGAACTGAGATGCGGTGAAGCCGGGATGCGATGAAAATGAAACGGCCCGGAAAAATCCGGGCCGTTTTTCGCCGTATTGTCCGACGTTACGGGCAGGGATGGCGATAGCCGTCGTAGCCGAGATACGTGCCGGACGCGGGGTCGTAGGATTTGAACCGCGACATGCAGTACCGCACCGCATCGCCCGGCGGGCCGTAATAGCCGTAGGCCGGAGGCGGGCCGTAATACCGCGGCTGCGAGGCCGCGGCGATCGCGCCGCCGATCAGCGCGCCCGCGACCAGCCCGCCGACGGCGGCGCCGCCGCCATGATGGTGGTGCCAGCCGCCGCCCCGCCAGCGGGCCTGCGCCGGCGCCGCCGCAATGGAAACCGCGGTCGCAACCGCCAAGGCGCCGGCAATCAGTTTCATGCGCATGATGGAACTCCAGACTCCGTTTTTCCTGTTACTTAAATGGGGAGCACACCGGAGTAGTTGCGTGAAACTTTGGTAAGTTTCAGTGCCATTCTGTCGCAGGCCAGCCCGCGAAAGCCCGAGCCGGGCTTGCGGCGAGGGGAACTCGGCTTCGTGGAGTCCGCGGACGGCCCTACGCGCTGCGCGCCAGCGCGCCGTCGATCATGTCCACGGTGTTCTGCACGCCGTAGACCGCGACGAAGGAGCCGAAGCGCGGGCCCTTCTCCTGTCCGAGCAGCACCTGGTAGAGCATGTTGAACCATTCGAGCGAAACGCCGGGCCGCCCGTCCTTGCCCTTCTTGGCATGATCGAGGAACGGCTCGCGACGGCCGATCTCATAGACGACGTTCTGGATGTCTTCCGCCGTGGCATCCGCGGGCAACTGCGAGAGCGCGTTGCGCAGATCGGTGAGCGCCTTGCGCTCGCTCTCGCTCGGCGCGCGGAACTGCTTCGTCGGCGCGACGAAGTCGCGATAGTAGTTGATGGCGTAGCCAACCATGGCGTCGAGCTTCGGATGCGTCTGCGCCGTCACGCCGGGCCGGTAGCGGCCGATGAAACCCCACAGCGTCTCCGCGTTTTCGGCGTTCGACGACGACACCAGCGTGAGCAGCAGCTGGAAGGTCACCGGCAGGTCCGCCTTGGGCGGATGGCCCGAGTGGATATGCCAGACCGGATTGCCGAGCTTCTGCTTGACGTCCTGCCGGTCGTAGCCGGCGAGGAGCTGATAATACTCGTCGACGTGCCGCGGAATGACATCGAAGTAGAGCCGCTTCGCCGCCTTCGGCTCGCGGTACATGAACAGCGACAGCGATTCCGGCGAGGCGTAGCGCAGCCACTCGTCGATCGTCAGCCCGTTGCCCCGCGACTTGGAGATCTTCTGGCCTTTTTCGTCGAGGAACAGCTCGTAATTGAATCCTTCCGGCGGCGCGCCGCCGAGCGCCTTGCAGATGCGTCCCGACAGCTTGACCGAGTCGATCAGGTCCTTGCCGGCCATCTCGTAGTCGATCCCGAGCGCGGTCCAGCGCATGGCCCAGTCCGGCTTCCATTGCAGCTTGGCCATGCCGCGCGTCACCGGCGTGGTCATGCGCTCGCCGGTGTCGGGGTCCTCGTAAGTGATGGTGCCGCGCGCGGCGTCGTGGGCGATGATCGGCACCTGCAGCACGATGCCGGTGCGCGGCGAGACGGGCAGGAACGGCGAATAGGTCGCCGCGCGCTCCTCGCGCAGCGACGGCAGCATGATCGCCATCACTTCGTCGATGTGCCGGAGCACGTTGAGCAGCGCCTCGTCGAAGCGCCCCGAACGATAGCATTCGGTCGACGACATGAACTCGTAGTCGAAGCCGAAATGATCGAGGAAGCGCCGCAGCTCCGCGTTGTTGTGCTCGCCGAACGAAGGATGCGTGCCGAACGGATCCGGCACCTTGGTGAGCGGCTTGCCGAGGTGCTGCGCCAGCAGTTCCTGGTTCGGCACGTTGTCGGGCACCTTGCGCAGCCCGTCCATGTCGTCGGAGAACGCGATCAGCCGCGTCCTGACCTTGTCGTCGGTGAGGACGCGGAAGGCATGGCGCACCATGGTCGTGCGCGCGACCTCGCCGAACGTGCCGATGTGCGGCAGTCCCGAGGGACCGTAGCCGGTCTCGAAGATCACCTCTTCCTTCGGCGCGCGCTTGAGCCGGGCGATGATCTTCCTGGCTTCCTCGAACGGCCAGGCGCTCGAGGTTTCGGCGATCTCGCGGAGCGAGGCGGCGGAGGGGAGTTCTGTCGTGGTCATCGGGCTTCTATGCGCGTGTCGAGGCGGACATTCAATGGTGCGGGCGCTCAATAGGGGCTGACGGGAAAATAGCGCAGCCAGAGTTCCGCGAACTTGCCGCTTTCCCAAAGCCGGAATAGCGCCCAATTGAAGGCGGTGCGCAGGGTGTCGTTGCCGCGCTTCACGGCGACGCCGACGCCTTCGCCGAACAGGCGGCTCTCGAGCACGGGGCCGCCGACGAACCTGCAGCAGTTTTCGGAGTCGGTGCCGTTGAGCCAGAACGCCGAGCCGAAGGCGTCGGCGAACAGGAGATCGACCTCGCCGCTCTTGAGCGCTCCGCGCGCGGCATCGAGCGTGTCGTAACGGCGGATGTCCGCTTCGGTGAACAGCGTGCGGGCGTATTCCTCCTGGGCGGTGCCGGAGACGACCGCGATCTTCCTGCCTTCGAGACGTTCCGGGAAACGCGCGTCGCCGCCGGGTTGCCGGCGCCCGACGAAGCGCGAGGCCGGCCGGTAATAGGGATCGGAGAAATCGACGCGCTGGCGCGTTTCCGGCGTGACGGCGATGGAGGCGATGACGGCGTCGGCGCGGTTGTCGTTGAGCGAATCGATCAGCGTGTCGAAACGGCGCATCTGCATGGTGCAGGGAACCTTCAGCTCGTCGCACATCAATCGCGCGAGATCGACGTTGAAGCCGGCGGGATTGCCGTCCGCGCCGGCGAAGTCGAACGGCGGATAGTTCACCTCGGTCGCGAACCGGATCAGCGAAACGCGCGAGGTGTCGGGGCGGTCCGGCCGGCGGCGCGGATCCCAGAAGCTCGGCACCGTGGCGGCGAGGCCGGCGGTGCCCGCCGCCGCGGGGGCGCCTTGCGCTTTAGTTGTAGCCTCCTGCGCGCGCGCCGCCGCTGCGCACGCGAGGCCGAGCGCAAATATCAATATTGCCAATAGCTTGCCGGGGAACAGACCGCCCTCGCGGCGACGCCTGGAAGCTTGCGCCCACCGCCAGCGCTTGAGACCCAAAAGATGCATCTGATGGTTGTGTCCGCCTTCTGAAGCCGCCAGACTATACCGGAAATCGTGCGCGTCGTGTGTGGCGTTGGGGGCGGCGTGGAAATCCGGATCGAGAGTCGGGCCGACCCCGGGACACGGGCTGTTGCCGAATCGGATCGCCGCGGCAGCGAACCGCCGAGCCTGCGGGTGCGCCAGCCGCTCACCGCCTTTCCCGAACTGGACTGCGTCCGCCACCTGCTGCCGGTCGGTACCATCGCCGAGGCCGAACGGCGCGCCCGCGAGATCGGCGTCGGCGCCGACCGCGCGCTGATCGCCGCCGGTGCCATCAGCGAGGACGATTACGTCACCGCGCTGGCGCGCCACCTCGGTGTTGCGTTCGAGCCGCTCGAGAGCGTCGCGAGGAGCGACTGCCCGGTGAGCGACGCGCAGCTGCTCGAAGCGCCCTGCGACGGCATGCTGCCGGTGACGGCGAACGGCGTGCTTTTCTTCGTGCTGGCGCTGCGCCGTCAGCAGACGGCGCGGCGGCTCTGCATGACGGCGAACCGCGGCCCGTTGCCGCCGCAGATGCGGCTCACCACCCGCGCGCGGCTGCAGCGGTTCGTGGACGCCCATGGCGCGGCAGCGATTGGCCGCAAGGCGGCGGACGAACTCAAGGAGCGCCATCCGCTGCAGTCCGCCGCGCATGCGAGCCGGGGGATGCGCAACGCCGGCATCCTGCTGGCGGGTGCGGCGCTGCTCGCCGTCCTCGCGGCGCCGCAAGCGACATGGCATGCGGGAGCCGCGGCGTTCGCGCTGCTGTTCATCTCGTGGGCGGTGCTGCGTCTTTGCGCCGCCCTGGTGGAGCGCCCGGATTCCGATCCGCCGCCGCGCCTGCACGACCTGCCCGAATACAGCCTCGTCGTCGCGCTCTACCGCGAAGCCGCCGTGGTAGGTCGGCTCGTCGCTTCTCTCGATGCGCTGATCTATCCGCGCGAGAAGCTCGACATCAAGCTGGTGGTCGAGGAGGACGATACGGCGACGCGCGAAGCGATCGCGGCGCTTGCGCTCGACGCGCGCTATCAGGTGATCCTGGCGCCGGCAGTAGGGCCGCGCACCAAGCCGAAGGCGCTCAACGCCGCCCTGCCGTTCGTGCGCGGCGACTATGTCGTGATCTACGATGCCGAGGACCGGCCGGAGCGCGACCAGTTGCTGCGCGCGCTGGCCCGCTTCGAGTTGGCGGGCGAGCGGCTCGGCTGCATCCAGGCGCGCCTCACCATCGACAACACGGCCGACAATTGGCTGACCGGACTGTTCACCGCGGAATATTGCGGATTGTTCGACGTCTTCCTGCCGGCGCTGTCGGCGTGGCGGCTGCCGTTCCCGCTCGGCGGATCGTCGAATCATTTCAGGACGGATGCGCTGCGCCACGTCGGCGGCTGGGATCCCTACAACGTCACCGAGGACGCCGATCTCGGCATGCGGCTCGCACGGCGCGGCTATGCTTCCGAGACGATCGCCTCCACGACCTACGAGGAAGCGCCCGGCGAACTGCGGCCGTGGCTGCGCCAGCGCTCGCGCTGGTTCAAGGGCTGGATCCAGACCTGGCTCGTCCACATGCGCGCGCCGCGGGCGCTGCTTCGCGAGCTCGGGTGGCGTGGCTTCCTGGTCTTTCAGCTGGTGGTCGGCGGCACGGTGCTTGCCGCGCTGATCCATCCCGTGTTCGCGCTCGCGGTGGCGTTCCGGCTCTTCGCCGGAAGCGAGCCCGGTGCGGAGGTCGATGCGCTCGAGATCGCGCAGGCGACGCTGAGCAGCGCGACCTTCATCGCCGGCTATTTTTCCTCGGCGGCGCTGGCGCTCATCGGCTTCGGACGGCGGAAGCTGCTGGCGCACGCACCCGTGCTGCTGCTCATCCCGATCCTGTGGCTGCTGCTCTCGCTGGCCGCGTGGCGCGGGCTCATCCAGTTGCTGCGCGATCCGTATCGCTGGGAAAAGACCGAGCATGGCCGCGCGCGCTCGTCGCGGCAGGAGGCCGCGCCGTCAGCGCCGGTCAGAAATAATGCCGCAGCTCTTTCGCCGATTCTTCCGGCCGGCGGCGCAGGTTGAACGGCGCGACGAAGTTGCCGTTCTTGTCCATCAGATAGACGATGGCGGTGTGGTCCATCGTGTAGTCGCCGCCTTCGGTCGGGACCTTCTTGTAATAGACCCGGTAAGCTTTCGCCGTCGCGGCGATGGCATCGGGATCGCCGGTGACGCCGCGCAGATGCGGATCGAAACTCGCCAGATAATCCTTCATCGCCGCCGGCGTATCGCGCTCCGGATCGACGGTGACGAACAGCGCCGCCGTCTTGTCGGCGTCGGGCCCGAGCGCGCGCAGGACTTCCGAGAGGTCGAACAGCGTGGTCGGGCAGATGTCGGGACAATGCGTGAAGCCGAAGAACACCAGGAAGGGCTTCCCCCGCAGGTCCTGATCGCTGACCGGCTTGCCGTTCTGGTCGGTCAGGCGGAACGGCCCGCCGACCGTGGACTGCGCCGCGATCTGGCTGGTGCCGCCCCCGGTCAGCCACACAAT
>Ga0182744_1004606_pt1 | contig 10247 bp, 9 predicted proteins | sample eDN3rd30CKraftMG_FD_128525 | JGI IMG/M metagenome (GOLD analysis project Ga0182744, IMG submission 128525) | Enriched Miracle-Growth compost microbial communities from Emeryville, California, USA - eDNA 3rd pass 30_C Kraft MG (version 2) (version 2) ... | reverse complement strand
CTCTGCGCCCGAATTCGAGTGCCGTGTTAATCTGACTATACTGTCTGGAAGTCCGCACATAGTTACGGAGCATAAAATCCATTCCCAAAGTTACGGCTTGAATTTTATATTGTTTGCCATCAAAGACTAATTTATCTTTTCCGGTATAAAATCCGGCACTGTACCTGGCCCTGGAAAAAATGCTTTTACCTCTCAAAGGATTCGGTCTGAAATAAGCGCCGCCCCTGATCATATAACTGTCGGCATAAGCCTGTTCTGCCACCCCGTCTTCCTTATAACCCGTCCAGCTGGTGCTATTATATTCAGCACCAACACCCCAGCGGTCAATATTCTCCATATAGTTATTATACATCAGGCCTACTTTGTAATTACGGGGCAGGGTGACTTTGCCTTTGATCTCTCCTGTGGACTGGACTGTGTCCTGACCAATGGGATTATCCGGATCGCTGGCGTAATATTTAAAAAAGGTCGTATTTGTTTTACTGGTAAGCGTTTGACTTGTAGAGAGCGTGGCGCCGATCGTCAGACTGGATGTGGTCTTTATTTTGGTTTCCGGGTCTGTTTTGGCAGATAACGGGATTTCATATTGAATACCGCCTTCCCAGACAAAACCGCCAAGTGCTTTGCGGACATTATAGATAGAACCTTGCGTGGCTGCCGTGGTAGGGTCCAGCGCAGCAGATGAATCAAAAGCGGTCTGTGTGGATGTGCTTCTCTTGCCAAAGTCATATCCCAGATTAACCCCCAAAGATAAATGACCAATTCTTTTCCCTAATCCCATAAAAACCTGGTTTAAGCCTCCTGAACCGTTATAGAGGGTATTATAATTACGAACAGAATCAGGATAGCCATTAATAGGCAGGGCATCTTGTTCTTTGATATTATAATTTATTTCTGTGAGGGATTTTAAACCAAAAACCAATCCTAAGCCACTTTTGGCAATGGGCAGCCCCATGGAAAAATAAGAGGGCCTGAAATTATTAGATTTATAAGTACCTACCGGGTCCAAACTTTTGAGATTATGAGAACTAATATCAAAACCGAGATCAAAAGTGGCCAGGCCGCCGGCCGGCCCAATAGTATGCAAATCACCATAGCTGGCTGGGTTGCCTGTGTTCAACGCCTGTTGGTCACTAAAGGCAGCACTCATACCACCAATGCCCAGATAACGGGGATTCTGGCTCGCATAATCATCTCCGATACCATAGCGGGAAAAAGGGGAATTGATCTGGCTTTGCGCCTTATGGATAAAGCATACCAATACCAAAAGTAATAGATACTTGTTTGTTCTAAGCATTTTATATACGAATAAGATATAATACCCCCTTTGTGATGTCGACAGGGGTCTGCAAATATCTATTTTTTAAGGTGCGGGACAAAAATAGCTTTATCCCGACCGGTTAAAAGTACGTTAAACTTACTGTGTTACAATTGATGACCAACTATAATATGCTTCCGCTTTATGGCTGCAAAAAACACTTAACAGGAGATGGAGATGACAAGAACCACCCATCCTGAATGGGACACTGCGGTCTCCTGGCTGCCGTACGACAATTAAGCGTTTTGCTGACTAATAGAATACAAACCTTTGTAAATCAAATACGGGTCGCTGATCAGTGTGTTTTTTAAGTGGGGGACAAAAAACTGGATATCACCGCCAGTGATTAAGATATTGAGCTTGCTGTATTTTGTTTTATACAGATCAATGACGCCGTCAATTTCAGCGGCCATCCCAAGGATTACGCCACTAAGGATATTTGTCCTGGTATCATATCCTATTAGTGGAAAATTCCAATCAGGGCTAACCAACGGCAATCCGGCCGTATAATCCTTCAAAGATTTAAGCCGCATCATCAGTCCGGGGCTGATGGAGCCGCCCAAAAACTTGTCAAATTTATCCAGAAAATTAAAGGTAATACAAGAGCCGAGGCCGATCACAAGATTGTGCTGACCGGGAAACATGGTTTTAGCTGCCATAAGCATTGCCCAGCGGTCTGCGCCCACAGTTTTGGCCTGCCCTGAGGGGACTGTAATCGGAAACCGGGTTTCCGGTCCGATCTTAACGAAATGACCATATTCTTCCAGGATATTTTCCAGGGCCGGATCGTGTTGGATGACTGAAGCCAAAATAGTGCGATCAGGTTTGAACTCCCGGAGCAGATCCTGGACTTCCGTAGCCGTCCCTTCTATAAAACGTTCTTCCTTAACTTCTGCACCGTTCAGCAGTGCACATTTCAGGCGACTGTTGCCAAAATCAAAACAAAGGGTCTTTTTAGCCATTCCAAAGGATTTTGTTGAATCAGAATTATCTGGCAAACTTCGTGTTTTCTATTTAAAAAATGGCATAAACCGATAAGTTCTATTGGACGGCTTCCCTGTGAAGGCCAGTTCACTATGGAAAATTAGTTTACTAGTGGGCCTTAATTTTGCAGTACAACCTCTGTCCACCACCATCTATAATATTTATATGACGACACTAACTTTTACAATCCTGTTATTTGGGGGCTCTGTCCTGGCAGGGCTGCTGGGATCCTTAACCGGCCTGGGCGGTGGTGTCATTATTATTCCCTTGTTGACCTACCTGGGTGTTGATTTTCATTATGCGATCGGCACGGGCTTGGTAGCAGTCATTGCAACTTCCTCTGGTTCAGCGGCTGCTTATGTAAAAGAAGGGGTCACCAATCTAAGGATGGGCATGTTTTTAGAAATTGCCACAACGATTGGCGCTGTTCTCGGAGCGCTGCTGGTGGCCTCCCAACTCATTCCAACGACCATCGTGGCCATCATCTTTGGCGTAATTCTCATATTATCGGCGGTGAATTCTTTGCGCAAACAGCCGTTAATCGCCGCCAGGGTTTGTAGTAAAATGGGACAAAAGTTTAAATTAGGCGGTACTTATCCGACAGCAGATGGCAGCACAGTTAAATATGGGGTGAAAAACGTGGTCGGTGGATTTTTCATGATGATGTTCGCAGGTGTCATTTCAGGGCTGTTAGGCATTGGTGCGGGTGCCATGAAAGTCATTGCGATGGATAATATCATGCGTGTTCCCTTTAAAGTTTCTACCACTACCAGTAATTTTATGATTGGTGTAACGGCAACTGCAGGTGCTTTTATTTATCTGCAAAATGGGTATATACAACCTGCGCTCTGTATGCCGGTAATGATCGGCGTATTACTGGGCGCCATTGGCGGTTCTAAGATCCTGTTACAAACCAATACCGCCAAATTGCGCTTTGGTTTCTCCATTTTTATATTAATTGTCGCGCTCGATATGATTTATAAAGGTTTATCAGGGCAGATATAAAACATATACTAATTTATAATGGCATAAAAAGGAGGAATTCCAGTGTATTTATTGTGACTCCCAAATAAATAAGAATCATTTTATTTCGCTTTATGTTACGACAATACCCAATTAACATTCAGCGTTTCCGAGAAATTCGGTTGGGAGGATATGTTTATATAGATAAGACCAAGGTGATTTACCAATTGGTGGAAACAGAGAAATATTATTTTCTAAGTGGACTTGATTGCACGCCGCAGATTCAAGAAAGAAAATAGCCGTTGGCATTTCTTTTTCTTCAAAGGAGCGGGAGGTGGTAGATTATGATGTTGAACAATATTCATAAGGGAGGAGAGGAACTAGCAATTCTTGTAAGACAGTTCTGACAAGACAATTGAATCGAATAAGGTTTAAAAATAATAACGGGCACATAAATAAGACTAGCCAATGGGCACTAAAACGATAAAAGACAAAGATATTTCACTAATCATCGGCCAGATCCTCAGGTGGGGCGTATACCTGGCCCTGGCTGTCGCTGTGTTGGGCGGGATTATTTATTTACTGGCAAAAGGGGAACATGTCAGTATCCAACATCGCACTTTTGTGCAAAAGGATGAAAACCTTTTGTCATTGATTAAAGCGACCTTAAACGGCGTAATCCATGGCGACGGTTTATCAATAATAGAACTGGGCATTTTGCTACTGATTGCCACTCCATTAACCCGGGTGATTTTTTCCCTTTGGGCCTTTAATAAAGAAAAAGACCGTATGTACGTGGGGATTACTTTGCTCGTGCTAATCATAATTTGCGTTAGTATTTTAACCGGTTTTGGCGGATAAATTTAGATGTTGAAACATTAAAGAACTATTGACTGTTTTTATATTATGATTAAGGGTTATATATAAGAAAAACCCCCAAATTTTTTGCGCTCAAACGCCCGTTATATGGTTGCAACGTGTTATCTTTGCCGAAAATTTAGCATAGGTATGGCATCTAAATCGGTGAAACTATTGTGGGCACTCTCTTTCAGCGTTATTTTGACCCTGTTTTCCTTTCAGGTGAAGGCGGCTGAACCAGCAGCAGAACCAGTAGCGGAGGCAACTGCTCAGCCAGTTCATGAGGAAGGTAAAATGAATATCTCTCATGAGATCTTTTCTCATATACAAGATGCACATGACTGGCATTTATTCTCCATCGGAGAAAATCCGGTGACCATACCCTTGCCTGTAATCATTTATAGCCCGACAAATGGTCTGTCAACTTTTATGTCTTCCAGATTTGAACATGGCCATGCCGCTTATAACGGCTATCAACTCAATAGTGAAGGTAAAGTTGAAGCCGTAGATGGTTCCAAAATTTACGATATTTCACTGACTAAGAATGTGGTAGCGATGTTCCTTGCAGTGATCTTGATTTTGATACTCTTTTTGAGGGTTTCTAAGAAATATAAGGAGAATGGTCCTGATAAAGCACCTTCAGGTATGCAAAATGCAATTGAATCCTGTGTTGTCTTCATCAGGGATGAAGTGGCCATTCCAAACCTGGGCAAAGACTACAAACGTTTTATGCCGCTGATCCTGACCATCTTTTTCTTCATCTGGATCGCTAATATGCTGGGGCTTATCCCAGGTGGCGCCAACCTGACTGGCAATATCGCTGTAACCTGCTGCCTGGCGGTGATCGCATTTGTGGTAATGCTGTTTACCAGTAAAAAGCATTTTTGGGGCCATTTGTTTAACCCACCCGGCATGCCTACAGCGGTTAAGTTTATCCTGGTGCCAATTGAACTGATTTCTTTGATTATCAAACCCATTGCTTTAATGATCCGTCTTTTTGCCAATATGCTGGCCGGACATATCGTTATCGCCTGTTTTGTATTATTGATCTTTATTTTTGCCAGCCTGAATCAATATATAGGCATGGGCTTCTCTGTGGTGTCAGTCGCCTTATCTGTATTTTCCATGCTGATTGAGCTTTTGGTGACGGCTATCCAGGCTTATATCTTTGCAAATCTGACGGCGATTTTCATTGGTCAGATGATTGAAGATCATAGTCATCATGCAGGAGAAGAAGGTTTTGATCACACAGATACTGAAAGGGAATTGTCCCTTTAATCTGTTGAGTTTAGGTGTAAAGAAGTAGATTAGATTAGGAATTATAGTTATATTAATATATTCAACTTTGTTTTTTCATTTTAAAATCCAAATACAATGTCAGTATTAAACACTGTAATGGCAGAAGCCGCCGGAATGGCAAAAGGCCTCGGAGCTATTGGTGCAGGCGTTGCCGCCCTTGGAGCAGGGGTTGGTATCGGACAAATCGGTAAAGGTGCTGTAGAAGCAATCGCTCGTCAACCAGAAGCTTCTGGTGATATCCGCGCGAACATGATCTTAGCAGCTGCCCTGGTTGAAGGTGTTGCCTTCCTGGGTGTAATTGCCGGTATCCTTGCAATCGTACTTTAATTAGAAAAGTACCTGAACCGCGTTGGACGCACAGGGCTAAAACGCGGTTTTCTTTTAGAACATTAATCATTGATCATAAATTCACTACAAGATGGGACTTCTTACCCCGGATTTCGGATTATTTTTTTGGACGCTGATCGCGTTTTTACTGGTTTTGTTTGTGTTGGGTAAATTTGCCTGGAAGCCAATTTTAAATTCACTGTCAGAGCGTGAAGACTCCATTGCTAAAAGCCTCGCTACAGCTGAGCAAGCAAGAAAGGAAATGGCGAGCCTGAAAAGTGAAAACGAAACTTTATTACAGAAAGCACGTGAAGAACGCAGTCTGATGCTGAAAGAAGCAAAGGACAACGCCGAAAAACTGATTTCTGATGCCACGGCCAAAGCCAAATCTGAATATGAAAGAATAGTATCAGATGCACAGTCTGCCATTATGCAACAAAAACAGGCTGCCTTAACTGAAGTTAAAAATCAGGTGGGAAATCTGGTCATTGAAGTAGCAGAGAAAGTATTACGCAAGCAGTTATCCAATAAAGGAGAGCAGGAATCTCTGATCAAGGATCTGGTTGATAATGTGAAATTAAATTAAGCTATTTAGGAAATCGATCAGTTTAGTTTATTTCTCTGATATTTATAATATAATAATAAGATGCAAAATCCACGTTTAGCCGCCGTTTACGCTAAGAGTCTGGCAGATCTGGCAGAAGAAAAAAATCAGTTCGACCAGGTCTATAAGGATATGGAATATATAAAGTCTGTTTGCGCAGTCAGTCGTGAATTGGTTGTTTTACTGAAAAGCCCCGTCGTCTATGCTGATAAGAAGCAAAGCATCCTTACGGCCATTACTAAAGACAATATCAGTGATTTGACTGCTGCTTTTAATACACTTTTGATAAAAAAGGGAAGAGAAGGCGCTTTGCCGGAAATCGCAAATGCTTTTATTAACCTTTATAATGAACGTAATTCTATCCATCAGGTGAAAGTGACTACCGCTGAACCATTAAGTGAAGCACTAAAGGAAAGCCTTATACTGAAATTGAAAAAAGAAGCAGGATTCGAGCATATCAAGATGGATACAGTTGTGGATGCGGATATTATCGGTGGATTTATTCTTGAATACAATAATAATCTGATCGATGCAAGTATTATTCGCGATCTGCAGGATGTCAAAAGACAATTTCAGCGTAACGACTATGTTCAGAATATCAGATAAGCAATCTTTTTAAAACTAAAAATCACAAATCCTTTTTCGTTTTCAAGCGAAAGACAAATTCTAAATAATATGGCAGAGATTAAACCAGATGAAATATCGGCGATATTAAGACAGCAATTAAGCAACTTTAACAGTGCTGCTGAATTGGAAGAAGTGGGTACCGTCCTTGAAGTAGGGGATGGTATTGCACGTGTTTACGGTCTTAATAATGTCCGTTCAGGTGAACTAGTCGAATTTGAGACTGGCACCAAAGCCATCGCATTGAACCTGGAAGAAGACAATGTTGGTGTGGTACTTATGGGTAAAAGCACTGGAATTAAAGAAGGTGCAAAAGTACGTCGCACAGGAAGCATTGCCTCAATTAAGGCAGGTGAAGGCCTGGTCGGACGTGTTATCAATATGCTGGGCGAGCCCATCGATGGTAAAGGTCCCATCACAGGTGATCTTTATGAAATGCCACTGGAAAGAAAGGCCCCTGGTGTAATTTTCCGTGAGCCGGTAAAAGAACCGCTGCAGACAGGTATCAAGGCAATTGATGCGATGATCCCTATTGGTCGCGGACAACGTGAATTGGTAATTGGTGACCGTCAGACTGGTAAAACTGCCATCTGTATCGATACTATTATCAATCAGAAAGAATTTTACGAAGCAGGAAAACCTGTATACTGTATATATGTTGCAATTGGCCAGAAAGCATCTACTATTGCAGGCGTCATGAAAACGCTGGAAGATAACGGCGCCATGGCTTACACAACAATTGTGGCCGCTTCTGCTGCTGATCCGGCTCCGCAACAATTCTATGCACCTTTTGCTGGTGCGGCAATCGGTGAATATTTCCGGGATACAGGCCGTCCTGCATTGATTGTTTACGATGACCTGTCTAAGCAGGCTGTAGCATATCGTGAGGTTTCCTTATTGCTGCGCCGCCCGCCAGGACGTGAAGCATATCCAGGTGACGTGTTCTATTTACATAGCCGTTTACTGGAAAGAGCTGCTAAGGTAATCGGAAATCAGGATGTGGTTAAAAATATGAATGATTTACCTGATTCCATCAAACATCTTGTAAAAGGTGGGGGATCTTTAACAGCACTGCCAATCATCGAAACTCAGGCGGGTGACGTGTCTGCTTATATCCCGACTAATGTGATCTCTATTACAGATGGTCAGATCTTCCTGGAAGGTAACTTGTTTAACGCGGGTATCCGTCCGGCGATTAACGTCGGTATCTCTGTCAGCCGTGTGGGTGGAAGTGCGCAGATTAAATCCATGAAAAAGGTTTCTGGTACTTTGAAGCTGGATCAGGCACTTTACCGTGAAATGGAAGCTTTCTCTAAATTTGGGGGTGACCTGGATGCCGCAACTAAACTGGTACTTGACAAAGGTGCCCGTAACGTGGAAATCCTGAAACAGCCTCAGTTTTCTCCATTATCCGTTGACAAGCAGGTAGCGATCATTTATCTTGGCTCTCAAGGCTTGTTACGCGATGTTGCAGTTAAAAATGTGAAGGCCTTTGAAGCGCAATTCTTCCTGGAAATGGAAAATAAATTGCCAAATGTACTGGCTGAATTTAAAAAAGGAAACCTCCCAGAAGATGGTATCCAAAAAATGGTGGAACTGGTGAAAGGTTTAGCGCCACAATTCAAATAGGATGAAATATAAGCCCTTTTAAAATGGGCAAACTCATAAAACCTTTGAGCGGGCAATCTGGTTAATTAAATAAGCCGGATTGCCCGCTCTCATTTATTGCAGGTTTGAGAATTTTATAGCACATGAACCCTTAATTTCCTTTATATCACAAATTGCCCAGCCTTACAGGTTACCAAACAATTCAATCCATGTAGTTGGGATAGCACAGATGGTGCAAATTGACGAATTAAGAGAGCTGCAACTATACATTCAAAAGTTTTGGGGATTTTAATGAAAAGGATTTTAATTGGGACTTTTGGTCTTTGCGTTTAAATGATTGAATTTGTTGAAATTGATTTTTGGGGCCAATCAATTCTCTTGCCATCCGTAAAAATGTTTCTAAATTTATATTCTTTTTTGTTGAGCGTTATGTTCATCCTTTGCTGGTTCATGAAGCATAAAAAAAATAGTTTAAAATATTCCAAATTTGAAGGTTTCTATAGTCGTTCTATATTGGAACCAGATGATAATTGAAGTAACTACGATTGCACCTCAAAAATAATAGATTGTATTAAATTATTTAGTGGTTAAGTAAATACCAAATCCGGAAGTAGGATGATTTATTGATCAGAAGCATCCGAGTAAAGCCCATCCAGATGGATAATGTATGCCTTTATTTTTATACCCGCTTTTCAGCTCTTAATCCCGCCATAGGCTTGTAATGAACAGCCGAATTTATGATAGGCAAAAAAGTCCCTTGGGAACTGCATAGATTTATACTTAATGGAATATTGATTAGAAATTACTGGCGGCAATCATTAATAAAAATAAGATGCAAAGATGATGAATAGGAGGTCTTATCACAGTGACAAATTCCCCTGTGAAGGAATCCAATTTGCTGAAATAATTTTAAAAAGCGGTTCCGCCATTTTTAAACAAGGCATAGAGGAGCTTATTCCATGGGTGAAAAGAATGATATACTATGCAGGGTTTTGGTGAACTTACCTCGCAGATAGTTTTATTTAAAAATAACAAAATTCTAATCCTTTAGATTTATTTAAAAATAAACATTTATAAATGTAACGAACAATGCGAAGACTTTTTATTGAAATACAACTGTTCGATGTTATTCATATAAGCAGAAAAAACAGAAAGTAAAATGGTGAATCAATATTCAAATAGATATTATTGGATTGTAACACTTTTACATTTTATTTCTTCAGCTTTTCTTTATTTGATTTGATTTATTATAATTTGTTTTACCGCTGAGGTTCATCCTTGTATGTATTACATAACTTAAATCGAATGGCGCAAGTGCGTTAAAAATAGGTACGACATAATATAAGTTTAACGAAATCATAATAAACAACCTGATTTTTCCAAAACTAACAATGTTTCCCAATAAATATTTAATGAAATAAATTTATTAAAAAATCACGCAAACGATTGTTCAGCTTGATGCACAATGAATTATAACTGAATGAAAAATATTGGTGTAGATTTTCTGAAAAAATTTGTTTTCTTTGTTTAACAGTTTATTTGTTTAAGGGATGAATAAATTTTAACATGGATAGTGCGTGAAATGAACCAAAATCGACTTTTTTTTAAACCGGAATTATTAATTGCGTTATTAAAAAAATAAAGAAAATTAATATTTTTTCT
>Ga0182744_1004605_pt1 | contig 10248 bp, 6 predicted proteins | sample eDN3rd30CKraftMG_FD_128525 | JGI IMG/M metagenome (GOLD analysis project Ga0182744, IMG submission 128525) | Enriched Miracle-Growth compost microbial communities from Emeryville, California, USA - eDNA 3rd pass 30_C Kraft MG (version 2) (version 2) ... | reverse complement strand
CCGTAGACGACGTCGGTCTCGATGAACTGGTCGCCGGCCTGGAACAGATGCGTGACCAGCCCATGGTATCCTGGTGCGTTGACGGCGAAGTGAATATGCGCCGGACGGAACTGGCTGATGGTGGTTTTCTTCATCAGCGCGCCGACCGGGCCGTCCATCGGGATCGAGTAGCCGATCGGCGCCACCGTGCGCACGATGAATGAGCCGTCCGGCTGCGAGTGATAGATGCCGCGCATATAGGGATGATCGAGTTCGCGCTGCGCCTCGTAGAGGCCGTCGCCGTCGGTCTGCCACATGTCGATCGCGGCGCCGGCGATCGGCTTGCCGTCGAGGTCGACGATCTTGCCGGTGACGAGGCAGGGAATGCCGGGCGCGCCCTCGGTGACGTTCTTGCCGTTCTCAATTTCCGGCGCGTCGGCGATGTGGAAGGGGCCTTCGACCGTCGACGGCGTGGCACCGCTCGGCAGACGGTTGTTGATCGCATCGACCAGCATGCTGACACCGAGCACGTCGGAGAGGAGAATCATTTCCTGGCGCTTCTCGTCGCTTTTCTGGCCGATTCGGGTCAGCCAGTCGATGGCGACGAACCATTCCTCCTTGGTCGGCTCGACGTCGCGCACGAAAGCGTGGACGTGCTTGATCGCGGCGGCCATCACCTGCCGCAGCCGCTCGTCCGGAATGTTGGTCCAGCGGTCGAGGGCGATATCCGTCAGATTGGCTTCGGTGACATAGGGCATCGGTGCTCTCCGGCTATCCGCGTGATGGGTTCTGGAACAGCTATGAACTATCTTTGGAGCAGGTATGAGGCGCCGCGGCGGGCAAGGTCAATAGCGCGGGAACAGCGCTGCGACGGCGAGTGACGGCTGAAAACAGTCGGCGCGGGAATGCCGCATCCCATCATGCCGGCACAAAAAAATAGCCGGCATACGAGATGCCGGCTGACAAAGGCCGGGCCCCTCGCGGGGCCCGGTCAATTGCCGGCTTGGGGGACCGGCAATCGCTTCCAGAGGGGAACATGTTGCATCGGCACGATCTTGGGAGGATGCGGCAACCGATGCAACATACAAAGTATGAGAGCCTTCGCCGGCCTTCACAACGCAGTACCCCGCATGTCAGCCATGCGGGGTCTGCCGCTTGTATCCGCGTTTAGAAGGTCCAGCGTTGAGCGTTCGCCACCAGGAAGTCGCGAAACACCTGGATGCGCGCCACCGATTTGAGTTCTTCCGGGTAGACGAAATAGGCTTCCATCGCCAGCGTCTCGGCCTTGGCGAAAAGCTGCACGAGGCCGTGGCTGTCCTCGACCAGATAATCCGGCAGCACCGCGACGCCGAGCCCCTTCTGGCAGGCGCGCAACAGGCCGAGCACGTTGTTGATGATGAGGTGCGGCGCGCGCGGCGGCTTGCCTTCGCGCCCGACCTCGATCAGCCAGCGGCGGTTTTGCAGATAGGAGGGCGCCGCGCCGCCGAGCATCAGGATGCGGTGACCTTCAAGCTCCTCGACGGTGCGCGGCGTACCGAAGCGCTTGAGATAATCCGGCGAGGCATAGACGTGCGAGTTCACCGAGAACAGCTTGCGCTGGATCAGGTCGGGCTGCGTCGGCTGGCGCAGCCGGATGGCGACGTCGGCCTCGCGCATCGCCAGATCAAGTTCTTCGTCGGTGGTGATGAGGTTGACCTGGACGTCGGGATAAAGGTCGATGAACTCGCCGAGCCGCGGCGTCAGCCAGTGGATGCCGATGCCGGGCGTCGTCGTCACCTTGAGTTCGCCGTTCGGCCGCTCGCGGCTGTCGGTGAGCTTGGTGCGCACCGCTTCGAGCTTCATGAACACTTCGTGCGCGGTGCGGAACAGCAGTTCGCCTTGCTCGGTGAGAATCAGTCCGCGCGCGTGGCGGTGAAACAGCGACACCGACAGCTCGTTCTCCAGCGTCGAGACCTGCCGCGACACGGCCGACTGCGACAGGCCGAGGCGCTCGCCGGCGTGGGTGAAGCTGCCGGCCTCAGCGGCGGCGTGGAACACCTTCAGCTTGTCCCAGTCCATCGAGCTGTGGGGGCTGTGCATCGCGGGCTACTCGGCTGCGTCGAGTGCTTGTTCGTGCGCGGCGATGAAGCGCTCGGCTTCCAGCGCCGCCATGCAGCCCTGGCCGGCCGCCGTGACCGCCTGCCGGTAGATGTCGTCGGTGACGTCGCCGGCGGCGAACACGCCCGCCACCGAGGTGGCGGTCGAGTGCGGTGCCGTGGCGATATAGCCGGACGGCTTCATCTTCAGCTTGCCGACGAACAGTTCGGTCGCCGGCGAATGGCCGATGGCGATGAAGATGCCGTCGACCGGATGGTCGCTGACGGCGCCGGTCTTGATGTTCTTCAGCCGCGCGGTGCGCACCTTCGGCGGGTTCTCCTCGCCGATGACGTCGTCGAGCGCCGTGTCCCAGATCACCTTGATCTTCGGATTGCTGAACAGCCGGTCCTGCAGGATCTTCTCGGCGCGGAAATGGTCGCGCCGATGCACCACCGTCACCTTGCTGGCGAAGTTGGTGAGAAACAGCGCTTCCTCGACCGCGGTGTTGCCGCCGCCGATGACGATCACTTCCTTGTTCTTGTAGAAGAAGCCGTCGCAGGTGGCGCAGGCGGAAACGCCGTAGCCTTTGAACTTCTGCTCGGAGGGCAGATCGAGCCAGCGCGCCTGCGCGCCGGTGGCGACGATCAGCGCCTCGGCGAGATAGACCTCGCCGGAATCCAGATGCAGCTTGAACGGCCGCTGGTCGAGATCGACCTTGTTGACGTGATCGTAGACGATGCGGGTGCCGACATGCTCGGCCTGCTTCTGCATCTGCTCCATCAGCCACGGACCCTGAATGACGTCAGCGAAGCCCGGATAGTTCTCGACGTCGGTAGTGATGGTGAGCTGGCCGCCCGGCTGCATGCCTTGGATCAGCACCGGCTCCAGCATTGCACGCGCCGCATAGATGGCTGCGGTATAACCAGCCGGCCCGGAGCCGATGATGGCGACTTTGACGTGCTGCGGTTTGGCCGTCTGTGCGGTTGCGGCTTGATTGGTCATTGATGCACTTGCCCTGAACTTGCCCTGAGGCTTGCCAGCCGCGCGCCACCGAGCCCCCTGCGGGCACCGGACTGGCCGCTCGCGGCAGTTTGCCCGCACAACATAGGGGTTCCAGCGAGCTATGCAAGCAGTGCAACCCCGGATGCGGAAAAGCAGCCTGATGGCTGTGCTTTTCCGGGATAGCGGGCTAAGGAGTTGCGCAATATTGTTTCGCGACAGATTCTGTCGCGCTATGCAGGGCCTCGTCGGCAGGAGTGCCAGCATGTGCCGGCATGGCGCCGGTATCGGGGTTTCCGCCGGCCACGTTGCCGGCGCCAGAACGAGGATAGACCGTGCCCGAGAGCCTCGATGCCATCGACCGCAATATCCTGCGCGAATTGCAGGACAACGGCCGCATCACCAATGTCGAGCTGGCGCGGCGCGTCGGCATTTCCGCGCCACCGTGCCTGCGGCGCGTCCGCGCGCTGGAGGAGGCCGGCTATATCAAGGGCTATCGCGCGCTGCTTGACCAGAAGATGCTCGGCTACGAGGTGACGGTGTTCGCCATGGTGCATCTGGCGAGCCAGGCCGATGCCGACCTGAAATCCTTCGAGGCATTCGTCCGCAAGGAGCCGCTGGTGCGTGGCTGCTGGATGATGTCGGGCGAGATCGACTTCGTGCTCAAATGCGTGGCGCCCGATCTCAAGACCTTCCAGGATTTCGTCACGCGGCTGACGGCCGAGCCGCATGTGCGCAACGTCAAGACGTCGCTGACGCTGCGCAACGCCAAGGACGCGGCAATGGTGCCTTTCGAATCGCCGGCCTGACGGCGCGCCCGCGTTTACCCGTTTCATTCCGCGCCTGCCGCATTCCCCGCCTCCTGCCTTCTCCATTCCCGCTCTGCTTTCCCCTCATCGGTTGGACTGTTTCCCGTGTCGCTGACTGAAATCGTTTTGCTTGCCGTGACCGGCCTTGCCGCCGGCATCGCCAACGCCGTCGCCGGTGGCGGCACCTTCTTCGTCTTCCCGGTGATGGTGGCGTTCGGCATGCCGACGCTCGACGCCAACGCCTCCTCGGCGGTCGGTCTCATTCCGGGAAGCCTCGCCACCTGCGCCGCCTATTGGCGCGAGACGCGCGAGCGCCTGCGCGAGGTGCTGCCCTATGCCTTGCTTGGCATCGCCGGCGGTCTCGTCGGCGGCTGGCTCCTGGTGGCGATCGGCGATCACGGCTTCCGCCCGCTGGTGCCGTGGCTGATCGGCTTTGCCACCGTCACCTTCGCGTTCAGCAATCATATCCGGCCGCTCGCCGAACGGCTGGCGATGGGCAGCGGCGGCGGCGGCACGATCACCGTCGCCGGCTATCTGTTCGGCGCGCTGGTTGCCGTCTATGGCGGCTTCTTCGGCGCCGGGCAGGGGATCATGTGGCTCGCGGCGCTGGCGCTGCTCTATACCGGCGACTTCCACCGCGCCAATGCGATCAAGAACATCGCCTGCGTGCTGGCGCAGATGGTCGCCGTGGTGTTGCTGATCGCCAACGGACTGGTCCACTGGCCGCAAGCGCTGCTCACCGCGGTGTTCTCGATCATCGGCGGCTATTATGGCGTCGCCGTCGCCCGCCGCTTCCCCGATGCGGTGATCCGCGCCGTGGTGGTGATCGTCGGCGCGGTGCTCACCGTGGTGTTCTTCATCAAGGGGTGAGCGCATGTGTGGGCGTCTCCGCGCGGCGTTGACACCGCATACGGCGGCTCGTAAGAGAGGCCCGCCTCGCAGGGGCCGTAAGCGTTTTACGTCAGCCAACGCACTCAACGATCCTCGTCGGTCGGAGTGCGTTTTTTTGCGCCCACCGCCGGTCGGGGACCAACCTGGAGTTTCCCGGTAGCATGGCGAACGCATCGACGCGCGACCCGGTGCGGCGGCCCTTGCTGTTGCTGGCCACCGTTCTGTTCTTTGCCTATCTGTGCGTGGCGATACCGCTGCCGATCGTGCCGGTCTATGTCGCCGGACCGCTCGGCTTCAGCAATGTCTGGGCGGGGCTCGGCGTCGGTATTGCCTTCTTCGCCACGGTGGCGACGCGCGGCTATGCCGGCACGCTCGCCGACCAGCGCGGCGCCCGCCTTTCGGTGGCGCGCGGGCTTTGCTTCTACATCGCCGGCGCGCTGATCTCCGGCGTCGCCGGCCTCATGGCGCACGCGCCGCTGACGTCATTTCTGGTGCTGCTCGTCGGCCGGCTGCTGCTCGGCCTCGGCGAGAGCCTCGCCGGCGTCGGCATCATCTCCTGGGGCGTCGCGCTCGCCGGGCCGGCCGGCGCCTCGCGGGTGCTGGCGCTGATCGGCGCCGCGATCTACGGCGCGCTCGCCATCGGCGGACCGCTCGGCGTGATCCTGTTCGACCGCATCGGCTTTGCCGCCACCATGGCGGTCAGCGCGCTGTTGCCCGGCATCGGGCTGTTGCTGATCTGGCGGATACCCGCCGCTGCCGCGCATCCCGACGTCGCCCGCCCGTCGCTGCGCAGCGTCATCGGCCGCATCTGGTGGCACGGCATCGTCGTCTGCCTGCAAGGCATCGGTTTCGCCGCGATCGGCGCGTTCTTCGTGCTCTACTTCCTCGACCGCAACTGGAGCTATGCCGGGCTCGGCCTGACGGCTTTCGGCGTCGGCTTCGTGCTGGTGCGCTTCGTGCTCGGCCGCCTGCCGGACCGCATCGGCGGTTTGCCGGTGGCGATCGGCTCGCTGGCGGTGGAGGCGGTCGGGCAGGTGCTGATCTGGGGCGCGCCGGACCCGTATTGGGCGCTCGCCGGCGCGTTCCTCACCGGGCTCGGCTGCTCGATGGTGTTTCCGGCGATGGGGCGCGAGGTCGTCTATCTCGTGCCGCCGCATCTGCGCGGCACGGCGCTCGGCGGCTATGCCGCGTTCCAGGACGTCGCCTATGGCCTGACCGGGCCGGTGGCGGGGCTGATCGCCGATCGCACCGGCTATGGCAGCGTGTTCCTGATCGGCGCGGGGGGAGCGGTGTGCGGGCTGGCGATCGCGCTCTATCTGCGCCGGACGACGCTGATCGCGCCACCGGCGAGCTAGAGCGTTTCACGTTTTGACGGAACGCCGTGACATACGGCGTCATAGCTGTCAAAGGCGGCTTTGAAATGCCTTATGGGCGTCATTGCCGGGCCGCGCCGCAGGCGCGTGACCCGGCAATCCATCATTCTTCAGAAAGACGATGGATGCGCGGATCAAGTCCGCGCATGACGATCAGTGCCAGTCGACTTTCTTGATCTCGTAAGCCTTGGCGCCGCCGGGGGCGACGACTTCGACGGTCGCGCCCTTCTTCTTGCCGATCAGGGCGCGGGCGAGCGGCGAGGTGATCGAGATCTTGCCGGATTTGGCGTCGGCCTCCGGTTCGCCGACGATCTGCCACACCCTCTTTTCCTCGGTGTCCTCGTCGATCAGCGTCACCGTCGCGCCGAACTTCACCGTGTCGCCGGAGAGTTTCGACACGTCGATCACGTCGGCGCGCGCCAGCTTGTCCTCAAGCTCGGCGATGCGGCCCTCGTTGTGCGACTGCGCTTCCTTGGCGGCGTGATATTCCGCGTTTTCGGACAGGTCGCCATGCGAGCGCGCTTCGCTGATCTGCTGAATGATCCGCGGCCGGTCGATCTGCTGGCATTGCCGCAGCTCGGCCGCAAGCAGGCTGTAACCGGCTGCCGTCATCGGAATCTTCTCCATTCTCGCCTCGTGCCTCCGACGTTCACGTCTTTAACTTCGCTCCGCGCGGCTTTGACCGGCGGCTGTTTCTGGTATCGGCGCCCACTCGCAATTCGACTCCGGCAGCGTGGCGCTGACCGGAGTCTGGAGCAGGCAGTCTATCAGCAAAAAATCCAGTCGCGAGCCCGAAGACTCTGCCGCGGCCCGTCAGGGCGACTGGAACCTTGCCGAACGATCGCCGTCGCGCGGGCCGTCAGGCCCGGCCGTTGAAATAACTTTGCAGCGCATGCACCTCGAAGTCGCCCCCGAGATAGGCTTTGATGCCCTGCGCGGCCGCAACGGCTCCCGAAAGAGTGGTGTAGTACGGGACTTTATGCAAGAGGGCGGCCTGGCGCAGGGACCGGCTGTCGGACAGGGCGGTCGCCCCCTCGGTGGTGTTGAAAACGAGCTGAACCTCGCCGTTCTTGATGGCGTCGACGATCGACGGGCGGCCTTCGGCCGCCTTGTTGACGCGGGTCGCCTCGACCCCGTGCTCGGCCAGGAACCGCTGGTTCCCGGAGGTCGCGATGATTCGGAACCCGAGCCCGCGCAAGAGCCGCACCGAATCGAGGATGCGCGCCTTATCGACGTCGCGGACGGAGACGAACACGGTGCCCTCCTTGGGCAGCCGCGAGCCGCCGCCGAGCTGGCTCTTGGCGAAGGCGATGGGGTGCTCGCGGTCGAGCCCCATCACCTCGCCGGTCGATTTCATCTCCGGGCCGAGCAGCGTGTCGACGCCGGGGAAGCGGTTGAACGGGAACACCGCTTCCTTCACCGCCTTGTGGGTGAAGGACGGCGGCTTGAGGCCGAAGCTCGCCAGGCTCTCGCCGGCCATGATGCGGGCGGCGATCTTGGCGACCGGCAGGCCGATCACCTTGGCAACGAAGGGCACCGTGCGCGAGGCGCGCGGATTGACTTCCAGCACATAGATGTCGCCGTCCTTGATCGCGTATTGCACGTTCATCAGCCCGCCGACCTTGAGCGCCAGCGCCAGTTCGCGGGTCTGGCGCTCCAGCTCCGCGATGGTCTTGCGGTCGAGCGAGAACGGCGGCAGCGCGCAAGCGGAGTCGCCGGAATGGATGCCGGCCTCCTCGATGTGCTCCATGATGCCGGCGATGAAGGTGTCCTTGCCGTCGGCGATGCAATCGACGTCCACCTCGATGGCGTCGGTAAGATAGCGGTCGAGCAGCAGTGGGCTGTGCTGCGACACCGCCAGTTCGGACGGCCGGGTGAGATCGCTGGTGAGCTGCGCCAGATAGCGGTCGAGCTGCGTCGCGTCACGCACGATCGCCATGCCGCGCCCGCCGAGCACATAGGAGGGACGCACCACCACCGGATAACCCATCCGCTCGACCAGTTCGCGCGCCGCGGCGATTGAGGTGGCGATGCCGTTTTCCGGCTGGCGCAGGCCGAGCTTGTCGAGCAGCGACTTGAAGCGGTCGCGGTCCTCGGCGAGGTCGATGGCGTCGGGCGAGGTGCCGAGGATCGGGATCTTCGCCTTTTCCAGATGGTCGGCGAGCTTGAGCGGCGTCTGGCCGCCGAACTGCACGATGACGCCGTGCAGCGTGCCGCGGCTGCGCTCGGTGTCGATGATCTCGATCACGTCCTCGGGCGTCAGCGGCTCGAAATACAGCCGGTCCGAAGTGTCGTAGTCGGTCGACACCGTTTCCGGGTTGCAGTTGACCATGATGGTCTCGTAGCCGGCGTCCTTGAGCGCAAAGCAGGCGTGGCAGCAGCAATAGTCGAACTCGATACCCTGGCCGATGCGGTTCGGACCGCCGCCGAGGATGACGACTTTCTTGCGGTCGGAGGGCCGCGCCTCGTCGGCGACCGCGCCGCCGCCGAACGGCCGCTCGTAGGTGGAATACATATAGGCGGTCGGCGAGGCGAACTCGGCGGCGCAGGTGTCGATGCGCTTGAACACCGGCCGCACGTCGAGCACGCGGCGCCGTTGCGCCACCTCCTCGGCGGTGGTGCCGGAAAGCTTGGCGAGGCGCGCGTCGGAAAAGCCCTGCGCCTTGAGCGCGCGGAAGGCGCCCGGCGTGACCGGCAGGCCGCGCTCACGCACCTTCGCCTCGGAGTCGATCAGGCCGCGGATCTGCGTCAGGAACCAGGGATCGATGCGGCAGGCGTTGAAGATCAATTCGTCGGAGGCGCCGAGCCGCATCGCCTGCGCCACCTTCAGCGGCCGGTCCGGCGTCGGGATGCCGAGCGCGGCGCGCAGCGCGTTGCGGTTCTCGTGATCGTCGACGTCCTTGCCGGTGTCGAAGCCGTCGATGGCGATCTCGTCGAGGCCGGTGAGCCCGGTCTCCAGAGAGCGCAGCGCCTTTTGCAGGCTCTCCTGGAAGGTGCGGCCGATCGCCATCGCCTCGCCGACCGATTTCATCGAGGTGGTCAGCACGTTCGACGCGCCAGGGAATTTCTCGAAGGCGAAGCGCGGCACCTTGGTGACGACATAGTCGATCGTCGGCTCGAAGGAGGCCGGCGTCGCGCCGCCGGTGATGTCGTTGGCGATCTCGTCGAGCGTGTAGCCGACGGCGAGCTTGGCGGCGACCTTGGCGATCGGGAAGCCGGTCGCCTTCGATGCGAGGGCAGAGGACCGGGAGACGCGCGGATTCATCTCGATGACGATCATCCGCCCGTCCTGCGGATTGACCGCGAACTGCACGTTGGAGCCGCCGGTCTCGACGCCGATCTCGCGCAGCACCGCCAGCGAGGCGTGGCGCATGATCTGGTATTCCTTGTCGGTGAGCGTCAACGCCGGCGCGATGGTGATCGAATCGCCGGTGTGGACGCCCATCGGATCGACGTTCTCGATCGAGCAGACGATGATGCAGTTGTCGTTCTTGTCGCGAACGACCTCCATCTCGAACTCTTTCCAGCCGAGCACGCTTTCCTCGATCAGCACTTCGCCGGTCGGCGAGGCGTCGATGCCGCCCTCGACGATATCGATGAACTCCTGCCGGTTGTAGGCGATGCCGCCGCCGGTGCCGCCGAGCGTGAAGGAGGGGCGGATGATTGTCGGCAGGCCGATATCGTCGAGCGCCTTGAGCGCGTCGGCGAGCGATTTGACGTGGTGCGAGCGCGGCGTTTCCAGCCCGATCTTGGTCATCGCCTCGCGGAACAGCTCGCGGTCCTCCGCCTTGTCGATCGCCTCGGTGGTGGCGCCGATCATGGTGACGTCGAACTTGTCGAGCACGCCCATCTTCTTGAGCGACAACGCGCAGTTGAGCGCGGTCTGCCCGCCCATGGTCGGCAGCAGCGCGAAGCCGCCGGGGATGGTGTGGCGTTCCTTCTCGATGATCCGGGCGACGATCTCCGGGGTGATCGGCTCGATATAGGTGGCGTCGGCGAGGTCCGGGTCGGTCATGATCGTCGCCGGATTGGAATTGACCAGAACGACGCGATAGCCCTCTTCGCGCAGCGCCTTGCACGCCTGGGTGCCGGAATAGTCGAATTCGCAGGCCTGGCCGATG
>Ga0182744_1004604_pt1 | contig 10248 bp, 4 predicted proteins | sample eDN3rd30CKraftMG_FD_128525 | JGI IMG/M metagenome (GOLD analysis project Ga0182744, IMG submission 128525) | Enriched Miracle-Growth compost microbial communities from Emeryville, California, USA - eDNA 3rd pass 30_C Kraft MG (version 2) (version 2) ... | reverse complement strand
GCTTCGTTTCACCCGCGGTGGGAGCGGCCGCGGTCGTTGCGGGGTTGATACTCGTGGCGGTGGGCCGCAGACGGGCGTAACCCGATCCCGCCGGGGAGGGGCGTACTCCCCGGCCGACATTCGTGGCGCGTAACGGGGCGACCCCCAGCGGCGTCTAGAATGTATGAATCGGTTCGAAGCGTCCGCTGGGCGACCGGGGAAATCCGCTCGCCAGTGGTCCTATCCGGCGATGGCAGCAACCGGGCTGACCATCGCCTATTCCGTCGCGTACCTCGTCTGGCGCTCATCGGGCGACATCGGGTCCTTCTACGGTGGTCTGATCGCGCGCCTAGCGTTCCTTCCGCTCAACGCGGCGACGGCGATTCTCGCCTGGCGCGCGGCGATGCGCGAGGATCGCGAACCTCGTGTGGCGCGCGCGCTCCGGTTCATTTCCGCCGCCTTCTTCTGCGTGTTCGCGGGGAACGTGATCTCCTTCTACACGGGAGCCATAGGTGGAGACGATCCGGGCAACAGCTGGATCAACATCTTCTATTTCCCGTTCTATCCTCTGATCCTGCTGGGCCTTCTCTCGTTCCCGTTCGCCCGGCGGGGCGAGCACGAATATCGGAAGCTCCTTCTCGACGCCGCCGCGGTTCTCACCGGCGGCGGCTTCACGATCTGGTACCTCGTAATGCGCCCGACGATGCTCGCCGCGCATCTCACTCCGATGGGGAGCGCCATCGCGCTGGCGTATCCGCTCGGCGCGCTGCTCATCATGGTGGGGCTCACGACGTACATCCTTCGCCGCAGACCCGAGGCGCGCGGCGGATCCCGGACGTTGCTGGTAGGCGGCATGGCCACCTACGCGCTCTGCGATCTCGCCAACGACCTCCTCTTCCTCGAGGTGGGCTGGTTCGGTCTCAAATGGACCGACGTGGCGTATCTCGCGGCGTACTGCTTTCTCATCGCCGGTCTCGCCGCCTTCCACTGGCCGGAGGAAGCTCGCAGGGCCGATGGTCGGGAGCTGCATTCCAGTCAGCCATTCAGCCCGCTGCCGTACGCGGCGCTGTCGCTCGTGTATGGCCTTCTGCTCGTGGTCGATCTGCAGCACTGGCCGGAGCCGCTCGCCGTACTGTCGGCGGGTGTGATGGCCGTCACCGTCTTCGTGGTGATGCGTCAGATCGCGGCCGTGCGCGAGAATGGCAGGCTGCTGAAGGAACGGTCGATCCGGGAGGGAGAAGAACGCTTCAAGTCTCTCGTGCGCCACTCCTCGGATGTGATAGCGATCGTCGACGTGGATGGAGCGATCCAGTACGTCAGCCCTTCGATCACACGGATATTCGGGTATCAGCCACAGGAGCTCGTCGGTGCAGCGCTCGTGGAACTGCTCCACCCCGAACACGCCGCGAGCGCGCTGGCAATGCTCGCCGCCACGGCGGAGAGCGCCCCCGGTGCGACGGCCCCGGTGGAGTGGCGCTTCCGTCACCGGGAGGGGCGCTGGCTGCACGTCGAGACGGTGTGCAACAACCTCCTCGCGGAACCCACGGTTCGAGGGATCGTTCTCAACACCCGTGACATCGGCGAGCGGAAGGTGTTGGAGGAACAGCTCACCCATCAGGCTTTCCATGATCCGCTCACCGGGCTCGCGAACCGCGCACTCTTTCTCGATCGGGTGGCGCACGCTCTGAGTCTGATGTCACGCCATCGCCAGACGCTGGCGGTGCTGTTCGTCGATCTGGATGGCTTCAAGAACATCAACGACAGTCTAGGCCACGCCGCCGGCGACGCCCTGCTCGCCATGATCGCGAAGCGCCTCCTCACCTGCGTGCGCAGTGCCGATACGGTCGCGCGACTCGGCGGCGACGAATTCGCGTTTCTCATCGAGGATGCCACGGACGAGAACTCGGCGGCGGCGGTGGCCGAACGTGTCGCGGAGGCCGTGCGGCTGCCGGCGGAGCTCGAGGGGAAAGAGGTCGTGATCACGGCGAGCATCGGAATCGCCACGGCCGATCCCGAGTGCTCCGCAACGGATCTGCTGCGCGACGCGGACATGGCGATGTACGTGGCAAAGGGGCGGGGGAAGGCTCGCTACGAGCGCTTCGAGCCCGGGATGCAGGCGCGTGCGCTGGAGCGGCTGGAGCTTCAGGGCGATCTGCGTCGCGCGGCCGAGCATCATCGGGAATTTCGTATTCTGTATCAGCCGATCGTTCTGCTGCGCACCGGCGCGCTCATAGGCGTGGAGGCGCTGCTGCGCTGGGAGCATCCGCGCCGCGGCATGTTGTCACCGGCCGACTTCATCCCGATGGCCGAGGAAACCGGCGTCATCATGTCCATCGGGAGCTGGGTGCTGCGCGAAGCGTGTCGAGAGGCCCGGCGGTGGCGCGAGGGTGCACTCCACGGACGTCCCATCTCGCTCACGGTGAACGTGTCCGGACGCCAGTTGCAGCACGACCGCATGGTGGACGATGTGCGCGAAGCGCTGCGGGAGAGCGGGATGGATCCGCGCGACCTGGTGCTGGAGATAACCGAGAGTGTGTTGATGCAGGAAGATGACGTCATGGTCGAGCGGCTCGCCGCGCTCAAGGAGCTGGGCGTGAGGCTGGCCATCGACGACTTCGGGACAGGCTACTCGTCGCTCGGCTACCTGCAGCGCTTTCCGATCGACATCCTCAAGATCGACAAGGCGTTCATCGACGAGGTGGGCCACGACGGAATCGAGCCGGCGCTCGTGCGCGCGATAATCGCGCTGGGCGGCTCGCTGCAGCTCGAGACCATCGCCGAAGGAGTGGAGCTCCAGCAGCAGTCGCGCGGGCTGCAGGAACTCGGCTGCGAGATGGGACAGGGCTTCTACTTCGGAAAGCCCGCCAGGGCGTCGGAGATAGATGCGATGCTCGAGGGGAGGAGCGGCGGAGCGAGGTTCCCAGGCGACGGCGCCGAAGCTATCCATTGAGATCGCGTCGCCGCGGGGCAGGGAGCCTCGTGGACGGACGCCTCGTTCTCAACAGGCTTCAGGAGCCAGTATGCCGCCCGGCCGCTCGTCGCCGTCGATCCGGAGTATCCCCGCAGTCCTCGTGCTCGCAGCGTCGCTTCTCCCGGGCAGCGCGCTTCACGCCCAGAATGCCGCTGGCGATTCGACGGCGCGTGCGCGAGCGACAGTGCTACCGCGAGCCGTGCTCGACGCACCGCTTCCCGTCGACTCTTCGGTGACGGTGGGGAAGCTCCCCAACGGCCTTCGCTATTACATCCGGACGAACCGCGAACCGCGCAATCGAGCGGAGCTCAGGCTCGTGGTGAACGCGGGTTCGATTCTGGAAGACAGCACCGAGCGCGGAGTGGCGCACTTCGTTGAGCACATGGCCTTCAACGGCAGCACGCACTTCGCGAAGCAGGAGCTCGTCGACTACCTCGAGTCCACCGGCGTGCGCTTCGGCGCAGATCTCAACGCGTCCACCTCGTTCGACGAGACCGTCTACCAGCTCACCGTTCCCACGGACAGCGCGGGTCTCCTGGCCCGGGGGATCCAGGTGCTGGAGGATTGGGCGCATGGCCTGACGTTCGATTCGGCCGAGGTGGAGCGTGAGCGCGGCGTGGTCATCGAGGAGTGGCGGCGGGGGAGGGGAGCGTCGCAGCGCATCAGCGATGAGCTGTTCCCCATACTCTTCGCCGGCTCGCGTTACGCGAAGCGCCTTCCGATCGGCGATCCGGAGATCATACGTACGGCGCCGCGCTCCGTACTCGAAAAGTTCTATCGCGAGTGGTACCGTCCGGAGCTCATGGCGGTGGTGGCCGTGGGCGACTTCGACCGCGACAGCGTGCGGAATCTCATCGTGAAGCGCTTTTCGGAGATCGCGCCCGGCAGCGGCATACCGGCGCGCACCGTGTACCCGGTCCCGCCTCACGACAGCACCCTCGTGGGTGTCGCGACCGATCCGGAAGCTACCAGCTCGGGAGTCGCGATCTACTATCTGCAGCCCGTGCTCGGCGAGCGAACGGTGGGCGACTATCGCCGCGACCTGGTGGGCGACCTGTACAACTCGATGCTCAACGCCCGCTTCCGCGAGATGGCGCAGCGCGCCGACCCGCCGTTCCTGGGCGCCGGTTCGGCGCAGGGGCGGGTGGTGCGCTCGAGCGAAGCGTACATACTGAGCGCGCTGGTGTCCGACAGCGGAATGAAGCGCGGACTGGAGGCGCTCGTTCAGGAAAGCGAACGCGTCGCGCAGCACGGCTTCACTCCCACGGAGCTGGAGCGGCAGAAGCGTGAGCTCCTGCGGGCGGTGGAGCGCGCGTACGATGAGCGCGACAAGTTGAACTCGGCGGTGCTGGTGGGCGACTACGTGGACAACTTCCTGAGCGACGAACCGATGATGAGCATCGGCCAGCAATGGGAGTTGACGAAGGAACTGGTTCCCGGCATCCGTCTCGAGGAGGTGAACGAGCTCGGACGGCAATGGCTGCGAGGCCGCAACCGCGTGATCACCGCGAGCGCTCCCGCGCGCGACAGCGCGAACGTGCCGACGGCTCCAGGGCTGCTCGCCATCGCCGACAGTGCGGCGAGGCTGCAGGTCGCGGCGTACGTCGATTCATCCGCGACCGGTGACCTGGTGGAGAATCCACCGCAGCCCGGCCGGATCGTGGGGAGAGAAGCGTTCGCGAGCGTGGGTGTCACCGAATGGACGCTCTCGAACGGGGTTCGCGTCTATCTCAAACCGACCGACTTCAAGGACGATCAACTCATCTTCCGCGCGTTCAGCCCGGGAGGGACATCGCTGGCGCCCGACTCGCTATTCCTCGCGGCGCGCACGGCCAGTTCCGTGGCGATGGCGGGCGGGGTGGGGAACTTCAGCGCGACCGAACTGGAGAAGGCGCTGGCGGGGAAGTCGGTGAGCGTCACACCATCGATCGGAGCGTATCAGGAAGGGATGGCGGGCGGTGGCTCGCCGAAGGACGCGAGCACGATATTCCAGCTCATCTACCTCTACTTCACCGCTCCGCGCGCCGACAGCACAGCGTTCCTCTCCTACCAGGGCAGGGTGAAGTCCGCGTTCGCCAATCGCGCGGCGAGCCCCGCGGCCGCGTTCTCCGATACCCTCGAGGTGACGCTCGCACGCCATCATCCCCGCGCGGAGCCGCTCACCAGCGCGAGCTTCGACGGGATGAACCTCGGCGAGTCGCTGGAGTTCTACCGCGACCGCTTCGCGGACGCCAGCGATTTCACCTTCGTGTTCGTCGGGAACATCGACACGACCGAGATCCGGCCGCTGGTTGAACGCTACATCGCTTCGCTCCCCGCCACTCATCGCAACGAGAGCTGGCGCGACATGGGGATGGACTATCCTACGGGCGTGATCCAGCGTGACGTGCACAAGGGGAGCGATGACAAGAGCCAGACGGCTATCGTCTTCAGCGGTCCTTTCGAGTACGATCGTCACCATGTCCACGAGCTCTCGGCGCTCGTCGACGTACTGCAGATCCGTCTGCGCGACCGCCTCCGCGAGGAGCTCGGCGGCACGTACAGCGTCGGGGTCAGCGCCAGTCCTACAGCGTATCCGCGCCAGCGCTACGCTGTCTCGATAGGCTTCGGTTCCGCGCCGGACAGGGTGGATGAACTGGTCGAGGCGACGTTCGCCGAGATCGATTCGCTGAAGCAGTACGGGCCGACGGACGCGGACGTCGAGAAGGTCAGGGAGATCGAGCTGCGCGAGTTGCAGAGCGGGCTGCGACAGAACGGGTCGTGGCTTTCGCTGATCACGCAGTACGTCCACAACGGCTGGGATCTCGCCGACATCCTCGGGTACGAGGCGCGGATCAGATCTCTGAAGGCATCCGATGTTCGTGGCGCGGCGCGGAAGTATCTCGACGAGAAGAACTACGTGTCCGTGTCGCTGTACCCGGCCGCGAAGGCAAACGGATCGTAGTAGACGCTGTCCCGGCGGGCCCGCCCGCCACTCGCGCGTCGCATGACCCGGCTGTACACTATTTGGCATGCGACCACTCACTTTCTGGCTGAGCTCATCGCTCGCCGCCGCACTCGTCACCCCCTCTCTCCCACTTCGAGCCGGTGATCCGCTCGGCTTCTCGCCGAGCGGTGCACGCGCGGAATTGCAGTGGGAGGCGAAGTTCAAGGCGATCCCGTCGCCCGACACCATCCGCGAGACGATCCGCCATCTATCGGCCTACCCACACCACGTGGGCTCGCCGCACGACAAGGACAACGCCGAGTGGATTCGCGCGCGGTTCGAACAGTGGGGGCTCGATGCCCGCATCGAACAGTTCGATGTGCTTTTCCCGACGCCGAAGGAGCGAGTGGTCGAGCTCGTGGCGCCGACCCGTTTCAAGGCGAAGCTGCGCGAGCCGAAGGTGCCCGGTGATCCCACGTCGGGGCAGCTCGATATGCGGCTCCCGCCCTACAACGCTTACTCGGCGGATGGGGATGTCACCGCTCCCCTCGTGTATGTGAATTACGGCATTCCCGCCGACTACGAGGAGCTGGAGCGCAGGGGAATCTCCGTGAAGGGCGCGATCGTCATCGCGCGTTACGGTGGATCCTGGCGCGGGATCAAGCCCAAGGTCGCCGCCGAGCATGGCGCGGTGGGGTGTCTCATCTACTCCGATCCACGCGACGACGGCTACACCCGGGGCGACGTGTTCCCCGAGGGACCGTACCGTCCGCGCGATGGCGTGCAGCGCGGCAGCGTGGCCGACATGCCGACGTATCCGGGCGACCCGCTCACGCCGGGAGTGGGCGCTACCGCCGGCGCGAAGCGTCTCGCGCTCGACGAGGCGACGACGCTCACGAAGATTCCGGTGCTCCCGATATCGTACGGCGACGCGCAGCCGCTGCTCGCCGCGATGGGCGGCCCCGTTGCACCTGCCGAGTGGCGCGGCAATCTCCCCATCACCTATCACATGGGACCCGGCCCCGCGCGCGTCCATCTGCGGGTGCGTTCCGACTGGGCCACGAAGACGCTCTACGATGTGATCGCGACGATCCCCGGGAGCGAGTCGCCTGACGAGTGGGTGATTCGCGGCAACCACCACGACGCGTGGGTGAATGGCGCCGACGATCCGCTCGCGGGACTCGCGGCGCTGCTCGAGGAGGCACGCGCGTACGGTGTGCTGATGAAGGATGGGTGGCGGCCGAAGCGGACCATCATCTTCGCGGCATGGGATGGAGAGGAGCCGGGACTTCTCGGTTCGACGGAATGGGTGGAGGCGCACGCGGACGAGTTGCGCGCGAAGGCCGTCGCGTATCTCAACAGCGACACCAATGGGCGCGGATACCTCGGAATGTCGGGCTCGCACATTCTGGAGAAGCTGGCCAACGAGGTGGCCGAGAGCGTCGAGGATCCGGAGACGGGACTCACCGTTGGGAAGCGGAGCCGTCTGGCGAGGATCTACCGCGCATCGCCCGCCGAACGGAGAGAGCTGCGCAGCGGTGCGGACATGCACATCGGCGCGCTCGGCTCCGGGTCGGACTACACGCCGTTCCTTCAGCACATCGGCATCCCGTCCATCAATCTCGGCTTCGGCGGCGAGGGCGGCGGGGGTGTCTACCACTCCGCGTACGACGACTTCTACTGGTACACGCACTTCAGCGACACGTCGTTCGTCTACGGCCGCGCGCTGGCGCAGACGGCGGGCGTGATGGCGATGCGTCTGGCGAGTGCGGATGTGCTCCCGTACTCGTACTCGAATCTCGCGAGCACCGTGCAGGGCTATGTCGACGAGCTGCAGAAGCTGCTCGATCGCGAGCGTGATGAAGTGCTGGAGTTGAACCGCCAGATCGACGAGGGCACCTACGCGGCCATCGATGATCCCCGCGAGCCGATGGTGACTCCCGCTAAGAAGGCGGTGCCGCCGCACCTGGCGTTCGCGCCGCTGCAGAACGGTGCCGACTCGCTCACCGCGAGCGCCCGCCGCTACACCGAGGCGCTGGCCGCAGCGCGCCAGCGTGGCGATACCGTGCTCGCCAGCGGATCGTTGCGTGCCGTGAACGCTCTCCTGATCCGGAGCGAGCGCCGCCTCACGAACTCCGCCGGCCTCCCGAAGCGCCCGTGGTACAGGCACCAGCTCTACGCACCAGGTCTGTACACCGGCTACGGCGTGAAGACCGTCCCTGCCGTCCGCGAAGCGATCGAGCAGCACGACTTCACCTCCGCCGACAGCGCCATCGTCGGCGTCGGTGCCACCCTCTCCGCCGAAGCCGCGCTCATCGACTCCGCTGCCAGCGCTCTGCGGGGGGCATCGAAGTAGGGGTGATGAACAGCAAGAGGGAGAACGGCCGAGGACTGCAAGGAGATAAAGAGAACTGCCTTCAAAGAAAGCTCCTTGTCTCCTTTGAAGGATCCTGGCAGTGAGAGTGAAGTGCGATTGGGGGGAACTGCTCCCGCGGGTAGAGCTCTACCGGCGGGAGCAGTTCCCCCAAAACACATTTAACTCTCACTACCCAGGTGACTGAAAGGAGATAAGGAGCCCTGATGAAGAGTCGTTCTCCTTTCCTCCTTGCAGTCCTCGGCCGTTCTCCCTCTTGCTGTTCATCACCCTGTCCCGATGCAAGCTGACTCACGGGAGGTGGACGTTGAGAACGGGGAGGAGCTTCAGGGCGCCGTGGTTGTTGCCGGCGTAGTTGAGGATGCCGATCTGGACGCCGTGGAGTTCGCGGGCGTAGTTGAAGATGCCGATGGTGAGGCCATGCTGCTCGCCCTTGATGTGGTTGAATGCGCTGAGCGAGAGGCCGGAGAGTTTTCCGTCGTCGACGATCCTGAAGTAGGCGGGGGCGAGGACGACGGCGCGTGCCTCGGAGGCGCCGGCCGTGGTGGAGATCACGAGGCCCTTCAAGTGCGGGGCGCCGACGCCCACTCCGGCGATGGCGATACCCTCGAGCGATTGTCCCGCGCCGGCTCCGATACCCGCGATGACGATTCCGCGCAGGCGTCCACCGGTGCCGGCACCGAGTCCCGCGAGCGCCAGGCCATCGAAGTCGCCGCCGGCGCCGATCCCGACGCCGCCGATTCCGATGCCCGTGAACGAACCTCCCGCGCCGGCACCGACGCCGCCAACCAGCAGGCCGTGGACATCGCCGCCGGCACCTGCACCGACACCGCCAATTGCGATGCCGCGCAGCGAGCCGCCAGCCCCGGCTCCCACGCCGCCCACCAGCAGTCCGAAGGCATCGCCTCCGGTACCGGTGCCCACCCCTCCCACCATCACGCCATTGAGCCCCCCGCCGCTTCCCATGCCGATGCCGGCCAGCGCGATGCCGCTGATGTCTCCGCCTGTTCCGCCGCCCAGCCCCGCCAGCATGATGCCATGCAGCCCGTTCCCCGAACCGATGCCGACCGGGGCGAGCGCGAGGCCGTCTATCCTGTCGTCCGCGCCCACTCCCGCTATACCGATCGCGAGACCGTTGATGCTCCGCGCGCCGGTCACGGGTACTCCGAGTGCAATTCCGTTGACGACGCCGAGCGCAGGCTCGTACGGCATCCATATCGTGGCGTTGACTCCGTCGACCACGAACGGCCCACGGTCACGGTAGTTGAGACGGATGCCGGTCACGCGGCGAACGTTCCCGATTCCCACCCCCCAATTCCCGATCGTGAGCGCAAGGCCGCCGTCCTCTGCCGAGGAGTCGGCCTGCACCACGCGCGCGCTGCTGTCCGAACGCTGCTGAGCGCACGCCGCCGCCGAAGCGCCCTGCATCGCGCCGAGCGCGAGCGCCGCGACGATCGCGACGCGACGAACTAAAGCCGATGTTCGCATCCCTGTTTGCGCCGCGAAGGCGGTGAAGTTTCCTCCACCTACGATCCCGGGTCGGGGTGGTTTCAGTTGAACTGCAAAAAGGGAGAACTGCCGAGAACTGCAAGAAGGGAGAACGGCCGAGAACTGCAAGGAGGTTTGGAGAACGACTCTCCATGAGGGCTCCTTTCCTCCTTTCAATCACCTCGATAGTGAAAGTGAAGTGTGTTTTGGGGGAACTGCTCCCGCGCTTAGAGTTCTACCGGCGGGAGCAGTTCCCCCAATCACAGTGCACCAACCATCGAAGAGATCCTTCAAAGGAGACAAGGAGTTTTCATTGAGAGCGGTTCTCCAAACCTCCTTGCAGTTCTCGGCCGTTCTCCCTTTTGCAGTTTACCGAGCTGCCACGAACCCTACACGAGAATCGCCGAACGGAGCAGCGCGTCGAACGCGACGTGCTCGATGGGGAGTGCGAAGTAGAGAGCGCGCATCGACATGGCGCGTGCGCGGGCTTCGAGGCTGCGATACCACGTG
>Ga0182744_1004603_pt1 | contig 10251 bp, 9 predicted proteins | sample eDN3rd30CKraftMG_FD_128525 | JGI IMG/M metagenome (GOLD analysis project Ga0182744, IMG submission 128525) | Enriched Miracle-Growth compost microbial communities from Emeryville, California, USA - eDNA 3rd pass 30_C Kraft MG (version 2) (version 2) ... | reverse complement strand
TCGGCATCATCCCGATGTTCCTGTTGATGGGCGCCTTCGTCTCCCATGCCGGCATCAGCCGCGAATTGTTCCGCGCCGCCAATGCCTTCGTCGGCCATTGGCGCGGCGGCCTCGGCGTCGCCACCATTTCGGCTTGCGGCGGCTTCGCCGCCATCTGCGGCTCCTCGGTGGCCACCGCCGCCACCTTCTCAGCCGTCGCCTATCCGGAAATGCGCCGGCACGGCTATCCCAAGAGCTTTGCCGCCGGCGTTATCGCCGCCGGCGGCACGCTCGGCATCATGATCCCGCCGTCCACCGTGCTCGCGGTCTACGGCATCATCACCCAGCAGGACATCGGCAAGCTGTTCGTCGCCGGCATCCTGCCGGGCACATTCGAAATTCTCGTGCTAGTCGGCACCGTCGTCCTCATCGGCTACCTGCGGCCGGGCTTCCTGCCCTCGGTGCCGCGAACACCATGGCCGGAACGGCTCCAGGCGCTCAGGGACGTCTGGGCGCCGCTGCTGCTGTTCGCCTTCGTCATCGGCGGGCTTTACGGCGGACTGTTCACCGCCACGGAAGCCGGCGGCATGGGCGCGGGCGGCGCTTTCATCATCGGCTTTCTGCGCGGCAGGCTCGGCCGCGCCGAGATCAAGAAGTCGCTGCTGGAGGCGACGCGCACCTCGGCCGCCGTGTTCACCATTCTCATCGGCGCGCTGCTGTTCGGCTATTTCCTCACCATCACCCAGACGCCGCAGAAGGTGACGGAGCTGCTCACCGGGCTCGGCATCGGCCGATACGGCGTGCTGGCGCTCATCCTGCTCATGTACCTGGTGCTCGGCTGCCTCATGGACGCCATGGCCATGATCATTCTCACCGTGCCGATCGTCTTTCCCGTCATCGTGCAGCTCGGCTTCGATCCGATCTGGTTCGGCGTCATCATCGTCATGACGGTCGAGATCGGCCTCATCCATCCGCCCGTCGGCATGAACGTCTTCGTCATCAAGAGCATGGTGCCGGACATCGATTTCACCACCATCTTCAAGGGCGTCCTGCCCTTCGTCGCCGCGCTGATCTTCGCGCTCGTCGTCATCATCGTGTTTCCGCAGATGGCAACCTGGCTGCCCAGCCGAATGTAAACCGAGGACGAACATGCCGATCGAAATTGCTTTCGAACACATCTGCGATCTCAGCGTCCAGGTCGCCAGGCCGCTCGAGATCGGCGAGACCGGCCTTGGCGAACGCCGCATCATCGACATCACCGGCGGCACCGTCACCGGTCCGAGATTCAACGGAAGCATCCGCCCCGGCGCCGATTTCCAGATCATCCGCCCCAACGGCCTCACCGTGCTGCATGCGCGCTACGTGATCGAGGCCGACGATGGCGCGCTCGTCTATGTCGAAAACGACGGCATCCGCTTCGGCCCGAAGGAGGCGCTCGACAGGCTGAAGCGCGGCGAACCTGTCGATCCGGCGCTGATCTACTTCCGCTCGGTCCCGCGCTTCGAGACGGGCAGCGAAAAATACCGCTGGCTGATGCAATCGATCTTCGTCTGCTCCGGCGTCCGCACGCCCGGCACGGTGGAACTGAGCGTTTACCGGCTGACGTGAGCCGAAAGGCTTCCAGGCGCTCGCGCGAATTTCGCCGACGGGCTGGACGAAGGACCGAACCGGCATAGTTTAGACTTGTCTCGCCCGTGGCGTTGGGAGTGCAGATCGGACCGCGCGAAGCGGCCTATGGGAATCGGATCATGATCATCATTGTCCTGCTCGTGTTCATTCCGATTTCGCTGGCGCTGAAATACTTCACCGACGCTTCCGCGCTGCTGGTCTTTGCAACAGGCACGGTTGCGGTCGCGGTTCTTGCCGAATGCATCCGGCGGGCAACGGACCAGCTCGCCCGCCATCTGGGATCGGCGATCGGCGGGCTTTTGACGGTCAGCTTCGGCAGCATCGCCGAGTTCATTCTCGCGCTATTCGTGCTGCTGCGCGGTCAGGCCAATGTCGTCCAGGCTCAGATCGCGGGTTCCATTCTCGCGACGAGCCTGCTCGGATTGGGTCTTGCGATCCTCGTGGGCGGCGCGACCCGGGAACGGCAGACCTTTGGCCGGGAGCGCGCCGGTCTCCTTTCCAGCCTGCTTGTCCTGGTGGTGATCGCCCTGTTGCTGCCGGCGGTGTTCGACCTCACCGGGCGCGTTTCCGGGCACGCTGCGAGCCTGGCCGTGACCGACGAAGAGGTCAGCCTCGGCGTGTCCGTCGTTTTGATCCTGCTATATCTTGCCAATCTGCTCTATACGATGGTGACCCATCGCGACGTCTTCTCGGCCGAGAGAGCGCAGGAGGGGGGCGACTGGAGCATAGCCACCTCGCTGACCGTGCTCATCGCCGCAACCGCGGTGATCGCGCTTGAATCCGAACTCATTTCCGGCGCGCTTGAGGAGACCGCCGATCAGCTCCACCTGTCGCCGATGTTTCTCGGCGTCATCGTGTTGGCCGCCGTCGGCACCGCCGGCGATCTGTTCGCCGCGTCATGGTTTGCCCATCAGGACCGTATGGGGCTGGTTCTACAGATCTGCATCGGCTCGGCCATTCAGGTCGCGCTGGTCCTGGCGCCCCTGCTCGTCATCGCCTCCTGGCTGATCGGGCAGCCGATGACGCTGGTCTTTTCGAACCCGCTGCATCTGTTTGCGATCGCCGGCACGGCCCTCATCGTCAATTCGATCGCGCGCGATGGCGAGACGACATGGTTCGAAGGCCTCCTCCTGATCGGCATCTACTGTCTCTTCGCACTCGCTTTTTTCTTCAGCGCACCGGCGTGATTACGGAACCAATTGCGGCCGAACCGGGTTGATGCCGCAACTGGGAGCAGACACATGCTGAAATGGGCACTTATTTTTTTCCTCGTCTCGATCGTCGCCGGCTTTCTCGGCTTTTCCGGTGTCGCGGCGGGCGCGGCTACGATTTCCAAATGGCTTTTCTTCGCGGCGCTGGCTGTCTTCGCGATCTTCCTGGTGCTGGGTCTTATGGCCGGCGAGGCGCTGTTTTAGCAGCGCCTCGGTCCTGTATTCCTCACGTGCCGCAAGGCGCGAGCGTGGACGCCGGCGGCCAGGAGCCTGGATATCCGGGCGTCGGATAGGCTGGCATCACATCAGTGCGTCGCGCTGGCCTGCGCGGTTTCAGCCGGCAGGCCGAGCGTGCGGCCAGGATATCCTGCGACATCGAAATAGGTCGTCGATCCGACCTTCTGGTATTTCACCACGGTGACATTGCCGTTGTCATCCGGCCTGGAGCGCAGCACGCCCGGCGTCGCCTTCGCCCTGGCGCCGTTCGGCATGGCCTCGGTCAGCACCCGGCCGATCAAATGGCCCTTGTCCTTGATATTGAGGCCGAGCAGACGATCAATCGTCTTGCCGATATCGGCGTTGCTGGACGGCGCCATATCGACGAAGCCCTTGCGGAAGCTCGGCCCCATCGCCCCCATGATGTTTTGCGTATCGGCGCGCCCGAAGCTGCCGTGCATGCCCTGGCCCTGTTGCAGCGTGGTATCGGCGATTTCGACGCCGCAGACCGTCTCGTCGTTGCAGCCGGTCGAGAACGTCTTGAAGTTGACGGCGATGGCCGGCATCGGCGTGATGGCGGAGCCCTTCATGGAAATGGCGGACAGCGGCAGGGTACCGGGAAAACTGCCCAGGCTGTCATCGACGAACAGGCCGCTCACGTAATCCTGCGCCGACAGGATCTGCACGACTTTGGCGGCGAGCGCCTTGTCTCCTGTCGGCAGGTAGACGAGATCGGAACCGCCATTCGCCGCCACCACCACTTGCGGCTTCGCGGCGTCCGGACCGATCAGTCCGTTGGCGCGCACCGGAAAGGCATCGGCCGCCACCGCCGCATTCTTGGCGTCGGGGTCGAACAGCGGCAGGTCGAGACCGTGCGCGATATCCATCGCCAGGAAGCCCGGCGGAAGCTGATGCGCGTTCACGCCTTTGATCGTCTGGCTGGCCGACCAGCTCGTGCCGCTTTCCTTCGAGATCGTCGAAAAGCCGTGATCGGAGGTGAGGATCACATCGGTATCGCCGTCGAGACCCTGGGCCTTGAGGGCATCGAGAATCTTGGCGAGATCGTCGTCGGCATTCTTGATCGAGGCGAGCGACGTCGGGCCGTTGATGCCCGGAATCAGCCGGCCGAGGCTGTCGCCCTGGTTGTGCTGCGTGCCGTCGGGATCCCGCGACCAGAACACCAGGACGAACGGCTTGTTGCGCGCCTTGAGGAGCGGCAGGGCCGCCTTGGTGGTGACGTCGGCAAAGAAATTCTGCTGCTCCAGATTGGCCACGACCGTGCCGGGCGTCGTGCTGTTGCCGGCCTTGCCGTTGTCGCCGCGCGTCGGCGCCTGCATCGGCAATCCCGCCGCGGTCAGCGCCTGCTTCAATTCGTCCGACAGCGGAATGCCGCCGGCCCGGCCGGTGCTGTCGTCAACGACGATGGTCTTCTGCCCGCTGCGTTCCTCGTGATCCATGATCAGCGCCGGGCCGAGCTTGCCGATCGTCGCCGTCGAAAACCCCTTGCCGCGCGCCGCCTTGAGGATGGTTTCCTCGTTGAGGTAATTGCCGGCAAAATGCTCGTCCACGTCGCCGAGCACGGGATCGCTTTCGAGGAACGGCGTCAGGCTGTCGCCGGCGCCCGGCACCGGAAAGCCGCTGTAGATGGTGTTGGAGAAGTCGCCGCTGTCGCCGGGCATATGGCCGGTCGCCATGCCGGCGGCATTCGCCGTCGTGAAGGTCGGGAAGATCGAATGGGTGTTGGCGAAGCGCACCCCGCTCTTCATCAGCGCCAGTATCGTCGGCGCGGTCTTCTCGTTGACCATGCCCGGCCGCAGGCCATCCGCGACGAACAGGATCACATTGTGCGGACGCGGCTGGGCGTGAGCCGTCAGAGCGACGAGAGACAAGGCGGAGGCAAGAAAGAGCGAGCGCATAGGGGTCTCCTAGGTAGTTCTACCCATGCAAAATCCCCATGAGATGACACGCTGATGACGGCTGGCGCCGGAGTCGACAGGTCAGCATCCCGCGCCTACGCTTCAGCCTTCTGCGGCAGTATCTTCGGGGTCTCCCATGCTCGATCACATCGGCTTGACCGTCGCCAATTTCGCTGAGGCTAAGGCGTTTTATCTCAAGGCGCTGGCCCCGCTCGGCCTCGGCATCGTCATGGAAGTCACGAAAGAACAGACCGGCGGCGACGAACACGCCGGCTTCGGCCACGACAACAAGCCATTCTTCTGGATCGGCACCGGCGACAAGCCGAAGGGCGGCCTCCACGTCGCCTTCGCCGCCGGCTCACGCACGCAAGTGAACGAATTTTATGCCGCCGCCATGGCGGCGGGCGCTCGCGACAACGGCAAGCCGGGTGTGCGGCCCCACTATCATCCCAACTATTATGCCGCCTTCGTTATCGACAAAGACGGCAACAATATCGAAGCGGTGTGTCACGCGCCCTGACCGAAAGCCTCCGCGATGATTGCATGAGCGGGATGCGATTCGTCGAACCAGGTCTCAGCCACCACACGAACGAACTCATCCGGATCGGTCGGCAGATTGTGGAAAGAGAGGATCGGGGCCGATGCTGCAAGCAATTGACCTAGGGCGGCTCGATCATAAACGTAGAGTGCTCCGCTCTTGATGCGACAAAGATCCGGCCCCAAAGAAATGCCGGCCAGGCCGCGCGAATTCGCTTCAGCGATGACAGCGCTCTCAGAAAGCCCCAGTAGATCGATGATTGTGTAACGAGGGAGATAGCCAATCGCCTTGGAAGGTCCGACATCCCTGAGACTCGCAAGAATGCGATCACGATCTTCGGCCGTAAGGTGCATGTTTCGCCTCGGATTCAACGATTTTGATACGGATCGAAAGCAGAACTTGTCACGCAAGCAATTCCGCCAGCCATTGCTGAGCCAGTTTTGGCTCGCCTGGTGAGTTGGCGTTATGCGATGATCGCAATTGCAAGAGCCGTTCATGCAGCGCAAACGCATCAACATACCCGAGCGCTCGACGAATCCGCTCGATCTCTTCCCCACAATCCAATAACTCTTCGATTGCCGGATCAGCCAGGCGAGCTTTCAAATGAGGAGAATCTCGAAGCGCAAAGTCATTATGTCCGAAAAGGCCCCATCTTCCCTTTGCGCAGCTTTCCAGTGCGGCCAGGAGAAGGTCTCGGTACAAGACCTGAAGCGCCTCGAGCTTTCGTTCCCCAGACTTCTTCATTCGAACCATCTCCTCAAGCCGTAGCGCCGCGCAACCCCAGATAGGTGAGCGGCGGACTTCCGAAGGCGCGGCGGAACATCAGCGTAAAAGCAGCCGGGTTCTCATATCCCAGATCCATCGCGACCGTCGTCACCGGCTCGCCGGCAGCCAGCCTGGGCATGGCGCATAGCAGACTTGCCTGCTGCCGCCATGCCACGAAGCTCATGCCCGTCTCGCGACGGAACAGGCGCGTGAACGCACGCCGGCTCATGCCGAGCGCCTGCGCCCAGTCGTCGATCGTCACGTGAATGTTCGGCCGCTGCACGAACTGACGGCAACGTAGCGACAATGGCCCGTGCGCGGGGAAATACAGCGACAGCGGCAGCAGCGGCAGGGCATGCAGCTCGTGCTCGATAAGCTGCATCAGCGCCCCGGCGCGACCTTCGAGCTCGTATTCGAGCGGCAGGTTCAAGGCTTCCGTCATGAGGCTGCGCATGAACGGCGTGATGCCGACCACCTGGCAGTGATCCGGCATGGCAGCCGCCGCACCAGCCTCCACGAAAATGCTCTGCAGATCGACGTCGCCGATCATGCGCACATCATGGTGCGTCCCAGGCGGGATCCACATGCCGCGCTGTGGCGGCATCACCCATGTCGCCTCCGCCGTCGACACCACGACGACGCCCGATGCGCCCGACAGCAACTGGCCGCGCCGGTGCTGATGCGGCGCGATCACATGCTGGTCCGGGAATTCGTTGCCGAGGGCCAGAACCGGGCGGCTCACCTGCTCCAACTCGTCGACAGGGATGTTTCTCGCCATCAGTCTGGCCCACTCGCGTAATCGATCGGCCCAACATGGGTGGCAGGCCGAAGCGGGCTTTCTTAAAACTGCGCAGCTTGAGGCGCAAGACATCTGCCGCGTCCCCAGAAAAACAGCCAGAAAACAGCATTTGAGGATTTGAAGACGTGACCATCCAAGCGACAGCGATACCCACGAAGACCAGCCGAACGGTCTTTCCGGTGCTTCTGGCAGCCAGTTTCTGCCATCTGCTCAACGACATGATGCAGGCGCTGCTGCCGGCGATCTATCCCATCCTGCAGGGCGGCTTCGACCTGAGTTTCGCCCAGGTCGGTTTCCTGACCTTCACCTACCAGATCACCGGTTCGCTGCTGCAGCCCTTCATCGGCAACTTCACCGACCGCCGGCCGATGCCCTATTCGCTGCCCGTCGGCATGGGCTCGACCGTGAGCGGCCTGCTGACGATCGCCTTTGCCCCCAACTATACGACACTGCTCGCCGGCGCGATCCTGCTCGGGCTCGGCTCATCGATCTTCCATCCGGAGTCCTCCCGCATCGCGCGGCTGGCGTCGGGCGGCTCGCATGGCATGGCGCAGGCGCTGTTCCAGGTCGGCGGCAATTTCGGCACGGCGCTGGGGCCGCTGATGGCCGCCTTTGTCGTCCTGCCGCGCGGACAGGCGGGTCTGAGCTGGTTCGCCATCGCCGGCGTCGGCGGCATGATGATCCTCACCGGCCTCGGCCGCTGGTATCAGCAGAACGGCCATGCCAAACGCCCTTCCAGCACAGCCCCGGTCCGGCATTCGACGCTGTCCGATGCGCAGGTGCGGAAAGCCATGGCGGTACTGCTCGCGCTGCTGTTCTCCAAATTCGTCTACCTGGCGTCGTTCACGAGCTACTACGCTTTCTACCTGATGGATAAGTTCGCCCTCACCACCAGGGACGCGCAGATCTATCAGTTCGTGTTCCTGGCCGCCGTCGCCGCCGGTACGATTGCCGGCGGGCCGATCGGCGACAGGCTCGGCCGCAAGCCGGTGATCTGGGTCTCGATCCTCGGCGTCCTGCCGTTCGCGCTGATCCTGCCCCATGTCGGCCTGGTGCCGACGGCGGCGCTCAGCGCCCTGATCGGCTTCATGATCGCCTCGGCGTTCCCGGCCATCGTCGTCTTCGGCCAGGAGTTGATGCCGGGCCGCGTCGGCATGGTCGCCGGCCTGTTCTTCGGCTTCATCTTCGGCATCGGCGGCATTGCCGCGGCCGCGCTCGGCGTGCTGGCGGACTGGAAAGGCATCGGCTTCGTCTTCCAGCTCTGTTCGGTGCTGCCGGCCATCGGCATCCTCGCCGCATTCCTGCCGGACATGCGGGAGAGTGAGGCAGGTTGAGACTCAAGAGGAAGCGCGCGCTCGGTCTTAAGGACCGGGCGCTATGCCGTTGCTTTGCCCGGCGCCTTAGTGGGTGCCAAAATCATTGTGCGGTGTCTTTAGCGTGATAGCACAATAGATTTCGAGGAGCGCCTGCCTAGTTTGATCGCTTTCAGCAACTGCACGAAATTCCATTTTCCGGACGCGCTCCTTGGCCGCTTCAAAAACTTCCACGAACACGCGATCTGCCAATAGTCGCCCACGCGCTCCTTTGCGATAATCAACTGCACGTTTCGTCTCATCGCGCGCAATGAGCATGGCCAATGCCGCTTGGTTCATTTGCGCCCTGCGCAGGGTGTGTTGACGGCGTCGCTGCGGGATGTTGTTTGACCTACCGACATAAAAAGGCGCGCCATTTTCGGAAAAAAGGTAGACGCCTTGTTTCGGTAGACTTGTTCCTTGCGCGTATGGTGCCCCGGCTATCAGGTGTTCGAATTTTGTGTGCAAGGCTTCAACAGCCTGCCGAAACTCCGGACTCATTGTTTCCCCACACGGATCACCAACACTCTGAAGGCTCTCGACGTGCGTTGCATCGACGAGCAGGTGAACGCGCAAAATACGGCATCCATTCTTAGCGCGATCTTCGGCTACCATTATCCGCCACTCTCGCCATGCACTGGGCGGCGAAATGAGGCGCAAAATCTAGCGAACAGTTTTTAAACGATCACCTTTGTTTTCACGGCTTTCTACAGTATCGGTCAAATAGGGAAGAAAGTTTTGAAGCTGCTGATAAACAGCCAACCCATGTTTCTGAAGGTCTCGCTCGCTGAGGCTATTAGCGAAGGTCTGCAGCAACGGCTGCATCGTTTTGCAGAATTCCACGCCTGTTTTTCCTTTTAGAATCGTCGCGTGTTCTTGAACAAAAGCAAGCAAATCCTGCACGTCGGCTGCATCGCGCTCCGGATCAATCCCAGAAAGCGATCGCGTGGTAGCGGCCGGTCCATATTTTTTTAGAGAGTCAATGGCCTTGCGACAAATTTGCTGCATGCGCGCAAGACCCGTCATTTCCTGATTAGAGACAATCTCATCGCGCATTCTTACGGCTTCTGAAGCTGCTCTTTTAGCCTGGAAGGCCTGCCAAATAGCAACGCCCGCAGCGATCACACCGACAACATCAGCGATATCGGAAAATTGGATAGTCATCGCGCAAGGATGGTTCGAATCTGATCTGGCGAAAGCTTGAATTTGTTTTGGCCCGGTAAATCCTTCCAGAGGCGCAGCATATTTCGATATCGGCCCAGCGTCTCATGATGGCTGTTCAAGTCTACATAGCTCCTACCTTCCGCCAATTCCTGGTAGCGGCCCAAATCATTCACATAATAATTAGCGTACGAATATTGCTCCGGTTCATTGTTTCCGTCGAAGCCAAGAAACCTTACGTCCTCTTCAGTAAGACCTCCGCGCTCGGACGGCGGCTTATCTCTCAGCGAGAACAGCATTGCTCGATGCAAGTCGAGTATGTCGAGAACCTCGCGACATTTTTCCTCCGACATTTCGTCTGAAATAAATTCGATGAGAGAGTGGTATTGGAGCTTGTAGCCGTTCTCCAACGCCTTGCGGCTTCGGGCAAACTCCGCAGCCTCGTCAGGATAGAGCGCTTCGAGAATGCGATATTGATTCGCAAGGATCAGGCGATCCTTTTTGTCTAGGTCCATGCGGTTCCCCTCACTGCGCTTAAGCATACCCCAGCAGGCTAGGAGAACAAGCCTAGAAAACTTGCTGCGGCCCCGGTCATCCCCCCGCCTTGACGCCGTCATGATCCAGGCGTAACGCACGCGGCGGGACATCTCCCCCCAACGGGAGGCGCCCATCTGTAAGGATGGAT
>Ga0182744_1004602_pt1 | contig 10252 bp, 7 predicted proteins | sample eDN3rd30CKraftMG_FD_128525 | JGI IMG/M metagenome (GOLD analysis project Ga0182744, IMG submission 128525) | Enriched Miracle-Growth compost microbial communities from Emeryville, California, USA - eDNA 3rd pass 30_C Kraft MG (version 2) (version 2) ... | reverse complement strand
CTCAACGACTGGGGGCTCGTCGAGATGACCCGCTCGGCCGCCGATGCGCGTGTCGTCGTCGTCGAGCCGACCGCGCTCGCCCGCGAGCGCTTCCAGGCGGTCCGCGCGCGGCAGCGCGAGTTCTACAGCGCGATCCTCGCCGACTGGTCGGAAGGCGACATCGCAAAGCTCGAGGAGCTCCTCAACCGGCTCGCCGACGTCCTCACCGACTTCTGACGATCCCCGCCCCGATGAGCTGCTCGAGGAGGCCCGCGCCGTCGGGGGCGAAGAACCAGCGCACGGGCGACTGGGCCTCGAGGTCGGCCGCGCGCTTGCGCCCGCCCGCGAGCACCGCCTCCCCGGTGGAGAGCTGGCGGATGCAGACCGCCGCGACGCTCCTGGGATGCTCCCGCGCGAACTCGGCGTAGATCGCCTCGTCGTGCTGCCCGTCGTCGCCGAACAGCAGCCAGCGGACGTTCGGGAACTCGCGCGCGAGGCGGCGCAGCTCCTCGCGCTTGTGCTCCCGGCCGCTGCGGAAGAAGCGGTCGTGCGTCGGCCCCCAGTCGGTCAGCAGGAAGGGGCCCGGCGGGAAGAGATTGCGGGTGAGGAACCGCCGCAGTGTCGGCGCGATGTTCCACGCGCCGGTCGAGAGGTACATGATCGGCGCGCCCGTGTGCTCGCGCCGGATCCGCTCGTAGAGGACCGACATGCCCGAGACCTGGATGCGGGCGTGCTCGTCGACGATGAAGGTGTTCCACGCTGCGACGAGCGGGCGGGGGAGCGCCGTGACCCACACCGTATCGTCGACGTCGGAGATCAGGCCGAAGCGCTCCTGCGGCTCGACGACGAAGACCTGGGACGAGACCGTCTCGGCATCCGCGATCGAGAGGTCGATCGCGTTCCACCCCGGCGTCAGGCGCACCGGCACCGTGACGTCGACGACGCCGCCGCGGTCGATCGGGACCGTGAAGGTCTCGGCGCCGATGCGTACCTGAAGCTCGGTGTCGTCCGTCGGCACGCTCAGGAAGCTGCGCCAGCCGCGGACCTTCTCGGCGCGCAGCGCGGCGGGCGCGTCCGGCTTCGCGAGGACGACGCGCGCGAGCACCCGCACCCAGTCGGGCGAGCCGTAGCCCGTGTAGGGGAGGATCGTGTTGACGCGCCCCGCCCGCCGGGCACGACGCTGGCGCCAGCGATGGAAGGCGTCCTCGACGCGTGCCGCGAAGTGTTTCTTCGCCGTGCGGCCCCCGCTCGCTGCCGGGTCAGACGGGCTCGTCGTCTCGGACATCGCCACCCATCCTGCCATCCGTCGGCGCGGCGGCGGACGCCTCGTCGACGGCCGAGTCCTCGGATCGCGCGAGGCGGCGCTTGACGAGCCAGACGACGACGAAGAACAGCGTGATCGCCGCGGCGAAGACGTAGCCCGCGTAGTGGAGATTGTCGACGAGCAGCTCGCGGAACGCGATGCCGGCGAACGCGCCCGCCGTCACGTAGGCGATCGCCCAGATGACCGCGGCGGGCGCCGCCCAGGCGATGAAGCGCCGGTAGCGCATCGGCGACATGCCGACCGTGACGGGCATGAGGGCGTGCAGCACCGGCAGGAAGCGGCTCACGAAGACGGCGATGCCGCCGCGCCGCTCCACGTAGGCCGCGGCGCGATCCCAGCCGGGCCCGATGCGCCGGCCGAGCGCCGAGCGCCGCAGCGCCGGGCCGGCCCAGTGCCCGAGCAGGAATCCGACCGACTGCCCGGCGAGCGTGCAGACGATGACGACGACGACGAGCGCGACGAAGTGCACGGGGTCGTCGACGGCGGTCGCCGCCGCGACGACGATCGTGTCGCCGGGGATCACGAGGCCGATGAAGAGGGTCGTCTCGAGGAAGATCCCGATGCCCGCCGCGACCGTGCTCCAGACCGGCCCGATCGCGACGATGAAGTCGAGCACCCAGGCGATGAACTGCGACAGCCAGACGCCGAAGGCCTCGAACGGGTTCACCTGCCCAGTATCCATGCCCCGGCATGGCGTTCGACCCCGGAGAATGGGTGCGTGCGGGATCGCGTGCTCAGCTGGGACGTGCCGGGCGGCGTGGATGCCGAAGGCGCGTTCGCGGCGCTGTGGGGGGATGCGGAGCACGCGTTCTGGCTCGACAGCGCGGGCGGCGCGGCCGGCACGAGCTTCCTCGGCGCGGCCGAGTGGGCCGTCGACGCCGAGGAGATCCGCACCCGCGGCGGGGACGTGCTCGGCTGGCTGCGCTCCGAGCGCGCGCGCTGGGACGTCGACGTCTCGGATGCGCCGGCGGGGTTCGCGCTCGGGATCGTCGGGTGGTTCGGGTACGAGCTCTACGCCGAGACGATCGGGCTCGGGGCGATGGCGCCGAGGCGGTACCCTGACGCGCTCTTCATGCGGGTCGATCGAGCGCTCGCGGTCGATCACGCGACGGGCCGGGCGCGGCTGCTCGCTCGGGGGCGCGAATGGGCGGGAGAGCTCGCGCAGTGGCGCGATCGCGTGCTGGCTCGGCTCGCGGCCCTTCGACTCGCTCCGCTCGCTCAGGGAGCAGAGACGCCCCCCTCTCGGTCCCTGAGCGAGGCCGCCCGCTATCGGTCCCTGAGCGAGGCCGGAGGCCGAGTCGAAGGGCCCCACCCCCTCGCCTGGGCCTACTCCGACGCCGAGTACCTCTCGATGATCCGCGAGTGCCAGCACGCGATCGCCGAGGGCGACGCGTACGTGCTGTGCCTGACGACGGAGGCGCGCATCGACGGCGCGTTCGATGCGTGGGAGGTCTACCGGCGCGTGCGCCGCAGCTCGCCCTCGCACCACGGCGCCTACCTGCGCTCGGGCGGCGTCGCGCTGCTGAGCGCATCGCCGGAGCAGTTCCTGACCGTCGACCGGGCCGGCTGGGTCGAGACGAAGCCGATCAAGGGGACGCGGCCGCGCGGCGCGACGCCGGAGGTCGACGCGGCGCTCGCCGCCGAGCTGCGCGCCGATCACAAGGAGCGCGCGGAGAACGTCATGATCGTCGATCTCATGCGCAACGACCTGTCGCGCGTGTGCGAGGTGGGCTCGGTCGAGGTCGTCCGCCTGCTCGACGTCGAGACCTATCCGCACGTCCACCAGCTCGTCTCGACGGTTGGCGGGCGCCTCGCGGCGGGCCGCGACGCGGTCCACGCGATCGGCTCGTGCTTCCCCGCGGGGTCGATGACGGGAGCACCGAAGCATTCGGCGGTCTCGATCCTGTCCCGCCTCGAGCACCGAAGCCGGGGCATCTACTCGGGGGCATTCGGCTACCTCGGCTACGACGGCGCGGTCGATCTCGCCATGACGATCCGGTCGATCGTGATCGACTCGGCCGGCGCGACGATCGGCACGGGCGGCGGGATCACCGCGCACTCGGTGCCCGAGGACGAGCTCGCGGAGACCCGGCTCAAGGCGGCGGCGCTCCTCGCCGCGCTGCACGCCTGAGCGGCGCGCATGGCGTTCTGGCACGGCGTATGCCCCGAGACACGCCGTTTAAACGGCGTGCAGCGGGGCAAACACCGTGCCGCGACGCCGCCAGGGCGACACCCGGTAGGCTCGATGGCCGTGACCGACGGGGACGAGACGACGCGCGCGGAGGATGGCGTTCTGTACGACATCCACGCCATCGAGGCGAAGTGGCTGGCCTACTGGGACGCGAACGGGACGTTCACGACCCGTGACGACGACCCGCGGCCGCGCAAGTACGTCCTCGACATGTTCCCGTACCCCTCGGGCGACCTCCACATGGGCCACGCGGAGGCCTTCGGCTTCGGAGACATCGTCGCACGCTACTGGCGCCAGCGCGGCTTCAACGTCCTGCACCCGATCGGCTGGGACTCATTCGGCCTGCCGGCGGAGAACGCGGCGATCCAGCGCGGCGCGAACCCAGTCACCTGGACCTACGACAACATCGCGCAGCAGAAGGCCTCGATGCGCCGCTACGGCGTCTCCTTCGACTGGACCCGGGTGCTGCACACGAGCGACCCCGAGTACTACAAGTGGAACCAGTGGCTCTTCCTGCAGATGTTCGAGCGGGGGCTCGCGTACCGCAAGGAGTCCTACGTCAACTGGGACCCGGTCGACCAGACCGTCCTCGCGAACGAACAGGTGCTCGCGGACGGCACCTCGGAGCGCACCGGCGTGCTCGTCGAGAAGAAGAAGCTCACGCAGTGGTACCTCAAGATCACCGACTACGCCGACCGGCTGCTCGACGACCTCAACCAGCTCGAGGGGGCGTGGCCGCCGCGCGTGCTCCAGATGCAGCGCAACTGGATCGGCCGCTCGACCGGCGCCGACGTCGACTTCCTGATCGAGGGCCGCGATGAGCCGGTGACGGTGTTCACGACGCGCCCCGACACGCTCTACGGCGCGACGTTCATGGTCGTCGCCCCAGACTCGGACCTCGCATCCGAGCTCGCCGCAAGCTCGACCCCCGAGGTCCGCACGGCGTTCCAGGCGTATCTCGAGCGCACGCAGCGGCTCACCGAGATCGAGCGGCAGGACGCCGATCGGCCGAAAACCGGCGTCCCGCTCGGTCGCTTCGCGATCAACCCGGTCAACGGCGAGCGGCTGCCGATCTGGGCGGCCGACTACGTGCTCGCCGACTACGGGCACGGCGCGATCATGGCGGTCCCGGCGCACGACCAGCGCGACCTCGACTTCGCCCGCAGCTTCGACCTGCCGATCCGCGTCGTCGTCGACACGACGGCGCCCATCACCGGCGCGATCCCCGTCATCCCGACCGACCCGGAGACGGGCGAGCTGATGATCCCCGTCACGCTCTCCTCGCTCGATCCCGCGACGACGGGGCAGGCGCTCTCGGGCGACGGGCGGATGACGAACTCGGGACCGCTCGACGGCCTCTCGAAGCAGAACGCGATCAAGCGCGCGATCGAGATGCTCCAGGAGACGGGCAAGGGCCGGGCCGCGAAGAACTTCCGCCTGCGCGACTGGCTCATCTCCAGGCAGCGGTTCTGGGGCACGCCGATCCCGATCGTGCACGGCGCCGACGGCGAGCTCGTCCCGGTCCCGTATGACCAGCTGCCGGTCGTGCTGCCGCCGACCGAGGGGCTCGACCTCAAGCCGAAGGGGCAGTCGCCGCTCGGCGCCGCGACGGACTGGGTCGAGGTGCCGGACCCGCGCGACGGCTCGCCCGCCCGGCGCGACGCAGACACGATGGACACCTTCGTCGACTCCTCGTGGTACTTCCTGCGCTTCCTCTCGCCCGGCGACGACGAGCGGGCGTTCGACGTCGCCGCGGCGGACCGGTGGGCCCCCGTCGACCAGTACGTCGGCGGCGTCGAGCACGCGATCCTCCACCTGCTCTATGCGCGCTTCGTGACGAAGGTGCTCTTCGACATGGGTCTCGTGTCGTTCACCGAGCCGTTCAGCGCGCTGCTCAACCAGGGCATGGTGCTCACGGACGGCAAGAAGATGTCGAAGCGCAGCGGCAAGGGCTCGCTCTTCGCCGAGGAGCTCCAGGCGCACGGCGCTGACGCGCTCCGCCTCGCGCTCGCGTTCGCCGGTCCGCCCGAGGAGAACATCAACTGGGAGGACGTCTCGCCCGCGGCCTCGGCGCGATTCCTCGGCCGGGCCTTCCGCCTGGCGACCGAGGTCGACTCCTCGCCCGATGTCGCTTGGAAGGACGGCGATGCGGCGCTGCGCCGGGTCACCCATCGCTTCCTCGCGGACGGGCCGCAGCTCGCGGAGTCGTTCAAGTTCAACGTCCTCGTCGCGCGGACGATGGAGCTCGTCAACGCGACGCGCAAGACGCTCGACGCGGTCGGCGGCGCCGACCCGGCGGTGCGCGAGGCGGTCGAGGCGATCGCGGTCGCGCTCTCGCTCTTCGCGCCGTTCACCGCCGAGGAGATGTGGGAGCGGCTCGGCTATGAGCCGTCGGTCGCGACGGCGGGTTGGCGGAAGGCCGACCCCGCGCTGCTCATCGAGGACACCGTGACGGCGATCGTGCAGGTCGACGGCAAGGTGCGCGACCGCATCGAGGTCCCCGCGAAGATCGACGCGGCGCAGCTCGAGGAGCTCGCGCGCGCCTCGGAGAACACGCTGCGGGCGATCGGCGAGCGCGAGATCGTCAAGGTCATCGTGCGCGTCCCGAACATCGTCAACATCGCGACCAAGGGCTGATCCATCCACAGTTGGCCGCTCTTCGGGGCGGTGTGATCGGCCGTCGTCCCTAGCGTGGCCGGATGGCAGCTGTCGATCCCGCTCGGCGGGCGGACTCGCTCGAGGGGGAGACCCCGCTCCTCGTCGGGCCGCCGCGTGCACGCGTGCGAATCGCGATCGGCGCGGTCGTCGTCCTCCTGCTCGCGGGACTCGCCGGCGCGGTCCTCGCCGGGCTCGCCGCGCCGCGGGGGAGCGTCGTCACGGTGCCGGGTCCGTCGCCCGAGGCGAGCGACGACGTCCTCACAGTCGTCGTCCATGTGCTCGGCGCCGTCGCGGCACCCGGCCTCTACCGCCTGCGGGAGGGCTCCCGCGTCGTCGATGCGATCGCCGCGGCCGGCGGCTTCGGCCCGGAGGCAGAACGCGGCGGGCTCAACCTCGCGCGGGTGGTCGGCGACGCGGAGCAGCTCGTCGTGCCGGTCATCGGCGAAGCACCCGAGGCGGGTGCGGCGAGCGCAGCCGACGGTCGGGTCAACCTCAACACCGCGGACGGCGCCGCGCTCGAGACGCTCCCGCGCGTGGGCCCGGCCCTCGCGGCCCGGATCATCGCATGGCGCGAGCGCAACGGCGGATTCGGCAGCCCCGAGGACCTCATGCAGGTCTCGGGCATCGGCGAGCGAACCTTTGAGGCGATGCGGGAGCTCGTGTCGGTATGACGCGCCGTCGTGTCGAGCCTCGCCGCCGCACCGGTCGTGATCTGCGCCTCGTCCCCGCGGCGTGCTGCGCCGGAGTGAGCGCCGCGCTCGTCGTCGGCGCGCCGCAGACGGCGGTCGTCGTCGCGGCGATCGGGTGGGGGCTCGCGTTCCTGAGCCTGCTCGCGGCCGTCCTGGCCCGGCGTCCCCGTGCGGCGCAACGTTGGCGCGGCGCGCCGGGAGCGCTTGCGGCGATCGCGTTCGCCGCGGGCGCAGTCGCGCTCGTGGCGACGTCGCTCGCGCTCCGCGCGGACATCCGCGCGCCGCCGGGCCTCGCAGCCCAGGGCGCCGCGGAGATCGTCCTCGTGACGACCGAGGAGGCGGATGCCGGATCGACGCGAATGCGCGGGACGGCGACGAGGATCGGCGCGGTGCACGGCGAGATGCCCGTCCTCGTCGTCGAGGCGGGGATCGTCGAAGCGCTCGGGATCGGCACGACGCTCGGCCTGCGCGGGAGCGTGACGGCGACGGAAGCCGGTGGCGGCATCGTCGCGATCGTCGTCGCCGAAGGGACCCCGACCGTCCTCGCCGCGCCGCCCGCCTGGATCGACTGGGGGAACGCGATGCGAGCGGGATTCCGGGAGCTCGCGGCCGGGCTGCCGGGCGACGGCGGCGCGCTCCTCACGGGGCTCGCCATCGGCGACGATCGCGGGGTGCCCGAGTCGCTCCGGGACGCGATGCGCACGAGCAGCCTGACGCACCTCACCGCGGTCTCGGGGGCGAACTGCGCGATCGTCGTCGGCGGCGTCATGGTCGGCGGGGCGCTGCTCGGGGTGCGTCGCCGGTGGCGGATCGCCGCGGCACTCGTGGTCCTGGCGGCATTCGTCGTGCTCGTGACGCCCCAGCCGAGCGTCGTGCGCGCCGCCGTCATGGCCGGGTTCGCGCTCGGCGGCCTCGCCCTCGCGCGCCCGATGCGCGGCATCCCGCTCGTGTGCCTCGCCGTGATCGGCATCCTCGTCGCCGACCCCTGGGCGGCGCGCGAGCTCGGCTTCGTCCTCTCGGTGCTCGCGACGACGGGCCTCCTCGTGCTGAGCGGCCCGCTCGGCCGGCTCATCGCGTTCTCGATGCCGCACCGACTCGCGATCGCCATCGCCGTACCGCTCGCCGCGCAGCTCGCCTGCCAGCCGGCCATCTCGATCGTGGACGCCTCCGTGCCGACCTACGGGGTGATCGCGAATCTCCTCGCGGTACCCGCCGCGCCGCTCGCGACCATCGCGGGACTCCTCGCCTGCATCGCCGCGCCCGTGCTGCCCCCGATCGCGGCAGCGCTCGCATGGATTGCGTGGCTCCCGTCGGCGTGGATCGGGAGCGTCGCGACGACGTTCGCGGGGCTCCCGGCCGCGCGGCTGCCCTGGCCGGACGGGCCGGTCGGGATCGGCCTCTACGCGGTCGTAGGACTCGGGGTCGCCCTCCTCGCACTCGCCCGCGGCCGGGTGCGGGTCATCGGCGGGCTCGCCTCCGGCGTGATCGTGGCCGGCTTCGCGGGATCGCTCGCGGGGACCCAGCTCGCGGCGCCCGATCGTCCGGCGGACTGGCAGCTCGCGATGTGCGATGTCGGGCAGGGAGACGCATCGGTCGTGCGCAGCGATGGCGCGATCGCCCTCATCGACACTGGCCCGGATCCGCCGGCGCTCGCTGCGTGCCTGCGCGAGCTCGGGGTGTCCCGCGTCGACCTGCTCGTGCTGACGCACTTCGATCGCGACCACGCGGGTGGCAGCCCGGCGCTTCGCGGCATGGTCGCGCACGTGCTCGCGGGTCCCGCCGATGCCGCGAGCCGCGAGCGCGTGCTCGACCCGCTCGCCGCGAGCGGCGCGGTCGTCGCGGAGGTGCGCCGGGGCGACGCCGGTCTGCTCGGCGCCCTCTCGTGGCAGGTCCTCTGGCCGCGTGCCGATGCGGGCCTCGTGCCGGGCAACGACGCGAGCGTCGTCGTGCGGTTCGCGCCCGCCGGAGACGCGTGCCCGATCGGCGGATGCCTGACCTCGGTGCTGCTCGGCGACCTCGGCGAGGCGGCGCAGCTGCGCCTGCTCGCCGCCGGACCGGTCGGCACGGTCCACGTCGTGAAAGTCAGTCATCATGGCAGCGCGGATCAGTCGGAGCGCCTCTACCAGGCGCTCGCGGCTCCCGTCGCGCTCATCGGGGTCGGCGCGGACAACGGCTACGGCCATCCCACCGACCGGTTGCTCACGATGCTCGAGCGTTCGGGCGCGGCGGTCGGCCGCACCGACGAGCACGGCATGCTCCTCGTGTCCCGCGCTCCGGGCGGCGAGCTCGTGCTGTGGCGAGGCGGGGCGCCGGCTCGCCCGGCCGGGCGCGTGCGGGGCAAGTAGGCTCGCAGGATGGCTCGACCGACGGCATCCAGGGGCGGGAAGGCCGCCGCGCCGGGGCTGCCCTGGCACGCGATCCGACCGGCGCCGGTCGTCCTCGTGAGCGGCCCCGAGGAGTTCCTCGCGGACCGCGCGATACGGCTGCTGCGGGAGCGGCTGGCCGAGCAGGATGCGAGCCTCGAGGTCAACGACGTCGATGCCGCGACCTACGCGCCGGGGGAGCTGCTGACCCTCGCGAGCCCCTCGCTGTTCGGCGAGCCGCGGCTCATCCGGGTCGCGCACGTCGAGAAGTGCACGGACGAGTTCATCGAGGAGACGCTGCGCTACCTCGCCGCGCCCGCCGACGACACGGTCCTCGTCCTGCGTCACGGCGGAGGGGTCCGAGGCAAGAAGCTCCTCGACGCGCTGCGCGCCTCAGGCGACGCGCTCGAGATCTCGTGCATCGAGCTCAAGGGGGATCAGGAGCGCGGGGACTTCGTCCACGCCGAGTTCCGCACTGCGGGCCGGGGCATCACGCCGGGCGCCGTGCGGGCGCTCGTCATGGCGTTCTCCGCCGATCTCGGCGAGCTCGCCTCAGCGTGCCGTCAGCTCCTCGACGACACCGATGACGACGTCACCGAGGTCACCGTCGACAAGTACTACGGCGGGCGCGTCGAGACGACGGCGTTCGACGTCGCGGACGCCGCGATCGCGGGTCGCACCGGCGACGCGCTCGTGCTGCTGCGGCACGCGCTCGAGACGGGTGCCGACCCGGTGCCGGTCGTCGCGGCCTTCGCGATGAAGCTCCGCGCGATGGCGAAGGTCGTCGGGATGCGCGGCGGGGGCGCGGAGCTCGCGGGCCGCCTCGGCATGGCGCCGTGGCAGGTCGATCGCGCGCGCCGCGACGGGCAGGGCTGGACCGACGACGGCCTGGCGAACGCGATCGAGACGATCGCCGAGACCGACGCGGCCGTCAAGGGTGCGGGCCGCGACCCCGTATACGCGCTCGAGCGCATGATCCTGGTCATCGCCGACCGCGGGATCTGAGGCATGACCGCACGTCGGCTCGCGCTGCTCGTCGCTCCCGCGG
>Ga0182744_1004600_pt1 | contig 10257 bp, 11 predicted proteins | sample eDN3rd30CKraftMG_FD_128525 | JGI IMG/M metagenome (GOLD analysis project Ga0182744, IMG submission 128525) | Enriched Miracle-Growth compost microbial communities from Emeryville, California, USA - eDNA 3rd pass 30_C Kraft MG (version 2) (version 2) ... | reverse complement strand
CGCGTGACGCGCATGCTCCACCATTGGAACCAGCTACCGTCCTCGCCCTTCGGGACGAGTCCGATCCGCCGCATCTCCTCCGCCAGCCACATGGATGCGCGCAGCTCGTCGACGGTGCCCGCCTCGCGCCCGCGCATGGAGTCGGCGGCCATGGCGTAGAGATCGCGCTCGAGATCCGCCTGGCGAATCTCGGAGATGGCGGGCGGCAACGCTGGTGTCGACCCGGCACTCGATGACTGCGCGCCGAGCGGAGCGGAGAGCGCGGTGGCCAGGAGGGTGACGGCGGCGAGCGTCGATCTCCCGTGCGGCAGGGAGCGAGGGAGTGATGGCGTCATGATCCTTCTCGCGTTCAAGTGGGTGATCGGAGTGCGGTACATACGTGGAGCCTCGACACGACGAAGAGCCGTCCGCGCGACACGACATTACCGAACCAGAAAGTACGGCACCAGAAACGTCGCCGCCGCCGTGATCACTCCTATGGCCAGTATGTCGAGCACGATCCCCGCCTTCGACATCTGCGAAACCGTCAGATAACCCGAGCTGAAAACGATCGCGTTCGGAGGCGTCGCGGCCGGCAGCATGAACGCCATCGACGTGGCCAGACACGCCGTCGTCATCAGCGTGACCGGGTCGATGCCCAGTCCCAGCGCGGCGCCGGCCATGATCGGCATCGCCATCGTGGCGGTGGCCGTGTTCGACGTGAATTCCGTGAGCAGCGCGAAGAGCGCGACTACTATGGCGATGATCAGCACCGTGGGGATGGCGCCGAGCCCCGACACCGCGCTCCCGATCCACTCGGCCAGACCCGATCGGTCCATTGCGCGTGCCATCGAGAGCCCCCCGCCGAAGAGAACGAGCACGCCCCACGGAATCTTCTTCGCCGTCTTCCAGTCGAGCACGAACTCGCCGCGCTTCAGGTTCACCGGCAGAAGGAAGAGAGCCATCGCCGCCAGCATCGCGATCGTCGAATCGCTCACCGATGGCGCCCAGCTCTGGATGCCGGGGATGGTCACGCTCCCGAACTCCTTCGGAGAGCGCAGTACCCACGCCGCCGCGGTGAGCGAGAACACGATCCCCGTGAGCTTCTCCCCTCGGTTCGGCGTCCCGAGTTTCGCGCGCTCGCCAGCGATGATCGCCGACGCGTCGCCGGAGAGTTTGCCCGGCGGATACATGAAGCGAACCAGCACGATCCACGCGAGCGGCAGCATCACGGCCGCCACCGGGAAGCCCACGGCCATCCACTGCAGAAAGCCGATCTGACGGTGGAACATCTCGCTCACCGCGCCGGCCAGCACCGCGTTCGGCGGCGTGCCGATGAGCGTGGCGATTCCGCCAATCGACGATGCGAAGGCCACGCCGAGCATGAGCGCGATTCCGAATTCGTACGGGCCCTCCTGATCCTGCGGTCGAAACATCTCCCCCACAGCGAGCGCTATCGGGAGCATCATCGCGGCGGTGGCGGTGTTCGAGATCCACATCGAGATGAACGCCGTCGCCACCATGAAGCCGAGCACGAGACGGTTCGGACTCGTACCCACCCACGTCATGATGCGAAGTGCGATCCGCTTGTGGAGTCCCCAGCGCTCCATCGTCACGGCGAGCAGGAAGCCGCCCATGAAGAGATAGATCAGATCGTTCGCGTACGGCGCCGCCGCATCGCCTGCGTTCAGCACGCCGAGTGTCGGAAACAGCGCGAGCGGCAGAAGCGCGGTCGCGGAAATCGGGATGGCCTCCGTCACCCACCAGACGGCCATGAGCAACGACACCGCGGCCGTTCGCCATCCCGCCATGCTCAATCCTTCCGGCGGCGGCGCAACGAGCATCACGACGAACAGCGCCCCGCCGATGATCAGGCCGAGGAGTTTCGCTCTCCCGTACGAGGCTTCGGCACTTCCTTCCTCCATCTCATCTCCTCTGAGGCTCGGGTGGGTTGGCGATTCTGGAGACCGAGCGAAACGAGGTCAAGAGTAGTCGCGGGAGGATGCCGTTGTCCACCAGCGCTACGAGGGAGACTGACGACGGCGTCCGGGCCATCGGAGCGCGCGCTCGGCAGAAGGCTAGCGGGCAGTATAGCGGGAGAAGGCCGGGCGATCACCCGGCCGAATCATCACCGCGTCCGCACGAACTGCTCCCCATGATCGCGCGCGAAATCCCGAACGCTGCGCGGTGCGCGACCGAGGATCCGTTGCACGCTGTCGGATACACGCTCGGTCGCTCCGCCCGCCTTCTGATAGGCGGCGAGTGCGAGGAACGAGTCGATCATCATCGGTGCCATGCCCTGCCGCTCGAGGCCGCCACGCATCTCTTCCATCGAGAGCGCGCGATAGCTGACCGGCGCACCGGTCGCCTCCGACAGCGCGCTGGCGAGCGCGGCATACCCGACGGCCTCGCCGCCGGTGAGCACATAGCGTTGGCCGGCGTGCGCCTCGGGATGTAGCAGCGCTTCCGCCGCGACCGCGGCTATGTCGCGCGCATCGATGAACGGCACCCGCCCATCGCCGATCGCCGCGTAGACGACGCCCTCGTCGCGCACGCTTTCCGCGACGTCGCCGAGCCAGTTCTGCATGAAGACGTGCGGCCGGAGGATGGTCCACGACATCGACGACGCCTCGAGCGCCTGCTCGACTTCCCAGTGCTCGCGGGCGAGGGGTGATCTGGTCCGCGGCGAAGCGCCGAGCGCGGAGAGCTTCACTACGTGCTCCACGCCGAGGCGCCCGGCGGTGCGGATGACGCCGATCTGGGTCTCGCCGAAGCCGGGCTGGTTGCCGGTGAGCAGAAAGAGCTGGCGCGTCCCGGCGAGCACGGGCTCGAGCAAGCTCTCATCGCGAAGGTCGGCCTGGAGCCAGGCGATTCGTGCGAGCACGCGGGCGCGGCTGAAGTCGCGGAGCACGGCGCGCACCGGCGCCTCGGCTTCGGAGAGCAGGCGTACGAGCTCGGCACCGATGGTGCCCGTGCTGCCCGTCACAGTGATGGTCATGCAGGTCCCTCCGCCAATGACGCCTGCATCACCGTGTGCGGCGCGCCGCTAATCTTCACGGTCTCGAGGAGATCGTCGGCACTCGGCGAGGCCGGCATATCCACGATGCGCTCCACCCGCGTACCGGCGCGCTCGGCGATCACGGACGATGCCGGACCTTCTTCGCCCCCTCCGTGGCTGCATCTCGATCCGTCGGCTGTGTGCCGCCATCCGTGGAGAGCGCCGAATCGCGTTTCTCCTTGAGCGTGCCCACCGTAGTGCCGAACGTGCGAGCGAAGTTGGTCGCGAACAGATCGGGCTCTATTGCCATCGGCCGCCGAAGCGACCCCTTCCCGTTGCGCATTTTTTTTCTCTTTCGAATTCGGAGTATGGTACTCACGAATGATATCCGCCGGCCACGGATGGAGCAGGCAAGGATTCCCCGGGAGACGCTCTGCGCGCGACCTTCCACAGCGAGACGCTCTGCGAGCCAGAGGTCAGCGCAAGCACCCGGTGAAAGGCATTTCCGAGGCGTCGGTTGACCATCTATCCGGCGATCGACGATCTTTATGATGCCCGCCGGCGGCGCGCGCTCGATGCGCCGGACCGGTTCGGGAGCTCTCACTCCGCTCGCGAGGTCTACATGCGGAAGGTCCTTCTCGGTGCTCACCCATATCGAACCGACTGGACCGGAGTGTATCCGCATGTCACCCATCACCAACTCGAGCGACGCACGCATCGTCGCGGAGCGCCTGTACTACGCGCTCCCTGACGGCCGCGAGCTCTTTCACGATCTAGCTCTTTCATTCGGCCGGGAACGCACCGGCCTGGTCGGGCCCAATGGGTCCGGCAAGTCGACGCTCGTCCGCCTGCTCGCGGGCGAGCTCGCGCCGTCGTCCGGATCCGTGCACCACGCGGCGGTGGTGGCGGTGCTTCCGCAGGACTTTCGCCCAGAGCCGGAGGCTCCGCTCTCCGTCGTACTCGGCATCCACGACCGGCTCCTCGCGCTCCAGCGGATGGAAGCGGGCCACGGGACGCTCGCCGACATCGAGCTCGTGGGCGATGACTGGGAGCTTCCCGCGCACGCGGCCGCCGCGCTCGCGCGCTTCGGACTGGAGCATCTCTCGCTCGATCGCCCCGTGGGCACTGTGAGCGGCGGCGAAGCGACGCGCGTCGCACTGGCCGGGCTCGCACTCGCGCGGCCCGACTTTCTTTTCCTCGACGAACCAACCAACCATCTCGATGCCGGGAGCCGCAACGCGCTGTACGCATTCGTCGAGAGCTGGACGGGCGGCCTCCTCTGCGTGAGTCACGACCGCGCGCTGCTCCGGCGGATGGATCGCATCGTCGAGCTCTCCGCGCTCGGCGTGCGCACCTACGGCGGCAACTACGACGCGTACCGCGAGCGGCGGGAGCTGGAAGACGACGCCGCGCAGCGCGAGCTGGAGGAGCGCCGCGAGCGCGTGACGTCCGCGCGCAGCCGCGTCGAAGCGCGGGAGAGCCCGCGCTTCGCTCTCGCGTCCACCGGGCTTCCCGCTGGGAGAACCGTGCTCGAGCTGCTCGATGTCACGGTGCGCTTTCCCCGCACGGAGCGCCCTGTGCTCGATGGCGTGTCGCTCACGATAGTGGGACCGGAGCGCGTGAGCGTGGTCGGACCCAACGGCAGCGGGAAGAGCACGCTGCTGCGCGTCATCGCCGGACGCATCACGCCCGACGCCGGGAGCGTGCGACTCCCGGAGCCGCGCGAAGTGGCGTGGCTCGATCAGGAGGGCGCAGCGCTCGACCCCGCGCGCTCGGTGCTGGAGAACTTCCGCCTCTTCCATCCACGCATGGAAGAAGAAGCGGCGCGCTATGCGCTCGCGCGCTTTCTCTTCTCGCACGAGGCGGCGCTGCATACGGCGGGAACGCTGAGCGGCGGACAGCGGCTCCGCGCGGCACTCGCATGCGTGCTCGGCGGCGAGCATCCGCCGTCACTCCTGCTCCTCGACGAGCCCACGAATCACATGGACCTCGATGCGCAGGAAGCGCTGGAGAGCGCGCTCGGAGAGTACGACGGCGCGCTGCTGGTCGCGAGCCACGACGCCGGCTTCCTCGAAGCGATCGGCGTGGAGCGCCGGGTCGTTACCGGCGGAGAAGCTTACGCGAGCTGACGATCAGCGCGCCGCCTGGCGCTGCATCTCTGCTCCGTACTCCTTCGACTTCCCGCGCGGGATGCTCAGCGTCTCCCATTTTCCGCCCGCCCAGTGCCGGGCCAGGATGATCACCTGGCCCGCGTGCTGCGACTGGTGCGACACCTGCCGCAGCAGCGCCTGCACCACGGTATGCGGCTCGCCGCGTATCTGCACGACCTTCAGGAGATCGTCGGCGCCGAGCGCATCGAGCGCGTGCGAGAGCGCGCTCCAGCCACGCTCCCACCTCGCGGCTATCGTGTCGCGCGTGTCGGTCGGCTCCAGCACGAACTCCGCGTCGCGGTCGCGCGTGAGCTTCTCGCCATCGCTGGTGAGGAAATCGGTGAAGCGCGACTCGAGATTGCCGCTCATGTGCTTCATTAGCAGCGCGATGCTGTTGCCGTCCGCCTCGAGCGGCTCGAAGTAGTGTCCGTCGTCCACCTGCGCGGCGGCGCGCTCCACGGACTTCTTCACGCTCGCGAAGCGCTCGCGCACGTCGTCCAGGAAAGCTCTGCCGACGGCAGCGCCGTCGACGACGCCGGCGCGTCGTGCGCCTTCGGTCGATTCGTTCATGTCCGGATCCTCGACTCGTCTCAGGGAAACGGCGCCACGGCGCGTACGCCGAGGTGGCGGGCCAGACGCCGGAAGTCGGAGCCGTCGTGCGTGACCAGCGTGACGCCGAGGCGTGCGCATTGCGCGGCGAGCAGCGCATCGTTCCAGAAGGACCTGTTTCTCGTCACCGCGCCGCCGCCCAGCTTCGCCACTGACCACGCGGCACGCATCCAGTCGTCGCTGGTCGGCGCGGCCACCGCAGCACCCGCGCTCAACGCCCGTATCACTGCTGCGTGGCGTGCCGTATCGGCGACTCCAATCAATACCTCCGCCACGACCACTGCGCTCACCAGCAGAGGACCGTGACTTTCGAGAAACTCCTCGAATCGCTCCCTTGCCCGCGCATCATTGGCTGCGGTCACGTAGACATTGGTGTCGGCGATGTAGAGGGGCGGCGATGATGGCATGTTCGCTGGTGATTGCCGTGAATGCCTTCGCGCGGCACACGGGCGTGCATTCCCGCGCGGCCGGAACTAGCCGTCTATTCTGCGGCTATCGATGGGTCCCAGTGCGGCCAACTCGCGCAGCCCCCGGATCTGCTCTCCGCGGCGCACGACCACTTCGAGCGCCTGCGTGATGGTATCCGTTTCGGTTCGGGCGCCGAGCGTGTGGCGCGCACGATCCAGGAGCTCCTGATCGAGATTGAGCGTCTTCTTGCTTGCCTGGCCCCGGGCGGGGCGGCGCGGGTGCCCGGTCGATTTCGTTTTGCTGGACACGGTGACCTCCATGCGTACGTGCCATGCGTACAAACTACCTGTATCGTACGTATCCGGCAACTGCATGGCCCGCCGGACTACACGAACTCCGGTATCTGCGTCACTATCGTGTACACGCCGAGCAGCAGCATCGCCAGCGCGACCAGCACGCCGGCCACGGCAAGCCAGCGCGGGTGCCGGTACGCGCCCACGATGTCGCTCCGGTACGCCGCCACGAGCATCACGCCGAGCGACAACGGCAATATCAGTCCGTTGAGCGCACCCACCAGCACCAGGATGCGCACCGGGCGGCCCACGAGCAGGAAGACTATCGCGGAGATCGCGATGAACGCCACCACCCAGCGCGACCACTGCTGGTCGATGCCGCGCGCGAGGCCGCGCAGGAAGGAGATCGACGTGTATGCCGCGCCCACCACCGACGTGATCGCCGCTGCCCACATCACCACGCCGAAGATGCGGTAGCCAGCGTTACCCGTGGCGTGCCTGAATACCGACGCGGGCGGGTTCGCGGGATCGAGCGTGAGGCCCGCCGCGACCACGCCGAGCGCGGCGAGGAAGAGGAGCACGCGCATGAGCGACGCCACGCCTATCGCGGTGATGGCCGACCCGTTCGCGCTGCGCACGGACTCGGCGCCCGTAACGCCGGCATCGAGCAGCCGGTGAGCGCCGGCGAAGGTTATGTAACCGCCCACCGTGCCACCCACGAGCGTGACTATCGCGAACGCATCGAGGCGGGTGGGCGCCACCGTTCGCAGCGCGGCCTCGGCGAGCGGCGGGTGCGACGCGACTGCCACGTACGCGGTGAGCGCGATCATCACGAAGCCCATCGCGAGCGCGAAGCGGTCCATCGCGCGTCCCGCTTCCTTCACCAGGAAGATGCCGATCGCTATCGCTGCGCTGATCGCCGCGCCGGTGGACACGGGGATGCCGAACATCACGTTCATCCCGAGCCCCGCGCCCGCGACGTTGCCGATGTTGAAGGCGAGCCCGCCGAGCGCCACGAGCGCGGCGAGGAAGTAGCCGAGTCCGGGGAGCACGCGGTTCGCCACATCCTGCGCGCGCTCGCCGCTCGCCACGATCACGGGCCAGATGTTGAGCTGCGCGGCGAGATCGAAGATCACCGATGCAAGGATGACGAACGCGCAGCTCGCCCCGAGCTCGGCCGTGAACACCGCAGTCTGTGTGAGGAACCCGGGCCCGACGGCGGACGTCGCCATCAGGAACGCCGCGCCGAGGAGCGCGGAGGCGATGCCGCGTCGTTGCGTGCCGCTGGGTGCAGTCATGCGTGCGCTCTCTCTTCGTCGAGTACGAACTTCACCCGCTCGCCGGGCGTGTGCTGCGCGAAGCGCGAGATGGACATCGCGCGGATGACGGCGATCTTCGGGTAGCCGCCTATGGTGGGACCGTCGTGCATGATGACGATAGGCTCACCGCCATCGGGCACCTGGATAGCGCCGACGCACGTCGGCTCGGATGGGAGCACGGCGGGAACGCTACACGAGAGCGTGGCACCCTGCAGCCGGTAGCCCGTGCGATCGGATGCGTGCGACACCGCGAGTTCGGCGCCGAGCAGCGTTTCCCATGCGCGCGCATCGAAGAGGTCGGCCTGCGGACCGCGAACGATGTGCACGGCGCCATCGAGCGACTGCGGAACCCCACCCGTACTTCCCCTCGTCTCTCCCTCTTTTCCCTCCCCAACCGGAAGCACGTCCCCCTTCTTCAGCCTCCTCCCCTCGTGCCCCCCGAACGACGCGCTCAGGAGAGTGGAGCGACTGCCCATCACCACGGGCACATCGATTCCGCCGCGCACGGCAATCATGAGGAAGCGCCCGCGAGTGATCCGCTCCACCACGAGCTCGGTGCCGGCGCGCGCATGCATCCGGTTCCAGCTCTGCACCCTCTCACCATCCACGGTGCACCCGGCGTCCGCGCCGCCTATCGCGAACACGCAGTCGCTCTCGAAGCGCAGCGTGCCGCCGGCGACGGCCCACTCGATCATCGCGGCGTCGGGTTCGTTGCCGAGGATCGCGTTGAGCGCCGCGCCGCCGTCGCGATCGGCCAACCCGGATACCGGCACGCCACTGTCGCGATAGCCAAAACGTCCCAGATCCTGGATGGTCGCGAACGGCGGCGCCGCGGTAACTGTGATCACGCTTCCTCTCTCACGAAGCGCACTTCGTCGCCGGGGCGGATGAGCGCCGGCGGTTCGCGCGTCGCGTCGAACATGCGGAGCGTCGTGGTACCGATGAGGTGCCAGCCGCCGGGCGTCTGCAGCGGATACACCGCGGTCTGCCTCCCGGCGATCGCAACCGATCCAGGCGGCACGCGCAGTCGCGGCGACGAGCGACGCGGGAGCGCGAGCGCCTCATCGAGATCACCGAGGTACGCGAAGCCGGGCTGGAAGCCGCACGCGTAGGCGCGGTAGCCGTGCGCGGAGTGTCGCGCGATCACTTCGTCCACCGTGAGACCGGTGCGTTCGGCGACCTCCTGGAGGTCGGGACCGTCGTAGCGGACGGGGATCTCGAGCAGCGCCGCGTCACTCTTCGCATCCCGCGCATCGTCCGTCTCTAGGAGCGGCGCCACCAGCGCGACGACCGCGGCGTAATCGATTGACGCTGCGTCGTAGTACACGCCGAGCGTGGTGTAGGACGGGACCACGTCCGTGATCTCCGTACGCGCGAGGTCGCGGACCCGCGCGGCGGCGGCGCGCACGCGCTCTCCCGCTTCCCACGAGATGACGCGCGCGAATGTCGCCAGCAGCGCGCAGTCGCCGAGCGGCGCGATGGTCGGTGAAGCTTCCACGGTCCGCCCCCTCCCCGCGGTCAGCGCTTCGCGAACGGAGTGATGGCGCTCGTCTCTGCCATGCTCAGTTTCCTGCCGCGAACCAGCGATCGTACCATGCCATGCTGCGGTCGAGGAGGTCCGTCACATGTGCGATCTCGCGCACTCCGTGTCCCTCACGGGGATACCGCACCATTATGGTCGGGACCCCCACGTCCTTCAGCGCTATGTAATACTGCTCCGCCTCGGCAATCGGGACGTCGTTGTCGTTCTCGCCGTGAACGAACATCGTGGGCGTCTTCACGCGCGCGACGTAGCGCAGCGGGCTCCGCGCCCAGAGCGTGTCCATTATCCCGTTCTGGTGCGGATACGCGCCGAACTCCACGGCGAGGTAGTCGTGGTAGTACGACATGTAGTTGAAGCTCACCAGGTTCGAGATCCCGGCGATCGGGATCGCCGCTTTGAAGCGATCGGTGCGCGTGATGATCCAGTTGGTGAGCTGACCACCGTAACTGCCGCCCTCGACTCCGAGTCTGCTCGCATCCAGCCAGGGGTAGCGCGCCAGCGCCGTGTCCACGGCGTTCAACACGTCTTCCGCCTCACCGCCGTTCTGGTCCCCGAAAATGGCATCGGTGACCTTCTGCCCGTAGCCAGTCGAGCCACGATAGTTCACCATGAGCACCGCGTAGCCGTGTGCGGCGTACACCTGCGCCTTCTGGTTGAACGATGGCCCCTGCTGGCCGTGCGGCCCACCGTGGATGTCGACTATGAGCGGGTGCTTCGAGTTCGCGGTGCGGCCGAGCGGCTGCGTGAGAAAGGCTTCCACCCGCAGGCCGTCGCGGCTCGTGAACGTGAACGACTCGACGCGAGCGAGCGTACGTGATTGCAGCAACTCCTCGTTCAACGCGAGGAGCGCCCGGCGCGCGCCATCGCGCTGCCGCAGAACCAGGCTCGCCGGCTCCGTGGGCGACGAGAACGAATACGCCAGCGTGCCGGCGGAAGAAAGCGACCACGATCCCACCGT
>Ga0182744_1004599_pt1 | contig 10261 bp, 10 predicted proteins | sample eDN3rd30CKraftMG_FD_128525 | JGI IMG/M metagenome (GOLD analysis project Ga0182744, IMG submission 128525) | Enriched Miracle-Growth compost microbial communities from Emeryville, California, USA - eDNA 3rd pass 30_C Kraft MG (version 2) (version 2) ... | reverse complement strand
CTGCCCAATCTGCCCACGAACGCGTGGGTCGCGCCCACACACCCATTAGTCCTCGAAGTCCCACGTTTGTCCGCAGGCGTCCCCAACAGCCTTCACGCCGGTGCGGAAAGCCAGCCACCGAGCCGTCGAAGCTTCACCCGTGGCGACATACTCGTCCGCGAATGCTGCGGTACCGGAAGCGAGGTTCGCAAGCAGCACATCTATCCCACTTCCTCCTGCGTCCGCCGCGTCGATCGCCTGGTCGCCGAGCGCAAATGCCAACTTCTTGAGCGCGTCCGCGTAACTCTCCACCGATGACGCAACACGGGAGGTATCCGCGAATGTAGACATCGAGGCGTCGAACTTCGAACAGGCCGCCCTCAGACTCGTCCTCGCAGCCTCGGCAGCCAATTCTTCTGCGGACTTCGTCTCAGCCGGCGCCGCGGCGCTGCTCTCGTCGACTACCGGGGCCGACGGGGATGAACAGCCGGCCACCGAGATTGCGACCATCAGAATTGAGACCAGAAGCGCGGCACGTCCACATTGCGGCAGTTGGACCGCTCCTCGCCCGTCAGGCCTCGAGCGCATCGTCGGACTGCTCCATCATGATCTTGCCGCCAACGAACACAATCCCCAGAGCAAGTGCCGACACTGCGACGACGCCGACGCCCTTCACGATCTGCTTCAGGAAGTCCTTATTCTCTGTATCCTTCGCGAACTCCTTGTTCCCCGTTTCAAGAACAAGTTCAAGAAGCTGCTTGCGCTGCTCCCATGGCAGGTCATCCTGAGCCAGCTCGCCCTTGAGGATCTCGCGAATCTCCTGGAAAGCCTGGTGCACCTGGGCCTGGCTCTCCTTGTTGTTCTGTAGCGCCGACGCCTGGGCGCTCTCCATGACACCGACGGTCTCCATTGCGAATTCCTTGAACGCCGGGAACTGCTCGACAATCTTCAGGGCGACTTCACGATCAATGTCGGGCATCATCGCCGCAAACCGGATCATCCTGTCCTTGGATAGATTCCTCCACGACTCGATGTCAAGCGCCTTCTTGACCTCGGCTTCACTGTCGAACTTCACGCTTTGCTCCCCACGTCCTCTCCCCAGAAGGCCAGCGCATTGGACGATCGGGATCTGCCAGATCGGATCGGCGCGTGCCACTCCATAGGAAGCGTAGCGATCGCGGCCGACATTGAGTGCGTAGGTGAACTAGCGCGCAGGATCTCGGCCGCGAAGCAGAGGGGAGAACGGCCTCGACCCAGACCAGGGCGACGCCCCCCGGATTGAGCTCGACCGGGTCTGCATCGAGGAAGGCGCTGGCCAAGTATGAGCGGCTGCCACACCTCACCGTCACGCGCTCAGCAAGCACTAAAGGCACACGCGGCCGCCGCGACGTGTTCGTCATCAAGATCGCCGCACGCCAGACCTGCTCGACCACGCGGTCCTCGACGATGCATGCCGGGTGCATCTCGAGCTTCACGTGGTCGATCACGTACACGCGGCGAGCGCGCCGCTTCCACCACACGAGGCCGACCATCGATGCCGTCGCGATGACGAGCACCGCCCACATCCAACCGTCCACTGCGACCACCCCCATGGGTATACCTCAGGCATACCCCGGGTATCGGACACGCGACCGGTCAGAACTCCCCGATCGCCAGACCGAGTCGCAGGTAGAGGTCGGTGATCGCCTCGTTGTCCGCGCTGTATTTGACCCAGACGCCCTTCCGCGACTCCCCCGGCACCATTGGCGGGTCGGCGATGACGAGGCCGGCAGCTTCGAGCTCGTTCAACCGCGGCTGGACCGTCGTCGGCCCGAGATCCAGCGCATCGCAGATCGGCCCGACTGTGACATCGGGGTTCGAGCGCAGGTAACGGAGGATCGCCGCCTTGACGAGGTTGCCGAGAAGGCCGATCGGATCCTGGGCATCTTCCGAGCCCGCTGGTTGCGCGAGACGAGGCATGCTCTAAGTCTCGCGGAACGCCCGACGCGAAGTCCAGCAAAGCACACAATTTAGTTGTTTACTTTTATTGCACACTGCTATACCGTGTGGGCATGTCCAGTCGGCGAACTCCCACAGCCACGAAGCGCATCGCGCGCGGCACGGAGCAGCTCGAGCGGCGAGCGGGTCGCGACCGGATCAACGGCGTCAATGGCACCACGATGCGATTCCGAACTACCCCCTCCTCCACAAGCATCGATCCCTCGTCGGTTATCCACATCCTCGACAAAAGGCGCTATCGCGCGTCCGTCGACGTGCTTAGGATGCCGACACGGCGACCGACGCGCGAGCCGTTCCACCCGTGCCCGGTGGCCGTCCTGAAAGATCAGGAGGCCTGACCGGTGATGATGAGCCAGAGTTCGGGGCGCCGTGGAGTCGCGTGGGCGATCATCGGTGGGATCGTGCTGCTCGCAGGCGTTGTCGCCATCATCGTGAGCGCGGTGCTCGCGCGGCCGACGCCCACACCATCGGCAACATCCAGAGGCACTGCCTCGGCAGATCCCACGACGTCCGCGGAGCCCGATCCAGACGCCGACGGCGCGGTCGTCGACCCGACCGCCGCCGACCGCGGATGGACGCCCGAGCCGATCACCACGGACGCCGACACATACATCCGCGCAGCGCTCGAAGCGGCATCCACCTTCGACACGACCAAGAGCACGCGCGAGGAGTGGCTCGACTACCTCGACACCTGGTTCACGCCCGACACCCGCTTCACCTCCGAGGCTGACCAGCTCGCCGCGATGACGGACTCGCAGACGGAGCTGCGGCAGGGCGTCGTGCTCCCCCAGGACGAATGGGACTCGCTCGCCGGCGAAGACGGCCGTGTCGTCGCCGGCGTCACGAGCGACATCACCGACGTCCCGGCGACAGACGACGAGTCGGGCGACATGTCCATCGGCACCGCGGATGTCACGCTGAGCTTCACCCGGTCCGACGGATCCGGCGGCGAGACCTCGTACGGCGACCACGTGCGCGTCAGCGTGCAGGTGCTGTGCGGCATGGCATCGGTTCCCACCCCTGACACCGACCAGCGGTCAGGAGACTGCAAGGTCGTCCGCTACTTCACGGAGCCATTGGAGCCCTGACATGGGAGCCCCGGTGATCGCCGCCACAGCCCTCAGCACGAGGACTGGCCGGAAGATCCTGATAGGGGCAACCCTCGTCTTTCTGCTCGGCACGGGGTTCATCCTCATGCCTCTCATCGCGATCCCGTTCGCGATTTCCGGCGCCAGCGCGACGGCGAACCAACCCGTGAGCAATACGGAGCTTCCTTCGGTCAGCGGAGAGTGGGGCTACCCGCTCGCGGGTGACTATGCGAAGGGACGCGGGTTCGGCTATCACCCGGTTGAGGGGTGCAGCTACTGCAAGTCCGACCACCGCGGTTACGACATGGACCAACCCTGCGGTGCGACTGTCTTCGCCGCCGGACCCGGCCGCGTGACAGTCGCCGGCGCGTATTTCGACTACGGCAACGCCGTCGTCATCGATCACGGCGGCGGACTCATCACCATCTACGGGCACATGCAGTGGGAGTCGCTGCGCGTGGGGGTCGGCGACGAGGTGTCCGCTGGCACGCCGCTCGGCGCCGAAGGCTCGACGGGCCGGTCGAGTGGATGCCACCTGCATTTCGAAGTCCGCGATTCCGGCGTGCGCATCGACCCGGAGCCGTTCATGGCCAACCTCGGCCTCCCACTGAAGTAGTCAACGAAGGAGAACGATCATGTCCATTCACACCGTGCCGACGGATGTCGATGTCCCCGACATCCAGCCGGACTTCTCCGCCCCGTTCTTTCAGGGCTTCCAAGTCATCGCGTCGTACATCCTCGCCGGCGCCATGCTCGTCGTGCTGATCATGCTGATCATCGCCGGTGCAGCGCTCGCGTTCCGCGGCCTCGCGTCGGATCGCGTGCGCACATGGGCCGGCGAGAACATCCTCTGGATCTTCATCGCCGCGGCCGTGCTCGGCGCGGCATCCGGCCTGTTCGCGTGGTTCGTGAACTTCGACTTCGGATTCTGATGAACGTCGCGCGCGCTCTTCGGATCGGCTTCGTGGTCGGGTTGCTGCTCGTCCTCGGGTCGGGCTCCGGCGCGCACGCCGTCGAGACGGATGCCGCGCGGATCGTCCCGATGGATGCCGTGAGCGGCGAGCCCTGGTCGGCGCCGGCATTCGACGTCGACTGCCAGCGCGCGAGCGACCAGGTCACCTGCACGCCGAACGATCCGAACAACGTCACGGCGCAGCAGTGCTTCGTCGGTGTTTCCATCGACGGAGCGCGGACGACCGTGTGTACGACCTACGAGGGTCACGTGCAGGCGATCCAGGCTGACGGCGGGCGCGCCCTCATCGTGAAGTACGGCTGCAGCTTGGGCGACGCCGTGTGCGTCACGTTCGAGAATGCCGGGCGGGGAATGGCACTCGCCGCCACAGGCATGATGTTCCTCGTCGCCGACAACATGCGCTTCGACACCTCGACGCTCCTGTGGACGGCCGCGGTCGATCAGTGGTCGTTCTGGCAGTGGGCGATTCTCGTGATCACCTTCGGCGCGATGGTGTGGGCGATCGCCGCGGCCGTCGTCTCCGGCGACCGGGAAGAACTCGTCGGCGCGCTGGTGCGATCGTTCATCGCCGTCCCTGCGGTGCCCATCTCGCTGTGGTTCACCGGGCACCTGCTCAACGCCGTCGACGACATGACCTGGTACATCATGGCGCAGGACGGCCGCGACGGCCTGTACTCGACGCTGCAGTCGGTGATGTGGGCGGGCGGCCAGGCGAACTACTTCTTCGCCTTCCTCATCCACTTCCTGCTGATGCTCGGGATGTTGCTGCTGATGCTGGTGTTCGCGTTCCGCAACATCGTGCTCGCCGCTCTCATCATGGTCGGCCCGGTTGCCTGGATGCTGTTCCCTGTCCGCGGGATCGGACCTCAGTGGGTGGTCCGCTACGTCTCGGCGATCTTCGTGCTGCTGCTCACCGGACCACTCACGATCGGCTTCGTCACGCTGATCATCAACGGCCTGGCATCGGTGAAGACGATCTGGAACCCCCAATCGTGGCCGCTCATCGTCGGCCTCGTGCTCGTCGCGTTCGCACCCTTCGCGATCTTCGGACTGTTCAGCTTCGCGGGCGCTGTCGCCGCCGACGGCATCGGCTCACGACTCGGCTCGCACGGCGGACGCATGGCCGCGGGAGCGGCGCGATCGGCGGCGCGCATACCGACGCGACTCGGCTCACTCCCCTCGGGCATGCACTCGTCGAGCTCCCGCCCTGGTTCGACGTCGCCTACCTCGAAGCCGGCGATGGCCCGCGCAACGACCGGTGTTGCCGCGCGCGGTGGCACCGCGACGGCGCGCCCGCAAGCTGCGACTACCCGCGCCTCGCAAACGACGACTTCCCTCTCGCCCACGACGCCGGGCACCGCCCAGACGCCGTCGCCACAGCCCGCGGCATCCCCACCCCGCTCTCCCCAATCCACATCCGTCGCCAAGCCTGATCGGAGTTCTTCATGACCGAGTCCACCGAGTACGCGCGTCCCGTCCGCCTGCCTCGATCGTCACCATTCGTGTTCACGATTCAGTGTTCACTTACGTGCGACCCTCTCATAGCGCCCGCAATCCGATCCAGGCCTCGTGTGTCGTGACGGATCGGGTACGCCATACAAGGGATCCGGAAACGAGGTCGACCCCTGCGCCGCCCTCCATCGCGCTGGGGTCGCCGATGCCGCGCAGGCGCTCCAGCGTCACCATCAAGGCCTAGGCCACCGCGAGATCGCATGCAAGATACGTGAGCTTGGTCCCCAGAACCTATGGTCGCCGACGGGACCCGGCAGCGAGCTTGGGGATCTCTCTGCGGAGCGCTTTGTAGGAGTTGGGGAGCACATTGGCCGAGAGGCCGCTGACTGCGGAGATCAATACCTCCTGCTTCTTGATGGCCTTTCCGCGGTTCTTCAGGAGCTCTACAGTTGTGCGCTGATCTTCCGCCACCTGAAAGTGGTCGAACATCCGCGACCGCGGCGTTGCCGCATTGACGAGGTCGATTTCCAGGGCCCACATGAAACAGAAGAAGCCATGATCTGCCAACGTCTTCAGGGCATCGCTTGGGCGCTTGACAAGGTCTTCGATCAGCCGTGTCCGAGCGGAAGGAGTCGGCACAAGTGTCGTCAACAGACAACCCGGTTGGAGGCGCGCTTCGTACTGTGGGAACCCACGGCTGTCGAGACTCGCATCCCGGGACCCGTTCTTGTACGGCACGAAGTAGTCACGATCGACGACATACGCTGCGTTAATCTGCAGACCCCGCAGCAGCTGGAACATGTAGTCGACAGTGCCCTTCCCCACGCCGCCGTCCAGTGACACGACGCTTACGCCAAGTTGATCAGTGGGTGTTCCCGCGTCTTCGAGGAGCCGCTCGATGACGGCTGCGTCGATCGGGCTCTCCGTAACCACGACAAAGTCCGCGAACAGGAACTCAGAGTTTCGGCGTCGGTGGAACTTGTAGTAGCGATCTCTATCGAGTCCGTGATCGGCAAAGAACGTTCGACTGATCTGCGAGAGCTCCACCTCGAGATCTCGCCGGTTGCTGCTCGTCCGTTTGCAGAGCACCACGTGCTCGTGGTCGAGCATGTCAACGATGGTCGGCGAGTGCGTGGTGAAGATGACTTGGAGTCCGAGCCGAGAAAGATTGCGCATCAACTGCTGCTGAGCCTGCGGGTGCAGGTTCTGCTCGGGTTCCTCCAGTCCCAGAAGGTACTTTTTGCTCTGCAACTCGGCCAGGTACGCGTACAGAGCAAATACAGCCATGCTCTGCGTCCCACTCCCGCTGTCGGAAAGTGGGATGGTCTGGCCGCCTTCGCGCACGGCGAGGGCCAGGTTCTGCAGGAGCAGTCGGTAGTCCGGAGGCACGGCATAGCTCAGCTCGAACGAGAACGGACCGTCGAGGGGGGCAATAGATCGGAGCTGCTTCTCGAGCCCTGACAGCGACTTCTCCCGAAGACGGTCAGCAACCTTGGCTATCTCTGGACTTCGACGATCCCGCTGGCTGTGGCTGCTGACCCACTCCTCTACGGCGCGCTCGAGCAGACCCCCAGTGGCGCTGTGTGCGACTTCGTGGTCGCGTCGGATCGGCACGAGCGCGTACGTGATGTGCTCTCGCAGCGAGTCCGCGAAGCTAGGGACCGTATCCCACTCGCCAGCCCGCCATACCTGCCAAACGGGCTTCCTCTGGTATTTGAGGCGTCCTCGAAACTCTCCGTTTGCGCCAGAAGTCGGGAGTGCCGTGCCCGCGAGACCTTCGATCGTGAGCTCGATGATCGCCTGAGTCGCGTTAGAGTACCGATGCGCTCCCGCTTCAAATGCCGGTCTTTCGTCGTCGAAGTTGAAGAAGGCGTTGAGCGCGCGAAGAACTGTGGACTTCCCCGCGCCATTCTGACCAACCAGCGCGACCGTCTCCCCGAGCTCGATCTCGGCTTTCGCGATAGCCCGGAACTTCTCAATTCGGAGCCGGGTAACCCGAACGTCTCGCTCCTGCGTTGCTGGCGCGTTCAACCCGTCACCAACGCTCCTGCGTTGCTGGCGCGTTCAACCCGTCACCAACTGCATCAGCTCGGAGTAGTCAGAGACGACGTCGTAGGTGACGTCGCGAGCGGTCTTCGCGTTGAGCGCGGCGAAGAACTTGCGGGCGCACTCGATCTTGGCGTTCTCGACGCCCTTTAGCTGAAGAGTGGACAGCGAACCCTTGGTCTCGGCCACGAAGTAGACGTGCTTGATATTCGTATCGTCGTCGCGGAACGCGATTGCCCAGTCGGGGTTGTAGTCGCCGACGGGCGTGGGGATGAAGAAGCCGCGGGGCAGTTTCGAATAGACGACGACCTCGTCGCTGACGTCAAGCTTCTCGACGAACGAGCGCTCGACCTTCGAGTCGGTGACGACATACTCGTAGACGCTCTTCTTCAGCTTGCCACCGGCCTTGGACAGGTCCTGCGCGGTCTGGTTCTCCGTGAAGATCGACGAGTCGTAGCGGTTGTCGAGCGGGTCATAACTGAGGTGCTCGACGATAGCCGTTGCCTTCTGCTCATTGATGAGCCGGGCCGCTTCAGTGATGAACTGCTCGGGGTTCTGCTTGAACTTCGCGAACGTGCCCGGGTGGATGCCGGTGAGGATCGCCGCGCACGTGCGGCGGGTGAGCTGCGTCTTCTCCGCGATCTCTCCCAGAAGGTCGTACTTGACAGTCGAGCCCGCTGACACGGCCGAATGCTCAACCTTCGTCTCGGAGACTTTGAAACCCGTGCCGGCCTCCAACTGTTCCACTTCGAGGCCGACGACTTGATTGCCGCTCTCGACCAGGTACTGCATGACGGTGACGTTGAGCGAAGTGTTAAGCACACGGACGCAGTTGTCGATCAGCTCTTTGGAGTCGAAGTCGACCTGGTAGACGGCCTTGTGGTTGATACGCGCCCAAAGCTCCTGGAACTCGCGCTTGTTGAAGTTGGCTTCGTTGAGCGGAATCTTCTTCGGCTTGCGTCCGTCGGCTGGCTTCGGCACGTCGAGGTACAGAGCGTCTACGAGCGGCCAGACGAAGTCGATGACGGGTTTGAGTACCTCGGAGGTCGGCGTCGCGAGGGTTCCGTCGGCGCGCGCATCCTTGTACGCCTGTGTGACCAGGCCCGACTCGTCGATGTAGTCGTTCTTAATCAGGTGGAAGTAGAGCGCCTGAGCGACAGTCTTCTCGAGCGCGCTTGTGGATCCGTCGCCCAGCGTGATCGGCTTGCCCACAAAATAGTCGACGCTCGCTTTGCGTGGCCGCGCCGACAGCGACTCAATGATCTCCCTCTGGAGCGCGGTCACGAAGTCGGTGTAGGACTCGTCGGTAACGACGGTAAGTTCGTTGATGTCGTGGACGGTGACGGGGTTATCCATTCGCTCGCCGTGCTGATCTACGGAAAGCCGCAGTCCCCGGCCGATCTCTTGCCGGCGTGTCGTGGTGTTGTCGCTCTTCTTGAGCATGCCCATCACGAACACGTTCGGGTTGTCCCAGCCCTCGCGCAGCGCGGAATGGGACCAGATAAATCGGACCGGCTCCGTGAACGAGAGCAGCCTCTCTTTGTCCTTGAGGATGAGGTCATAGGCGTCGACGTCGTCCGATTGACCTGCGAAGTCACCGCGTGCTGCGATCTTGCCGTCGACGAACTGCTTGGTCTTCTTGTCAATCGAGAAGTAACCCTCGTGGGTCGAGCGGACCGGGATCGCCTGCACGTGGTCTCGATAGCGTTCGGCTGCTTCATCCAGGTCGAGTTCGCCGAGGAAATCGGCGAGGACAGCCTCGTATTCTTCTTCGAACACTCGTGCATACTCGCCGAGGGTGTCCTCGCGCTCGTAGTCGCGGTACTTGGCGACTTCGTCGATGAAGAACAACGACAGCGTCTTGATCCCCTGCGCGAACAGCTCGCGTTCCTTGCCGAGGTGGGCGCGGATGACCTCGCGGATCTGGATGCGTCGCTTCTGGTCTTCGGCTACGTCCTCGGTGACCTCGCCGGCGCCGATGATGTCGCCGTTGCTCAGCTCGATGATGTCGCGGGTAGCGTCGACGTCCCGGATAAAAAGGCCCTTATACGCCTCGATCCCTCCGGAGATGTCATGCAGGTTCATACCCTGGCTGAGGCGCTTCACCTGACGCTTGATGCCCTGGGCGGTCTGCACTTCCAGTTCGACTCGGGCTTTCGGGAAGTCGGCGCCCTTACCGATCTCGAGGCCGTCCACGTATAGGTAGGCGCTGCTTCCAGCCAGGTGTTTGACAGTGATGCCGCGCACCGCGATCTTCTTCACGAGCTTCTGGTTGTAGGCGTCGATAGCGTCGAGACGGTGCACCTTGGTGCGCTCGATCCTGTGCGTCGCGGAGTATCGCAGCGCAAAGAGGGCGTTGAACGAACTCAAGGCCTCCAATGACTTCGAGGGCTTCTTCGCATCGCCTTCGATCTTCTGGGGCTCATCAATGATGAGGATTGGTCTGTTCGCTGCAATCACGTCGATCGGCTTCCGTGATTGAAAGTCGTCGAGCACCTCGTAGATGCGACGGGCATCCTTGCCGGTGGCGTTGAACGCCTGGACGTTGATGATCATCACCTGCACACCCGCGTCCGACGAGAACCGCTCGATCTCGTGAAGACGTGAGGAGTTGTAGACGAAGGTGCGAGGTTTGGTGCCGTAGAGCTGCTGGAAGTGCTCGGCGGTGACTTCGAACGACTTACTAACACCCTCACGGATCGCAATAGACGGCACGACCACGATG
>Ga0182744_1004598_pt1 | contig 10261 bp, 14 predicted proteins | sample eDN3rd30CKraftMG_FD_128525 | JGI IMG/M metagenome (GOLD analysis project Ga0182744, IMG submission 128525) | Enriched Miracle-Growth compost microbial communities from Emeryville, California, USA - eDNA 3rd pass 30_C Kraft MG (version 2) (version 2) ... | reverse complement strand
TGTCAGCAGAAACCAAGCGCGACCTCCTGATCTATGCCGCCGTCATTGGCGGCCTTTTCGTGCTGGGCATATTTTTGCAGAGCAATGATCGCGGCAGCTTCGAGCTGCGGACCGTGCGGCAGCTCTTCGCGGCTGTCTTTGTCGGTGGGATCGGGTATTTCATCGCGCGATATTTGCGCGGCAAATGGTGACAGGCGCGGGCGAACAGCCGGGCCTTTCAGGGTATGCTTGATGGATACATTGCAGACTGCGCTTGAAGCCGAGTTTTACAATGCCGCCCGCCATCTGGGCGCAAGCTGGGACATCCTTTTCAGGATCAAATCAGGAGAAGGTCTTCACCAGGCTTTCAAAGACCTTGGCGCGTCTGATGACTTGCTGGCGATCGTCGGCGGATACGGTAACACTCTGTCTGACGAGGATGTGCTCGCCTTCTTACGCCAGTACAACGCCGGCCGCGCGGCCAGCCCGAACATCATTTGCCGCACGGGTGACGCCAGGTAAGCCCTATCAGGCGGCCGGCCGCTTCCGCTTCGCCATGGCGCGCAGGCCGTTGATCGCCTTGCTGGCCCGCTCCTGGTCGAGGAAGCGCAGCGCTGTCACACCGTAACAGCGCTCCAGCCAATGGCCCAAGGCGTGTTCGTCATCGTTGCCGGACCATTCCCGCCATAGCTTGCGGATCAGTTCGACCTGGTTGGGCGTCGCCATGCCGTGAGCCCTGTTGCCGAAGGTCCGCCTGGTCCAGGTCGATCGGAAGCCGAGCGCCGTCAAATAACGCATGACCCGATTGAAGCCGGCCAGGTCGAGATCGGCGCTGCTGTCGCAGCCGCCATGCTGCCACAGAATGGCGCGGTAGTGATCTTCCTCCAGGGCAAGCTGCTTGCGCGCGACATGCAGCAGCCCGATCTTCTTCGCCGGGAGGCGGCCGGCGTGCGCGGCGTTAGGCATCGCGTTCCACCATAGCCGCATGGATCAAGGTCAGCCGCTTGCGCGCGCTCCGCAGCCGCAGTTCGTGGTCGCGCAATGCCTCCGCTATCCCTTCATCCGTCATCTGCCGCAGCTCTTCAAGCGAAGGCTGATTGACGGCCTTTCGAATCTCGGCATCCATCGCCTCAAGCTCTTCGGCTTCAAATCGCCACTTCTTGCGTTGCGGCGTCGGCAGGCCTCGAATTGTATTCCAGCGCTCATGCAGAGCCCACATCTGCCACGACAGCCGGCGCTCTTCGATCTCGATTTCACCGCCGATCATTTCCGACGGTGGCTTTTTCGATATCTGCGCATGGAAATCGCCGACGATCCGCCTTTCCTCTTGCCAGTGGGCGCGGCGCTTTGCGCGATCCTCCAGACACTCGGCGACCAAATAGGCTTCCTGCATGTATTTGAACGCTGCGCCGAGCGCATCAACAGCAATGTCAAGGGCAGTTTCGACAGCGTCAGCGTCGTCTGACGCACGCTCCACATTGACTTCGCCGATCTGATGCCAGATTCGCAGGATGGCCGCGCGCAGATCGGGCTCGAACTTTTCCAAGTTGCGGAAGAGATCGGTGTGGCCTGCGATCCTGTCACAGTCTTCATCAACGCCGCGCGTCTGTGGCGAGGTGCCGCCGACGTTGTGGATGTTCTTTCCAAGCCTGCGCGGCAACGGCTGAAGGTTGAGGTTGTCTTGCGAAGGGAATAATTCACCGTCTTGCAACTCTCTCATATGCTGCTCTCCTCTCGTGGCCTTTTCCAAAGATGCTTTACTGAACGCAGACACGGACTCCGCGCCGTCATGGCGCGCTATAATTTCTCAAGGCGCGTCTACGAATTTTTTAACTGGCATCTGTGGCCGCTTCGAAGGGTGTTCGAAGCGCCTTCCAATGCTCTTGGAGTTCAATCGGGAGGCTATCCAGCCGGACCAAATATTGCTTACCGGCACGCCCGCCACGGCCTGAGATTTCACGAACAGCAAGGCTAGCGCTGCGCCATTCGCCTTTTTTGAGCGCCTTCCGCGCAGACCTCGTCGTTACCGCCGCGAGACGAGAAAGATCGCCTGATCGAAGCCACACGGCCTTCGTGTCCCCGTCCGTCAGTTGTCGCAATCGCCTGATTACTTTGTGAAGCTCAGCAGCCATCCGCTCTGCTGTTTGAAGATTCAAAATCTCCGGCGAAGGGAATATTTCGCCGTCCTGTAACTCTCTCATATTCCTGCTCTCCTTTTGTGGGCTTTTCAGAAGACGCTTGACCAAAAACCCAACGCGCACTTGACCATGCCGCCATGGCTTCAGAAGCAGGTTTCTATTTCCGGCATATCCGCTGCGGCGTCGCGGATATGGCAATCGCGGATGGTCTTGGCACTGCCAGCGACTAGCCGCGCCCTTCGCAATACTTTGACGATCCCGCGCGCGTGATGCTTGGCCGCTATCCGCCTCATGAGGACATAGGCTTCCTTCCCTTCTACACCGAACGTATTGGTGAGCCTGTCCGCGTCATCATCGCTAATTCCAGAAACTTTGCAGGTCGTCAGCGCCCGGCTGCTGATCTGGTCGAAGTCGGCAGCATGGACGTTGCTGCGCTTGAGCACATTTGCGTTTCCACAAAATATGATCGGCAAGCCGCTGGCGTCGTTCAACGTCAGAATTTGTCGGATTATCTTCAAATTGCAGTTTTGCGCCTCATCCACGATGAGAGTTAGCCCTTCCCTATCCCGTACGAAACGATGAAGTTCCTGCCACACAATGGCTGCCTGGCGCGCGTCGGACCCTGTCATCAGATGCGAGAGCGCCATGCCTACGGAGTTCAATGAACCAGCCGTGGCAGGTTCCGCCGTGAGAAGAAATGTGCCGGAACGGAGTTTAATGTACTCATTGAGCGCGGCGGTTTTCCCTATGCCCGGAATGCCTATGATCCGGACGCAATCGTTGATCTTCCGCGCCATGTCGATTGCAGAAAAGACATCTTCACTGACCGATGTGGTGACGAATTCTTGTTGTTCGATCATGCTGCCCCTCCACCGAGCGCGCGCTTGCGAATTTCCAGCCGCCTGTTTTGTTCAACGAACTGTGCCTGCCGTTCGGCTTCGCGACGCTGCGCGTCGCGTTGCTGTCTGCCGGCTGGCGAGAGCTTCAATTCGGCCGCGATCTCGGCTGCTTGCTCTGAATGCGTGATCTTGGCGACGACCGGCGCAACGGGCAAAGCGGGAAGCGCTGCAACGAGCGCATTGCGGTCCCCCAGAACATCAACGTCCGGTACGCTACGATCGAGCATTCGGACAGCCGCAATATTATTAACTTTCCGTCGATGTGCTTCCAGCGCGCCCTTCGTCTCAAGGAAGTCAAATTCTTCATCGACACGCGCTAGGCAGATCAGCCTTTTTTCGGCGTCCAGAACGGGAAGTACATTCCAGTTCTCGTATTTGCCGACAAGGATGGTTACACGATCGCCCTGATAGGAAATGAGTTTATCGTGTGTCCAAATCCGCCCGCCGTAACGGATGCCTCCTTGAAGCACCTGGCGGCTTTCTTCGGTCGAGAAAGCAATGCGCAGGTCATTCGGGTTGATATCTGTCCGGTGCCATCCCGCATTGACCGCAGCCGCATAGACGTCCCGAGGCGACTTGCCCTTGAGACTTCCGGCCTGCGGCTTTGCTTCATAGAAGGCCAATGCTGCATAGAGTTGGCTGCGCAGATCGTCGAATGTGCCGTCGAAAGGTTTGGCAGCACGCCCGACGCTGGCGGTTCGCTTGTTCATACGGTCGCCGCCTATCCATCCCTTGATGAGGGAGAAGTGGTAGCGCTCCAACACGCCGAATATGCCTTCTATGGGCTTCGCGGCGGCGTTATAGGCTTGCGCCCGGATGATGTGGGAGGCCCGGTCTGCCCATGGCGCTACGGATTGAATGCCGTAACCACTATTGATGAGCTTCAAGAAGTCGTCGATGAAATCGGCCCAATTGTATTCGCTGCCGTTATCGAGATAGAGGTTTCGCGGCGCTCCCATCGCCTTGATCATGTTCATGCAACTGGCGATGACATGGGTATTTCGGACGCCCTCGCCTTTATCGAGCAGAACAAAGTCCATCCAGACGCGATTTGTGGCGAGGTCCAGCCAGGCGATGGCGCGTGGCGTGGCGGTGGAACCGTCTTCTCTACAAACAAGAATATCGATCGGATGAATGTCCGCGACGACAATATCCATAGGATTGAGGCCTGCACGGGTGCGCCTGATACGAGGGCGATTCTTATCCTCGTAGGCTTTGCGGTCGGTTTTGAATTTATGGACATTGCGGTAAACGCGCTCTGCCCGAAGGACGTTTGTTGGAACGAGGCAAGCGGCGCGCAGTTCGCTATCAGGGAGGGAGCAGCCTTCATTGAGCGTCAGCTTATAGAGATAAGCTGACGCCAGCATTTGCATGCTACCGCCGCTCTCACCCGCCTTGTGAAGCCCGCGAACATATTGGCGCAGCTTGTCGGCTATGGTCTGTTTCAGATCGTCGGGAAAGTTGACCGCTTTATCCCAACGCAGTGTCACAATGACGCGCCTCTCTCCAGCGTCGGAGCGTTTGGAACGCGACAGAGCCGCGATGCTTCCGGCTGCCTCATATCGATCCAGCATGCGATGGATGGTGCGCTCCGAGAGACGCTCTCTTTTGCCGTCCGGTTTCCTGAGTGGCCGGCTGGCGATTTCGCGCACGGCGTCCGCGCGCTCGAAACTGTGCTTGGGAAGTGCCAATGCTGGCTCAAGCAAGTCGGTCCAAAAGGTTCGTTCGGCTTGGGCCTTCGGGCCATGCTTCAAACGGCCTGCGAAGGAGGTTCGAAGCGCCTTCCAACGCTCTTGGATTTCGATCGGAAGGCTGTCTAGCCGGACCTGATATTGCCTGCCGGACCGGCCGCCACGGCCTGGGATTTCGCGAACAACAAGGCGGGAACCGCGCCATTCGCCGGCACGCAAGGCTTTGCGAACGCCCTGCGGTGAGAGGCCGGCAACATTGGCAAGATCGCCGGAGCCGATCCAGACATATGCCATCAGGCGGCCTGATCCAGACGCGAAGCGTCAATCAAACGACTGCGTAAGAGCTGCGCCGTGTTTCCATTTCGCTTGCCCAGCAGTACGGCGGTAGCCCACTGTCGGGACACGCCGTTGTGCTGACACCATTTCGTGAGCGAGGTGCCTTGCTGTATAAAACCAACACGAACCGAGCGCAGCAGTTGGATCGAAGGTGTGTTAAGCATCGAGGCAAATCCAGTTGCAATACAGATTGCAATCTAGATTGCATCTAGGAGTCTGTCAACGTCCATGTCTGATGGTTTTGTCTCAGCCTACATCGATCGAGCAAAAACGCTTCTGAACGTCAGTAAAGACGAGGAGCTAGCGCAACACATCGGCGTCGGAAAAAGTACGATTGCTTCGTGGAGAATGCGGGGCGTCATACCGGATAAGGCTTTTGAACAATTCGAGACCTCAATTGGGCTGAATCGAGACTCGTTCCGGCGTGAATGGTTCGGAAGTAGCCAAGCCGAGACACTTCTCTCTAAAATCATCTTCTATAGCGCTGTAGCTCGGCTGTTTCGGGCACATGAGGCTGACCCGGTTGATCGGTTCGCTATTGGTCTTGCTGCCAATGAAGGCGATATTCGAAAGCTCATTGTCACCCGTCTTCACGAAAAGCACGGGGATCAACTGGATGAACAGGCTACTGTAATAGCGATGATCAAGAGGAACTCAGACGAGTACATTACCTCGGAGGAGATGATGGCACTGGCGGGGACGCCAGAACAGGGCTGAAACATTACCGCCCGGTTTCTCAATTAGTTTCCCAATCGGGCGATTTGGCCCCACGGCCAGGCTGCAAATTTCCCAATAAACCATTAGAAATCAATGACGTATTAATTATTTGACGAAATGTCCCCGGCGCTCGGGGAGGTTTCTCAATGTGTAGGCCAAGATACTCGGCGTATCAGATACTTAGCTCGTCATTCCGTCAAATAATGATTCCGCGCTCCGTCAAATAATGATTCCGCCTCCAATAAGATGCAGGCCCTACCGCAAGCCTTGCGGAACACATGGCGAACGAATATAGTTTGTTCATGGTTTGTTTAACGATTCGCAGCAGTGTCCGCTTCGATGTTGATTGAGCGGCGATTCGGGCGGATCCGCAGCGGTTGCGCAGCGCCTGTGCGAAAGCCGGTCTCGGTGTGTGCCGGTCTCGGCAGAGAGGAATTTTGAATGCTGACGAAGAAGCAGAGCGAACTCCTGCGCTTCATCAATGAGCGTCTGAAGGAGGCCGGCGTGCCGCCCTCCTTCGACGAGATGAAGGACGCGCTCGATCTGCGCTCCAAGTCCGGCATTCACCGGCTCATCATGGCGCTGGAAGAGCGCGGCTTCATCCGCCGCCTGCCCAACCGGGCGCGGGCGCTGGAAGTGCTGAAGCTGCCGGAATCATCCCTGCCCCAGGGTGCGCGCGGCGGCCGCTTCTCACCATCGGTCATCGAAGGCAATCTCGGCAAGGTGAGGAAGCCGCCGCAGATTTCCAGCGAGGACATGAACGCGCCGATTTCGATTCCCGTCATGGGCCGCATCGCCGCCGGCACGCCGATCTCGGCGATCCAGTCGCGCAGCCACACCATCTCCATGCCACCGGATTTTCTGTCAGGCGGCGACCACTTCGCGCTGGAAGTGCGCGGCGACTCGATGATCGAGGCCGGCATTCTCGACACCGACACGGTCATCATCCGCAAGCAGGAGACGGCCGAATCCGGCGATATCGTCGTGGCGCTGATCGACGACGAGGAAGCCACCCTCAAGCGGCTGCGCAAACGCGGCGCCTCGATCGCGCTGGAAGCCGCCAACCCGGCCTATGAGACCCGCATCTTCGGACCCGACCGGGTGCGCATCCAGGGCAAGCTCGTCAGCCTGATCCGGAAGTATTGAGGGGCTTTAGTCGCCGATGATGTCAGTGGCCGACGGTTCGGCAGTCTGCGCGCCGCTCTGCTGCGGCGCCGGCCTGGCAATGCGCGGCGGCCGCGACCAGGGCCGGTCCAGGGTCGGCGAGCGCGCCGTGCGCATGATCAAAAGCGTCAGCTAACTTCCACCCTAACCTGCAGATACTGCCTTTCGGCTTCCTGCTCGATCCAATGAAACCAGACCGCGAACCTTTGATGCCTTCACGTCGGTGATCGCAAATTGCGTTGTCGCTCTATCAACCTCCTTGAGGTCAAGAGTGCCCCATCGAACATCCCGGAGCTTTTTCCAAACATCCTCACCAAAGTCTCGCATTGGCATGAGACTACCGGTTAGCTCAACGCTCGGCACAAAATGGATGGTGATGGTGCGGGACATGCCTGCTCCGGACAGTCTGTTTATAACGTCACTTCCTGCACCTTTGCGTGCTCGTCATCATCTACTTGCACGGTTTCCGCGAATTCTCGGACTTCATCAAGCGTCTCGTCGGTATGCCAAGATGTGAGGATGGTCGTGTCCGCGATCAGAGCTTTTGACGCTCCGTCCCCAACAACGATCAGGCCTAACCGAATCCCCACAATGATTTCCTGTATGACGTCGTGGACCCGCTCGCAATCTTCTCCAAAGACACAAATCAGGTAAACGTTGTCCCTTATGCATGCGTCAACGAAGCCCTCAAGAAGAGGCGAGTTCCAAGGCGGCGCGTGAAGGATAATCTTTCGAGCGTAAGTCATAGCTCCAGCTAAACTCCTCTGACACTCCTGAGCAACGAAAAATGCGGAATTAACGAACGGGTTCACTCGCCGATGAAGTCAACGGCCGACGGCTCGGTGTTTCGCGCGCCGCTCTGCTGCGATACCGGCGTGGCAATGCGCGGCGGCCGCGACCAGGGCCGGTCCAGCGTCGGGGTGCGCGCGGTGCGGATCGCCGCTTTCTCCTCAGACTAGGGAATGCCGCAAGACTTCGAGAATTTTGCGCTCTCTCACCACAGCAGATAAGTTGACCTGCGCAATGCCAAGCCTGTTGGTCGCGTGTCACCGAAGATGAGCCCAAGATGTGGAAGAAGATTGTCCAGCGGATTCCGTACACGAAACTATCGCCGGAAATCGAGTTCGTCGCTTTGATCGACCTTATCGAGTTGGAATTAGGCCTTTCTACGGGGAGGAAGAGCGTTCGGACTCGCCTCTCCGAGATCGCGAGCGAGCTTCAAGATGGCAAGAGCATCTCAACCCCGGAGTGCCTCGACACTCTGCTCGATGCCATCAAACGCTTGGAAAAGATTGAAGGTTATATGCGCGACAGTGGCTTCGAAACCGCGAGAGACACGTCGGCCGACCACGCCCCAGATTGAGTGCGCTGGCGTCGCACTACCGTATGATCATTCTGGCCTCAACATCACTTCCTGCACTTTCGCAGCCTCGTCGCCTTCAACCACCCATTCTTCTTCAAGGAACGCTCGCACTTCATCCGCAGTCTGACCGGTATGCCAACTCGTCATGGGGTTGTCGGAGTTGGCGGCGAGTGCCCTCGAAGCGCCGTCCCCAACGACAGTCAATCCTAATGCGATAGCGACGATGATCTCATCGATGACGTCGTGAACCCTTTCGCAATCCTCCCCGACAACGCAAATAATACTAACGTTGTCCCTTATGCATGCGTCAACGAATTCCTCAAGAAGAGGCGAGTTCCAAGGCGGCGCGTGAAGGATGATCTTTCGGGCGTAGGTCATAGCTCCAGCTAAACTCCTCTGACACTCCTGAGCAACGAAAAATGCGGAATTAACGAACGGGATTCATTCGCCGATGAAGTCAACGGTCGACGGCTCGGTGTTTCGCGCGCCGCTCTGCTGCGGCGCCGGCCTGGCGATGCGCGGCGGACGCGACCATGGGCGGTCCAAAGTCGGCGAGCGCGCCGTGCGCATGACGGACGCCTTGCCGGCAAAGCGGATTTCCGTCGCGCCATGGGCGGCCAGATAGGCGCCGTCGATGACGAGCGACGGGCCCTTGCAGGCGTCGCCGAGCCAGAAGCGGGTCACCACGATATCGGCGCGGCCGCAGTCTTCCGCCGCGATGCGCGGATCGAGGATCAGCGACAGGGTGCGGCCGTCGCGCAGGCGGCCGATGCAACCAGTCGCATCGCAGGCACCGGCGCCCTGCAGGCCCGGATCGCGGGCCTGTCGTGCGTCGGCGTCGGCGGTCAGCCATTGCGACACGCCGAAGAAATTCGCCTTGGCGTTGAGCACGTCGAGCGTGCCTTGCGCGCCGCGATAGGCAAGCGCCTGCCCCTGCCGGTCGATGACGATGTCGGGCGGCGCGCCGGTGAAGGCGAAGGCAAGGCCGAGCGCCGACACTGCGAGGCCGGCGAAACGCATCGGCGTCTGCCACAGCACCAGCCAGAGCAGCCCCAGCGTCATGAGCAGCAGCGCCCCCGCGCCGAAGCCCGGCGTCATCTGCGTCGATCCCGGCAAGCCCGCGACCCAGTGGGCGACGCCCATCATGAAGCCTATGCCCTGCCCCATGAACCACCACACAGGCCCGTCGAGACCGAAGCCGGCGGCCAGCACGCCGAGCACCGCGGACGGCATGACGACGAACTCGACGAGGGGGATCGTCAGGAGATTACCGATCAGCCCGTAGGGGGTAATCCGATGAAAGTGGAACGTCGCATAAGGGTCGGTGGCGAGCGACGCGATCAATGTGGTGACCAGCATCGCACCGAGAAGCAGCGCCAGCCGATCGCTCCAGTTTCGCGGCGCGTCCGACTTGCTATCCGACTTGCTATCCGGCATGCGGCCGCTACGCTTCTCGAAGGCGGCGATCATCGCCGCGACGGCGGCAAACGACATCTGGAACGAGGGGCCGAGCAGCGCCGAGGGTTCGCGCACCATCACGATCAATGCCGCGATGGCGAGATTGCGCATGGCGAAGGCCGGCCGGCCGAACAGCACCGCGCCGAGCATCACCAGCGTCATGATGAGCGATCGTTCGGTCGCGACTTCCGAGCCCGAAAACATATCATAGGCGACAGCGCCGGCGATGGCGAAGCAGACGGCCCATATCTTGATTGGATGGCGCAGTGCGATTGAGGGAATGAGCGCCAGGACGGCGCGCAGGCTCCACAGGAACAGGCCGGCGGCCAGAACCATATGCAGGCCCGAAATGGAGACGACGTGATAGATGCCGGCGGCCCGCAGGTCGTCGTTGGCGCTTTCAGGGATCAGCCCGCGCTTGCCGGTGATGAGGGCCGCGGCGACGGCGCCGTTGGCGCCACCGATGGCGGTGGCGATGCGCTCGGTCAGCCTGTTGCGGCCACGATCGATCCAGGC
>Ga0182744_1004594_pt1 | contig 10264 bp, 10 predicted proteins | sample eDN3rd30CKraftMG_FD_128525 | JGI IMG/M metagenome (GOLD analysis project Ga0182744, IMG submission 128525) | Enriched Miracle-Growth compost microbial communities from Emeryville, California, USA - eDNA 3rd pass 30_C Kraft MG (version 2) (version 2) ... | reverse complement strand
TTCGCCGCCGGCGAGATCGTGCCGTCGCCGCCGTGCATGAACAGCGACAGCGCGATGGTGTCACGGCCGGAGAACAGCAGCGCCTTGCGGCCGGTGATGAGTTTGTATTCGACCGATTGCGTCACGTCGCCGCTGGAATCCTTGATGCCGACGACGTTGTCCGCCTCGACCATGCAGCGCTTGAGCGTCGGCGGCAGCACATTGACGCCGGTGCGCGGCGGGTTGTTGTAGATCAGGACAGGAAGCTTGGTCTGTTTCGCGACAGCGACGACATGTTCGGCAATTTCGCTTTGATTGGGCTGAATGAAGAACGGCGTGATGATCATGGCGAGATCGATTCCCATGCTCTCGGCCGCCTTGGTGATGCGGATCGTCTCCCGCGTGGTGATGCGCCCGGTGCCGGCAAGCAACGGCACGCGGCCATTGATGCATTTGACGGCGAGTTCGAGCAGCCGCAGGTGCTCCTTCTCCTCCAGGGCAAAGAACTCGCCCTGGCTCCCGGCAACGGAGATGCCATGCACCCCGCATTCGATATACCAGTCGACCAGCGCGGCGAAACGCGCCTCGTCGAACGATTCATCCGTTGCCGAGAACGGCGTCGCCATTGCCGGAATCACACCGCGAAACTTGCTGCTCATCGTCTCTTACATCCTGCCTATACGAAAACAACGAACCGGCCGCCCGCTTTCGCGAACCGCCGGTTTCGGGAGGTCACTTCTTGGTGCCGGCCCAGCCGTTGTGAGAAATGTCGAAGATGATGCCGTTCGGATCGCGGTACTTCATCTCATAGTAGAGCGAATCCTTGTCAGTCGGCAGTTCCTTGAAGAACGTGCCGCCGTTCTCCATCACCTTCTTGCCCTGCTCGTCGAGGTCGTCGACCCAGAACCCCACGTGGTTGATGCAGTAGTGGTCCTTGTTCATGCCGGCCCATTCGTCGGCCTTGTAGCTGAGCAGTGCGAGCGACATCGTGCCGTCCGACAGATAGATGCCGGAGGCGAGCGGCGAATCGGTTTCGCCGACGATCTCCATGTCGAACACCTTCGAATAGAATTCCGCCGCCTTCTTCGGATCGGGGACGGACATCGCGACGTGGCGGAGCTTTGCCATGAAAGTATTCCTTTCAGAAAATTTGTATCCTATATCTGATTTTTGCATACAATTTACGAGAACCTGACGCAAGCTTGATCATGCCGCTGCGGCAAATTTTCTGCGGATGACAGGCGGCAAAATCTGCGGGTGACAGGCCGGCAAACGAGCCGGGCGCGATGCGGATAGGATGCGACACGGATAGGACGTGCAGAACACCGGAGATGCGCTCCCCGGCCGCCGATCCGAACCTCAGCGGCCGGATTTCCGCGCCCGCGGGGTCGTCTCTCCCGCCGGCCGGCTCGACAAATGAATGACGTTCGCCGCCGTCTGCGACGTGTGTAACCGCATCGCCGCGGCCGCGGCCTCCGCGTTGCTGGCGAGAATGGCGGCCAGAACCTCTCCGTGCTCCCTTACGGAGCTTTCCAACCTCGCCCGCTGAAAGAAAATCCGCGAGCGGAACGGTCCGAGTTGCCGTCGCACGTCGAACACCACCCTTTTCAGCGTTTCGTTGTGCGCGCCCGCATAGATGGCGGAATGGAAATCCTCGTTGAGCGCCGCATAGTCTTCGGACGCCAGTTTCGATGCCGCAACCCGCGCGCGTTCGTGAATCCGTTCGAGCGCTACCCGCTCCACCGTGCTCGCCCGCAGCGCGCAGAAGCGTGCGCACAGCGCCTCGAGTTCGGCGAGCGCATCGTACATGTCCTGTAGCCGCGCCGGATCGATGCGCGTCACCGAGAAGCCCCGGCGCGGCGCATATTCAACCAGATGGGTTACCGCAAGATGGCGCAGCGCATCGCGGACCGGGCTGCGCGACACCTTGAAGCGCTGCGCCAGCGACTGCTCATCGAGCCGGTCGCCGGCCGCGAGCTTGCCGTCGATGATCTCGGCTGCCAGCGCCTGCGCTACCGTTTCCGACAGGGTCGCATTCGCCATCGTCAGTCTCAAACCGCTGCGTCGAACGTCTCGTTAGGCGATCTGCGCCCCAGCCGCAATCGGACGGGCCGAATCTCCACCTCATATCATCATACAATAACGGTCGCGGGCCGCCGACAGCCCCTCGTCGCTTTGCCTATAGGCGTCAATCGACGCCCATGATCCGGTTCAACTGGAGAATATAGTGGCCGAACTCAGGCGGAGCCTTGGTGCTGCGCGGATCGCGCGGGCGTTGCAGGTTGACGCGGATATCCTCGATGATCCGTCCGGGCCGGTCCGACATCACCAATACGCGATCCGCCAGGAACACCGCTTCGGCGATACTATGCGTGACCAGCAGCACCGTCTTGCGGATTTCCTGCCAGATCCGCAGCAGTTCCACGTTGAGCTGGTCGCGGGTCAACGCATCGAGCGCGCCGAACGGCTCGTCCAGCAGCAGCAGTTGCGGCCGCAGGATCAGCGCCTGGCCGAGCGCCGCGCGCTGGCGCATGCCGCCCGAAAGCTTCTGCGGATAGCTTTTGCGGAAGCCCTCGAGCCGCAGCACCGCCAGCACGGACTCGACCCGGCTGTCGATCTCGATGCGATCCAGTTTCTGAATCTCGGCGGCAAGACGGATATTCGCTTCGACGGTGAGCCAGGGCAGCATATTGTGCGTCTGGAACACGACGCTGACGCCCGATGACGGCCCGGTCTGTTGGCGGCCGAGCACCTCGATCTGTCCACCGGCATCGGGACCGAGATCGATCGCATTCACAAGCAAAGTCTGAAGGCGGCGCGAGACGATCCCAAGACCTACGCCGCACTGAACGAGCAGTTGCACAACGCGATCTATATCGGCTGCCGCAACCGTACCATCGAAACCATGGCGCTCGATATCCGACGCCGGCTGGCGCCGGCATATTTCCGGCACGGCGCTCAACGTGACCCAGTATTTCAACCGCAAATCCGGCTGAAGCCGCCGGTTCGGTCTCCGGTCACGGGCGGGCGCCCGCCGTTCACACCGCCCGGCTATAAGCCCGGCTCGATGTTGCCAGATGCGCATCGAAGACGGATGCCACCGTCCGTACCAGAAGCCGCGCCTCGTCCGGTATGCGGACCGTGCCGCCATCAAGGTCGATGATCCCTTCGGCGGCAAGCACCTCGAGCTGCGGCATGGCCTGCGCCAGGACATCCGGCGCGGCAGGATGCGCGGCGGCGACGCGGTCGAAATCGACTTGCAGGTCGCACATCAGCCGCTCGATGATCTCGGCCCGCAGCAGATCGTCGCTAACGAACATATAGCCTTTCGCCGTGGCCAGACCGTATTGCGCGATCTGGTCGATATAGCGTGCGATGACGGTCTCGTTCTGGACATATCCCTGCGGCATACGGCTGATCGCCGAAGCTCCGAGGCCGATCAGCGTCTGGCACGGATCACTCGTATAGCCCTGGAAGTTGCGCCGCAGCGTGCCGCGCGCCTGCGCGCTTTGCAGCGGGTCCGCGGGCAGCGCGTAATGATCGAAGCCGATGCGCACATAGCCCGCCCCGACCAGCCGCTCGGCGATCGCCTCCGCCTGGTCGAGACGCGCCTGCGCGTCCGGCAAGTCGGCATCGGCGATCTTGCGCTGATGTTTCTTGAACGCCGGCACATGCGCGTAGCCGAATACCGACAGGCGATCCGGCTTGAGATCGAGACATTGCTCGACCGTCTCGATGCAGGAGCGGACGGTCTGCCGCGGCAGGCCGTAGATGAGGTCGAAGTTGATGCCGCGCACGCCGCGTCCCCGCAGCGCCTCCACCGCGGTCGCGGTCTGCGCGAAGGACTGCACCCGGTTGATGGCCTGTTGCACCACCGGATCGAAAGTCTGCACGCCGAAGCTGGCGCGCGTCACCCCGGCGTATGCCAACGTCGCGGCCATGGCGGGCCTTAAGGTGCGCGGATCGATCTCGACGGCGATTTCCGCATCCGTGGCGATCCGAAACCGCGCCCGCAACAGCCGCATCAGATCGTCGAACGCTTCCGGTGAAATGATGGTCGGCGTGCCTCCGCCGAAGTGGACGTGGCCGACGCCGATGGCGGCGTTGGGCAGATCGGCGACGACGGCGATCTCGCGATGCAGCGCGGCGAGATAGGCGGCGATCGGCTCGTCCTTCTGCGTGATGGTGGTGTGACAGCCGCAATACCAGCACATCGAGCGGCAGAACGGGATATGCACATAGATCGAGCTTTGCATCGTCGCGGGCAGCGCCGACAACCATACGCGATATTTCCGCGAGGAGATCAGCGCCGAGAAATGTGGCGCCGTCGGATAGCTCGTATAGCGCGGCAGCCGTTCGTCGGCATGGTAGGCGAATTCTCGATCGACGCTCATGACGGGTCGCTTGCTCCACAAATGGCGCGCGGGCGTTTACAGCCTCCCGCCGTTCGTCAGAGCGGTCTTTGCGACAGCGCAAACCCAGGTACGGCCGGATGCACGGTCGCATGCACGGACGCGGCATGTCGCGGCGGCGCCTGGCGAACTTGTGCGCGGATCGCCGGCCAGATCAGACGCTGCCAGGCCGGCAGGCCCGCCCCCGACGCCAGCACCTTGTCATCCTGGAGCACGAACCATTGCGGCGCGCCGGCAAGCACCCGCGCCTGTTCGCGTAATTCCACGAGGTCGGCCGGCCAGGCCGGCTGCGTCAGCAGGTCGCGCAAGTGCTCTGCGACGATCTCGCGATAGCGCAACCGCGGGAACTCGGCGCTGTCGAGGAAGGCCGGCCGCATGTCACGCCGCCAGGCCCGGCACGGGCCGCAATCTTCGGCGCCGACATAGACGACGGTCACTGCCGCGCCCGCCTCCGCCACCGGACGCGGCGTAGCGTCGAGCATAAAGAGAAGCGCAAACGGAAGCGCCAGCACTACGCTCGGCAGCATGGCAAGCCAGGAGGGCGGGCGTTGCGCGCGCGCATCATCGTCGGTCGGGTCCAGTGCAAGGCTTTTGCCCGAGACTCTGTTGGTCCAAAATTCCATGGCCCAAAGCTCCCTTAGACCGAGACTCCATTGATCTAAGGATAAGCCCGTAGCGCCGGGCGCTTCTTATCCAAAGTCAAGGTCGCCCGCCGGCAACGGTGGCAGCTTGCGCCTGAAAGCAAGGTCAGGAGAGCCGCCGACATGTCCGAAATCGTGCACCCGCCCGGCAAGCCGGACAGCGACCACGAACCCGTGCCGTTCATGCAGCGGGTGCTCGACGACCCGTTTCTGCTGCTGTTCATCGGCATGACCATTCCGACCATCCTCTATCTCGTCTGGGGCGTGATGGAGATTGCCAACGTCCCGGTCGGCAAATAACCCGCGGAGAACGATTCGATGGCCATCTCCTCTCCCGAGCGCCGCGTCTGGTGGAACGAACCGGTCGAGCGCGTCGAGCTGATCTGGATCGGCGTGGCGCTGCTCTGGGGCCTGTTCATGTTCTTCTTCATGATCGCCTGGCACTTCATCGGCGGTCAGAACCTGTCGACGGAAGCCTATCGGGTATCGCCGAGCGCCTATCAGGAGAAGGTCGACGCCTTCGCCGAGAAATATCAGGTGCGCGACCTCGACGGCACGCCGGTGGTGCGCCCGCCGGCCGGCGTCGATGTCTATCTCCTCGGGCGGCTCTGGCAATGGTGGCCGGTGCTGGAACTGGAGAAGGGCCAGAGCTACCGGCTGCACCTGTCGTCGGTCGACTGGCAGCACGGCTTCTCGCTGCAACCCACCAACATCAACATCCAGGTTCACCCCGGCTACGAGCACGTCATCACCCTGACGCCGACCGAGTCCGGGGAGTTCGGCATCATCTGCAACGAATATTGCGGCATCGGCCATCACACCATGACCGGCAAGATCATCGTCGTCGATAAGCAGGCGGAGTCGAAATAGCATGTCCACCTTTGAAGGCGCTGTCGCGGCGACGCGCGAGCGGACCACGGATTTTCGTACCTGCCAGTTCACCGGCCTCAGGGTCGACCGGGCGGCGCAGCGGCTGATCATCGCCAATGCGGTGGCCGCCGTGGTGTTCCTGGCGGTGGGCGGCCTGATGGGCCTGCTGGTGGCGCTGACGCGCTGGCCGGCCGTGCATCTGCTGCCGTCCGAATGGTTCTACCTGATCCTCACCGCGCACGGCGCCAACGTGCTGCTGTTCTGGATTATCTTCTTCGAGATCGCGGTGCTCTACTTCGCCTCCGCGGTACTGCTCAATAGCCGCCTCGCCGCCCCGAAACTCGGCTGGCTCGGCTTCGTGCTGATGGTCGTCGGCGCGATCCTCACCAACGTCGCCGTGCTGCAAGGCGATTCGACGGTGATGTTCACCTCCTATCCGCCGATGATGGCGAAGCCGCATTTTTATCTCGGCATCATTCTGTTCGCGGTCGGCTCGCTGATCGGCGTCGGGCTGTTCTTCGCCACGCTGGTGATCGCCAAGGCCGAGCGCACCTATGAAGGCTCTATCCCGCTGGTCACCTTCGGCGCGCTCACCGCGGCGATCATCGCCGTGTTCACGCTGGTCTCCGGCGCCATCATCCTGGTGCCGACCATGCTGTGGTCGATGGGCCTGATCCGCGACATCGATCCGTTGATGTACAAGCTGGTGTGGTGGGCGATGGGCCATTCCTCGCAGCAGATCAACGTCTCCGCGCATGTCTCGGTGTGGTACATGATCGGCGCGCTGGTGCTCGGCGCCAAGCCGCTTTCGGAGAAGGTCAGCCGCGGCGCGTTCTTCCTCTACATCCTGTTCCTGCAACTCGCCTCGGCGCACCATCTGTTGGCCGAGCCGGGCGTGAGCGCGGAGTGGAAGATCGTCAATACCAGCTACATGATGTATCTCGCGGTGCTCGGCTCGATGATCCACGGCCTCACCGTGCCCGGCTCGATCGAGGCGGCGCAGCGCCGCAACGGCTTCAACAAGGGCGTGTTCGAGTGGCTGCGCAAGGCACCGTGGGGCAATCCGGCGTTCTCCGGCATGTTCCTGTCGCTGGTCATGTTCGGCTTCATCGGCGGCATTTCCGGCGTCGTGCTCGGCACCGAGCAACTCAACGTGCTGATGCACAACACGCTCTATGTGCCCGGTCACTTCCACGGCACGGTGGTCGCCGGCACCACGCTCGCCTTCATGGCCGGCACCTATCTGGTGCTGCCGCTGATCTTCCAGCGTGAGATCATCTGGCCGGGGCTCGCCAAACTGCAACCCTATCTGTTCGGCATCGGCGCCGCCGGAATCTCGATGTTCATGATGGGCGCCGGAACGCTCGGCGTGGCGCGGCGGCACTGGGACATCAACTTCACCGACGCGGTGATCGGCTTCCAGCACTCGCCCGGCGCGTTCCTGATGATGGGGCTCAACGGCATCAGCGCGGTGCTGGCGGCGCTTGGCGGCATCATCTTCGTGCTGGTGGTGGTCGGCACCGCGCTGTTCGGCAAGAAGATCGGCCCTGGCCACAAGATGACGTTCCCGCTGCATTCGGCGGCGCGCGTCGTGTCGAAATACGGCAGCGACGCGACCATCAAGCTGCCCGGCACCATCGTGCTGGTCTCGCTCTTCTTCCTGTCCTTCGTGCTCTACTACTTCGTGAACTGGAAATATCTCTCGGAGCTGTGGCTGTTCCGCTGAAACCGACGGGAGAAAGAGCGGCCGTGCCCGCGATAAAGACCACCGCTGTCTCGTTCGTGAGGTCCAGGATCGGCATCGGACTGATCTCGGGCTTGGCGCTGGCGGCAAGCATCGCCGCGCCGGCGCTGGCCGCCGACGCGGCGCTCGATCCGCAGCGCGCGCTGGCGCAAAGCGAGGCCGCGCTCGGCACTCTCGTCGGCGCGCATCGGCTTACCGATTCGCAAGGTCAGTCGTTCTCGCTCGACGAATATCGCGGCCGGCCGCTCGTCATCAGCCTGATCTATACGAGTTGCAGCACCGTGTGCCCGACAACGACGCAGCACCTCCTCGACGCCGTTGCCGAGGCGCGGCGCAGCGTCGGCGCCGACCGCTTCGCGGTGCTCACCGTCGGCTTCGACGCGCGCAACGACACGCCGCAGCGCATGGCCGTCTTCGCGCGCCAGCACGGCATCCCGCTCGCCACCTGGCGGGCGGCGAGCGGCGACGCGACGACGCTGGCGGCGTTAATGCGCGATCTCGGTTTCAGCTATCAGACCGCCGCCGGCGGCTTCGACCACGTCACCCAGACCTCGATCATCGATGCCGAGGGCCGCGTCCACCGTAACGTCTACGGCGACGACTTCCCGCTGCCGGTGTTCATCGAGCCGCTGAAGGAGACGGTGTTCGGCACGACGACGCGCGCGCTCAACACTCAGGCGCTGATCGACCGCCTGCGCTTTCTCTGCACCGTCTACGACCCGAGCCAGGGCCGCTATCGCACCAGCTATGCGATCGCGCTCGGCATCGGCATCGGCGGCCTGTCGCTGATGATCGCCGGCATCCTGTTCGGCCGCGCCTGGATGCGCAATCGCCGCCTGCATGCGCTGGCAGGCCGCTGAGGATCACGGCCGTGACACGTATCGGGGCAGCATCGTGCTAAAGTTTCTCCAGCGCAGCCTGCGGCGCGGCTTCGATCTCGCCGAGCGCGGTCTCGACCGGGTGTTCGGACCGGCGCTCAACCCGCTCGCCCAGCTCGGCGCCATGGGCTTCTTCCTGTTCTGGATCGTCGCCGTCAGCGGCGTCTATCTGTTCGCGGTGTTCGATACCGGCGTCGAGCGCGCCTATGCCTCGGTCGAGTGGTACAGCACCAGCGGCCACCGCTGGCACGCCGGGGTGATGCGCAGCTTCCACCGCTATGCCTCCGATCTGATGATCGTGGTGATGGCGCTGCATATGCTGCGCGAGTTCTCGCTCGACCGCTATCGCGGCGCGCGCTTTTTCTCCTGGATCACTGGCATCCCGGTGATCTGGTTCCTCTATATTTCCGGCATCACCGGCTACTGGCTGGTGTGGGATCAGCTCGCGCAATACGTCGCTACCACCTCGACCGAACTGCTCGACTGGCTGCCGATCTTCGGCGAGCCGATTGCACGCAACTTCCTGGCGCCGTCGAGCCTGTCGAGCCGCTTCTTCACGCTCCTGGTGTTCCTGCACATCGCGGTGCCGCTGGTACTGCTGTTCGTGCTGTGGATCCATATCCAGCGCATCACCCGGCCGAAGGTCAATCCGCCGCGACTGTTGGCGGGAATGACGCTACTGGCGCTTTTCGTGGTTTCGCTGATGAAGCCGGCGCTGAGCCAGGGGCCGGCCAATCTCGCCAAAGTGCCCTCGCCGGTCGGGCTCGACTGGTTCTTCCTGCCGCTCTATCCGCTCGCCGACGCGGCCCCCGGCGCGCTGTGGGGGCTGCTCGCGGCAGCAACGGTGATGCTGGCGGCGATGCCGTGGCTGCCGCCCTTGCGGCGGATGCAGCCGGCGACCGTCTTTCTCGACCACTGCAACGGCTGCGGCCGCTGCGTCGAGGATTGCCCTTACGAGGCGCTGCAACTCGTGCCGCGCAGCGACGACCTGCCCTATGCGCTGGAGGTCGCGGTCAATACCAGCAAATGCGTGAGCTGCGGCATCTGCACCGGCTCCTGCCCGTCCTCGACGCCGTTCCGCACCACCGATGCGCTGCACACCGGTATCGACCTCCCTGATCTGAGCTTCGCCGAGATGCGCGAGCGCGTCCACGCCATCGCCGCGACGCTGACGCAGACGCCGCGCGTCCTCATCATCGGCTGCTGGCACGGCGCTGCAAGCGGGCAGCAGGAGGGCGTGTTGCAGCTTCCCTGCATTGCTGCGGCGCCGCCCTCGCTGATCGACTATGCGCTGAGCCGCGGCCTCGCCGACGGCGTGGCGATCGCCGGCTGCTCGGAGAGCGCCTGCTACAACCGGCTCGGCCTCGAATGGACGCGCCAGCGCATCGCCGGCGAGCGCGACCCGTATCTGCGCGCGCGGGTGCCGCGCGAACGCCTCGCCACAATCTGGGCGTCGCCGCTGGAGCAGGCGCGTTTCAACGACGAACTGGCCAGCTTCAAGGCGCGGCTTGCGGCGCTGCCGCGCACGGCGCCGCCGGCCGCCCGGCGCCACCTGCGCGTCATCGAGGAGACGACGCCGTGAAACTGCCGGCCTCTCCGCTCAAGCTTCTCGGCCAGTTCGCCGTGCTCGCGGCGCTGGCGGCGTTCGCCGCGGCGTTCTCCAACGCCCCTGCCTATCGGCAGGTGCCGGACGACGTGGGCGTCATCAAGCTCAGCTTCAGCCACCAGGCCGACCGCTCG
>Ga0182744_1004593_pt1 | contig 10265 bp, 8 predicted proteins | sample eDN3rd30CKraftMG_FD_128525 | JGI IMG/M metagenome (GOLD analysis project Ga0182744, IMG submission 128525) | Enriched Miracle-Growth compost microbial communities from Emeryville, California, USA - eDNA 3rd pass 30_C Kraft MG (version 2) (version 2) ... | reverse complement strand
GCGAAATCGGTTTTCGCGTTATAGGGCAGGTTATCGTAGAGAACGGGATTGATCGAGAATGCTGTCGCATCGAGCATAAGGGTATAGCCGTCGGGCGCGGCCCTTGCCACCGTACTCGCTGCAATTTGCCCTGTCGCACCTGGACGATTCTCGACCACGAATTCCCGCCCGAGTTCGGCGCCCATTTTGGCAGTCACAATCCGCGCAACAATATCGGCCCCCCCTCCTGGTGAAAATCCAACGACGACCCGTATTGGCTTATCGGGCCATTTCGCCGCGTCGCTCGCATCAGCACATTGGGTCCCCCCAAGGCCGCATGTGATCAGAGTCATCGTCACAACCAGCTTCTTTGAAACCAATAACGACTTCATTGCTCCTCCTTTTTATTTAAACGCACCTCATTGACGTACGGTCTGCACCTGATGTTTATGGTGATGTCGTTTTTTTTTATGTGATCGAGATGTCAACCAACCATCTGTCTCAGAACCCATAAAGCGCAGCCGGGTTGTCCACAAAAATGCGATACCGCTGTGCGTCGTCTGGCACCCACTGAGTCATCAGAGACAGCAAGGCACGATCATCCGGGTCATACGTCTGCTCGGTGGGATGAGGCCAATCGGATCCCCACACGGTACGGTGCGGAGCCAACTCGACCAACGCCTTTGCTAACGCCACGGTGTCGTGGTGGTCGTGTGTTTTGGAATTCAAATATGCGCCTGAGAGCTTGATCCAACAACGCTCCTGACCAACCCAATCGGCAACGAGATCGACGGCATCATGCGTGACTGCTTGCAGCGGTCCGAGCCGCAACATATGGTCAAACACAAGCGGAACAGGAAGACGCCCAAGCAAAGCGCGATGTTCCACAATCTGCTCAGGCATCAGGTGCAATTGAATGTGCCATCCCAGACGCTGCACACGATGCGCAAGCGGTTCGATCATGTCAGGCGTCGTCGCCGCGCGTTTAGGATTGAACAGCGAAAACCGTATGCCTCGAACTCCCCCCGCATGCAATACCTCGAGTTCTGCATCACTAACATCGGGGAACACCACAGCAACACCGCGAGTATTGGCTTTGCCCAATTGCTCGATTGCCGTTAGCGTGGATTGATTATCTGTGCCATACAAGGCCGGCGTCACAACGACCGCACGTTGCAATCCAAGTCTGCTCTGTAGCGCTTGGTACTCATCCTTTCCCCAAGGTCTTGGAGGGTCTTCCACCTCGGGTCGTTTGCAAGAAATCTCGTCGAAAACATGGAGATGCGAATCGCAGGAAAGGGGAGGAACTGCGAGATGCAGATCGGATATTGATCCCAAGCCTTGCTCCTTTTATTCGTTTTTCTACGACATGAAGTGGACAATGCGGACGTCATCTCCGGCCAAATAGTCAATCATTTTTTAAAAATAGTAGACTTATTAAAAATAAGTGTCAACAATCTTTATTGAATTGTAGATACCTATCAAATGAGGCCGATGAGTAGTAAATATGACCTAAGCAGATTCCAGTTCTTGGACTAGCACCGGCGGGAGATTCCAGATGGGCGGTTCTCATATCGACGAGGCAACGCCAAGACGAGCGCCTCCAAAGCCGCCCTCGATTGATCAAAAAACATCCCTCGTATTGCTTATTAGTTGCGAGGCAGGTGCAACGGCCTTCGGTGGTCATTCTTCGTAGTCACGAGCACAAGCCTACCGACTCGGACTGCTCGTTTTTTTCTCAACCACTCACTAGGACGCTATGGCAAATCAACTTCTGCCATCAATCGGTCAAATCGGCGAGTAAACGTTGCTTACCCGCTAGTACGTGTTGTTCCGCGAGCTCGCCAGCGCGTATGACATCACCGGCTTTTATCGCGTCGACAATGTCACGATGTTCCGCATTGGAACGATGCATTTTGGCTGTGTAATTGAAAAATTTCCGACGAAATAAATGCAGCTCGTTGGCATACTCGGTGTACGCACGCGCCGCGTGACGGTTGTTGCTGTACTCGAGAATCAAGTCATGAAACCTCAGATTCAGCTCGTAATAGCTACCGCCATCAGAAATTTCCGTAGCGGACTCCATCTGAGCTAATAGATCCTCCAGTGCAGCGGTTCGCTCAGGAGACAGATACTCTGTCGCTCGCCGTGCAGCGTAACCAAAAATCAGAGCGCGCAAGTCATAGCTCTCAAGCATGTCTCGCATCGACATTTGACGCACGAACATGCCTCGGTGAGGCACCGCTGTGACCAGACCGCTGCCAGCGAGGATACGTATGGCTTCGCGAATAGGCCCTCGGCTGATGCCCATCTGTTGTGCTAATGCAGCCTCGTTTAACCGAGACCCGGGAGCAATGTCCCCTGAATAGATCAGACGCTTGATTTCGTCGGCTGCAGTCGCCGCTAGCAATGGCACTTTTTTTTCGGATTGTTCGGTCATAGACAACGGAAAGTGAACAGAGGCATGCCCCCACGGCATACCGATTGGAGCATGAATTGTACTTGTACGCCTGCATACTTCACGCCATCACAGACAGATTTATATATATCGTATTCAATAAATATAAAATTGTTGACACTTTCAGGGCAGGTTCATACCATGAGACTCACATCAAAAAAACAACAGCTAGCCGCACCCTTCACCTTGAAGAGAAAAGCAGGCCTGACACGTCATGAAAGGAGCATTTGCCCATGGCCGACACGCAACACCCGCTGCCCTTGTCCCCCTATAGGGTCATAGATCTGACCCGGGTCCGCGCCGGCCCCACAGCCGTACGTCAATTGGCTGACTGGGGCGCTGAGGTGATCAAGATCGAAGAACCCGTCAATCCCGCCACCGAAACAGAAATGGGCGGTATGAGATTGGGGCCGGACTACCAGAATTTGCAACGAAACAAGAAGAGCCTGACACTCAATCTCAAAAGCGCTGCAGGCCGGGCTGTACTGGAAAAACTGGTCCTAGAGGCCGACGTCATCGTCGAGAACTACCGACCTGACGTTAAGCATCGTCTGGGTATCGATTACGAAACGCTCCGGCAGATCAACCCACGCTTGGTCTACGCCAGCATCTCCGGTTTTGGCCAAGATGGCCCTTATGCCAAACGGCCTGGCTATGATCAAATCGTGCAAGGCATGGGAGGCTTGATGTCAGTCACAGGTCTGCCAGAATCTGGCCCTGTGCGCGCCGGCATCGCTATCGCCGACACGACAGCCGGGCTGTACTGCTCAATCGGTATCTTAATCGCCCTGCTCGACCGTGAGCGCACAGGCACAGGACAGTGGATACAGACATCGCTGCTAGAAGCGCAGCTTGCCATTCTGGATCTACAAGCGGCCCGATGGTTAGTCGCCGGCGAAATTCCCACACAGGCTGGCAACAACCACCCAACCATTATCCCAACAGGCTTGTTCAGCGCTCAGAATGGCCCAATGACACTGCAAGTACCAGGTCAACTGATGTGGGAACGCCTGTGCAAAGCACTAGACAAGCCAGAGTGGCTGGCAAACCCACTGTATCGCACGAATAAGGATAGATCGACAAACCGCGACTCGCTCAACAAAGAAATCAATGCGATCTTTGTGCAGCAACCACGCGAATACTGGATCGAAAAACTTAATGCAGCCGGCCTGGCATGCGGTGCAGTCAATACTGTAGATCAAGCCTTCGCTGACCCACAAGTGCAACACCTGGGCATCGCATGGCCGATACAACATCCTCAACTCGGCGATATCCAGTTGGTAGGCCAGCCCATCAAGAGCAGTCAGTACCGCCCCACGTTGCGCAGCGTTGCACCTATGCCAGGGGAACACAATGCAGAGATTCTGCGCCAGTTGGGTATGGACCAAGCCGAACAGCAAACATTAGAGGACCAACACGTCATCTGATAACAAGCCGGCATTGCGTTATCTCGCACATGAGAAATAGCCCTCTATCCCTGATCAGCTCCTGCGTTTTACACAAGGAGCAGGAGACAGAAAGTGAAGATAGACACTATCACCGCCACACTACATCGACATGAAATCGACCTGCCAAATATCGGCAAATCGATAGAAAGCCGTATGTTTGTATTTGTCGAAATCACAACAGATGAAGGTCAACGTGGTTTTGGCATCACGGGCTCGATCCTGCCATGGGCAGTCATGGCGTGTATAGAAAATCACTTGGCACCTGCATTAAAAGGCCTTGATGTGCTGCACACCGAGGCGATTCACGCTCACGTTTGGAGGCACCTGAATAGCCGTGCCTATACAGGGGTGATTTCCAATGCCCTCTCAGCGATCGATATCGCCCTGTGGGATCTCCGAGGTAAACGCGAACAACGCTCCATACATGAACTGCTAGGCGGTTTTCGCGACTGGGCTCCTACGTATGCGACATTCGGGTATCCCTTTTTTGATGAGCAACAACTCGCCGACTATGCTCGAAAATTCATCGCCGATGGGCATACGATGTTAAAAATGGTGGTCGGTGGCGAGCCCTCGCGAACTTGGCGCGACGACGTACGGCGCGTGCACGCGGCCCGAGAAGCCATAGGCTCAGACGCGGCGCTGATGATCGATGCCAATTGCTGGTTTAACCCGTACGATGCCCGTTTACTGTGCCGCGCTATCGAAGACTGCGATCTGATGTGGTTCGAAGAACCCATCCAGCAAAACGATGCCCGCGCACTGGCGGATCTACGAAGCAACACCTCGATACCGATTGCCGCCGGACAAATGGAGGGCCATCGTTGGCGTTATCGCGAATTGGTGTCTCACCATGCCGTAGATGTACTGCAACCGAATGTCCTTTATAACGGCGGATACACCGAATCGCTCAAAGTGGCGCACCTTGCCCAAGCCTATAACCTGCCTATGGCCAATGGCGGTGGCTGGCCAATTTTCAACATGCATCTACTCTGCGGCCTGATGAATGGCGGCCCCGTCGAGTTCCATTATGGAATGTGGCAGACAGGCAAACATTTCTTTCACGGCACACCTGACCCCAAGGACGGACGCATGACGCTTTCGAGCCAACCCGGCCTAGGATTCACCCCGAATTACGAGGCGCTGGAAGCCGCCCTTATCACATCCCCTGACCAAAGCCGCTTCGAGGGAAGGGATAGTCACGGCTATCTATTACGAGAGGCGATCATCGCCCGTTGACTCCTTGCTTGCCGCCCCACAAAGAAAGGCCCGGACGATGACACCGGCCATATATTATCGGAGGAAGACAAATGAATATCCGTATCGCCATACGTTTGGCCTCGGCCTGCGCCACGCTCGCTCTACTTTCCGCCCCTCTTGCCGCGCGTGCGGAGTATCCCGATAAAAACATTCGCATGATCATCCCGTTCGGCGCGGGGGGCGGCAGCGACGTACTGGCACGCACCATCGGCTCGGTGATCAAGGACCTCAAACTCGTCCCTGTGGACTTTATGTATGAGAACCTGCCTGGCAGCAGTGGAGCACGCGGCTACAAAGAAGCGTCTCGCCGCAAAGGTGACCCATACACCATGGCGACAGTCAGCGTGAGTTTCTTTACGACACCGCTCATCGGCAGAGCGCCGTTCAAACAAAGCGACTTCACGCCCATCGCGGCGATCTCCATGTCGCCCTATGTCTTGGCGGTAAGAAGCGATTCGCCTTATCACTCGCTCAAAGAGATGGCACAAGCAAAAAGGCTCACGACGGGCACAACAGGCGTGGTTTCAGACGCGCGGCTCCTGGCCGACATGGTAAGCAAGCAAATGCATGTCCGAGTCGACGTTGTTCCTTTTGATGGAGAAGGAGAAATCATGACCGGAGTGCTAGGCAAGCATCTCGATATCATGTTCGGCAATCCTAGCGAGATCATGCCCCAAATCGAAGCGGGCACGATGCGTGCGCTTGCCGTGAGCACGGACAAAAGGCTATCGACCATGCCCGACGTCCCCACCTTCAAAGAGCAAGGCTACGACATCGAGCACAGCATGCTGCGCAGCGTCGTCATGCCCAAAGGCGTGAAACCAGAGATCGTCGCCTATTGGGAAAACGTATTGCGTCAAGTTGCTCAAAGCAAAGAGTGGAAAGAGCGTTACCTGGACCGATACAAAGATGAGCCACGCTTCGAAGATGCCGAGCACACCGCGGCCCTGATGCAGCAAACCAATGAGCGATACGTCTCCATCATGAAGGAATTGAACATCCTTAAATAACCATTGGACAGCCACTCATGAAAATCGAAACACTCGACCGTGTTTTTGCGATATTTCTGTTCCTGCTGGGCCTTGGTATTGCTTATGCCGCCCCCTCATACGGCTACATGATCGATGGCAATCCGGGCCCGGGGTTTTTCCCGTTATTGGTGGGCTTGGCCATCGCGGGTCTGAGTATGGTGAACTTCGTGCGCAGCGTCACGGGTAAAGAAAAACTGGCACAACACATTTCTCTGTCCGGCCTGATCAAACCGCTAGGAATGTTGGTGGTATTGGTAGCGTTCGTATTTCTGGTCGAGCCGCTAGGCATGATATTGGCATGTGCGGCACTGGTGCTCACGATAGGCTGGATTATCCATCCTCATTGGGATCGTCTATTCGCGGCCAAACTCATCGCGACAGCCGTGCTATTCCCCGTCGCCGGCGAACTGGCCTTTGGCGTGTATCTTGGCGTACCGCTACCCAAAGGGCTGCTAGGTATCTGACGGAACACCACATTAGATAAGGGAAAAACATGGATTCCATTGTCTTGCTGCTCGACGGTATCGGCAACGCGTTGTCGTGGTCCGTACTGGCAGCCACGCTGGTCGGCGTGCTCATCGGTTTGTTCGTCGGCGTGCTGCCCGGCCTCGGTCCTGCTGCCGGAGTGGCCATCATGCTGCCGGTGGCGGTTGGCTTCGGCGGGGTCGAAGCCATTGCCGGCCTGGGCGGTATCTATTACGGCGCCATGTTTGGGGGCGCTGTCACGTCCATCCTATTAGGGATACCAGGCGAATCCGCATCGGTCATGACCGTGCTGGATGGCTACACCATGGCCAAACAAGGAAAAGCAGGGGAAGCACTGGGCCTCAGTGTGTTTTCTTCTTTCGTGGGGGGCATATTCGGTTTGCTGGTCATGGCGCTCCTCGCACTGGCGATTGCCCGCGTGGCCATCGAATTCGGCCCAACGGAAATGACCGCCGTGATGGTGCTGGCTTTTTCGTTGGTCAGCGTGCTGGGAGGACGCAACATTATCAAGGGATTCACGGCCCTATTTTTGGGCATATGGATCGGCATGATAGGCATGGACCCCATCGCGGGTCCGCCACGTTATACCCTGGGCTCGATGGATCTCTTGGATGGCATCGACTTCACTATCATTGCCGTCGGCATATTCGGACTGTCCGAGATATTTTTCGACCTGTCCGAAAAGAGCGTGGAAACCCGGGCTCCAGCCCAATATTCGCTACGCTCATTGCTGCCCCGGATAAGTCATATGAACCGTTGCAAAGGTGCTGTGACATTGGGATCGATAATGGGTTTCCTGGTAGGTGTACTGCCCGGCGTCGGCGCCACGGCCGCAACGATGCTGGCCTACGCGGCGGCCAAAAAACTATCGTGCACACCTGACGAGTTCGGCAAGGGAGCGATGGAAGGTGTCGCCGCCCCCGAAGCGGCGAACAACAGTGCGGCCTACGTATCTATGGTACCCATGTTCACGCTAGGCATCCCCGAGTCCGCCACCACAGCCATCATGCTGGGAGGGCTCTTGATGCTGGGCCTGCAACCCGGTCCTCTGCTTTTCGCAAACAACCCAGATTTCGTCTGGACAGTGTTCGGCAGTTTCTGGATAGGCAATGTCATGCTGCTGTTCTTGACCATGCTGATGATCCCCTTGTTGGCTGGCGTGGTTTTCGTTTCTACGGCCCTGCTCTATCCCGTTGTCATCGGCATGATCCTGTTCGGTGTATTTTCGATCAACTACTCGGCGTCGGATGTGCTGCTTGCACTAGGCGCCGGGGTATTGGGCTACTTAATGCTCAAGTTAGAGTATTCCGCAGTCCCCCTGGTGCTGGGTGTCGTACTTGGCCCGATGCTAGAGAACAACGTTCGACGAACACTGATTCTTTCCGAAGGGGATCTGAGCGTGTTTTTTGAGCGGCCAATCTCGCTGGTATTTTTTCTATTGGCCGCATCGATCATATGCTTTCCCCTGATATCGAAATTCGTCAGTCGAAAAGTTCGTTGGTCTAAGCGCTAAAACCCGTACCACCGAGCAGGCTGAGTAACGACACCATCCAATGTTCCTGATGGTGTTGACTACCCTGCCTTGTTAGCGCCTCGGATCTCGTTCCGCCCTATTTTCACATCCACGCCACGACAGGCGCGACCACCGCGCATAGTCCACCGGCAACCAGGGCCGGCACAGGACGATAGGCGACAAGCCAAATCAAGAGCAGGCCGGCAATGCTAAGGATACCGATCCACTCCACCGTGCCGTATGACCAGCCCCACACGTCGGCTGAAGCCCATAGCGACAGTGCCAATGCGAGCCAGCCAAAAAGACGCAATGGGGTTCGATGGCGGCGTGGCAATTCCCGATCGAATACCTCCTCATAGTGACGATCCATTCCCAGGCACAGTGAGGAAAATCCGGCATAAGCCAGGCAAAAAGCGGTGATACTCATCACGAAGTTGCCTCCTTGATAGAACCGCTCGCGTTAAGGGATGCGGACGATAGAGAGGTACTGCCAGCGCCTTGGGCAGTACTGGTGGCGGTAGCCTTGTGGGGTACAGGCGCAGGTACCGTTTTGCTTTTCACCGTTTTGCTTTTCACATAGGCCTTGCGTGCCTTGTATACCATCCAGCCTAACAGGGCCCCAGCCGCCACTGCAGTCAGATCGAAGCCAGCCATGACCCAATCTCCGGATGCCAGCGATACGCCCAGATGACGCGTCGTCGTAAAGGCATTCAATACCGGCAAGGCCAGCGCCAACAATGCACTCAATGACAACAAGTCGACCCATTTACGCTTGCAAAACGCAAACGCGTAGAGAAAACTCAATCCCCACGCAGCAAAAAAGGCGCGCGTCTCCCATATGCCTCGTCCAGCCATGTCTGCGGGAACTAGTCTATTTGCCCAGAAATACACGACGATAGCCAGGCAGAAACCGGCGATGCTGGCGGCGTTCAATGCGTCGACCACGCGCAGCGAAAAGGTGTCTTGTGCTGCCTTGCCTGCTTTTTGACGCCGTTTGGCTACCCACAACACCAACCCGGTTCCCACCATCGCCGTGCCGGCCATGCTGACGAGAAAGTACAACCAACGCAGCAACGGAGCGGCAAAAAATCCCAGATGCAAACCTATGATCGTATCGGCTGTTGTCAACGCGGCGCTCTTATCGTCATGCCGCGAGAGCAATGCGCCACTCACACCGTCGAACTGCATACTGGGCGCGCTGCGCGCAAAAGACACGCGCTCGCCTGCATCTCGCTGCACCGAGATCACGGCGCCTGGATGTCCCGGATTCAGGACCACGATCCGGCCTGCCTTGCCACCTTGCCAAGACGATGATGCCTGTCTGACAGCAGCGCTCAATGGCATCAGCGTCGCTTGACCTTGAGCCGGCGGCTGCTGAATCAAGCCAGGAAAACGCTCATCAAAATAGGTGCGGGAACTGTCGTACGCCGCCGAGATCCCTGCGGGCAGCAGCATGGACGCAAACAGCACCAACCCACTGAACGTAATCATCAAATGAAACGGCAGCCCCAATACCGACAACGCGTTGTGGCCATCCATCCATGCACGCTGACCTCCTTTTGCGGGGCGGAACGTAAAGAAATCCTTGAAGATTTTCTTGTGTGTGACGATACCGCTGACGATGGCTACGAGCATGAACATGCCCGCTATACTGGCGAGCCAGCGTCCCCATGGATAGCCCATTTCCAGCTCGAAATGGAAGCGATAAAGAAAATCGCCGCCGCGCGTTTCGCGTGCGTTGATTGCCTCTCCGTTCGCTGGGTTGAGGGTCACACGTTTAAAGGCTCGTCTGCCCTGACCCGCCTGAGGGTCTTGATACAGCAACCCCAGATATGGCTCGCGCGCGGAGGGCAGATCGATAAACCAACGCGAGGCATTCGGCGCGTGCTCCGTCAGATAGCGCTGCGCCATGTCTGCCGCCTGATCCGCAGGTAACACTTGATGCTGCGCAGGGATCTCGGGCCGCATCCATGTCGTAATCTCCGGCCGGAAAAAAGCCAGCGTGCCGGTCAAAAACATGGCAAACAGCACCCACCCCAAGAGCAGGCCGGACCATGTGTGTAACCATGCCATCGCCTGTCGGAAGCCTT
>Ga0182744_1004589_pt1 | contig 10272 bp, 8 predicted proteins | sample eDN3rd30CKraftMG_FD_128525 | JGI IMG/M metagenome (GOLD analysis project Ga0182744, IMG submission 128525) | Enriched Miracle-Growth compost microbial communities from Emeryville, California, USA - eDNA 3rd pass 30_C Kraft MG (version 2) (version 2) ... | reverse complement strand
TCCGTGGAGTACATGGTTGAGGCGCACTGTGCCGACGCAATCGTGTGCATCTCTAACTGTGACAAGATCACCCCGGGCATGCTTAACGCCGCACTGCGCCTAAACATTCCAGTGATCTTTGTTTCCGGTGGTCCAATGGAAGCCGGTAAAGCAGTCATTGCTGACGGTGTGGCCAAGACTCACCTCAACCTCGTCAATGCCATCAACTACTCAGCTGATGACAACGTCTCGGACGCAGCTCTTGCGCAGGTTGAAGAAAACGCCTGCCCCACCTGTGGTTCTTGCTCCGGTATGTTCACCGCAAACTCCATGAACTGCTTGACCGAGGCACTGGGCCTTTCCCTTCCCGGTAACGGTTCCACACTGGCCACGCACGAAAAGCGCCGGGCACTGTTTGAGGAAGCCGGCCGCACCATTGTCCGCTTGGCTGAGCGTTACTACTTTGAAGACGACGAATCAGTTCTGCCACGCAACATTGCAACCAAGGCCGCGTTTAACAACGCTATGACCCTAGATGTTGCCATGGGCGGCTCCACAAACACCGTGCTGCACATCCTTGCGGCCGCGCAGGAAGCCGAACTGGACTTCACGCTCAAGGACATCGAGACTATCTCGCACCGCGTGCCCTGCATCTCAAAGGTTGCCCCAAACCACCCCGACTACCACATGGAAGATGTCCACCGCGCCGGTGGTATCCCCGCACTGCTCGGTGAGTTGAACCGTGGTGGGCTCCTGGAAACCAACGTGACCTCGGTGCACACGGCCACACTGCAGGAGTGGCTAGATAACTGGGACATCCGCGGCGGCAAGGCTACCCCAGAAGCTCAAGAACTGTTCTACGCAGCACCCGGTGGCGTACGCACTACGCTGGCATTCTCCACGGACAACCGCTGGGAATCACTCGACACTGACAGCGAACACGGCTGCATCCGTTCCGTTGAGCACGCATACACCGCTGAGGGTGGTTTGGCCGTGCTTCGCGGCAACATTGCCGAGGACGGCGCCGTGTTCAAGACGGCAGGCGTTGACCCTGATGTATTCCACTTCAAAGGCACTGCGCTCGTGTGCGAGTCCCAAGAGGAAGCAGTGGACAAGATCCTGTCCAAGCAGGTCAAGCCTGGACACGTAGTTGTGGTCCGCTACGAAGGTCCTGCGGGTGGACCAGGTATGCAGGAGATGCTCTACCCCACCTCGTTCATCAAGGGACGTGGCCTAGGCAAGGTGTGTGCACTAATCACAGACGGCCGCTTCTCCGGTGGGTCCTCCGGTATCTCAATAGGTCACATCTCCCCCGAGGCCGCAGCAGGTGGCACCATCGGCCTGATCGAGGATGGCGACGAGATCGAGATCGACGTGAACTCACGTTCCATCACACTCAACGTGGCAGATGACGTACTGGCTGAGCGTCGCGCAAAGATGGAAGCATCCGAGCGCCCATGGCAGCCCAAGAACCGTGAGCGCAAGGTTTCCGCCGCGCTCAAGGCTTACGCTGCCATGGCGACCTCCGCTGACCGCGGGGCTGTCCGAGACATCTCGAAGCTCGGCTGAATCAGTTCCCGTTCGCGGTGTGGAACTTTGACTGCGCGGCGAGCAGGCCCTCGCTAAGGATCAATTCAACGCAGTCGGCTGCTCCATCAAGCAAGAATGGTAGTTCTTTGGCCTCGGTAGAAGAGAAGTTCTTAAGGACAAAGTCAGCAACCTCCATGCGCCCTGGCGGGCGGCCAATTCCGGCACGCACACGTAGGTAATCCTTGGTGCCAAGCGCCTTAGTGATATCTCGCAGACCGTTATGGCCGCCCTCGCCACCGCCGATCTTGCATTTGATATCACCAAAGGGGATGTCGAGTTCGTCGTGTACAACAATCACGCGGGCGGGCTCGATGTCAAAATACTTGGTCAGCGCGCTCACTGGGCCACCAGAGGTATTCATGTATGAACCGGGCTTTGCCAAAATTACCCGGGGCCCTGGCGCGCCACCAGGCAGCACGCCCATGCGCGCTTCGGCTACGGAGGCGTTTGAGCGGTGAGCAGAGAACTTAGCGCCAGCGCGTCCGGCGAGTACATCGAGGACCATTTGGCCAATATTATGCCGGTTACCCTCGTACTTGGGGCCGGGGTTGCCGAGTCCCACTACAAGATACAGTTCGCTTGCCATCGTTCTTCCTTTGACTTGAGTGGCCAACACCTTAGGGAGTTGGCCACTCATAGTTAGTGCTGACGGTTGATATCCGCGGTTAGAGCTGACCGGGAGTACTCAAGTGGGGTGCCCGGCCGTGGCCGGACACCCCACTCAGTTAGTTTTGAATGCTCCGTTAGCTTTGGATTCTTCGTGGAGCAGATTCACACGCGATCACTCAGCGTCGTCGCCAGCTTCCTCGGCAACCTCTGCGGCAGCAATCTCGTTCACAACTGCAACAACGTGCTCGCCATCGGTAACCCAAGCCTGACCGGCAGGAAGCTTGACGTCCTTGACATAGAGAACGGTGCCAGCCTCGAGGCCAGCAACCGAAACCTCGATGGACTCTGGAAGCGCTGCAACGTCAGCCTCAACCGAAGCGTGCAGGAGCTCAAGGGTAGCCTGGGTGCCGGAAGCGGACTCACCAACGAGGGTTACTGGAACCTCAACAACCTGCTTCTCGCCCTTCTTCACAGCGAGGAAGTCAACGTGCTCGATAACGCGGCCGATGGCGTCTTTCTGAACGTCCTTGATGATCGCGGTGTGCGAGGTACCGTCAATCTCAACCTCAAGGAGTGCGTGACGGTGGTTCTTGATCACGAGGAAGGACTCGTGAGCGTTGAGGAGGATGTGCTGAGCCTCTGAACCGTGCGAGTAGATGACGGCTGGGATGAGGCCTTCGCGGCGAGCCTGGCGGGCTGCACCCTTACCAAAGTTCGTGCGGGAAGTTGCGCTGAGCTTTACGTCAGACATGGTCTGCTCCTTTGTGTATGGCGCGTGGTGCGCGGTGTTTTGGACCTGGAGTTCTGCGGGTTACACAGGACTCGATGCGAGGCTCGGAAACACCCTTACTAGGGCCACACTGCAGGTGGCGCAACCGGTGGATACCCGGCTACGGTTCCCGGGCTCACGACACAACGGCGCGCATTGGAGCGAACCGCCCAGTCGATAACGGAACCGACGCTCCTCTGGATTACTGCGGCATCTGTTCCACAGGTCCGGTTAAAACGAAGAGCGCCTCTCCCTCGCCAAGGCACGAATTTAAGTATAGAACAGCGGCAGGCCTTCACCCAAGGGTGAGGCCTGCCGCTGATCAACATCACATCTGCGATGCAAGAAAACTAGTAGTTTACGAGTTGCCCTCAAATAGAGAGGTCACCGAGCCATCAGCGAACACTTCTTCAATTGCACGAGCAATCAGCGGCGCAATGGAGAGTACGGTCAGCTTCTCAAACCGCTTTTCTTCAACGATCGGCAGCGTATCGGTGACAACTACCTCGGTAGCACCCGAGTTCTGCAACCGCTCTGCGGCAGGGTCAGAGAGCACGCCGTGGGTCGCTGCAACGATCACTTCCTTGGCCCCCGATTCCATGCATACGCGAACGGCCTCGGCGATGGTTCCACCGGTGTCAATCAGGTCATCCACAAGCACACAGGTACGGCCCACAACGTCACCAACAACGCGGTTGGCTACAGCCTGGTTGGGCTGGTTGATGTCGCGTGTCTTGTGCACAAAGGCGAGCGGGTGACCACCAAGCTTGGCTGCCCACTTTTCCGCCACCTTGATACGGCCGGCGTCTGGGGAGACAACGGTGACATTGGAGAGGTCTTCAACACGGGACTTCACATAGTCGGTCAACAGAGGCATCGCCCACAGGTGATCCACCGGTCCGTTAAAGAATCCCTGTAGTTGTGCGGTGTGCAGGTCCACTGACATGAGGCGGTCTGCGCCAGCAACCTCATACATATCCGCAATGAGTCGCGCGGAGATTGGCTCGCGTCCCTTGTGCTTCTTGTCCTGACGGGCGTAACCATAGAACGGAGCGATCACAGTGATCGTCTTTGCGGAAGCGCGCTTGAGCGCGTCCACCATGATCATCTGTTCCATGATCCACTGGTTAATGGGCGAGGTGTGAGACTGCAGCACGTATACGTCCGCGCCACGCACCGACTCGCCAAATCGAACGTAGATCTCGCCATTTGCAAAGTCGTACGCCGAGGTAGGAAGCAGTTCAGTGCCCATTTCCTGGGCCACCGCCGCTGCCAGTTCGGGGTGTGCCCGCCCGGAAACGAGTACAAGTCGCTTGGAGCCGTCAGCAGACAGAATGCCGGTCATCAGTCGTTGTTTCCTTCAGCGGGGGTGGTGGTTTCGGGCACGGTATACGAGTGTGCGGCGCTGCCTGAGTCACTGGGCACCGGCGCGGAATCGGTAGCACCTGCGCGCGCGAGTTCGTCACGCGCCTGTGCACCAAGCGTGTTTTCAGCAGTGAGATTGAGTTCACGAGCCTTAGCGGCTGCGCGGGCGGAGTCGGTTTCAGGCCGACGACGCTCAACCCACCCCTCAATGTTACGTTGCGCTCCGGCGGAAACGGCGAGGTTGCCTGCCGGGACATCCTTACGCACCACAGTGCCTGCACCCGTGTACACGCCGTCAGCGATGTGCACTGGCGCGATGAACAGGTTATTTGCTCCGGTGCGGGCAAACGACCCAACCGTAGACTTGTGCTTATTCACCCCGTCATAGTTGACAAAGATAGAACCGGCACCAATGTTTGTGGCGTCTCCGATTTCCACATCACCGGCATAGGACAGGTGCGGCACCTTCGAACCAGCACCAATCGTTGCGTTCTTGGTTTCCACGAACGTGCCGATCTTGCCCTTGACGCCGAGTTTTGTACCAGGGCGAAGGTAAGCAAAAGGACCAACGTTTGCGTTGGCTCCAATGTGGGAATCGGAACCGTGAGTGCGAATCACAGTTGCGCCTTCGTGGATAATCACATTGGTGAGTGTGGTGTCAGGGCCAACGGTGGCACCCGACTTAACCACGGTATCACCAAGCAATTGCGTCCCTGGCAAGATGGTGACGTCACGTTCCAACTCCACCTGAACATCGATCCACGTGGTTGCTGGATCAACGATGGTGACGCCTTCCTTCATCCAAAAATCGGTGAGGCGGCGGTTGAATTCGGCGCGCAGCACCGACATCTGGGCACGATCATTCGCACCCTCAACCAGCCACGGGTCATCGGTGCGTACGGCGCGTACCGCACCACCTTCGGCGCGGGCCAGTTCGAGCACGTCGGTCAGATATACCTCGCCCTGAGCATTGTTGCGGTCCACCGAGCCGAGCGCGCGGCGCAATACGTCGGCGTTGAACACGTACGTTCCGGAGTTGATCTCGCGCACCTCACGCTGCGCATCCGTAGCGTCCTTGTGCTCAACGATTTTGGCCACAGACCCGTCCGCGTCCCGAACGATACGTCCATACCCGGAAGCATCCTCGAGTTCCGTGGTCAGAACCGTAACCGCATTACCGTCAACAGTGTGCGCCTCAAGCAGTTCCGCAAGCGTTTCAGTGTCAAGCAGAGGGACATCTCCCGAGACCACCACCACGGGGCCGGAAAGTCCATCTGACAGCCCTTCAGGGGCTCCAGAGGCAGCCTCGGCGGCATGAATGGTGGCATCCAGCACGGACAGGGCGCACTGCACAGCGCGCCCAGTTCCTGGGATCGCGTCTTGATCCACAATGGTGGCATCAGGGTTAAGTGCGAGAACATGCTGCGCCACCTGGTCGCGCTCATAGCGCACAACCACTGCAATGCGTTCAGGGTTAAGCCCCTGCACGGCAACTAGCGCGTGGCCGAGCATAGAACGCCCGGCAAGTGTGTGGAGAACCTTTGGGGTGGCGGACTTCATCCGCGTCCCTTCTCCTGCTGCGAGAACAATGACGGCCGCGGGCCGAGCGCTGATCACAGGGGACACCCCAATGCTCGAGATACTGTCTGCCATTCACACAGCGCAACGCGCCGTGAAACAGACGCATGCGGTGTGGCTCCGCCCCCAGGACTCGAACCTAGACTAAGGGCACCAAAAACCCCTGTGCTGCCGATTACACCAAGGCGGATCGACCTCGCGCGCCATGCACGTCCCATTCCACGAGGGATAAGACGCTCATGCGCAGTAGGCCAAGTTGATTTTAGACCATGACGCGACCCAAATGTTGAGTACGGCCACAGCTGCCCAACCGGCATACATGCGTGATCGCTGTCCATTCTGCCAGTAAATCCTTTAGATCCAAACTTGGTTCCGGCATGATAGGTAAGTGGCCACCGAACCGAAACGCACCCCCCGCTCACGAATGACTGCACACGAACGCCGTGAACAGCTCATCTTGATCAGCCGAGAACTCTTTGCGGAAAAGGGGTTTGACGGCACCTCAGTGGAGGAAATCGCAGCACGTGCCAGCGTGTCAAAACCCGTTGTTTACGAGCACTTTGGCGGCAAAGAAGGAATCTACGCGGTCGTGGTGGACCGGGAGATCCAAACCCTCACCGGCGCGCTCACCACGGCACTGAATCAGGGTGGCCACCCCAAACTCATTGTAGAAAGAATGGCTTTTGCCCTGCTTGATTACATTGAGGCGAATGAAGATGGTTTCCGGGTCTTGGTCCGGGACTCGCCTATGACAACGAACACAGGTTCGTTCTCGTCGCTTATTGGTGACGTTGCTACAAAGGTGGAACATCTGCTCGGTGCGCAATTCAAAAAGCGCGGCCTCAACCCCAAGACTGCACCGATCTACGCGCAAATGCTGGTGGGTATGGTTGCGTTGACCGGGCAACACTGGGTGGACGAACGCTCTCCCAAGAAGACCGAGGTGGCTGCGCACCTGGTGAACCTCGCGTGGAATGGGTTGTCCGGCATGGAACGGCGTCCACAGCTGGTTTCCGATCGTTTGGAAAAGGACTCATAACCGTTTCCGCACCCTGCTAGGCTGGCTGCGACTTCCCTTCCCGGATATGGAGAGACATGTCACAGTTAGAGTTCCGAGGCCTGAGCAAATCATTCGGTGATTTACGGGCCCTCGATGACCTGAACTTCACCGTAGGTGCCTCCGAGATCTTCGGGTTTGTGGGCTCAAATGGCGCTGGCAAATCCACCACAATGCGCATCGCGCTCGGTGTGCTCGAAGCGACCTCCGGCCAGGTGCTGCTCGATGGCGAGGAACTGGATTTCACCACGCGTCGCCGCATTGGTTACATGCCCGAGGAACGTGGCCTATACCCCAAGATGAAGGTTGGCGATCAGCTGATCTACTTGGCGCAGTTGCACGGCTTGCCCAAGGCAGCCGCACGCGCGTCAATGGAAAAGTGGACCGAACGCTTAGGGATCGCCTCTCGGCGTGCAGACATCGTCCAGGCGCTCTCGCTTGGTAATCAGCAGCGGGTTCAACTGGCTGCAGCGCTAATTCATGAGCCAGACATCTTGATTCTTGACGAGCCCTTCTCCGGTCTCGATCCCGTTGCCGTCGATGTGATGAGCCAGGTTCTCATTGAACGCGCCGAGCTTGGTGCGCCCGTCATCTTCTCCTCGCATCAGTTGGATTTGGTGGAGCGATTGTGCACCCGGGTTGGGATCATCAAGTCGGGTCGGATGATCGCAGTGGGTACGGTTGATGAACTACAGTCGCGGGCGGGTGATCGCTGGCGAATTGCGATGGTGGGGCCCACCGATTTTTCGTGGCTCGCGTCTTTCCCTGAAGTTTCTCTTGTGGCGAACACAGATACGCGCGCAGAGTTCTTGACCCTCACCCCCGGCGCGGAGCAGAAGGTACTCGCTCACGCCGCTGCCACCGGCTCGGTTGATTCCTTTGGCCGCTATCGCGTTCCGCTCGCGGACTTGTTCCGTGACGCTGTTGCGCTTCCCGACGATTCCCAGGAGTAGGCGGACATGTCACCTAACGTTCCTCCCCAGTCAGACTCCGGCACCACCTCCACGAATCCGGTGGACCCAAGCTCACCGGGACTCACCTCAGCGAGGTCGACTAGGCGGGGCCCCACTGCGCCGAGTTCTACTACGTCAGGCCCTACTACGCCAGGCCCTAGGCAGTTCAGTCCGCTCTCCTCAGCAGGCTCCATCTGGTTGATCGCACGACGTGAGTTGTCCGTCCATCTGCGTTCAAAATCGTCGATAATCACCACCGCCATCATGACAGTGGTGCTGGTAGGCGGACTCATTTTGGTGAAATATCTAGGATCACCAGATCCCATCGCGCTGGGGTACGTAAGTGAGGCGGAAGCCGCCACCACAACGGTTGTCAGCATGATCGAGGCGCAGGACCGCGAGGTCTCTTCCATGCAGTACTCCGACCTCGACGCATTGCGCTCGGCCGTTACCGCCGGCGATATCGACGCAGGAATCTCCCTCGACGACGGGCTAACGCTTATCGTCAATGAAGAGGCCGATAGCACGGTACTGGCCGCCGCCACCAATGCAAAGCATTCTTTGGCGGTTGCGCAGGCTGCAGCGATGCTGCCCGCTAATGAAGGCGCAGAATTGACCGCACAGCTCAGTTCCCCAGTCGCAGTCACCGTGTTGAACCCGCCTTCAGACGTGGATGGATCACAGGTAGCGGTGGGCTTCATCGTGGGATTCCTGCTGTACTTGGGCATCTTTGGCGGCGGCATGGCCGTAGCGCAAGGTGTGGTGGAAGAAAAGTCCTCACGAGTGATCGAAATCCTTCTGGCCTCCGTGCGCCCCTGGCAGCTACTTGCAGGAAAGGTGATTGGCATTGGGCTAGCGTCCATAGCGCAGGTTGCAACATATGTGGTTGCGGGCGTTGTCACCGCAAACATTTTGGGCCTAACAGACTCGTTCTCGTTCAATATCCTGACCGTAGGCCTATGGGTGCTTGTATGGTTCCTCATTGGATATTTGGTGTACGCGCTCATCTTTGCGGCGCTCGGCGCGCTCGTCTCGCGCCAAGAGGACCTTGGCTCTGTTCTACCCCTGCCAATGACGCTGGTAATCGCGGCGTACATCATCGGAGTTTCGGTTGCACCTAGCGACCCCGACTCTACAATCGTCACAATCGCGTCCTACATCCCCTTTACCTCACCGATTGTGATGCCGATTCGATCCGCATACAACGTTGCTTCAACCACCGAGGTGGTTATCTCGCTAGTCATTGGCTTTGTGTGTATTCCACTCTTGCTGGCCATTACCACCAAGATGTACTCCAATGGCGTGCGGCGCTCTGGATCCAAGCTCAAAATCAAGGACGTTCTTAAGGCCTCCTAAGTGCTCAGTGGGAACCCCTAAGCGCCAATAGGGGTTTCTTGATCTTGCAAATAAAACCGACTTAATGGGTGCTTTCAAGCTCCGCTCCGGTAGGCTGAAGATATGTCATCTAGCCTGCACGATCACGTGGTTCAGTCACTCGGGCGAGCCATTGTGGATGGCGAGATCCCACAGGGCACTGTCATGCTCGCTGAAGACCTTGAGCAAAGGTTTGGCGTGTCACGATCCGTGGTCCGCGAGGCAATCCGCGTACTGCAATCTCTTGGCATGACCGATTCGGTGAAACGCGTGGGGACTCGAGTTTTAGACTCTGGCCGATGGAACGCCTTGGATCCGCAACTTATTCGGTGGCGTTTGGCCAGCCATGAGCAAGGCGCGCAGTTACGTGCACTAACTGAGCTTCGCGCATCCGTGGAGCCCTCGGCTGCGGCTTTGGCCGCGCAGCATGCACCACAGGAACGGTCTGCACGGCTCATCGATATTGCCAACGACATGCGCCAGGCTGGTAAGTCAGGTAACCGTCAGCTATTTGCCGAGCTGGACATTGAGTTTCACCGCGAAATCCTGCGTGCAAGCGGAAACGATATGTTTGCGTGTTTGGATTCCGCAATCGCCGAGGTAATTCGTGGCCGCACGGAACATGGCCTAATGCCAAAGCACCCTTCGGCCGAAACGCTTGACCGGCACGAGCGGGTTGCCGTTGCGATTTCACAGGGACAGCCCGATGCCGCCCGTGAGGTCATGACTCAGATCATGTCCCGCACCATTAACGAGCTTGAGCCCGTGTGGGCTAGTTCGCCGCGTACGTTCGCCTAGTTCCGCCCCCTCGAGCGCTCGCCCTGCTACTCCTCTTACTTCTGCTCGCTCACTTGCGGGGCTTGGGGACCGCAGCCGGTGCACAAACACGCCCCCAACGCATGCATTAATGATGTAGACACATCAAAAATGATGTATCTGCAACATTTTTCGTATGTTTGACCTTCGCCGTGCACGCAGTTTCGTAGGTTTGACACTCG
>Ga0182744_1004587_pt1 | contig 10277 bp, 8 predicted proteins | sample eDN3rd30CKraftMG_FD_128525 | JGI IMG/M metagenome (GOLD analysis project Ga0182744, IMG submission 128525) | Enriched Miracle-Growth compost microbial communities from Emeryville, California, USA - eDNA 3rd pass 30_C Kraft MG (version 2) (version 2) ... | reverse complement strand
TTTATTCCGTTGGCGCTACGGAATCAGGCCAGATCATGTACCGGTCGAACCGCATCGGCAACCAGATCCTGTCCGCATTTGTCTGCGGACATTCGCGATCAGTCATCAACGCGCGCTCCAGGCAGGCGAGTTTCATTCTATCGTTTGATGTATAAGATCAACGAAATCAAGGAACACCTTTGGGACGATGGAAAGATCCTCACATGCCCAGCGCGCTCTTGCCCTGCTCCACAAGCAGGGCTTCCTGCGCACCAGCGACTTGGACACCATCGCCGCGCCGCGGGTGGTGCTGACACGTCTGTCTACTTCCGGGCAGTTGGAGCGTGTCGGGCGCGGCCTCTACCGTTTGCCAGGCACCCCCATGTCCGAGCACGAGGACCTTGCCACGATTGCAGTCAAGGTTCCCAAAGCCGTGTTCTGCTTGCTGACGGCACTCCAGTTCCACGAACTGACCACGCAACTGCCTCGCCAGGTTTGGATTGCCATGCCTCGCGGCAGCCACACCCCACGTATCGAGCAGCCGCCGATCAAGATGGTGCAGATGGCGGGTGATGCCTATGCCTCGGGCATTGATGAGCACGAACGCGACGGCGCTAGACTGCGGATCTACAGTGCCGCAAAAACCGTGGCGGACTGCTTCAAGCACCGCAACCAGATCGGCCTGGACGTGGCCATTGAGGCAGCTGCCTGGAGGACACGCAAGGCTTCAGCCGATGACCTATGGCGCCATGCCAAGGTCTGTCGGGTCGCAAATGTCATGCGTCCTTACCTGGAGGCGGTTTCGCATGAGTGACCACGCTGCCTTGATTCACGCTTGCCGGGCGAGCCGATCCGTAAATTCGGATCGAGACGTCGTTGTCAACGAACGGCTCGAATAGGCAGCCCATCATGGCACTGGACCACCTCACGCTCACGACATACCGCGATCGGCATCCTGCATGGCGATTGCTCGCCTCGCCACATGCGCCATTGGTAGCAAGCTTCCTGTACCGGGTGTTCGTTGCACCGAACGTGCGGCTGACGAGCGAAGCGGATCTGGCCGAAATGCTGGAAGACGAGTTGTTTGCCCTGCGCGAACAGCTCGGTGCCGAGGCGTATCCGAAAGCCGCAACCGAATACCTGAATGACTGGTGCGCGCCGGACAAGGGCTGGCTGCGCAAATTCTACAAGCCCGGCACCGACGAGGCCCAGTTCGATCTCACCCCTGCCACGGAAAAGGCCATCGCCTGGCTGGTGTCGCTGACCGAACGGCCTTTCGTCGGTACCGAATCGCGCCTGCTGACCTTGTTCGCGCTGCTGGAGCAGATCAGCACCGGAAGCGAGGCCGATCCAGCCAAGCGCCTGGAGGAACTGCGCCGCAAGCGCGATGAGATCGACGCCGAGATTGGCCGCGTCCTGTCCGGCGATGTGCCGCTCATGGATGACACGGCCATCAAGGATCGCTTCCTGCAATTCCAGCAGTTGGCGCGCGAACTGCTGAGCGATTTTCGCCAGGTGGAACACAACTTCCGCCAACTCGACCGCAGCGTCCGCGAGAAGATCGCGTTGTGGGACGGGAGCAAGGGGGCGCTGCTCGACGAGGTCATGGGCGAGCGCGACGCCATCGGGGATTCCGACCAGGGGCGCAGCTTCCGTGCATTCTGGGACTTCCTGATGTCCAGCCGTCGCCAGGAAGAACTGTCCGCACGGCTCGACCAGATCCTCGGCCTGCCCGCCGTGGTTGCGCTCAAGCCGGAGCCGCGCACCCGCCGGGTGCACCACGATTGGCTGGAAGCGGGCGAACATACCCAACGCACGGTAGCGCAGTTGTCGCAACAACTGCGCCGCTTCCTGGATGACCGGGCCTTCCAGGAAAACCGCCGCATCCTCGAACTCTTGCACGGCATCGAAACCAAGGCGCTGGCCTTGCGCGACATGCCTCCGGCCGGCGACGTGATACGCCTCGACGAGATGGGCGCGGACATCGCCTTGCCGCAGGAACGCCCCCTGTTCGCGCTTCATGCCAAGCCACGCCTGGCGGAACTGGTCCTTGAGGACGGTGACGACGACATCGACACCGCACGCCTGTTCGACCAGCACGTCGTGGACAAGACCCGCCTGCGTCAGGCCCTGCGGCAGGCATTGCGGCAGCAGTCGCAGATCAGCTTGCGCGCGTTGCTGGAGACGCAGCCGCTGCAACAGGGATTGGCCGAGCTGGTGACCTGGCTGGAACTGGCGCACGCGGGCAGCCGCGGGCTGGATGGCCTCAGGGCCACGGTGGATGACGATGTGCAGGAGATCGTCGAATGGGCCATGCAGGACAGCGATGGCTCAACGGTACGACGGCGGGCGCGAATGCCCCGCGTTATTTTTGCGCGTTGAATGCAAGCTGCGACGGATAGAGCGAAGAGCCATGAACGACATGCACCAGGATGATCCAGAAGGCAGTACCGAGTCCCGCCCGCCCGTTGTCGCGGAACTCTCGCAACTGATGGTGCATTTGCTCAAAGGCGTGTTGTACCGTCAGGACGACGAGCGCCTGTGGGCCAGCCTGCTGAGCCTGCAAGCGCGGGTGCGGGAGCAGGCGGCGGTGCTGTTGCTGGATCTGGTACTGGACGAAGCCGAGGGTTACGCCTTCCTCAAAAGTCAGCCGGAGCCGGAGCATGCGGACGCCACACCCCGTCCGCCACGCCTGATCGCGCGACGGCCGCTGTCCTACCCGGTCAGCCTGATGCTGGCCTTGCTGCGCAAGCGCATGGCCGAATCCGACGCCAGCGGCGGCGATACCCGGCTGGTGCTGTCGCGCGAGGAGATCGCCGAATTGATGCGCGTGTTCCTGCCGGACGGCACCAACGAGGCGCGCCTCATCGACCAAGTGGATTCGACCATCACCAAGGTGGTGGAACTGGGTTATCTGCGCAAGCTCAAGCCCGCTGCTGGCGCAGCTCAGCAGGCAACTCGCTACGAGGTACGGCGCATCCTCAAGGCGTTCGTCGATGCACAGTGGCTGGCCGACTTCGATGCACGCCTGGAGGGCTATCGCACCGCATTGTCAGGTGCCGATCGCGACAAGGAAGCCGGCCGATGAACGATTTTTCGCCACAGGAGCTCGATTTCGTGGCCGACGACAGCCGCGTCGGCTTTCGCCTGCAGCGGCTGGAAGTCCTGAACTGGGGCACATTCGACCGGCGTGTCTGGCGCTATGAACTCGATGGGCGCAACGGCCTGCTGACTGGCGACATCGGTTCGGGCAAATCCACCCTGGTCGATGCCGTCACCACGCTGCTGGTGCCGGCGCAACGCATCGCCTACAACAAGGCTGCAGGCGCCGAGACGCGTGAACGATCACTGCGGTCCTACGTGCTGGGCCACTACAAGAGCGAGCGCAACGAAACCACCGGCAGCACCCGCCCGGTGGCGCTACGCGACACCACCAGCTACAGCGTGATCCTGGGTGTATTCCGCAACGAAGGCTACGGCCAGGCGGTCACACTGGCGCAAGTCTTCTGGTTTCGCGAACCACAGGGCCAGCCTGCGCGCTTGTTCGTGGCTGTAGAGCGGGAACTGTCCATCACCGAGCACTTTTCCGGATTCGGCAGCGACATCAACGGCCTGCGCAAGAAGTTACGCGCGATGGGCTGCGAACTGAACGACAGCTTCCCGCCCTACGGCGCCTGGTTCCGCCGCCGCTTCGGCATCGAGCACGAGCAGGCACTGGAACTGTTCCATCAGACGGTTTCCATGAAATCGGTTGGCAATCTGACCGATTTCGTGCGCAGCCACATGCTCGAACCGTTCGACGTAGGGCGCCGCATCGAGGCACTGCTCGGCCATTTCGATGACCTCGACCGCGCCCACCAGTCGGTACTCAAGGCCAAGCGCCAGATCGAGTTGTTGGCTCCGCTGGTGGAGGATGGCCTTCGCCACGGGCAAATCACCGGCGAGATCCAGGCGCTGCGCCAAGGACGCGATGCATTACGCCCGTACTTTGCCGGTTTGAAGGCAGCATTGCTGGAGAGGCGCCTGGAATTGTTGACTCAGGATGCGACGCGCTGGGATGCCCGCATCAAGCAATTGGGAGAGCAACGAGACAACGCCCGAATCGAGCAGGGGAAACTCGAAGGCGCACTGCGCGAGAACGGCGGCGACCGGCTGCAACAACTCGCTGCCGCCATTCAGCAGCAGGAGGCCGAGAAACAGCAACGGCAGGAGAAAGCCGACGCGTACACCACGCTATTGACGTGCATTGGCGAAGCAGCGCCGGGAGACGAAGCTGCTTTCATGACACAAAGATCCACCATCGGAGAACACGCCGAAGCGCTGCGTACAAGCATTGCGGACCACGATACGCAGATCAATGAAGACGGCTATGCGCTGCGGCGGGGTCAGGAAGAACACAAAGCGCTCAGCGACGAGATCGACAGCCTTGCGCGTCGCAAGAGCAATATCGACGCGGCCCAAGTGCGTATCCGCGAGGCATTGTGCACCGCCCTGTCCATCGCAGAGGAAGACCTGCCCTTTGCCGGTGAACTGATCCAGGTGCGCGAGGACGAACGCGACTGGGAGGGCGCGGCCGAACGCCTGCTGCATGGCTTCGGCCTGTCCCTGCTGGTGCCGGATGTGCACTACAAGGACGTGGCCGATTGGGTGGAACGCCAGCACCTTGGCACGCGTCTGGTGTACTTCCACGTGCGTGCGCGCAAGTCCACGCAGGCCGTCAGCCTGCCCCCCCAGTCGCTGGTGCGCAAGCTGCTCATCAAGCCCGACACGCCGCACTACGATTGGCTGGAACGCGAACTGCACCACCGCTTCGACCTGGCCTGCTGCGACAACACCGAGCAGTTCCGCCGCGAGACCCGCGCCATCACCCGCGCCGGACAGATCAAGGACCCGAGCGGACGCCACGAAAAGGACGACCGCCGCCGCATCGACGACCGCAGCCGCTACGTGCTGGGCTGGAGCAACGCCGACAAGCTGCGCATCTTGCGCGACGAACGCGAGGGCTTGGAACAGCAACTGGGCGACATCGGTCTGCGCATTGCCAACACACAGCGATTGCGCGGGCAATGCCAGGCGCAACTGGAGGCCTTGGCCAAGCTCGAAGTCTTCACCCGCTACAGCGAAATCGACTGGCAGGCACCGGCACGCGAGATTGCCCGGCTGACCGAGGAACGCGACCGCCTCAAGGCGGCCTCCGATACCCTGCGGGAACTGGAAAGCCAACTGGCGCAGGTCGTTGAGCGCCTGAAGGAGATCGAAGACGATCTTGGCGAGGCACAAGGCAAACGCGGAGAAATCCGCAGCAAACACGAAACTGCCCAGGCACAGCATGCGCAGGCTCTCGAAATCCAGACGCAAGCCGCACTCGACGACATGTTGCTGCAATCTCTTGAGGGCTGGCGCGCCGAAGTCCTGGGCGACCACCAGCTCACGGTGGAATCCTGCGACAACCGCGAACAGGACGTGCGCAATGGCTTGCAGGCGCGCATCGATGCCGAAGACAAGCGTCTCTCACGCTTGACCGAACGCATCATCAACGCCATGCGCGGTTTCAAGGAGGCCTTCAAGGCAGAGACCGCCGAGATCGACATCAGCCTGGCCGCGCTGCCCGAGTTCGAGCGACTGATGAAGGATTTGCAGCACGACGACCTGCCGCGCTTCGAAGCGCGTTTCAAGGAACTGCTCAACGTCAATACCATCAACGAGATCGCCAACTTCAATGCCCAGCTCGCGCGCGAGCGGGAAACGATCAAGGAGCGGGTCGATGTCATCAACCAATCCTTGCAGGTGATCGACTACAACCCCGGACGCTACATCCGGCTGCTGGCGCAACCCAGCCCCGATGCGGAGATCCGCGACTTCCTGCAGGATCTGCGTGCCTGCACCGAAGGCGCGCTGAGCGGCTCGGAAGACGAACAGTATTCCGAGACCAAGTTCCTGCAGGTCAAAGCCATCATCGACCGCTTCCGGGGGCGTGAGGGACTGGCCGAGATCGACCGGCGCTGGATGCAGAAGGTGACCGACGTGCGCAACGGCTTCCTGTTTTCCGCCAGCGAGCGCTGGCGCGAGGACGATGCCGAGCACGAACACTACTCCGACTCCGGCGGCAAATCCGGCGGGCAGAAGGAGAAGCTGGCCTATACCGTGCTGGCCGCCAGCCTGGCCTACCAGTTCGGCCTGGAATGGGGGGCGGTGCGCTCTCGCTCGTTCCGTTTTGTCGTGATCGACGAAGCCTTCGGGCGCGGCTCGGATGAATCGGCCCAGTATGGGCTGGAACTGTTCCGCCAGCTCAACCTGCAACTGCTGATCATCACGCCGCTGCAGAAGATCCACATCATCGAGCCATACGTGTCCAGCGTCGGCTTCGTGCACAACGAAGGCGGCCGTGAGTCGCGGCTGCGCAGCCTGAGCATCGAGGAATACCGGGCACAGAAGGCTGCCGCCAGGGGCGGCGCTGTATGACATGGAGCCAGCCCGCCGACCTTCGCGCGCAGATCGAACGGCTGTGGCAGCGCGGCGAGTTGCTGCGTGCCGTGGTCGGCGACGGCACGCTGGGCTGGCCGTTGCGTCTGTCGCTGAAATCGCCGTCCGCCGCCGATCTCAGCAACCGTTTCGATGCCGTGCGCGGCTGGGTGCGCGACATCAGCGCCATGCCACTCGTGCGCATCGAATGGCGCGAGTGGACGCACCGGGTGCAGGGACGGCAGCGCCTGCCGGATACGCTCTGGATCGATACGCTGGAAGACGCGCTGGCGATGATCGGTAAGACCGGCGATGCCCACCGATTCCAGGCGCTCTGGCAGCAAACTGCCGAAGCGCAACCCGCACTGCTGCCGTGGCTGCACAGAGCACCGTTGCAGACCTTGGCACTGGCCGAACACTGGCCGCGCCTGCTGGCCGTGGTGGCCTGGGTGCAAACCCATCCGCGCCCCGGCGTCTATCTTCGGCAGGTCGATGCTCCGGGCGTGGACAGCAAGTTCATTGAAGCGCATCGCGGTACGCTGGCTCAGTGGCTGGACCTGGCCTTGCCGACTGAAGCCATTGAGCCTGCTGCAACCGGGATGACCGGGTTTGCCCGTCGCTACGGCTTTCTGGAAAAGCCCGTTCGCATCCGCCTGCGCTTGCTCGATCCGCAACTGCCCCAACTTCCCGGCTGCACCGGCCTGACCGACATCACCCTGGATGAGGACAGCTTCGCCGCGCTCGCACTGCCTGCGCAGCGTGTCTTCATCACCGAAAACGAGGTGAACTTCCTGGCCTTTCCGCCGGTGTCCGGTGCCATCGTCGTGTTCGGTGCTGGCTATGGCTGGGGAGCGCTCGCCCGGGCCGACTGGCTGCATCGCGCCTCTCTGCACTATTGGGGAGACATCGATACCCATGGCTTTGCCATTCTGGACAGCCTGCGCAAGTATTTCCCGCTGGCCGCTTCGTTTCTCATGGACCGCTCCACCCTGATGGCCCACGCACTTCAATGGGGTGAGGAGCCCCTCGACAAACGCCATACGTTGCCCTTGTCCCGACTGGTCGATGATGAACCCGCTCTCTACGACGACTTGCGCGGTGATCGAATCCGGCCACAACTGCGGCTGGAACAGGAACGCATCGGCTATCGCTGGCTGTGCGCGGCGTTGGTCGCAACAGTCCGGGACGATTTCCGGCCGTAGCGGCATTTCCTGCCGGCGTTGTCAGGGCGTGGTCGATTCGACGAACGCCGGCTCGAAGTCCAGCAGGTCAGTGCCGCGCATGCCCAAGCCCCGGGCCACCGCGCGCCAGCCCGCCACGGCCTGGGCCACCTCGTTCCAGATCGCTCCCGCTTGCGCTGGATCCAGCCTGAAATACGGCGCCGCGGCCATCAGCATGTCCCGACTATCGATGACGCCCGCATCCTCGGTCAGCCAGGTCTTGCTCTCCCGACGGTCGCCCGGCATCGGGTTCAGGTCGAAGGCCGGCGACAGGCGCCAGCCGCGCTGGCGCGCGTCGTACAGGAAGCCGGTGTTGCGCAGGTGGTCGTCGGTGTTGCAGATCAGGAAATTGAAGACCAGCCGGCGCCACAGCTCATGGATGTCGGCAATCGGATCGGCGCCGGTCTGGAGCAGCACATCCACCAGTTCGGTGTAGGCATGCGTCGCGTCTCGGCCATCGGACTGGAGCATCGTCGCGGCCGACACGTAGGGGATGCGAGCGCCGTCGTCGGTGCGGTCGAAACGCCGGATGACGGCGACCGCCGTGCCGCCGATCACTTCCACGCGCGCCGGCGCCACGCGGATGCCGGCCTCGTCCGCCAGTTGCATGGCCAGCACTTCGCCCCGGATCACGTCGCGCCGATCCGCCTGGCTGGGAAATTTGCCGACCGCCAGGCGTCCATCGGTATCGCGCACCGTGGACTTGGGCCTGGCACCACCCAGCGAGGTGCCTTGCCCCAGCAGGTAGCGCAGGTCCTGCACGCTTTCCGTTCCGTCTTCCAGGGCGCGGGCCGCGTGGAGCACCTTGTCCAGTTCCACCAGGGGCGGTACACGCCGATTCGCTCCTCCGGCGCGCAGGTAGGCGCCAGATTGCGGATCGAACAGGCGCAGCGCGCCGATGCGCGCCTCGTCATCCACCCACATCACGAAGTCCACCGGGTCCAGGGCGGGCGTGTCGCGGTCTTCCTGCCGCAGCTTCGCATGGGCGCGCCGGATCACGCGCTCGCCCCAGGCGTCGGGCGCGGTGTCCTCCAGCGCGAGGAAGAACACCTGCCGGGGGTGCTGCACGCCGGCCACCGGCTGGAGATCGGGCGACAGCGTGAAGAAACGGGCATCCCGCAGCCAGCCTTCGTCGTAGCTGAACGCGCTGCGCCGGCCGCTGCCCAGATGTAGGCGCCCCACGACCAGGCCGCTCGCCCCCAGGTGGACTTCGAGGTCCGGACGTCGTGTGGGCCGAGGCGCTGCCATCAGAATCCCTTCAGGTCATCGGCCGGCGCGGGCACATCGCCTTTGTCGACGACGGGGGCTGCCTGCCGCTTCCTGCCGGCAGAGGTGCGTACCCGCTGCGGCAGTTGCTCCCGCACCAGTTCCATGCCGAGCGCGTCGTTCTCCAGGGTCATCGCCTGGGTCAGTTCATCGAGCCGGCCCAGCACGTGCAGCGCGCGCAGGAAGGTGTGCAGCGCGGTGCCGGGATAGCCATCTTCCATGCGCCTGACGGTGCTCAGGGACGTGCCGATGCGTTGAGCAAGGTCTTCCTGGCTCAGGCGGCGCATGCGCCGCGCCGCCGAGATGTCCTGCCCTAGGCGGCGCAATGCGCGCGCGACAGGCTGCGGCATCGCCACCTGCGCGCCAGAACGCTTTTGCTCGGAAGAAGACATCTTTTACGGCCTCAAATATGAGCTTATTTACCAAATAATCGTTCATATTTGAACGCAAAAATGGAGGGCGGTCAATCCAGCCCATGCCTGCCCCTTGCAGTTCCGGTGACCGCGCTGTTCCATTGCGAGCGGTCCTGTTCGGGGGAGGTAACAACGGGCTGCCAGCACCATTTGAAATCCGACGGGTGATCTCGCCTCTTCACCGCTCGATTGCGTTGCAGGAGCCACCAAACGGCTCTTTCGCACGCGTGCGAGAAACGGGGGGCATGCTTTGTCGATCTGGAGGCAGACCGCTGGAGTCTTGCCCGAAACCTCGTCGCACCCCGTCTAAGCGGCATCACTACACCTGATTCCGCCCGAACCGCGTCTGCTGACAGACCGTCGCTGTCTTGCATGCCGGTGACGACCAGGCTCTAACGCGAGAAGACCGAATCCGTCTTTCGCCTTGATGGCGTCTGTAGCAAAACCTCGTTATCGAGCCATCCTGCCATGAGCAGTCAACCCCTTGAAGCATACCGCCACGCAGAGGCTCGGTGCTGGTGGACAAGTGCCATATCGACAGGCGGCTGCTCTGGTGAACATCCGTCATCCCGGCCTTTCCCACAAGCCAAGCCGCCACCGTCTCGCGCCGTGAAGGTGCGTGCCGGCAGCGATTCCAATCAACGAGGGAAACAGATGTCCTGAATCCGGTTACCAGGGAGCAGCCATGCGAAAGCCACCTTCATCCGGCCCCCAAGCCAAGGTCTTTTACCGTCCGATCGAGGCGGCCATCCGGTGGACGGGGCTGTCACGCTTCGAGCGCCGCATCCTCGATCTCGCCAGGGGGATGAACCGGCTGCCGATGTCGGTGATCTGGTCGGCGATACGGAACTGGATCGACCAGGGGCTGGTGTAGCCATGACCACGGCCGGCGCACCACGGCGCGAAGGCCCGGTTGCGCTGTCGGCGGTGTTCGACG
>Ga0182744_1004584_pt1 | contig 10278 bp, 9 predicted proteins | sample eDN3rd30CKraftMG_FD_128525 | JGI IMG/M metagenome (GOLD analysis project Ga0182744, IMG submission 128525) | Enriched Miracle-Growth compost microbial communities from Emeryville, California, USA - eDNA 3rd pass 30_C Kraft MG (version 2) (version 2) ... | reverse complement strand
GTCGGCGGACTTCGAGGCCGATGCCGGCGCAGTCGAAGCGGCGGCAGGCTTGGCGGCTTCGGCTTTCGGCGCGTCGGCCTTCGCGGCCGGAGCCGCGGCGACGGCGCCTTCTTCCAGAATGGCGAGCACCTGCTGGCTCGTCACCGTGGCGCCGGTGTCGAACTTGATCTCCTTGAGCACGCCGTCGGCGGGCGCGGGCACTTCGAGCACGACCTTGTCGGTTTCGAGGTCGACGAGATTCTCGTCGCGCTTGACCGCATCGCCGGGCTTCTTGTGCCAGGTCGCGATCGTGGCGTCGGAGACGGACTCGGGGAGAACGGGAACCTTGACTTCAATCGACATGGCGTAGTCCTTGGATTTTTCTTGAGCCCCTCTCCCGTCGGAAGAGGGGGGAATGCTATTCGGAGAAATTGTCGTTGCCGACCGGCCCGACCAGCGCCTGCTCGACCAGTGCGGCCTGCTCGGCGAGGTGCGTGGACAGGTGCCCGCACGCGGGCGCGGGCGAACGCGTGCGCCCCGCGTACGTGAGCGTCGTGCCCGCCGGCGCGACGGCCTGCAGGTGATGGCGGATCTGGTACCACGCGCCCTGGTTCATCGGCTCTTCCTGGCACCAGACGACGTCCTTGAGCGCGGCGTACTTGCGCAGTTCGGCCGCGATTTCGGCGCGCGGGAACGGATAGAGCTGCTCCACGCGGACGATGGCGACGTCGTCGACGCCGCGCTTGGCCGCGTCCTCGACGAGGTCGTAGTAGACCTTGCCCGAGCACAGCACGACGCGCGCGACCTTCTTGCCGCCCTTGGCCGTGCTGTCCGGGATCATGAGCTGGAAGCTGCCGTTGGCGAGCTCGTCGAGCGTCGACACCGCGAGCTTGTGGCGCAGCAGCGACTTCGGCGTCATCACCACGAGCGGCTTGCGGCAGTCGCGCAGCATCTGCCGGCGCAAGAGGTGGAACATCTGCGCCGGCGTGGTCGGCACGCAGACCTGCATGTTGTCGAGCGCGCACAGCTGCAGGTAGCGCTCCAGGCGCGCGGACGAGTGTTCCGGGCCCTGGCCTTCGTAGCCGTGCGGCAGCAGCAGGACGAGACCGGACAGACGGTCCCACTTCGCTTCGCCCGAGGAAATGAACTGGTCGATGACGACCTGCGCGCCGTTGGCGAAGTCGCCGAACTGGCCTTCCCAGAGCACGAGCGTGTTCGGCTCCGAAGTGGAATAGCCGTATTCGTAGGCCATCACCGCTTCCTCGCTGAGCAGCGAGTCGATGATGGTCACGTTGGCGCCTTCGCGCACTTGCTCCAGCGGCACGTAGTCGCCGCCGCTGTTCTGGTCGTGCAGTATCGCGTGGCGGTGGAAGAACGTGCCGCGGCCGGAATCCTGGCCGACCAGGCGCAGGTTGCAATCGTCGGCAAGCAGCGACGCGTAGGCGAGGTTTTCGGCGAAACCCCAATCCATCGGCTGCTCGCCGGCGGCCATCTTGCGGCGATCCTCGTAGATCTTGGCGACGCGCGGATGCAGCACGACGCCGCTCGGCAGCGTGAGGATCTTCTGGTTGAGCGTGGCCAGCACGTCCTTCGGCACGCCGGTGACGACGGGTTGTTGCAGCAACGCGCCGATGTGGCGCGTCCAGTCGACGGCGAACGCATCGGTGAAGTCCGCATCGAGGTCGGCGATCGGCTTGCCCGCTTCGAGCCTGGCGCGATAGGCGTCCATGAGCTTCTGCAGGTCGCCCTCGGCGATCACGCCTTCGGCGACGAGCTTGTTCGCGTACAGCTCGCGCTCGGTCGGCCGCGCGCGGATGATCTGGTACATGAGCGGCTGCGTCGCTGCCGGCTCGTCGGCCTCGTTGTGGCCGTGGCGGCGGTAGCAGACGAGGTCGATGACGACGTCGCGCTTGAACTTCTGGCGGAAATCGAACGCGAGGCGCGTGACGAACACGACCGCATCCGGATCGTCGCCGTTGACGTGGAATACCGGCGCGTTGACCATCTTGGCGACGTCGGTGCAGTACAGCGTCGAGCGTGCGTCGTGCGGGTTCGAGGTGGTGAAGCCGACCTGGTTGTTGATGACGACGTGGATCGAGCCGCCGACGCAGAAACCGCGCGCCTGCGACATGTTGAGCAGCTCCATGTTGACGCCTTGGCCCGCGAAGGCGGCGTCGCCGTGGATGAGGACGGGCACGACCTGTTCGCGATGCTCGTCGCGGCGATGCGTCTGGCGCGCGCGCACCGAGCCGCACACCACCGGATTGACAATCTCCAGGTGCGACGGGTTGAACGCGAGCGCGAGGTGCACGGTGCGGCCCGGCGTCTTCACGTTCGCCGAGAAGCCCATGTGGTACTTCACGTCGCCCGAATGCGCGGGGTCGTCGGGATGGTCGAACTTGCCGTCGAACTCGGCGAAGAGTTTTTCCGGCGACTTGCCGAGCACGTTGACAAGCACGTTGAGGCGGCCGCGATGCGCCATGCCGATGACCATGTCGCGCATGCCGTCGGCGCCGCCGCGGTTCACGAGCTCGTCGAGCATCGGGATCAGGCTGTCGCCGCCTTCGAGCGAGAAGCGCTTCTGGCCGACGTACTTGGTGTGCAGGTAACGCTCCAGGCCGTCGGCCTGGACGAGCTTTTCGAGCACGCGCTTCTTGTCTTTCGCGCTCAGGCCGTAGCTGCCGGCGGCGCGTTCGAGTTGCTCGTGCACCCACTGGCGCTGCTCGACGTCGGAGATGTGCATGAACTCGGCGCCGATGCTGCCGGCGTAGGTCTTGCGCAGCAGGTCGAGCAGGTCGCGCAGCTTGAGTTTCTGCGGACCGGCCAGCGAGCCGGTGTTGAATTCGGTATCGAGGTCGGCGTTGGACAGACCGTGGAATTCCGGTTGCAGATCCGGCGCGCCGGGACGCGGCAGCAGGCCGATCGCCTCCAGGTCGGCGGCGGGAAAGGCGTGTTCCATGTCGAGCGGATCGAGTCGTGCCGCCAGATGGCCGCGCGAGCGGTAGGCGGTGACGAGCTTGAGCACGGCCGCCTGCTTCTGCGACACGCCGCTGTCGGCGATCGGCGCCAGCGCCGTACCGCGCGGCTGGCGCTGCGCGGCTTCGATGCGCGCGATGGCTGCCGCATGCGAGGCATCGCGGTTGCCGCGCGCCTGCATCTGGCTGAAATAGTCGCGCCAGACGGCTTCGACCGAGTTCGGATCGGCCAGCCATTGTTCGTAGAGGTCGTCGATGTACGCGGCGTTGCCGCCGGAAATCGCCGAGGTGGACTGGAATCGCTCGAACAGGTTCTGCGGTGTGGGGTTTGCGCTCACGCTGGCTGCCTTTCTTGCAGACGAAAAAGCGCGCCCGGGTGCGCGCCTCGAACCGATCGCCGCGGCCGCTCGGATCGCGGGCAGGGCAACAGCGGGATTATAACGTCTCGACGGCGCGTTGTTGCAGGCGCACAACCATCATTTGGTCGATGTTTCAGATCACAAGCACGCGCAAGTCCGCGCTCGGCAGCGAACGCTCCCAGATTTCGTCGAACGCGGCGAGAAGCTGCTTGTGCCGGCCCGGCGCGAACGTGCTGCCTTCGCCGTCCATGCGGCTCGCCAGCGGCCGCAGGAAACAGCCGCCGCGGTCGTCGACGAGGAAGGCCGACGGCTCGGCGAGATCGCGCTCCTCGACGGGCACGCGCAGCGAAATCGCGCTTGGCAACTGCTGCGCGAGGCGGATCAGCGCGTGACCGTCAGCGATCGCCTTGCGCGGCTCCTGCACGAGGATGCGCACGCGCGCATGGCGGCCCGACAGCGCGATGCGTTTGATCGCCTCGACGACGGCCGGCGCGTCGAGCAGGCCGGCGTCGAGATCGCGCGTCTGCAACGCGATCGCGTGACGCGCATTGGCGAGCAGGGCGAGCGTCGCCGCCAGCGCCTGCGCGCGGTCGCCGGCTTGCAGCACGCGCGATTCGGGCCGTTCCGGCAAAGGCGGCGCGGGTGGCGCCGGCAGCGGCGCGAGGGCAAGCCGCATCAGGCGATGCGGAATGTCGCAGTCGAGGAACTCCGGGCCTTCGGCGACGAAGCCGGATTTTTCGTAGAACGCGATCGCGTGCGTCTGCGCATCGAGCGCCACCTCGGGCCAGCCGAGCGCACGCGCCTGTTCGACGAGCGCGCGCAACATCGCGTTGCCGACGCCCTTGCCGCGCCATGCGTGCTGCACGGCCATGCGCCCGATCTTGTGCCTGGGCGTGAGCCGCGCGGTGCCGATTGCGTTTCCCTCCGCGTCGCGCGCGACGACATGGCGCGAGAGCGGATCGAGCGCGTCGACTTCTTCCTCGATCGGTACGCGCTGTTCGACGACGAAGACCTGCTCGCGCACCGCACGCAACGCGTCGCCGTCGCCGTCCCAGCTCGCCGCGTCGACGCGGAAGTCGTCGCGGATCATGCCTTCCTCGCGCGCAGCAGCGTGAAATGCCCGGCCGCGACGAGCTGGCGCAACACGCCGAGATCGCGCGCATCGCGTACGTCGGCCAGCGCGAACTCGTCATGCGCGCCGACGCGTTTCGCCAGCGCGAGCGAGCACGCGTGCGCGTCGCCGGCGACGAACAGCGTCGCACCGCGGCCTTCGCGCAGCCAAGCCACGCGCGACCACGGGTTGCGCCGCACGTGCGCGCCGCGCTCGCGCGCCTGCGCGAACGCCGCGTCGCCAGGCACGCGCGGCGGCGGCGCGGCGAACTGCGCGCTGCGGTAGCGCGTGATGAAGCGGCCGAACCACGTACGAAGCAGCGCTTCCGGGATTCCATCAACAGATGTCGTCATGCCCGCGGAAGCGGGCATCCATTTTGATTTTTGCGATGGGCGGGCATGACGTTCGGATAGGGGGGCGAATCTCACCCACGGCATCGCCCGCATCACGCGTTCGATCGCCGCATCGTCGATCTCGCCGTCGCCGCGCGCGGGCGCGAGGTCGGCATCGGACAGGCGCAGTTCCTCGGGCAGCGATTCCGCCAGCGTCTCGGCGAAATCGACGAACAGCTCCGCTTGCGACGGCGCGCGCATGCCGATCGAGTACGTCATGCACGGCCCGACCGCGACGCCGTGGTGCGGCACGCCGGGCGGCAGGTAGAGCATGTCGCCGGGTTCGAGCAGCCAGTCGTGTGTCGGCGTGAAGTCGCGCAGCAGCTTCAATTCGACGTCGTCCCGGAACGCCTTCGGCGCATCGGGCCGCTCGTCGATCTGCCAACGCCGCTGGCCAAGACCTTGCAACAGGAACACGTCGTACTGGTCGACGTGCGCGCCGACCGAGCCGCCGTCTTCGGCATAGGAAATCATCACGTCGTCGACGCGCCAGCTCGGCAGGAAACGGAAATTCGCGAGCAGCGCCGCGACGTCGGCGTCCCACTTGTCGACGTCCTGCACGAGCAGCGTCCAGTGCGTCTTCGGCAGCGTCGCGAAATCCTTCTCCGCGAACGGGCCGGTGCGCAATTCCCAGCGGCTGTCCGCGCGCCGACCTTTTGCGTCGTCATTCCCGCGAACGCGGGAATCCAGTGCCTTTTCGATGACGATGCGCGACAGGGCGAGTTCCTCGCATGCGAGTCCGGCCAAGTCGTCCGGCGCGACCGGATTCTCGAAACCCGCGAATGCGCCGCGGATCAGCAGCGGCCGCTTCTGCCAGACCTCGCGCAGGAAACGCGCCGGGGACATGCCGAGCGGCTGGCCGGGGCGGGCGTGGATTTCGATGGAGAGCGGTTTGTCGTCGATCGTCATGGGGAAAATTCTGCCTTGCACCGGGTATTCTTCGAACATCAAACGCATGGGTGGTGAGCTGGCGTGTCAGGCAGAGCGATAGCCTGCTTCGCGCTGGCTGCGGATGGCCAGAACGAGGATGGTGTCGGTGTCCGCGATGAAGCGATACAACGCAAGATAGCCGTGACCTTCGCGACCGATCACGAGTTCGCGGCGACCGTCATCGGCCATTCGACCGATGTGCGGATTGCCGCCCAGCACGTCGATCGCAGCGAGGATGTCCGAAACGCGCGAATCGACATTCGGGGAATCGTGGTCGCGCAAATGGGTGACGATGCGTTCCAAATCTCGCAGCGCCGCGTCGGACAGATCGATGTACGCCATCGCTCAGCGTTTCAGTTTGCGTGCGACAGGACGTTTCGCGGGTTGGCCCGCAGCGAGCTTGAGCAGGTAGTCGCGCGCCTCCTCCCACGGAACGGTCTTCCCGGTCCGCAGGATTTCCGCATAGCGCTCGTCCGCCAGTGCGTGGAATTCATTCCTGCGCTCGTCGGCATCGGTCTTCGCGGCGATGGCCTCGATGATGAAGTTGTGCGACGTCGTGCCCGCGCGCTCCGCCGCGCGCGCGACGCGAGCCTTGAGTTCGTCGGGAAGGCGGATCGTGGTGGTGGACATGGGGGTCTCCGGCAGCGCCTGCGGAATGTAGCACAAGCGTGCTACATCGATCGGGTGCGACGACGCGTGAGCCGTCGCCCTCGCCAACAAGACGGCGCGGCGCCTGTGGGTCGCCGAACACCACCGCACGGGTTTCGATCCCGACCACGTCAGTAGGGCGCAGTAAGGCGAAGCCGCACTGCGCCGCGTTTCTTGTGAAGCCGGCGCAATGCGCTGCGCTTGTTGCGCCCTACGCGCTGTCGATGGCAAACAAGTCGGTCCCCGGGACGAACAAGCCGATAACACTTCTGGCCGAAGATGGCCGATTGAACGTGTGGCTTCGCCCCGGCGGATTCCATCATGGCCCGAGTCGTTGCGACTCACCGAAAGGCCGAATACACGACTGCAACCGCACCGCTTGCCCGACAGCGATTGACTCGGTTACTTGCAAAGGGAGTCCATACACGAATTGTTAGCCGTCATTCCCCGAGAGGGCGAAGCGGCTCTTCCGGGGGGGGGGGAAGTTTGTCACGTACAAGGGAAGCGAGCGACCGCCATCTAATAGCTCCTTGACACCGCGCCGAATGGCATGCTGCTCCTCCTCGACGGTGCCAAAGCCACGTGGGTAGTACGAGGAATTTTTAATGGTGGTCTTGTCGAAAGAGTAGTCGAGAACTTGCGCCATCTTGTGCAGAAGCTCGACCAGTAAATCGACGCGACGCAAGTTCCATTGCCCCGGGTCCATCTTATCGTCTCCCAGCAGGTCCAAGTACGCTTTCCATGCATCGATCACATCCTTTTGCCGCTTAGAGTTAGCCTTAAAAAACTCCAAGTCGATTCTGTTGAGCGCTTCGACATGGTGAGGAGACATTGATGATGCCCGCGTGGCCATTAGCGTCTTAAAGATCCACAACTGCCGCTCACGCACCTCCTTCTTATCGTCAAGGTAGCGCGTTACCTGCACGGCAATAAGCGGGCTGAGTAACACTGCAACAAGCATCAACCAATCGCTTAAAGTCACGACAGTCTCCCCCCATGACGGCTAACGCCGGAATTAAGCCGACCCGCGAAGCGGGTTCGGCTTGAATGATCGAATGGACTCCTTCCGCGTCGCCACACGGCTTCGATGAGCCAGACGGATCATGATAATCCGGACACGGGATTACGAGAGGAGTCTGCCTGCATGCTACGCCGAACAATACGTGCTTTCTCATGGTCGACGACGAGCGTGTCGTTCTATTGCTGATCGAGCTTTCCAGCCAGGATCAGGTTTGCGCGCAGGGTATCGTTCACTCGCGTTTGCCAACCCGGGCCGGTGGCGCGCAATGCTTCGAGCACGTCGGGATCGAGGCGCAATTTCACGGGCTCCTTGGCATCGGTCTTCGTCGTTCCAGCGGGGCGGCCGCGCTTGCGTGCGACGGCAAGCTGCCCACGCTTGGCTTGCGACAACGACTTGCGAAGACCGGGCAGCGCTTCGCCGGCATCTGCCTCGATCGCACGCGCGACTTTTTCGACGTCAATGCTTTTGAGCTTCACGTTTGGTCCTCTTCACGACTTTCGATGGCAGGTTTCCATGCTCTGCCTTGGCATACACGGCGATCAACACGATCAAGCCGTCGTCCAACTGATTGAAATAAATGACACGCGCACCGCCACGCTTGCCGCGACCCGACGCGGTCCATCGCACCTTGCGTGCCCCTTCGGCGCCGGGAATGACATCTCCTGCTTCCGGGTTGGCGGCAATGAAATCGACGAATGCATCATGTTCGGCTTCGGTCCAAACGCGGATCGCCTGAACTTTGAACTCAGCGGTCTCGACGACGGTGTACATGAATTAATTCGTACACCCAAATAAATGAAACGTCAACTTCAAATTGCCTTCGCGAGCGATTCGCCCAGTCCCGCGTAGGTGCCCGGCGTGAGATCAAGCAGTCGCTGCTTCGCGTCCGCAGGCAAATCGAGCTGGCCGACGAATTCGCGCAGCGCTTCGCGCGTGATGCCCTGGCCGCGGGTGAGCGCCTTGAGTTGTTCGTAGGGTTCGGGCAGGCCGTGGCGGCGCATGACGGTCTGCACGGCTTCGGCGAGGACTTCCCAGCTCGCGTCGAGGTCGGCGGCGAGGCGATCGGGATTCGCGCTGAGTTTGCCGAGGCCGCGCGCGAGCGCGTCGAGCGCGATCTGCGTGTGGCCGAACGCGGTGCCGAGCGCGCGCAGCACGGTCGAATCGGTGAGGTCGCGTTGCCAGCGGCTGATCGGGAGTTTCGCGCTGAAGTGTTCGAACAGTGCGTTGGCGATGCCGAAGTTGCCTTCGGCGTTCTCGAAGTCGATCGGGTTGACCTTGTGCGGCATCGTCGACGAGCCGACTTCGCCGGCCTTGAGAGTCTGGCGGAAATAACCGAGCGAGATGTAGCCCCAGACGTCGCGCGCGAAGTCGACGAGGATCGTGTTCGCGCGCCGCGTCGCGTCGCCGATCTCGGCGATGCCGTCGTGCGGCTCGATCTGCGTCGTGTACGGATTCCAGACGAGGCCGAGCGATTCGACGAAGCGCTTCGAGAACGCGGGCCAGTCGACTTCGGGATAGGCGACGACGTGCGCGTTGTAGTTGCCGACCGCGCCGTTGATCTTGCCGGTGAGTTCGACCGCAGCGATCTGCTTGCGCTGGCGTTGGAGGCGCGCGACGACGTTGGCGATTTCCTTGCCGAGCGTGGTTGGCGAGGCGGTCTGGCCGTGCGTGCGCGAGAGCATCAGCAGCGCGGCGTGTTCGTGCGCAAGTTCGCGCAGCTTCGCGGCCACGCCGTCGATCGACGGCAGCAAAACACCATCGCGCGCGTCGCGCAGCATGAGCGCGTAGGCGAGGTTGTTGATGTCCTCGGAGGTGCAGGCGAAGTGGATGAATTCCTTGGCGGCGCCGAGTTCTTTGTCGCCGGCGATCTTTTCCTTGATGAAGTATTCGACGGCTTTGACGTCGTGGTTGGTGGTGCGCTCGATCGCCTTGATGCGTTCGCCGTCGCTTTCCGAAAAACCGTTAGCGATGGCGAGCAGCGCTTCGCGCGCAGATGCGGACAGCGGCGCGACTTCGGCGATCTTCGGTTCGTCGGCAAGCGCGAGCAGCCAGCGCACTTCGACGAGCACGCGGCGCTGCATGAGGCCGAGTTCGCTGAAGATCGGGCGCAGCGCGGCGGTTTTCGCGGCGTAGCGGCCGTCCAGCGGAGAGAGGGCGGTCAGGCTGGCGCTCATGGATTTTTCCTGGCTCATGCGTGGTGCGGGTGGACGAGAAGGGTCTGGATGCGCGGGCCTTGCATGGCGCGCACGGTGAGGTCGAAGCCGTCGAAAGACAGCGTTTCGCCTTCGTCGGGCAGGCGCTGCAGGCGTTCGACGATGAGGCCGCCGACGGAGTTGATGTCGGCGGGCGCGGCGATGTCGCGGTCGAGCATGCGTTCGAGGCGGTAGATCGGCGTGCCGCCGGTGATCGTGAAGTCGGCGCCCGGCTTGCGCGGTGCCGCGCGGCCGTGCGCGACTTCGTCTTCTATGTCGCCGACGAGCACTTCGAGCACGTCTTCGAGCGTGAAGAAGCCGGCGACGCGGCCGGATTCCTCGACGCCGAGCGCAAGGTGCGTGTCGCCAGCGCGGAAGCGCTTGAGCACGTCGAGCAGCGGCGTGGCGAGCGGCAGCAGGATCGGCGCGCGCAGGCAGCGCGACGGGTCGGACGTGTCTTCGCCCTGCGCCATCGCGCGCAGCACGTCCTTCATGTGCAGCACGCCGCGCACTTCGCCATCGGCGCCGAACCATGGATAACGGCTGTAGCGCGTGCGGCCGAATTCGGCGAGCACGGCAGGCAGATCCATGCCGTCGCGCAGGTAGGCGAGCTGGTCGCGCGTGCGCAGCACGTCGCCGACGACGAGTTCGGGCAGGTCGAGCGCGTGCTG
>Ga0182744_1004583_pt1 | contig 10279 bp, 7 predicted proteins | sample eDN3rd30CKraftMG_FD_128525 | JGI IMG/M metagenome (GOLD analysis project Ga0182744, IMG submission 128525) | Enriched Miracle-Growth compost microbial communities from Emeryville, California, USA - eDNA 3rd pass 30_C Kraft MG (version 2) (version 2) ... | reverse complement strand
GTCGTCATCGGCATGGAGGTGCACGCGCAGGTAACCTCGAACGCCAAGCTGTTCTCCGGCGCCTCGACCGCCTTCGGCGGCGAACCGAACACGCAGGTGTCGCTGATCGACGCGGCGATGCCGGGCATGCTGCCGGTCATCAACGAGGAGTGCCTGCGCCAGGCGATCCGCACCGGCCTCGGGCTCAACGCCAGGATCAATCTCAAATCGGTGTTTGACCGGAAGAATTATTTCTATCCCGACCTGCCGCAGGGCTATCAGATCAGCCAGTACAAATCGCCGGTGGTCGGCGAGGGGGTGGTGACAATCGATACGCCCGACGGGCCGGTCGAGGTGGGTATCGAGCGGCTGCACCTGGAACAGGACGCCGGCAAGTCGCTGCACGACCAGCACGCCACCATGTCGCTCGTCGATCTCAACCGCGCCGGCGTGGCGCTGATGGAGATCGTGTCGAAGCCGGACCTGCGCTCCGCGGACGACGCCAAGGCCTATGTGAGCAAGCTGCGCAGCATCCTGCGCTATCTCGGTACCTGCGACGGCGACATGGAAAAGGGCAACCTGCGCGCCGACGTCAACGTCTCGGTGCGCCGGCCGGGGGAACCGCTGGGCATCCGCTGCGAGATCAAGAACGTCAACTCGATCCGCTTCATCGGCCAGGCGATCGACGTGGAGGCGCGCCGCCAGATCGAACTCCTGGAAGACGGGGAGGCGGTGGAGCAGGAGACGCGGCTGTTCGATCCCGACCGCGGCGAGACACGCTCGATGCGCTCCAAGCAGGAGGCGCACGACTACCGCTATTTCCCCGATCCCGATCTGCTGCCGGTCGAGGTGTCGCAAGCCTATGTCGATGCGCTCAAGGCCGGCCTGCCGGAACTGCCCGACGCCCGGACGAAGCGCTTCGTCGGCGATTACGGCCTGTCCGCCTATGACGCCGGCGTGCTGGTCGCCGAGCGCGAGACGGCCGAGTTCTTCGAGGCGGTGGTCAAAGGTGGCGACAAGCAGGGTGACAAGCGGCGCGACGCCAAGGCGGCGGCCAACTGGATCATCAACGAACTGTTCGGCCGCCTCAACAAGGAGGGCCGGGAGATCGGCGCCTCGCCGGTCACCGCCGAGCAACTCGGCGCCATCCTCGACCTGATCGCCGCCGGTACCATCTCCGGCAAGATCGCCAAGGACGTGTTCGAGGTGGTGTGGAGCGAAGGCGGCGACCCGCACCGCATCGTCGAGGAACGCGGCCTCAAGCAAGTCACCGATACCGGTGCGATCGAGGCGATCGTCGACGCGATCGTCGCCAAGAACCCCGACAAGGTCGCGCAGGCGAAGGACAAGCCGGCGGTGGTCGGCTGGTTCGTCGGTCAGGTGATGAAGAGTTCGGGCGGCAAGGCCAATCCGAAACTCGTCAACGACCTCCTCAAAGCCAAGCTCGGTCTGTGATCGGATCGCCGCGCGCGCCTTCCGCGCGTCGTCAAAACCGCGCGCGAGGATGCGCGACGCCGGCATTGCCGGTGTGCCGGCCGCGAATCACCTGCGCCTGATTCGCTCGCTTTGATCGAATTTCGCCAAACGGAAGCATGGCCCGGCGGCGTTTCCCAAAAAAATTTCAACAACTTTGATAAGCGCCGCCGCGACGGCATTATCGGCGCTGCATTGTCGGCGTCGCGCGCCGACGGCGCAAAAAGATTATCGGGGACATCATCGCGCGCGTGAAAATAATCATTGTGTGACAACGCTTTTTTTATTTCGTCGATTGTCGCGTGTGCGTCGTTTGATTTGCAGTCGTGACGGGGCGCGATTTCGATTGCAGTGCGCGCGTTGACGTCGAACGCAGTGCTCGGCGGCTTGCGTATACGCCTTGTTAAGCGAAGTCGCTGATTTTTATCGCGCTCTGGTGTAATCCCATTGCAGTGCGTGTCGATCCGCGACCGCACTGAAGTTAGCGCCAAACCCACTATGCTAGGAGGGCAGCAAATGGCGAAACGTAAGAAGGCGAAAGCCAAGAAGGCCGCCAAGAAGACTGCGAAGAAGGCGACCAAGAAGACTGCGAAGAAGCGTAAGGCTAAGAAGTAGGTTCTGTGTTTTTCTACGGTCGTCGGCTTCTCCGTCGATGGCCGCGTCACGAGGGTCGCCGTGCGCTAGGACTGATCGCCTGAGGCGGTCGTTAGGGCGCACCGGCCTGGAGACGGAAGAGGGCGTCGGCGAGACCCTAGGGCTCACCGACGCCCTTTCTGTTTGGACGCCCTCTTGTTTGCGCCGCGTTCGTCTAAGCGGCGTAGCGGCCGGCGAGACCGGCAGCGGTCAGGGTTCCGCGCCGGCTCTCATATATCCGAGTCCTATGCACCCTTGAGGCGCTTGTTGCAGGCGCTCCAGTATTGCGGCCAGGTCTGGCCCTTCTGGATCTTGCCGGCGGCCTTGGCCGCCTTCCATTCGGCGCCGCACTTCTTCTGCCGCTCGCGCATGGCCGCCTGCGCCGGGCTCAGGGTCTTTTTACTGGCCGTGTTACTGGTCTTGGCAGTCGTGGTTTTTTCCGTTTTGGCGGCCGGGGCCGCGGTCTGCGCGTTTGCCAGTGTCGGCAGCGCCGCCAGCGCGGCGGCGGCGATGGCGGCGGCGATCAGCTTCAGCATGATGGAAACCTCCCTTGAGCGGATGCGGGCCGTTGCTGGGCTGTCGGCGCCGGCGGTGCGCATCGGTGAGTGTACGATAATCCTGCCGGCCGACGGGCGTCTACGGCGCGGTGGTCATGCCAGAGTTTCCGCCGGCTTTATGAACCGGCGTTGCCGCCGGTGTTGTGACGACCTTATGGTGGGCGATCTTTCGCGAATGGAGAGACCGCGATGCCGGGTCGACAGGGTGGATCGAACAAAACCAGACGTGCCCAGAAGAAGTCCGTGAAGGCGAAATCCGCAAAAGCCAAATCCGGGCGGGCCAAATCCGGACGGTCGCTCGCGGCCGCCGGGTCACGCCGGCCGGCAAAGCGGGGCGCGGCGGGAAGCGGGCGGGGTGGCAAGCCGAGTAATAAGCCAAGCAGCAAGCCGATCGACCTCTATTTCTGGCCGACGCCGAACGGCTGGAAGATTTCGATCATGCTGGAGGAATGCGGTCTGCCGTATCGGGTGATCCCGGTGAACATCTCGACCGGTGAGCAGTTCAAGCCGGAGTTTCTGGCGATCTCGCCGAACAACCGCATGCCGGCGATTGTCGATCATCACGGGCCGGGCGGCCGGCCGATCTCGATCTTCGAGTCCGGCGCTATCCTGCAATATCTCGGCCGCAAGACCGGCAAGTTCTATCCGGCGGGCGAACGCGCGCGCGTCGAGGTCGATCAGTGGCTGTTCTGGCAGATGGGCGGGCTCGGGCCGATGGCCGGGCAGACGCACCACTTCCGCCATTACGCGCCGGAGCAGGTGCCCTATGCGATCGAGCGCTACACCAACGAGGTCAACCGCCTCTATGGCGTGATGAACCGGCGGCTTGCCGACCGGCCGTTCCTCGCCGGCCGCTATTCGATCGCCGACATGGCCTGCGTCGGCTGGGCGAAAGCCTGGAAGCGGCAGGGGCAGGACATCGATGAGTTCCCGCACCTCAAGCGCTGGCTCGATGCGGTGATGGCGCGCCCGGCGACCAAGCGCGGTCTGGATTTGCGCGTCGAAGCCGCCTCGCAGGTCGATATGCGCGACCCGCAGGTGCAGGCGGTGTTGTTCAAGCAGCGCGCCCGCTGAGCGGCGCCCGCGCGGGTGGATCGGCGATGCGCGTCAGTCGACGCGCATCAATCGACGCGCGTCCAGGTCTCGCCCTTGCAGAAGACGAGCACGCAGCCTTCCACCTTCGCCTTGTTCCAGGCGACGAGCGTCAGCTTGCTGCGATAGGTCTTGCCGTCGTCGGCATTGTAGATCTGGCCGGAATAGCGGTTGTCGCCGTCCGGCTTCATTCCAGAGATGACCTGGAGGCCGATCATCGGCCGCGACCGCCTGGTCTCGTTGGGGTTGTGCTTGTCGGTCTTCGGCTTGCCGGTGGCGCGGTCGGTCGTCTCGCGCAGCCACACGATGTTGCCGCAAATGCCGTTGCCGCAGGATGCGATCCGCACCTTGGCGCCGCCGTCCGCCGACATCCAGGTCCCTGTCGGTTCGTTGTCGGCGGCGAGCGCCGGAAACAATCCCGCTGCGACGATCGCCGAAGCGGCCAGAAACGTCTTCACTCTCATTGTCGAACGCCCATTGGTTATTGTCGTCATATCCTTGTCGGAAACTCCTTGTTGGAAACGATAAAGCGCGCGCCATCGTTCCGACGACGTCGTTACCGGATGCTGAAACAGCATCGTTAGCGGCTTCTCACCAACGCGAAAAAACGGCTGTTTTCTGGCCGTTTCAAGACCCTTTTCGTCATAGGACGGTTGCGGGCGGTTGCGCGTTGAGGGTCGATTTACCGCGATACTTAAACTGCCATTGAAAGTTTCCGCCGATGCTCGGGCTTGCGAACGGCGGACAATGCCGCCGGACGTCAGGGACAAAAGAGCGCGGCGCCGCGGGGGCGGTGACGCGCCGACAAACGGACGGGAGATCACAATGGCTCGCATGGAGATGATCGAAGGCTCGCTTGGCAGTGCGGCGGCCGGCGCGGAGGCGTTCTTCGCGCTCGGTCTGCTGCACGCCAGCGGCCGCGAGGCGCCGGTCGATCTGGTCGCCGCGCATCGCTGGCTCAACATCGCCGCATCGCGCGGCCATCGGGAGGCGGCGCTGATGCGGCGCGAGATCGCCGAGCAGATGACCGACGCCGAGATCGGCATGGCGCAGCGTTCCGCGCGCGACTGGCTCCGGCAGCACCCGCTGCCGCGCGCCGTCGAGCGGCCGCTGGCGTTTGCGGTGCGCGCCGCGGCCTGAGGCCGGGCGCCGCGTTGGGGACGCGGAGCACATTGTTCCCGGTCGGCACGCAACCTTCCTTGTAACCTTCCTTGCCAGCCGGGAAGGCTTCAGGCATATCCTCGCCGGACTGGAAACGTGGCCGAGTGGCTGAAGGCGGCGGTTTGCTAAACCGTTATACGCTTGTAAAGGCGTATCGAGGGTTCGAATCCCTCCGTTTCCGCCATCATCCCGATTGCCGCGCAACTGGAATCGCCGACGACGCAGGTTCTGCAATTCTATCTGAATGCCGTCAGGCTCTCGCGGAATGCCCAGTTTGTCTGTCGCTTTCGCCCTGGGCTTTGGCGATGCTTCCTCGTTTCACCACGCATTCCGCCGATTTCTGCGACGTCCGAGCTCTGGACGAAATGTCGCCCGACATGCGAGCGGGGTTGACGCTCTCCATTCGATTGCGGCAGCTTCGCTATCGGAGAATGGCGGCTCATGGCCCGTGCGGCAGGACCGGCAACGCGATCTTGGGCAAGACATCCAGCACGGCATGAGGGCGCAATGAACGGTCTATGGACGAAAATCCGCGAATGGTTCGTCCTTATCGTCGGTTTGGTGGTGATCGTCGGCGGCCTCGCGATCACCTCTTATGTCCAGTCGCTGCCGGCCCCGGCCACGGCGGTCGCCGCCGCGCCATCGAATCAATCGCCGTCACCGCCGGCGACGAAGCCCGCGCCCGCCGCGCCGTCTGCACCGGCGGCCGCGCCCGCACCGGCAGCTCCGAAAGCGGCGGCTCCGAAAGCGGCGGCGCCCGCCGCACCCGCGCATAATCATGCAGCCGCTGCTCCTGCCGCGCCCGCAGCGCCGCCGGCCGCGCACAACCATGCTACGGCCGCGCCGCCGCAGGCGGTGGCGCAGAACGCCCAGCGCGCGCCGGCCGCACCGGCTGCGCCTGCTGCTGCGGCTCCTGCCGCGCCCGCCGCAAAGCCCGCCGCAGCGCCGGCGCTTGATGCGCAGGCGGCGGCCGGACAGCGCGTCTATCGCAAGTGCCAGGCGTGCCATTCGCTCGAAGCCGGCAAGAACGGGCTCGGCCCGTCGCTCGCCAATATCGTCGGCCAGAAGGCGGCGGAAGTGCCGCGCTACAATTTCTCGCCGGCGATGAAGTCGAGCGGCCTGACCTGGGACGTGGCGACGCTCGACCGCTATCTCGCCGATCCGCAGAAGGTCGTGCCCGGCAACAAGATGCCGTTCCCCGGCCTGAAGACCGAGAACGAGCGCAGCGCCGTCATCGCCTATCTCGTCGCCGCCTCCGGCGGAGCCGGCGCCGCGCCGGCGCAGCAGCAGGCGCAAGCACCGTCCCAACAAGCGCCGGCCCAACAGGCTCCGGCTCAAGCTCCGGCGGCAGCACCGGCAACGCCGCCGGCCCAGCAGCAAGCCGCACCGCCGCCAGCGGCGGGCGGAGGCTATCTGCCCGGCATTCGCTACACGCTGCGCACCGGCATCGCCGAGGGCCGCATGGTCTTCATCGGCGTCGGCGGCACCATCGACGGACAGGTCAATCCGCTGTTGTCAGCAGCGGAAGGGCAGGTCGTGCAGGTGACGCTGATCAACGGTGAGGGTGCCGAGCACGACATCGTCTTCGAGGAGCAGGGGCCGGCCGGCAGCTCGCCGCACATCGTCGGGCGCGGCGCCAGCACCAACATCGCCTTCGTCGCCGGCAAGGCCGGAGACTACGCTTACTTCTGTAGTATTCCCGGTCACCGGCTCGCCGGCATGGCGGGGCAGTTCCTGGTGACGCCGCAGCCGCCGGCGCAGACCGTCGTCGAGGCCGACATCTCGCTGCAATCGACCGAGGTGCCGCCGCCGATCGGCAAGCGCGAGCCGCAGACGGTGCGCGTCGATCTCGTCACCGTCGAATTGGAGGGCCGCCTCGCCGAGGGCACGACCTTCGGCTACTGGACCTTCAATGGCAAGGTGCCGGGCCCGATGCTGCGCGTGCGCGTCGGCGACACCGTCGAGGTGCATCTGAAAAACGCCGAGAACAGCGGCATGGTGCATTCGGTCGACTTCCACGCCGCGACCGGTCCGGGCGGCGGCGCCGCCTCGACGCAGGCCAATCCGGGCGAGACGAAAACCGTCAAGTTCAAGGCGCTGGTGCCGGGACTTTATGTCTATCACTGCGCCACGCCGATGGTGGCGCATCACATCGCCAACGGCATGTACGGGCTGATCCTGGTCGAGCCGGAGGGCGGGCTGCCGCCGGTCGATCGCGAGTTCTATGTCATGCAGGGCGAGATCTACACCGCCCAGCCGTTCGGCCAGCATGGCAGCCTCGATTTCGACGTCGAGAAGCTGCTCGCCGAGCGGCCCGAATATTTCGTCTTCAACGGCGCGGTCGGCGCGCTGTCGAAGCTGCATCCGTTGCAGGCGAAGGTCGGTGAGACGGTGCGCTTCTACTTCGGCGTCGGCGGTCCGAACTTCACCTCCTCGTTCCATCTGATCGGCGAGATTTTCGACAAGGTCTACAATCTCGGCGGCGTGCTCAGCGAGCCGCTGCGCGGCATCCAGACGGTATCGGTGCCGGCCGGTGGCGCGGTGATCACTGAGGCGAAGCTCGACGTGCCGGGCAACTACACGCTCGTCGATCACGCGCTCTCGCGTGCCGAGCGCGGGCTCGTCGGCATCCTGCATGTCGAGGGACCGGCCAATCCGGAGATCTACGACGGCGTGATCGAGCCGGGGCACTGATAGCCAGCAAGCGGGCGGCGGCGTAGCCGCCCGCATCGCTCTTGCGGGTCAGATCTTCTGCACCCAGAACTGATACATGCCGGCGAACAGATCGGGGTGTTCGGCCTCGATCGTCTGCCAGTGGGCAAGGTCGGTCATCGGCCGGCCGGCGCGCGCGAACGCCTCGCGGCAGAGTGCGCCGTCGCGCGGACCGAGCTCGAAACCGAGGAAGCGCAGCCCGAGTTCATCGAGCGCCGCTTCGATCCGCGCCAGCGTGAAGCGATGCTCCTCGACATGAAACAGCAGGTCGCGGCAATCGCTCATGCTGTAGAAGTCGCCCCAGCGGGTTACCGGATGGTTGCGCTCGGCGAGCGCCAGCCGTGCGCGGCGGATGTCGGCGGGCGTTGCGCGATAGTTGAGTTCGGCGATCAGCGCGCGCGCCTCGGTGACCGGCTGGCGCGCCGTCTCGCTGTAGAGCCCGAGATGCATGATGCCCTGCGGGCGCAGCAGGCCGGTCAGGATGCGCCAACCCGCGAGCGGATCGGCCATGTGGTGCAGCACGCCCATGGCGCTGATCAGATCGAAGGCGCGGCCGAGCGCATCGAGGCCGAGGATATCGGCCTGCGCGTAATCGATGGAAAGCTCGCGCGGCGTCTTGCGTATCGCATAACCGAGGCTGGCGCGGCTGAGGTCGATCGCCAGCACGGTGCTGCCGCCGGGCAGGCTCTGCGCCAGCTCGATGGCGTGGCGACCGGTGCCGCAGCCGGCGATCAGCACGTCGGGCGTCTCGGTGCGCAGCGGCTCCAGCCGCGCGGCGGGAAACTTGCCGCGCAATTGCCGTTCGAGCGGCAGCGGCGGGCGCGGTGCGGCGCAAAGCACCCAGCGCGGATAGGGGTTTTCCTCGTACTGGTCGCGCACGCGCCGCGAGACGTCGTCGGCGATCGGCGTCAGCGTGGCGATGGCGGCGCTTAGCTCGCGCTCCATGCGCGGCTCGCTCACCTGCTGGGCGATGACGTCGCGCAGCGGCTTCGGCCACGGCTTGCCGGCGATCGCGTCGATGTCGGCGAGCGTGCCGAGCGGCCGATACATGGCAAGCGCCAGCACCGCGAGCGCGGCAACCCCGTGACCGGACCCGCCGCGCAGGCGCGCCGCCAGCGCCTCGTCGAGCGCCGTTACCGCTGCGTCCTCGTCGGGCGTCAGCGCGAAGACGTAATCGTTGATGAAACACTGCTGCGCCAGCGCGCCGTAGAAGGCGAGATCGCTGGGGCGCGTGCGCTCCTGTTGCGCGTCGTTACTGGTCATGATGGCGCTGGCGCGCGTCAGTGCCTCGCGGCGCAGCCCGGTGAACAGGTGCTCCATTGCCAGATCGCGCAGCGTCGTCGTCGTCAGCACCGTGGCGAGCAACGGATCGGCGGCGACGGCGGCAAAATCGGCGCCGAACGCCGCATCGATGCCGAGCCGTTGCGGCCAGGCCGCCTCGGCGCGTCCGGCCGCTGCCGTGAGCGCCGGAACGACGTCACGCAGGATCGCCAGCACGCCGGACAGATCGTCGAGCAGCTCCGGCGCCGCTTCGATGGCACAGGCGAAATGCTCCGATGCTTCGGCACGCTTGCCCTGCGCGAGCAGCACGCAGGCGAGGTTGTTGTGGGTCGCGCCGTGCGCGGGAGTGAGCGCCAGCACGCGCTTGTAGAGACGTGCCGCCTCGGCGAGGGCGCCGGCGTCCTGCTCTCGGAGCGCGCGCTGGAACAGTTCGGCGGCCAGACTCGGTGGCGCGCTCGCTCCTGTCTTAGTAGCGGTCTTGGTCGCGGTCTTGGTGGCGAGGCGGCGCTGGTGACGATTCATGAGCGGGCAACCGGGCGAAGGAGGCGAGGGGAAGTTTGATCGTTGGTAACCCGGCCTCGCCCGCTTGGGAATGACCTCGCGGTTTGTCGTCGGGGTTGTCGCTGTCACCCTGAGGAGGTCCGACGCAGCCGGGCGTCTCGAGCGGTCGCCGCTCATCTTCATGTTCATGCAATGGGCCGGAGAATCGCCGGCGATGAGTCGCCCCCGGATTGGGGTGCCGGCAGGCTTCACCCCGCCCTGCAACCTATAAAAATATAGGTAAAATACACAACTTATAGTATATGTTCACCGTTCTCCGGCCCGCCAACAAAGATCAGAATTACTCTTAACTGATTGATTTCAATCGGATAAAATTCCTGCCACGGAACTGCCCGGAACCCGCCCGATGTGCGTGTTTTTTGCGCAACAGTCGGGTGAAAAGCGTGGTTCCAGCCTGTGCGCAGGGCTCTTCTTCATTGCTTGGAGGGGGGTAGCGGGTATGTTGCAGAGGCGACGGAGGGGGGCGTCCCCAGTCGCGCGATTTGGACTTGCGGTACGCCGCAAATCCAAAGAGCGGGGTCGGGGAAGTTCCAGGTGCTAGCCGCCGGCGGACGGAACCCTCTCAAAAATAATCCACTGTTTGGAGGTTCAATATGAAGATGGTGAAAAGCCTTCTCCTGGGCGGCGCGGCGGCTTTCGCTGTGACGGCCTCGGCGCAGGCGGCCGATCTTCCCGTCAAGGCCAAACCGGTCCAGTACGTGAAGATTTGCTCGCTCTACGGCGCGGGCTTCTACTACATCCCCGGTACCGATATCTGCTTGAAGATCGGTGGCTGGACCCGCTTTGAATATGCCTATGGCAGCAACGGTTCGTTCGCCTGGGGCCCGTTC
>Ga0182744_1004582_pt1 | contig 10282 bp, 11 predicted proteins | sample eDN3rd30CKraftMG_FD_128525 | JGI IMG/M metagenome (GOLD analysis project Ga0182744, IMG submission 128525) | Enriched Miracle-Growth compost microbial communities from Emeryville, California, USA - eDNA 3rd pass 30_C Kraft MG (version 2) (version 2) ... | reverse complement strand
CCTTCTCCAGCGCCTCGGCGATCAGGTCCAGGGTCCGCTCGACAAGCCCGGCGCAGTCCTGCCGCGTCAGTCCGACTTCGTGATGGACGGCCTCGGCCAGGTCCGCCCGGGTAAGCGTTTCGCCCTTCATGCGGCTCCCCCCGCTCCTGCCCGGCATCGGCGCACGGCGTGAAAGCGGTGTCAAGTCAAAGGCTTTGAGGGATTTCCCAAATCCTGGTCGTCTGTCGCCGATTCTAAAGCCGCAGAACGCAGGCGCCCCAGGTGAAGCCGCCGCCCATGGCTTCGAGCAGAAGGAGCTGGCCCGGGCGGACGCGCCCGTCCTCCACCGCTTGCGCCAGGGCCAGGGGGATCGAGGCCGCAGAGGTGTTGGCGTGGTGCTCGACCGTCGAGATCACCCGACTCTCGTCGATGCCCAGCCGATGGGCCACGCCCTGCAGGATGCGCTGGTTGGCCTGGTGCGGGATGAACCAGTCGACGGCGGACACGGCGACGCCGGCGACCTGGGCCGCGGCTTCGACCGCCTCGGTTATGTTGACCACGGCGTGGCGGAACACCTGGTTGCCGACCATGCGCAGGTGGCCGGTCGTCCCGGTCGAGGAGACGCCGCCGTCAGCGTAGAGCAGGTCCTGCTTCGATCCGTCGCTGCGCAGGGCGAAACCCAGGAGGCCCTGGTCGCTGGTGAGCCCCTGCCCTTCCACCGGCTCGAGCACCACCGCGCCGGCGCCGTCGCCGAACAGGACGCAGGTCCCGCGGTCGGTGTAGTCGAGCAGCCGGCTCATGGTCTCGGCCCCGATCACCAGGGCGCAGCGGGAATGCCCGCGGGCGACGAAGCCGTCGGCGACCGACATGGCGTAGACGAAGCCCGAGCAGACCGCCTGGACGTCGAAGGCCGGGCAGATCGGCGCGCCCAGCTTGCGCTGGACGATGGCGGCGGTGGCCGGGAAGGTCAGGTCCGGGGTGGTGGTGGCGACCACGATCAGGTCGACGTCGGCAGGGGTGCGCCCCGCCGCGGCCAGGGCCTTCTTCGCCGCCTCGACCGCCAGGTCGGAGGTCATCTGGCCTTCGGCGGCCTGACGGCGTTCGGCGATGCCCGTGCGCTCGCGGATCCAGGCGTCGCTGGTCTCCACGATCTTGGCCAGGTCGTCATTGGTGACCACGGTCTCGGGGAGGTAGCCCCCGACGCCCGTGACGGCGCTTCTCATCGAACTCACGCGCCGTTCTCCGCCGTCGCCGCCGTTTCATGCAATGCGGCCGTAAGCCGCTCCATATTGCGGGCGATGTGTTCCGCGTAGTCGCTGGCCGCCAGGTCCGCGGCGACCTTGATGGCGTTGGCGAACCCCCTGGCGTCGGCGCCGCCGTGGCTCTTCACCACCACGCCGTTGAGCCCCAGGAGCGGGCCGCCGTTGACCGAGCTGGGGTCGAGGCGCGCGCGCATGGCCTTCAGCGCGCCCGAGGCGATCAGGGCGCCGGCCTTGGCCATGGGCGAGGAGGTCAGGGTCTCGCGCAGGGCGGTCGAGAAGAACCGGGCCATACCCTCGGCGGTCTTCAGGGCGATGTTGCCGGTGAAGCCGTCGGTCACCACCACGTCGACCGTGCCTTTGGCGATGTCGTTCCCCTCGACGAAGCCGTAGTAGTCGAGCTCCAGCCCGGCCTCACGCAGGAGCCGGTGGGCTTCGCGGACCTCTTCGTGGCCCTTCACGTCCTCCGAGCCGACGTTCAGCAGGCCGACCGAGGGGCGGCAGTCCGCCCCCCCGTGGACCGCGCAGTAGAAGGCCTCGCCCATGATGGCGAACTCGACGAGCTGGGCGGCGTCGCTGGCGATGTTGGCGCCGACGTCGAGCACAGCGGAGACGCCGCGCATGGTCGGCCAACTGGCCACGATCGCCGGCCGGTCCAGGCCCCCGGCCATGCGCAGGATCATCTTGGAGACGGCCATCAGGGCGCCGGTGTTGCCGGCGGAGACGGCCGCGTCGGCCTCCCCGGCCTTCACCGCCTCGATGGCGTTCCAGAGGCTGGTGCCCTTGCCGCGGCGAAGCGCGGTGGCCGGCTTCTCGTCGCCGGCGACGACCAGGTCGGTGTGGCGCACCTCGCAGGCCGCGCGGGCGCCGGGCCGGCGGGCCAGCTCGGCTCCGATGCGCGCCTCGTCGCCGTGCAGCAGGAAGCGGACGCGGCGGCCCGATAGCCGGTCGAGGGCGAGGGAAACGCCTTCCACCACCACAGGCGGACCATGATCCCCGCCCATGGCGTCGATGGAAATGGTGACAGACTCCGACACGGGCGGCGTTCCGCTCCCCCAGGGCGCGCCTCAGCCCGACGCCGGCGGTCGGCGCAGGAGTGCGAAAGGCGGCCGGACCTTAAGCTGCGTCGGCGCGGCGATGCAAGCCGGCCGCCTCAATCCTTCCTCAGCGCCTTCAGCACCGCGAACGGCGATTCCGGGGCCTCTGCGGGCGGCGGTTCGAACACCGCTCCGGGCTTGCGCGGGAAGGGGTCGAGCTCCAGCGACAGGTGCTCGACCAGATAGGCGCCGAAGTCGATCGTCCCGGCCTCCAGCACGTCGGGGGGATCGTCGGCGTCCGGATCGATCTCCAGCTCGTCCTGGGCTTCGGCGGGCGCGGCGTGCGGGCTGTCCGGCAGCACCACGCGCAGGCGGAAGCTACCTTCGAGGGCGTCCTCGAACGGCTCGAGGGTCAGGCCGCAGCTATAGACCGCCCGGGCGTTCCAGCGGCCGTCGAGCTCGGCGCCGTCGCTCCAGGGACGGATGCGCACCTCGCCTTCGAAGGCCGGCAGGCCCACGAGGTTCAAGGCCTTGGCGATCCGCGCCCGCGCCTCGGCGTCCGGGGCCAGACGGCGCACCTGCGGCCCGCGCAGCGCCTCGTCCAACCGGACCGGAACCGACCAGGGCGCTTCAGCTTGCGTCTCGACCGTCATGGCGTTCCTTCCGATCCGAAGCGGGGCCAGCGCAGGCGCGCGTCCAGCACCTCGGCCAGGGGCTGGGCGGCCAGGGCCTTCACCGCATCGGCGGCGTAGGCGGTCAGGCCGTCGGCGTCGCCGTCCTCAACCCCGGCGAAGGCGGTGCGCGCGATGAGCGCGTGCAGGGCCGCCGTGTCGGGCAGGCCCGCGAAGGCTTCGTCGTAGTTCTTCACCCGGCCGTAGAAGGCCTCGCCCAGCTTGCGCATCTTCTTGCCCACGGACAGGTCGCTGACGCCCAACTCGCGCAGCGCCCCGTCCAGGCTCTGCACATAGGCGTCGAACAGGGCCTGCGAGGCTTCGGCCGCCTCGCTCCCCTGCCCCTTCAGCCGGTGCAGGACCGTCACCACGTGCAGGGTGTAGAGCTCGAACCGGCCCTCGGGCGTGTCGGGGACCTGCGCCTCGGCGTAGAAGGCCGGCGTGCGCGCCTGGGCCGCGGCGGCCGCGTAGAGCCGTCGCCCCTTCTCGACCGCGGGCCGGGACCCGAAAAGCCGCCTCAACGCCTGCATGCCGCCTTTTCGCCCCGCCGCTGGTTTAGTGGACGCATTGAAGTCGAGCGGTTCCGGCGGTAGGTCAAGGGCGACATCATGGTTTTGAAAAGAAGTCCTATGGCGCCGAAGCCCGTCATCGCGTTCGCAGCCGTCGTCGCCCTGGCCGGCCTGGGCGCGGCCGCCTGCACGCCCAACATCGCCTACAACGGCTTCCAGGCGCGCGAGGACAAGCCCGCCGACGTCAAGGTGGGCGAGGACACCAAGTCCACCGTGCTGGCCCGTCTCGGCTCGCCCTCGATGAAGGCCACCTTCGAGCCGAACATCTGGTACTACATCTCGCAGACGACCGAGCAGGTCGCCTACAAGAACCCCAAGCTCCTGAGCCGCAACGTGGTCGCCATCACCTTCGGCGACGACGAGAAGGTGCAGTCGGTGAAGACCTTCGGCACCCGCGACGGCTACCAGATCGCCTACAGCGACGCCGAAACCCCGACCCGCGGGCGCGAACTCAGCGTGCTCGAGCAACTGCTCGGCAACATCGGCCGCGGCGGGATGCTGCCGCAGGAGAACGACCCCGGCCAGCGCCCCGGCGGGCGCTGACGGAAGCACCCTCCTCCTTCGGACCCGGAAACGAAAAAAGCCCCGAAGCGTCGCTCCGGGGCTTTCTCGTTTCCGATCGGCCGGATCAGCCGATCAGGCCCTTCGCCAGCACCGCGAGCAGCAGCAGGGCCACGATGTTGGTGATCTTGATCATCGGGTTCACCGCCGGGCCGGCGGTGTCCTTGTAGGGGTCGCCGACGGTGTCGCCGGTGACCGCCGCCTTGTGGGCGTCAGACCCCTTGCCGCCGTGGTGGCCCTCTTCGATCAGCTTCTTGGCGTTGTCCCACGCTCCGCCGCCCGAGGTCATGGAGATGGCCACGAACAGCCCGGTGACGATCACCCCCATCAGCATGGCGCCGAGGGCCGAGAAGGCGTCGGCCTTGCCGGCTATGGCCTTGATGACGAAGAACAGCACGATCGGCGAGGCGACCGGCAAAAGGCTCGGCGCGATCATCTCGCGGATGGCGGCCTTGGTCAGGATGTCGACCGCCCGGCCGTACTCCGGCTTGACGTCGCCGGTCATGATGCCGGGGTTCTCGCGGAACTGCCGGCGCACTTCGGCGACGACCGATTCCGCCGCCCGCCCCACCGCCGTCATGGAGAGGCCGCCGAACAGGAACGGCAGCAGCCCGCCGAACAGCAGCCCCACCACCACGTAGGGGTTGGAGAGGTCGAAGGCGATCTGGCCCACCCCGTCGAAGAACGAGCCGGGGGCTGCGTTGGCCGTGAAGAACTTCAGGTCTTCGGTGTAGGCGGCGAACAGCACCAGGGCGCCGAGGCCGGCCGAGCCGATGGCGTAGCCCTTGGTCACCGCCTTGGTGGTGTTGCCCACCGCGTCGAGGGCGTCGGTGGAGACCCGGACCTCCGGCGGAAGGCCGGCCATCTCGGCGATCCCGCCGGCGTTGTCGGTGACCGGGCCGAAGGCGTCGAGGGCGACGATGAAGCCCGCCAGCGACAGCATCGCCGTGGTGGCGATGGCGATGCCGAACAGGCCCGCCAGGTTATAGGCGACGATGATGCCGACGATGATCACCAGGGCCGGCGCGGCGGTCGACTCCAGGGACATGGCGAGGCCCTGGATGACGTTGGTGCCGTGGCCGGAGACCGAGGCCTTGGCCACCGACTTCACCGGACGGAAGCCGGTGCCGGTGTAGTACTCGGTGATCACCACGATGGCCGCCGTGACCAGGAGGCCGACCAGTCCGCACCAGAACAGCGACATGGCGCCGAAGCTGGTCCCGTTGGCCAGGGTGACGGTGTCCGGGACGAGGCTGCTCACCACCCACCAGATCGCCACGATGGACAGGGCCCCGGTGACGATCAGCCCCTGGTAGAGGGCGCCCATGATGTTGTTCGACTTGCCCAGGCGGACGAAGAAGGTGCCGATGATCGAGGTGACGATGCAGACGGCGCAGACGGCCAGCGGCAGCAGCATCATCGAACCGACGATCGCCTCGCCGCGGAAGAAGATCGCCGCCAGCACCATGGTGGCGACCGTGGTCACCGCATAGGTCTCGAACAGGTCGGCGGCCATGCCGGCGCAGTCGCCCACGTTGTCGCCCACGTTGTCGGCGATGGTCGCGGCGTTGCGCGGGTCGTCCTCAGGGATGCCGGCTTCGACCTTGCCCACCATGTCGCCGCCGACGTCGGCGCCCTTGGTGAAGATACCCCCGCCCAGGCGGGCGAAGATCGAGATCAGCGAGGCGCCGAAGCCCAGGGCGACGAGGGAGTCCACCACGTCCCGGCTGGTCGGGTCGAGGCCCAGCGCCTGGGTGAGGAAGGTGAAGTAGCCGGCGACGCCCAGGAGGGCGAAGCCCGCCACCAGCATCCCGGTCACCGCGCCGGACGAGAACGCCAGCGACAGCCCCTTGGCCAGCCCCTCGGAGGCCCCCTGGGCGGTGCGCACGTTGGCGCGGACGGAGATCAACATGCCCGCGAAACCCGCCAGGCCCGACAGGACGGCCCCGATCAGGAAGCCGAGCGGCTGACGCCAATCCTGGAAGAACACGCCGAGCAGGACGATGACCACCACGCCGACGATGGCGATGGTCGTGTACTGGCGGCGCAGGTAGGCCTGGGCGCCTTCCTGGATCGCCGCGGCGATCTCCTGCATCCGTTCGGTGCCCGCGGGCGACCGCATCAGGGCGCCGGTCTGCACTACGCCGTAGATCACCGCGAGCGCACCCGCCGCGATGACCAGCAAAAGCTGAAGCTCCATTCGAAAAGCGTCCCTCTGTCCTAAATGAACGGGAAGCCGTCCGGCAGGGTCGGCAGAATGCCCCCCCCGGGCCACCCCCAATCGAAGCCGAGCGCTCTACGCGCGCCCTTGTCGTTTACGGGGGGACTGTTGCAGTAAGCCCACGCTTAGGCAACTGCGGCGGCGAACGGGGCCTTTTCGTGCCGCAACTGCGAAAAGGGCTTCAAACCCCGACGGATTTCGGCGAAACGAGCGGACCTTCCGACCTCCCCAACGGAATCCAGTAAGGCTCAATGGACCTCTCCAAGATTTCCGTAGGCGTCAACCCGCCCTACGACCTGAACGCCGTCATCGAGATCCCGCAAGGCGGCGAGCCGGTGAAATACGAACTCGACAAGGACTCGGGCGCCATGATGGTCGACCGGTTCCTGCACACCGCGATGTTCTACCCGGGCAATTACGGCTTCATCCCGCACACCCTCGCCGACGACGGCGACCCGATGGACATCATGGTGGTCGGCCCGACCCCGGTCGTCCCGGGCGCGGTGATCCGCTGCCGTCCCGTCGGCGTCCTGATGATGGTCGACGAGAAGGGCGCGGACGAGAAGATCCTGGCCGTGCCGGTGGACGCCCTCTACCCCTTCTATCGCGACGTGGATTCCTGGCGCGGCCTACCGGCCATCCTGACCGAGCAGATCGCCCACTTCTTCAAGCACTACAAGGACTTGGAGAAGGGCAAGTCGACCGAGATCGTCCGCTGGGCCGATCCCGAGGAAGCCGCCGAACTGATCCGTATCGCCATCCAGCGCGCGGCCGAGGTCGAGCCGGGGGCCGACTAGGGCGCATCGCTCGCATTTGCTGTCATCCCGGCCGGAAGCCCTCGTCAGAGGGCTGGAGAGCCCGGGCCCCAGGGCGAGCGCGCGCCCGGTCGCCTGGGCCCCGGATCGGCCTTGCAGGCCGTCCGGGGTGACAAAGGGATCGGCCCCTACCGCAGGCTGACCCGCTGCTTGGGCGCCTGGGCGATCACCGACACGGAGGCGATCGCCCCAGGCCCGGCGATGCGGGCGGCCTCGACCGCCATCGCCCGGCCCAGCTTGGCCGCGTCGAGACGGTTGCCGTCCCCGGGGACGACGAACGGCGTCCGATAGGCGGCCTTCACCAGGGCGTCGCGGAAATAGGGCTCCCTGGCCCTCAGCGTCGGGGCGTCGGCGCCTGGCGTCAGGTTCAGCCGGACCTGGGTGAAGACGTAGTTCACCAGCCTGCCGTCGAAGATCACCGGCAGGCCCACCGGGTCCAGGTCGACATAGGGCGCGCGCTCGCCCTCCGCTTCCTCGTCCTTTTTTCCGGCGGCGAAGGCGGGCCACGCGGCGGCGGCGGCGAGGGACAGGAGAATCAGACGGCGGCGCATGGCTGCAGGTTAGCCGAATCGATCGGCCTGGGGCTTCAGTGACGCCAGCCGGTTCGGCTCAGCAGCACCGGCTGGCCCCTGTGCAGGACCAGCGTCCCCTGCCCTTCGGCGATGCGGCCGACGGGGGTCAGCGCGACCCCTTCCGAGGCGGCGGCCAGCGCCAGCGCCATGGCGGCGTCCATGTCCGCGGCGACGGCGAGCTCGTAGTCGTCACCCGCGGTCGCCAGGGCGGCGAGGGCCTGGACGGGATCGGGCTGGCGCTCGACCCAGGCGCGGGCGGCAGGCGACAGCGGCAGTCGCTCCAGGTCGACCTGGATCGCCGCCCCGCTCGCCTCCTCCATGTGGATGACGTCGGCGATCAGGCCGTCGGAGACGTCGAGGGCCGCCGACGCATGGGCCGACAGCGCCGCGGCCAGGCCGACGCGCGGCTGCGGCAGGCGGTAGCGGTCGACCAGATAGGCGCAATCCTCCGCGGAAGCTCCATCCAGCGCGCCCTGGGCGGCCAGCAGGCCGAGCCCGCCGTCGCCGATGGAGCCGGTGACCATCAGCACCTGGCCGGGCCTGCCGCCGGCGCGGCGGACCATGCGGCCGGCCGGGACCCAGCCGGTCAGGGTGACCGAGGCGGTGAAGGGGCCGGGCGTAGAGGTGGTGTCGCCGCCGAACAGCCTGAGACCGAACAGCCGCTGGTCCTCGGCGAGGCCCTTGGCGAAGGCGGCCTTCTCCCCGTCGCCCCAGCTCTGAGGCCAGGACACCGAGAGGAAATAGCCGTAGGGCTCGGCGCCCTTGGCCGCCAGGTCCGAGAGGTTGACGCGCAGCAGCTTCCTGGCGACCAGGCCCGGCGGGTCGCCAGGAAGGAAGTGGACGCCCTCGACGATGGCGTCGACGGTGACGACCAGGTCGAACCCCGGCCGGCTCGGCAGGGCCGCGGCGTCGTCGGACAGCCCCAGCGATTCGGGCGCGCCCTCGCTCAGCGGCCGCAACAGCCGGGCGATGGATTCGAACTCGTCCATGGCCCGGGCCTCAGCCCGCGGCCTTGCGGACGTCCCCGGCGATGCCGTCGAGGGCGGCGTTGACGAAGCCGGCCTCGGTCGGGTCGAAGAAGGCCTTGGCGAGTTCGACGTACTCGTCGATCACGACCTCCGCCGGGACGTCGGTGCGGGCCAGCTCGTAGGCGCCGGCGCGTAGGATCGCCCGCACGGTGGCGTCCAGCCGATCCAGCCGCCAGCCCTGGGCCAGCCGCTTGACGATGGCGTGGTCGATCGGCGCCTGGTCGGACACCACCCCGCGCACGAGGTCGCCGAAGAAGGCCTCGTCGGCCGCGGCCAGGGGTTCGCCCTCGAGGTCGGACCCGAACCTGTGGTCGGAGAACTCGCGCACGACGGCCTCGACCCCGGCTCCGCCGAGCTCCATCTGATAAAGCGCCTGCACAGCCGCCAGCCGCGCGACGGAGCGGGCCTGGCGGGGGACGCGGGCCTTGCTGGCCATGTTCAACTGCGGTCCTCGGCCTCTTCGTTCAGGCCTTCGGCGCCGAGGAATCGGGCGAAGTCCTGGGTTTCGCGGAAGTCGCGATAGACCGAGGCGTAGCGGACGTAGGCCACGTCATCGAGCTGCTTGAGGTGCTTCATCACCAGCTCGCCGATGGTGGAGGACGGCAGCTCGGTCTCGCCCATGCTCTCCAACTGCCGGACGATCGTCGAGATCATCTTCTCGACCCGCTCGGAATCCACCGGCCGCTTGCGGATGGCGATGGAGATCGAGCGGGCGAGCTTGTCGCGGTCGAACGGCGTGCGCCGGCCCGAGCGCTTGACGATCGTCAGCTCGCGCAGCTGCACCCGCTCGAAGGTGGTGAAGCGGCCGCCGCATTCGGGGCAAAGCCGGCGACGGCGGATCGCCGCGCCGTCTTCCGACGGGCGGGAATCCTTCACCTGGCTCTCTTCACTGCCGCAGAACGGGCAACGCATGATCTAGCCCCCTTGCGGCTGCTCAACCGCAGTCAGTTGTAGATGGGGAACCGTTTCGTCAGCGCCAGCACTTCCGAACGGACCTTCGCTTCGACGGCGGAATTGTCGCCGCCCGCGGCGACGCCGTCCAGCACCTCGCCGATCCACTTGCCGATCTGGCGGAACTCGCCGGCGCCGAAGCCGCGGGTGGTTCCGGCCGGCGTGCCGACGCGCAGGCCGGAGGTCTGCATCGGCGGCAGCGGGTCGTAGGGGATGCCGTTCTTGTTGGTGGTGATGCCGGCGCGCTCCAGCGCCGCCTCGGCGTCATGGCCTGTAACGCCCTTCGGCGTCAGGTCGACCAGCATCAGGTGGCTGTCGGTGCCGTTGGAGACGATCTTGAAGCCGGCGGCCTGCAGGCTGTCGGCCAGGGCGCGGGCGTTCTCGATGACCTGGCGGGCGTAGGCCTTGAACTCCGGCTTCAGCGCCTCGCCGAAAGCCACGGCCTTGGCGGCGACGACGTGCATCAGCGGGCCGCCCTGCAGGCCGGGGAAGACCGCCGAATCGATCTTCTTCGCCAGCTTCTTGTCGTTGGTCATCACCATGCCGCCGCGCGGGCCGCGCAGGGTCTTGTGGGTGGTGGTGGTGACGACGTGGGCGTGCGGGAACGGGCTCGGATAGG
>Ga0182744_1004580_pt1 | contig 10291 bp, 10 predicted proteins | sample eDN3rd30CKraftMG_FD_128525 | JGI IMG/M metagenome (GOLD analysis project Ga0182744, IMG submission 128525) | Enriched Miracle-Growth compost microbial communities from Emeryville, California, USA - eDNA 3rd pass 30_C Kraft MG (version 2) (version 2) ... | reverse complement strand
GCCGAGATGCAGGAAGTCGCTGAACGCCGAGGCGGTGCCGATCGCCTTGACGCCGTTGACGAGGATGCCCTCGTCGTTCGTCTCGATGATGCGCAGCGCCGGCGAATTGGCATGCGCGTTGGGGTCCGAGCGGTCCGCCTGCGGATCGACGAAATGCGGAGCAACGACGAGATCGTTCTCGACCGCATAGCGCCAGAAATTGCGGATATTGTCGGCGAGCCCGCGGCCTTCGGCGCCGATCGAGGCTTTCTCCCAGGGCTCGGGATCGTCGATATAGGTGACCAGCATATAGTTCTGCGAGTCGGGCGTGCGCGGACAGGACGCCGCGACGAAGTGCTTCATGATGAATTCGTGATAGCGGCGCTTCCTGACCAGCTCTTCCTTGCTGGAGTGCTGCAACCACATCATCGAGCGGCGCTCGCCGTCCTCGTCTAGGAAGGTGAGCTGCTCCTGCAACTCCGGGCGCCGATGCAGGTCGAAGAACTCGGCGGTGCGCTCGGCATAGGCCCGCGTCAGCGGATGCGTCGCGACATTATCGATCTGCGTATTACCGACCCAGACATCGCGGCCGTCGTTGAGTGACTTGAGATAGTGTTCGCCCGTTCGGAGCATTGTTCTCTCCCTCTGCTGCGCGCTTTCCGTTCGAACCGGCATTACAGCGAGCGCGTCGTTGCGTAAGTCCGTTGCTGGTAGATCAGCGGCTGGCGGTTCCTGGATTCGGCCGTCGCCAGCACGCTGACGACGAAAATGGAGTGGGTGGCGACGTCGCGGACCTCGACGATCCGGCAATCAAGGCTCACCAGCGCGTCCTTGCAGCACGGCGCGCCGGTCACCAGCACGCCCCAGTCGCTCATCGCGAAGCGCTCGGCCATCGGCATCTTGCCGACGCCGGCGAAGGCTTGCGACAGATGCATCTGGTCGGCGTGCAGGCAATTGACACTGAGCACGCCGTTCGCCTTGATGACGCCGTTCGCCGCGCTTTTGCCGTGGACGCAGACCGCCAGCGTCGCCGGCGTGTCGCTGATCGCGCAGACTGCCGAACAGGTGAGCCCGGCAATGCCGGCAGGTCCATCGGTGGCGATCACCGAGACAGCGGTGGTGAACTGCGCCATGGCGCCGCGGAATGTGCTCGCCGAAACCGGCTCGCCTTCGGCGAGGAGGTGACGAAGCCGGCCGGCATCATGCACCGGCCCGCCCGCCAGTGAGGCGGCGTGGTCCATCGCAGCGTTTCCCTTCCCAGGTGGCCGTAGCGTGCGGCCCTTGTTCATCGTTGCCGCTAGCCTAGGACGGGAGCGCCCTCTATACTATAAACCGATGGCTATAAAATCCATTACCAGAAGTTATTCGACCGACATCGACCTGCATCATCTGCGGGTGCTCGACATCCTGTTGCGCGAGCGCAGCCTGACGCGCGCCGCCAAGGTGCTCGACGTCACCCAGCCGGCCTTGAGCAAAACGCTGGCGGGGCTGCGGCGCCACTTCAACGATCCGCTGTTCGTGCGCGTCTCCAACCGCATGGAGCCGACGCCGAAGGCGGTCGAACTGGCGCGGCCGGTGGTCGAGATTCTCGGCCAGATGCGGGCGCTGCGCAGCAGCCACGCCGATTTCGATCCGCGCACCTCGACACGCAGCTTCCAGTTCTGCGTCATCGATGCCGGCATCATCAAATTGCTGCCGCCGCTGGTCAATCGGGTGATGCGCGAGGCACCGCATGTGCGGCTGCGGCTGGTACAGCTCGACGGCGAGCATCTGGAATCCTGGCTCGAAACCGGCGCCATCGATTTTGCGACGGGCTCGTTTCCCTCGCTCGCCAGGAGCATCCGCCGGCAGCCGCTGTGGGTCGAGGAATATGTCAGCGTCATCAATCGCGGCCATCCGCGCCTGTCGGGCAATCCGACGCCGCGCGAATTCGCCGCCGAAAACCATGTGCTGGTGTCGACGCTCGGCACGGGTCATGCGCACAAGCGTGTCGAGCAGGCGGTGGAGGCGGCGATCCCGCCGGATCACATCATCTGCCGCGTGCCGATCTTCATCGCCGCGGCGATCGTCGCCAAGCACACCAATGCCGTCGCGACGCTGCCGATGTCGGTCGCGACGGTACTGGCCAAAGACCTCAACCTGGAGATCATCAGGCCGCCGCTCAAGCTGCCGAAGATCGAGATCTTTCAGTACTGGCACAACCGCTTTCATCGCGAGCCGGCCAACAAGTGGATCCGCTCGGTGTTTACCGATCTGTTCCGCAGGCCGGCGGCGCGGCCGAAGGGTTAATGCCCCTGCCCCGAAGCGGCATACCGGAACCAAGCCGGTCGCCGAGTCCGCTCCACCGCCCTGGAAGTTTTATAAACGCCGGCCGGCGCCCCGCCCGCACCGCGAGCGTTCACTGTGTCACAGGTTTTGTGCTGCGCTCCATCTGCAACTGGCGACAATTTTACGCTATGAGGATCGCCGCAGGGGGAGGCGGACGATCCGTCCGCGGGGGGGTCGATCGTCTAAATGATTGTGCTGTTGCCGAGCCGCATCGTACAGGGCGCGACACTGTTGTGTCTGGCTGCCGTCTCGCTCACGCTTTGGATCGCGCTGAGCCAGCCGTGGCTCGGCATTGCGCTGAAATCGGGCGGCGAGACGCAACCCGTTGCGATTATCAGCACCCACCCCTCCGGTCCGGCGCGGGCATTGCCGTTGCCGGCGCGGCTCGTCGCGGTCGGCAACAGCGGCGCGGCGGGTCCGGTCGAGATCGAAGCCGACGACGTGATCGAGGAGCCGGACATGTTCGAGACTTACGAACAGACCGGCCGTTTCATGCAGCGCCAGACGACGCTTGCCGCCCTGTTGCGGCAACCTAAAGTAGCGCTGACGGTCGCGACCGAGAGCGGACAGACGCAGAGCGTCGATCTGGCCCCGGCGCGGCGACCGCTCGCGGACCTGCCGCTGGCCTTCTGGATTCAGCTTTTCACCGGCGCCGGCGCGCTGCTGATCGGCGCGTATGTGCTCGCCATGCGGCCGGCCGATATCGCGACACGGCTGTTCGCGCTCTCCGGCGCGATGATCACCGTGTCGGCGTTTGCCGCCGCCATCTATTCGTCGCGCGAGCTGGCGATCGACGGCGAGCTGTTCCGCGTCCTGTCGGCATTCAACCACATCGGGGCATTGGGCTTCGGCATGGCGATGATCGCGCTGTTCCTCATCTATCCGCGCCGGCTGGTGTCGCCGCGCCTGCTATGGATCGTGCCGGCGGTATTCGTGCCGTGGCTTGCCGCCGACATCCTGCGCCTGGCGCCCAGCCAGCCGGTCGGCTCGCAACTGCCGACGCTGATCGAGATGCTGCTGATCGTCGTCATGGTCGGCGTGCAGTGGCTGGTCAACGGCAACGACCCACGCGCGCGGGCGGCGCTCAACTGGCTCGGCCTGTCGGTGATCGTCGGCGCCGGCGCCTTCGTCTCGCTGACCATCGCACCGGTACTCGTGCAGATGGAGCCGGTGATCGACCAGGGCCACGCCTTCGGCTTCTTCCTGCTGATCTATGCGGGGCTCGCGCTCGGCGTCGGCCGCTACCGTCTGTTCGATCTCTCCGAATGGGCGTTCCGCATCACTTTCTACACCGGCGCGACGCTCCTGCTGTTCGCCATCGACGCGGCGCTGATCGTATTCCTGCAATTCCAGCCGGCGAGCGCGCTGGGCATCGCGCTGCTGCTGGTCGGCTTCGGCTATCTGCCGCTGCGCAGCCTGCTGTGGAACCGATTCGTCGCCCGCCGGGGACTGCCGGAGCACGAACTGTTCCGCGCCATCATCGACGTCTCGCTCGCCGTCACGGCCGCGGAACGCTCGGAGCGCTGGCGCCAGTTGCTGCAACGGCTGTTCGATCCACTGGTCATGGAAGAAACGCAGGAGGCCGTCGCCGCGGTCGAGGTGCGCGAGGAGGGCCTGGAAGTGCGGCTGCCGCCGGCCGCCGCCACGCCGGCGCTGGTCCTGCGCTATCCGTGGCGCGGACGGCGGCTGTTCGGCAGCGCGCATCAGGATCTGGCGCGCGAATTGGTGCGGCTGATGCTCTATACCGAGGAAAGCCGCACCGCCTACGAGCGCGGCAGCATCGAGGAGCGCCAGCGCATCGCCCGCGACCTGCACGACGACGTCGGCGCGCGGCTGCTGTCCGGTCTCTACAAGACCGACCTCGGCGAGACGCACCGGGTGCTGCGCGACGCGATCACCGATATCCGCACCATCGTCAGCGGCCTGTCCACCGACCAGCCGCCGCTCGGGCGGATGATCGCGGCGCTACGCCACGAGACCGGCGAGCGCCTCGCCGCCGCCGGCGTGGAACTCGACTGGCCGCTCGATCCGCAGGACGACAGCCCGCTGCCGCTCGACTACCCCGCCTATCGCTGCTTCAGCGCTGCGCATCGCGAGATCGTCAGCAACATCATCCGCCACGCCGGCGCCCGCCGCGTCAGCATCCGCGTCCATCACGACGGCGAGCGGCTGACGACCACCATCGCTGACGACGGCATCGGCATCGATGCCGCGCACCTCGAAGGTAGTCCGACCGGCAACGGCCTGCGCGGCCTGCTCCGCCGGGTGCGCGACGCCAACGGCCACGTCGCGATCCGCCGGTTGCCGGCCGGCACGGCGGTGGAGATCACGATCCCGCTGAGGGCGGCAACGGCCGCCGCGCCGCAGGCATCGGCCCCGGACCCGCATCCGCACCCCGCATTCGAGGGGTGTGTCGAAGCCGGCGCCACTCCTAGAGTCCGGACCACCTAGCGCCCGCGCCATGCCGCCGCCGAGAGCCGCTGTCACCGATGTCCGCACCGCCCAAACCGACTAAAGGACCGACCGCCGGACGCCGCGCGCTGGTCATCGAGGATCAGAACGACACGCGCGCCTGGCTGATCCAGACGCTCGTCACCGCCTTTGACGGTATCGCGGTCGCCGGTGTCGCGTCGCGCGCGGCGGCACTCGCCTGGCTGCGCACCGAGGGCGGCGGCGCACCCGCCGATTCCGCCGCGAAATGGATCGCTCTCATCGATCTCGGCCTGCCCGACGGATCGGGCCTCGACATCATCCGCGAGATCGACCGCCGCCATGGCGGGATCGTGCCGATCGTCACCACCATCTACGACGACGACCAGCACCTGTTCGACGCGATCGCCGCCGGCGCGCAGGGCTATCTGCTCAAGGACCAGCATCCCGACATGCTGGTGCAATATCTGCACCGCATCGATGGCGGCGAGCCGCCGCTGTCGCCGTCGATCGCGCAGCGCATGCTCAAGCATTTCGCGCGGCTCAAGCCGCAGGCCGTGCCCGACGAGGCGGGCGCCGGCACGCTGACGGCGCGCGAGATCGATGTGCTGCGGCTGCTCGGCCGCGGCCTGCGCGTCGCCGAAGCGGCGCGCGTGCTCGGCCTCACCCCGCATACCATCGCCGGCTACGTCAAGAACATCTACCGCAAGCTCAATATCTCCTCGCGCGCCGAAGCCGCGATCGAAGCGAGTCGTCGCGGGCTGACTTGAAGCTGTCGGCCCCGAAGCCCGGCTTCACATCAGATATCCAGGGAAAGCCCGTCGGAGGCGGTTTCGAGGCCCGCCTGATGCTGCTGCGCCAGCATGTCGCGCGACATATGGGTCAGGACGACACGCGCGACGCCGAGCGCCGGAAGCTTCGATTTCAGCGTCTCGACATCGAGATGGAATTTCACCTTGCGGTCGAGAGTGTAGCCTTCGGCGATCAACAGGTCGGCCGACGTCGCAATATCGACGAGGCCGTCCACCCATTCCGTGTCGCCGGTATAGGCGAGTACCTTGCCGTCGAGTTCGACGCGCAGCGCCAGCGACGGCGTGCTTCCGCTCGGATGCCGCACCGGCACCGCGCCGACACGCGCCTGCAGGACGGTCGTAACACCGGGCGCCGCCAGTTCGACGATCTGTGTGTCGAACTTCCGTGCCACCTGCGACGACCCCGGAAAGCAGGCTTCCATCATCTGCTGCAAGCGGTCCGACAGACCCACCGGCCCGGCGATGACCAGCGGTCGGGTGCGGCGGCTGATGAGCTGCGCATCGAGAATGAAGTAAGGCAGACCGCCGAAATGATCGCCATGGCAATGCGTGATCAGCACGCAATCGATCTCGTTCGGCTCGATGCCGAATTTGCGGATCGCGATCATCGCCGACGACCCGCAATCGATCAGCAACCGATGGCTCGCAGAGGCGACGTGAAAACAGGTGTTGAACCGCCCGCCGCTGCCGAACGCATCGCCCGAACCGAGGAATGTGATTTTCATCGTGACGCTCCGGCCGATCGAACGGGGGCGGCCGTGGCCGCGGCCCGTTTGCGATGCAAAATAGCTTGACGCCAAACAGTTTTGCAAATCTATATCGAGGCGGACGTTCATCCGAGTTGCGCGAAGATGCAGGTCAAAACGCCACGACAGCGCCGCAAGGCCGCAAAGGATGCGGCGCACCGGTCCGGCCCGATGGAGCTTGGGTGGCTCGGCAACACCATCGGCTTCAATCTGCGGATCGCGCAGGAGGCGTCGGTGCGTGCTTATCTGCGCAGCGTCGCCGACACCGAAACGATGACCTGGCGTTTCGGAATTCTGGCGCTCATCGACCTCAATCCCGGACTGACACAGGCGGCGCTGGCGCGCGCGGTGATGCGCGACACGTCGAGCCTCACCTCGGTCCTTGACGATCTATGCAACCGCGAACTGGTGACGCGCGTGCGTCCCGATTACGACCGCCGCAGCTACGCGCTACGGATCACCCCGCAGGGCGTCAAGGCGATGGAGAAGCTGAAAGCCGGGGTGCAGGCGCACGAGCGGGAGCTCGACCGCTTTTTCACCCACGAGCAACGCGGCCAACTGGTCGACATGCTGCGACAGATCGCGCATGGCCTGTCGGACGGCAAGGATGCCTCGCCGGGCTAGGACTCACACTTCGGGTCACACCCAAGGACAAGCGTTCCGGGATCGTACTCATTTTTATTCGAGCATGATCTTACCCGAAAACCGGTCCCCACTTTTCGGGATCATGCTCTAGCCAGCTTTACCGAAGCGGTCGTCGAGCGAGTAGCCGGAGCCGCGGACGGTGCGGATCGGATCGGCTTCCGTCGGCCGGTTGAGCGCCTTGCGCAGCCGGCCGACATGCACGTCGACGGTACGCTCGTCGATATAGGTTTCGTTGCCCCAGACGCTGTCGAGCAACTGCTCGCGCGAGAAGACGCGGCCGGGCCGCTCCATCAGGAACTCCAGCAGCCGGTATTCCGTCGGTCCAAGCTCGATCGGCCGCTCGCCGCGCGACACGCGCTTTTTCTCGCGGTCGAGCGCGATGTCGCCGACGGTCAGCACTGTCGCCACCCGCTCGGGGCTCGCCCGCCGCAACAAGGCGCGCACCCGCGCCAGCAGTTCCGGCACCGAGAACGGCTTGACCATGTAATCGTCGGCGCCGGTGGCGAGGCCGCGGACCTTTTCGCTCTCCTCGCCGCGTGCCGTCAGCATGATGATCGGCAGCGTTTTGGTCTGCGGCCGCGCGCGCAGCCGCCGGCACAGTTCGATCCCCGAGAGGCCCGGCAGCATCCAGTCGAGGATCACCAGATCGGGCACCTCTTCCTGGAGCCTGACCTGCGCCTCATCGCCGCGCGCCACCGCATCGACCTCGTAGCCCTCGGATTCGAGGTTGTAGCGCAACAGCAGCGTCAGCGGCTCCTCGTCTTCGACGATGAGGACACGGGCAGCCATTGCCTCTAGCCCCTGCCGCCGTCGGACATCGCGACAAACGCCGCCGTCACATCGACCTTCGGCCGCTGGTCGGTGATTGGCCGTCCCTCGATCATGTAATGCACCGTCTCCGCGATATTGGTCGCATGGTCGCCCATCCGCTCGATGTTCTTGGCGCAGAACAACAGGTGGATGCAGAAGGAGATATTACGCGGGTCTTCCATCATGTAAGTCAACAGCTCGCGGAACACCGAGGTGCAGACCGCGTCGATCTCCTCGTCGCTGCGCCAGACCTCCATCGCCTTTGCAACGTCGCGGCGCACGAAACTGTCGAGCGCCGCCTGAAGCTGCCCGAGCACCAGTTCCGACATATGCTCGACCCCGCGGATCAGGTTCGGCGGCGGGAAATCGGCGTTCAGCGCGATCACCCGCTTGGCGATGTTCTTGGCGAGATCGCCGATGCGTTCCAGGTCGTTCGCCAGCCGCAGCGCCGCGACGATTTCGCGCAGGTCGATCGCCATCGGCTGGCGCCGGGCAATGGTCAGCACCGCCCTCTCCTCGATCTCGTACTGGAGCCGGTCGATCGTCGCATCAAGCGCGGTGACGCGCTGCGCCAATTCGGTGTCGCGCTGCGCCAGCGCGTCAACCGCATCGGCGATCTCCTTTTCGGCAAGGCCGCCCATCTCCGACACCATGCGGGTCAATTCCTGCAAGTCTTCGTCGAAGGCTCTTGTCGTGTGCAGATCGCTCATCGTTTCTCTCATCCTTACCCGAAGCGGCCGGTGATGTAGTCCTGGGTGCGCTTGTCGCTCGGCGTCGTGAACATCGTCGCCGTCTCGCCAAACTCGATCATCTCGCCGAGATACATGAAGGTGGTGTAGTCGGAGACGCGCGCCGCCTGCTGCATGTTGTGCGTGACGATGACGATCGTGTAGTCGTCCTTCATGCCGTCGATCAGTTCCTCGATCCTGGCGGTCGAGATCGGATCGAGCGCCGAGCACGGCTCGTCGAGCAGGATCACCTCCGGGCGGACCGCGACGGTACGCGCGATGCATAGCCGCTGCTGCTGGCCGCCGGAGAGCGACTGCCCGTTGGCGCCGAGCTTGTCCTTGACCTCGTCCCACAGCGCCGAGCGGCGCAAGGCGCTCTCCACCCGGTCGTCAAGCTCGCTCTTGCCGACATTCTCGTAAAGGCGGATGCCGAAGGCGATGTTCTCGTAGATGGTCATCGGAAACGGCGTCGGCTTCTGGAACACCATGCCGATGCGCGCGCGCAGCAGGTTGAGGTCCTGCCCCGGATCGAGAATATTCTCGCCGTCGAGCATGACCTCTCCGACCGCGCGCTGGTTGGGATAAAGATCGTACATCCGGTTGAGGATGCGCAGCAGCGTCGATTTTCCGCAGCCGGATGGGCCGATGAACGCTGTCACCTTGTTGGCATAGAGCGGCACGGTGATCGCCTTGAGCGCGCGGCTGTCGCCGTAGAAGAAATCGAGATCGCGGATCGCGATCTTCTCCCGCAGCCCGCCGGCCACGGCAACATGCGCGGGCACCGAGAGCGGAACGGCGGCGAGATGAGCGTTAGCCGGAGTGGCATTGGGAAAAGGAACGTTAGCAAGCGTCATGAGGTTTTCCCGGTTTTGACGAGCGAGCGCGCCACGATGCTCAGCATGAGCACCGTCAGGGTGATGATCAGCGCTCCGACCCATGCGAGCCGTTGCCAGTCGGCATAGGGGCTGAGCGCGAACTGGAAGATGACGACCGGCAGGCTGGCCATGGGCGCGTTCAGATTGGCGCTCCAGAACTGGTTGTTGAGCGCGGTGAACAACAGCGGCGCGGTCTCGCCGGTAATGCGCGCGATCGCCAGCAGGACGCCGGTCACCATACCGGCGCGCGCCGCCCGATAGGCGATGCGGGTGATCATCAGCGAGCGCGGCAGACCGATCGAGGCGGCCGCCTCGCGCAGCGAATCGGGCACCAGCACCAGCATGTCCTCCGTCGTCCGCAGCACTACCGGCACGACGATGACGGCGAGCGCCAGCGCGCCGGCGAAGCCGGAGAAATGTCCCATCGGCGCGACGACGACCTCGTAGATGAACAGGCCGATGACGATCGACGGCGCGCTCAGCAGGATGTCGTTGATGAAGCGTACGACCGTCGACAGGCGGTCGTGGCGGCCATATTCGGCAAGATACGTGCCGGCAAGGATGCCGAGCGGCGTGCCGATCAGCACCGCGAGCGCGGTGAGGACGAGGCTGCCGAAGATCGGATTGAGCAATCCGCCGGCCGCGCCGGGCGGCGGCGTCATCTCGGTGAACACCGAGAGCGACAGCCCGCCGAAGCCCTGCCACAACAGCGTGCCGAGGATCAGCACCAGCCAGGTCAGGCCGAACAGCGTCGCGCCGAGCGACAGGCCCATGGCGACGGCGTTGCGGCGGCGACGGCGGGCATAGCGAGGGGTCACGGATCAGGCTCCGATGCGCTTTTCAAGACGCAGCAGCAGCAACCGCGCCAGCGCCAGAACGATGAAGGTGATGACGAACAGGATCAGGCCGAGAGCGATCAGCGACGACGTATAGAGATC
>Ga0182744_1004578_pt1 | contig 10296 bp, 8 predicted proteins | sample eDN3rd30CKraftMG_FD_128525 | JGI IMG/M metagenome (GOLD analysis project Ga0182744, IMG submission 128525) | Enriched Miracle-Growth compost microbial communities from Emeryville, California, USA - eDNA 3rd pass 30_C Kraft MG (version 2) (version 2) ... | reverse complement strand
CTTCGATGATGTCTTTCACATAACTCATTCCCAGGCCAAAACCTTTTACGTTATGCAGATTACCGGTATGCGCTCTATAGAATTTTTCGAAAACACGTTTGACAGATTCCTTGGACATACCGATCCCATTGTCCTTGACCTGGATTATCAGATATTTAGCAGAGTTGGTGGTGGTAATGACAATACGGGGCGGCACATCTGATTTTGAATATTTGACCGCATTGTCAATCAGGTTGTTAAGCAGGTTATTAATATGCACTTCATCCCCTCTGATCAGGTCATTAGTGGCATTCAGGTGCATCACTACTTCACCGGATTTATCAAATAACTGTAAGGTGAAATTATCTACCAGGTGGCGAACCAGATCATGGACATGCAGATCCTCTTTTTTCAGGTTGAGCTCTTGTTTTTCCATAAGGGCTGCCTGCAAAATAGTTTCCACATGTTTATTCATGCGCCGGTTCTCTTCTTTAATAATGCCGCTGAAATAACCCGATTTTTCCTTATTGCCCTGAACTTTCTCATTCTGCAGGGCATCAACCGCCAAAGAAATGGTCGCCAGAGGGGTCTTGAACTCATGGGTCATATTGTTGATAAAATCACTTTTGATCTTACTTAATTTACGTTGCTGCAACATGGTGCGGACCGTCAGGTAAAAAGCGGAAATGGTGATCAGGGTCAGTAAAGCTGAGCCAAAAAGAATCCATGTCAACGATTGCCAGGCCTGGCTGTTCAAATCCGGAATAAAAACCGTTAAAAATTCATTGGCCGTTACATAACCGTCTTCCTGCCTGGCATCGATGGGAAAACTTTGAGCGGGCGTATTCTCTCGTAAAACACTGTCTGTGACTAACTTTTGGGCAAGCGTTGCAAAGTTGGGCGTAATTTGTTCCGGAATACCGGCCGAGCCCTGGCCATAAGTAATCGCGTATTCTATTTTATATTTATCAGCTTCATTACGTTCCAGGGCTTTATTAATGATCTGATTGACTTCGGCTTCTGAAAAGCGTTGGTTCACTTTAATACTGGGAAGTAAACTTCCGTTAAAGGGAAAGGTGAGGCTTTGATCGCGCAGCCTCATGGCCGCAGCAGAAAATTTGCCCAGGGAATCTGCGGCGTCAGCCGCGCCCTTGAAAACCCGAAAGGAGATTTTCTGCTCCTGGGTCTGGACAATATTTACGACCCAGTTCACCTGCAGAAAAACAAAACCTACAAGGGAGAGAGCTACAAGAATCAGACTGACCGGGATCGCTTTTTTCATGAAAGTTTAATGCTTTAATGGGATGTTGGCTGCACCTTACAACCTAAGAGAGTTATTTCCACTTTTTTGCAGGTTTTTTTACTAAAGCGGGCGCCATAATAAAATAGTAAAGAAACATCCACAAGTCGAAAATAATGAATTTTGACCAAAGGTCCTTTTCATTTAACTGCTTCATAGCTTTTTTCCAGATAATCGCAACAGTGAACATCCTGATCGCGTAAATGCTGAGGGCCATCCACCAGTTGGCAAGAATAATGGCTGCAATAAGTAAGGGATATATCAGGAAGCCGGAAGCACTATAAAGACCCAGCAAGAATTTGATCTTGGGCTTATAATACCTGGCAGTCGTATAGTGCCGATTTTTTTGTTTCATCCAGGCCGACCAGGTCAGGGGCGGTTCGCTAATCGTATGGGCTGCTTCTTCAATGACAATGGTCGTGTTGTTTTTAGTGGCTACCTTACTGATAAAAAGATCATCATCTCCGCCCGGAATATGGTTAATGGAGGCGAACCCCTTGTTTTTTAAAAAGAGCTCTCTTTTATAGGAGAGATTACGGCCCACGCCCATATAAGGATTTCCCGCCAGGGCGAAACTTAAGTATTGTAAGGCGGTATGAAAAGTCTCAAAACGGACCAGCTGGTTTAAAATGCCCTTTTTCTTGCTATATGGTCCGTAGCCCAGCACAATATCAATGCCTTTGTCGTAGCCGTTTTGCATGGACTGCATCCATTTTTCAGAAGCGGGGACACAATCTGCATCTGTTAACAGCAGGATCTCATATTTGGCAGATTTGATACCCATGGAAAGGGGAAACTTTTTGCCGGGAATGCCCTGCGCTTCCTGAACCAATGGTAATATATGCAAAACCTTGAATTGTTTTTGAAATTCCTCCAAAAGGTATTTGGTCTCATCGGTGGAGTTATCATTAACCACGATGATCTCATGGGTAGATTGATAATCTTGTACCAGCACACCGGGCAGGTGCATTGCCAGGTTCTCCGCCTCGTTTTTAGCGCATATAATCGCGGAGACGGCATATTCCTGGCTGGTCTTTTTTTCTTTAGGGGAAAAGTAAGCCAATTTTCTGAATACCAACAGGTAGTAACCCAATTGTATGAGTACTACCAGCACCAACATCCCCAGCACAATCCACCCGATCAGGCTCATTGACATTATCATGGCACAAAAATAAGCGTAGTTTTGAAGTAACTCTATTTTTAAGGTGGATATTCTTTCAAAGAGGTGCCTCTTGGGGATTCGTTATGGATTAATAATTTTCTGCTGCCCTGCAAAAAAGCGATAAGTGTTGTATATTCGTCCGTGCAAAACCCCTTTTTATCTGATGTCTGCCTCCTGGCAATTTGAACGGAAGGGTGGTAATAACAACAACTAAATTCAAAAGATCAATCAATGAAAGTGCTATCCAGGCTGGCCTTTATACTGGCCACCACCGCTGTGATCCCGTTAACGGCCCGGTCCCAAACGCCGCAGCAGTCAAAGGAAACTATTTACAATCAGCATGAGGTTTTTGACCCCGGCTTTTTTACCCAGTCCGGCAATATGTACCGCAGTGCCAGCGGTATTCCGGGCCCGGCTTATTGGCAAAATAAAGCCGATTATGAGATCCATGCCACCTTAAATGAGCAGGATACAACTCTTACTGGAGAGGTAAAAATCCATTATCTCAATAACAGTCCGGACTCCCTGCATTATTTATGGTTACAAATTGATCAAAATTTATTTGCGCCAGACTCAAGAGGTGCTGCCACTACTCCAGTCAGCGGAGACAGGTTTGATGTAAAGGGGTATACCCAGGGAGGTGAACATATTCATCAGGTAGAAGTCACTTATAAAGGTAAAAACTATAAAATTGATCCGGTTATTTCTGATGACAGGATGCAGCTCCGCCTGCCGGTCACGATCACTCCTAAAGGAGGCGCCATTGATGTGAAGATCAATTATTCATTTTCCATTCCCCGTTATGGTGCTGACAGGATGGGCAGGCTCTACACTAAAAATGGTGTCGTATATGAACTGGCACAGTGGTACCCAAGAATGTGCGTCTATGATGATATCAAGGGTTGGAATACCCTTCCTTACATGGGGCTGGGAGAATTTTATCTGGAATACGGAGATTTTGATTATTATGTGACCGTTCCGGCATCAATGATTGTGGCAGGCTCCGGGATCCTTCAAAATCCCCAGGACGTATTGACAGGGGAGCAACAGGCGCGCCTGAAAAAAGCAGCCGGTTCTGACAGCACTGTAAGCATTGTCAGCGAGGCAGAAATCGGCAGCCATACGGCCCGGCCTGCCACAAAAGGCAACCTGACCTGGCATTTTAAGATGAAAAATTCCAGGGATATTGCCTGGGCAGCCTCCAATGCCTTTATCTGGGACGCCGCCAGGGTGAATTATCCTTCCGGCAGAAAGGGGCTTGCAAGCGCTGTTTATCCGGTGGAAAGTAAAGGATCGCACCGCTATGGCAGGGCCACACAATACTTAAAACAAAGCATTGAGTTTTACTCCAAACATTATTTTGAATTTCCCTGGGAAAATGCCACCGCCGTAGCTGGCGTCGCATTAGGCATGGAATATCCCGGCATTGTCTTTTGTATGTATAATATTGAGGATGGCAACCTGTTTCACGATGTCACCCATGAAATCGGCCACAACTGGTTCCCGATGATTGTCGGCACCAATGAAAGGCGGTTTATGTGGATGGATGAAGGGATGAATACGTTTATCAACAGCTTTGCATCCAACTGGTTCAATGGCGGAGAATATGGTGATACGACCAATCATGATGTTCTGCAAATGGCCCGGGTACTTAAAAACAGTACCGATCCGCTGATCACAGCTCCCGAAAACATGGGCCTTAGAGATTACGGCCAGTATTATTTTAAAACAGCAGTAGGGATGAAGATTTTGCGAAATGTCATCCTGGGACCTGAACGGTTCGATTATGCCTTTCAGCAGTATATAGATAACTGGGCCTTCAAACATCCGCAGCCGGATGACTTTTTCAGGATCATGAATAGCGCAGCCGGTGAAGATCTGAACTGGTTCTGGAAAGAGTGGATATTTAATACCTGGCAACTGGACCAGGCGGTTACAAATGTCCGGCAGGCAACAGATGACGTTAAAGAAGGTTGTTTGATTACGATTTTAAATAAACAAAAAATGGTGATGCCCGTTTTGGTAAGGGTCACCGAACAAAACGGCAAAGTGACGAATTTAAAATTGCCGGTGGAAGTGTGGCAAAGAGGCGCTTCCTGGACGTTTAAAGTCAATACCACCAGCGCTGTCACCAAGGTGGAATTAGACCCCGACCATGAATTGCCCGACGGCGACCTTCAAAATAATGTATGGTCCCTAAAATAAGTAAACCCCATGGGATTTCCGGGTAATACCTGGAAATGACAGCGAATTAACCGGCCCATTTCAATTTGAATATGGACCAACTCCTGACTGTTCTGATTACAACGGCCTGGATGGATTTATAAACAAATCACTTCTACCAGAGCTGATTTAAGGTCCCTTGGTTTATTTTAAGCGCAGGTACACCTATTTTTTCAGTCCTATTTCCCTTAAGCGCTCCTCCAGATAGCCACCTGCCGTAATGGGTTCGTAGGCCTTTGGATGGGCCTCGTCCACGCAGGCTGGCAGGCAATCCAGACTCATTTCACTTTGGGGATGCAGGAAAAAAGGAATAGAATACCTGGAACTGTTCCATTTTTCCCTCGGTGGGTTAACCACCCGGTGGGTTGTGCTGCGGAGTTTATTATTGGTCAGTCTTTGTAACATATCTCCTACATTGACCACGATTTCATCGGGAGCTGCCGTAGCAGGCACCCACTGCCCCTCCTTGGTCATTACTTCAAGCCCGTCCGCGGAAGCACCTACCAGTAAAGTGATGAGATTAATATCCTCATGTTGCTCTGCACGGATGGAAGAGGCGGGTTCTTCTGTAATGGGAGGATAGTGAATGAGCCGGATAATGGAGTTGCCGTTTTGAACATACTGATCAAAGTAATTTTCCTCCAGTCCCAAATAAAGCGCTATCGCCGAAAGTAAGGCCTGACCGCTTTTTTCAAAATGTCGGTAGGTCTCGTATAAAGTGGGCGCCAGTCCCGGGACTTCAGCCACTGATACGTTGGGCGGATAATGCTCGTCATCAATAGCGGCTCCCTCTACTGTTTGGCCGTATTGAAAGAATTCTTTTAAATCCGGTGCGTCAAAGCCTTTTGCATGTTCTTTTCCAAAACTGGTGTAGCCTCGCTGACCAGCCAGTTCCGGCTTTTCATACCGGCTTTTTACTTCTTTAGGCAGGGCAAAAAAGGCCTGCACGTACTTATACAGATCATCTATTAAGGGCTGGGGAATGCCGTGGTTTTTAACTGCCACAAAACCCACTTGTTCATAAGCTTTGCCAAGCTTCTGGACAAATGCGTCTTTTTCAAGCGGCTCGACTCCCAGGAAGTCAGAAAGATCTACAACAGGTATTGCCATAATATTTTATTGTTTAGAGGTATGGGTTCAGATATTAAAAATAGCGAATAATTACTATATATAGGTTCGTTCCGGTGTTAAATCATCTTGAAAGGCAAGCCTGATCTTTTGTTTTTAAAAAGGCCAAAAGGGGTGACGGTGGACCTTGCAGGCTTAAATGAATAATAAAAATTCCGCAGAATTACTTCGGTGAAAAACAGACATTTTTACTAAGTTTTTAACAGACAGGTACAACAATTCATTTATATTTGCCCATTAAGTAAATCACCCCTCATTAAAAACAAACAGGGAAAACCATACAGAATGAAGAAAATTATCGGCCTTTTTACCATTGCCATTTGCTCTATGGGTATATTAAAGGCACAGATTACTGATGTAACCCCTCCTGTAGCTGCCAGGTCAAATAATCAGGTATCAAAAGACAGTACGGTCCCTGACATGGCACAACAGCCTGTCGAAACACAGGCCGAGGCGCAGCGGGCAGCGGATAAAAAGAAAAAGTTTGCAAATATTGATTTAAGCCATCGGGGCGCAGATCATTTTATGTTTCAATTTGGCGGAATGGGACTTTCCGGTGCAACGGATGATTTTTCTACAAAAGGTTTTAGCAGGGAATTTAATTTCTCTTTTATGCTGGATAAGCCTTTTAAATCAAATCCACATTATAGCATGGGCTTTGGCATCGGTTATAGCAGTTCCAATCTGTTTTTCAATGGCAGCTATGTGGATATCAAATCTGCCGGCTCTGAACTTCTCCAAACGCCCAATATTACAGGCTCTACCAATAAATTCAACAAGTTTAAGGTCGTACTCAATTATTTTGAAATCCCTGTAGAGCTTCGCTATAGTGCTAATATGGAACATCCCAACAAGGGTTTCAGGATTGCTTTTGGTTTAAAAGGAGGTTTGCTTTTAAATGCGCATTCTAAAGGTAAAAATGAAATGACCAGTGATGGAAGCACTGTTTATGGTAAAGGTTATATTGAAAAGGAATATAGTAAAAGGTTTTTCAAGTCCACACGCGTAAGCGGTACAGTAAGAGTTGGTTACGGACTGTTTTCTTTATTCGGTACGTATCAGTTGACTCCACTTTTGAATACCGGAGCCGGACCGTCTCTTCATCCCTACAGCATTGGATTGGGCATAGGTATTATGTAAGTCTGGTCTATAGGGTAGATGGTGACTAGCATAGTTTAAAGGATTATAATATTTAATCAAAATAGAACGTTTTGAAAGGCAGATCACGCTTAAAGGCAGATCTGCCTTTTTTGTGCGTGGCGATAATATTTATTTTTATGATAAAATTGCCTTCCCGGCGGTTGAACATGTATTACAAATAGATTAACAAATGCTATCTTTGCCAAAAGATAATTCAATTGATAGATAAACAAAATAAAATAGCTGAAGACGAAAAGGCCGTATTGGTAAGCGTGCTGCAGCCAGACCATACCGAAGAGTTGGCAAATGAATATTTAGATGAATTAGCTTTTCTGGCGGAAACCGCCGGGGCCAAAACTGTCAAAAGATTTATTCAAAGACTGCCAAACCCAGATAGCCGCACTTATGTAGGCAAGGGCAAACTGGAGGAAATCAGGCAATATGTAACTGGCCATCAGATAGATTTGCTCATTTTTGATGATGAACTGACCGGTTCGCAAATCAAAAATATTCAGGAAGTTGTCAAAATTAAGACGATAGACCGCAGTGACCTGATCCTGGATATTTTTGCCCGAAGGGCGAGGACGGCCCAGGCAAAAGTACAGGTAGAGCTGGCACAATATCAATATATCCTTCCAAGGCTCAGAGGCATGTGGACGCACCTGGAAAGACAGGGTGCGGGGATTGGTTCCAGGGGACCGGGTGAGACAGAAATTGAAACTGACCGGCGTATCGTTAAGGATAAGATCTCTTTGCTTCGCAAACGATTAAAAGAGATTGAAAAACAGGCTTTTACCCAAAGAAAGGACCGCGGTGAATTTATTCGGGTTTCCCTGGTAGGGTATACCAATGTTGGGAAAAGCACGATCATGAACCTGCTCAGCAAAAGCGATGTTTTTGCAGAAAACAAACTTTTTGCCACACTGGATACTACTACGCGTAAAGTGGTCCTGGAAAATACACCTTTTTTATTAAGCGATACGGTAGGTTTTATTCGTAAGCTGCCGCATCACCTGATCGAAAGCTTTAAAAGCACTTTGGATGAAGTCCGTGAAGCCGATCTGCTGGTGCACGTTGTGGACATTTCTCATGAAAAACATGAGGAGCAGATAGCCGTAGTCAATAATACGCTGCAGGAGCTCGGCGCTGCTGATAAACCCATTATCACGGTCTTTAATAAAATGGATTTGTATAAAGAACGAAATTTTGATGAGTGGCTGCCCGGAGAAGTCAAAACGCAGATCCTGGAAGAACTATCTGATAAATGGCATAATATAACAGAAGGGAACAGTATTTTTATTTCTGCGACTGAGAAACAGAACATTGAGGCGCTCAGAGATTTTCTGCTGACCAGGATCCGGGAACTTTATACCATCCGATATCCTTATAAGGTACAATACTATTAACTACTTAAATAATATTTTTTGAACTATGTCGCTTTACAAACTAGCTGATCGGTTACAGGAGATCCGTTTTTCCAAAAATGGCTTATGCTCCATGGAGCTGGAAGGGCGTAAAATTACATTAGCCAGAAAGGGTGACCGGTTATTTGCATTCTCCGGAACCTGTCCGCATGCGGGTCATGATCTGGCAGATGGCTATCTGGATTCTAAGAACTGTATTGTCTGTCCGTTACATAATTATCGGTTCAGTCTGTCCAATGGGTTTGACAGCTCCGGAGAAGGATATCATATCAAAATTTACAAAACGAGGCGGTTGGCCGACGGCTGGTATGTGGACTTTGTTTAGAGGATCAACCTCCTTAACTTTTGTAAAGTAAACTCGCAGAATAACCCAGTAAGCGGTAAAACAAAAAAAGACCCGGACTATTTGCGCGGTAAGCAGATAACTTGCTGCGCGACAGTCCGGGCCTTCTTTTGAATATTGATTGGAGCGTAAAGCTAATCGTTTGTTGCCATCTGCCTTTTTTTAAAGGATCAGTGGCATCATAAGCAGCAGCAGATCTTCATTGCTGCCCTGTTCCGTCGGTTTAATCAGTCCTGCCTTGGCAGGTGTTGAAAGTTCCACTTTTACATCTGAACTGTCGGCAGCACCCAGCATTTCACTGAGAAATTTAGCGTTAAACCCGATTTGAATAGGTTCTCCGTCATACTGACATTCCATTCTTTCATCCCCTTCAAAATTATAATCGATATCCTGAGCTTTTAATTGCAATTCGCTGCCTGAAATCGATAACCCGACAAGATTGGTGCTCTTATTGGCAAATACATTGACCCGTCTGAGCGCACTGGCAAAAGCGGCCTTATTAATGGTCATTACATAAGGGTTTTCCGTTGGGATGACGACTTTATAATCAGGAAAACGGGCATCGATCAAACGGCATATCAGAGAGATGTTCTCGTGGGAAACAAAAAGATGATTATTGGTATAACTGATATCCAGCAGATCCTCGTTTTCAGGCAATACGTTTTTTAATACGTTGAGCGGTTTTCGCGGGACAATAAAATTATTTGTTTCTCCCGGAGAAACATCCGTGCGGCGATATTTTACCAGGCGGTGTGCATCGGTGGCCACAAACTGGATTTCATTTAATCCCAATTCAAAATAAACCCCTGTCATGGCCGGGCGCAGATCGTCGGTGGACACGGCAAATAAGGTTTTAGTGATAGCAGTAAGCAAGGCATCACTGCGCATTTTAAAGGCATTGCCTTCTTCATCAGAAGGGTCTTTGGGGAAATTCTCCGGATCTTCTCCAGGGATTTTGTATTTACCGCTGTCACTGGTAATCTCTATAGCGTAATTGCTTTCAATGCTGAAGGTCAGTGGCTGGTCCGGCAAGGCTTTTAAGGTGTCCAGCAAGATCTTTGCAGGAACACAAAACCTTCCATCTTCATTACTTTCTACGTTAATCTGAACGCGCATCACGGTTTCAAGGTCAGTAGCCACCACAGATAGTTTTTTGTCCGTGATCTCGAACAGAAAGTCCTCCAGAATCGGCAGGATGGTATTACTGCTGATTACCCCACCAATGTGTTGCAACTGTTTCAGTAAGGTAGAAGAGGAAACGATAAATTTCATCGGTAAAAATTTAATTGTTTTTAATGATCGGTCATGCCGAAGGCTATTGCTTATCAAGGCCTTTGCTTTCTGGAATAAAACCTGTCGAGTACCCTTAGAAAATCTTTCCGCTTTCCGGTCATTTTTATGCTGTTCAGGCTAAACTGGGAATTATTCCTTCCAGGAGACATTCCTTCAGGTGCAATTTTACTAATTAGTAGCCAATTGATAAAAATTATTAACTAACATTGTTGAAAAACTATCCAAAAAGTTCAAATTTATGGACATTTTATAATAAATAGTCATCTTTGGCGGGTAAAACGCCCTATTTAAAAATCTAAAAACG
>Ga0182744_1004577_pt1 | contig 10296 bp, 10 predicted proteins | sample eDN3rd30CKraftMG_FD_128525 | JGI IMG/M metagenome (GOLD analysis project Ga0182744, IMG submission 128525) | Enriched Miracle-Growth compost microbial communities from Emeryville, California, USA - eDNA 3rd pass 30_C Kraft MG (version 2) (version 2) ... | reverse complement strand
CCATCAAGGTGCTGGAAAAACTCGCCACGCCGGACGCCGCATTCGGCCCTCGGCCGCAAGAGGGGCGCGATGCGTTGCTGATGGCCGCGCTGGAGACTGGCATGCGTAAGTTGACCGAGATGCTAGGTACTGATTCGAACAAGTGGGAGTGGGGCAACCTGCACCATATTCAGTTCGAGCATAGTCTGGCCGGCCTGCTGCCAGACGCCAAAGACTGGGGCACACCTCGCTATCCGGTCAGCGGCGATAACGATACGGTGCATCGCGCGACGTTTCGCAAATCGGATTTCCGTCAGATCAGCGGGGCTTCGTACCGTCAAGTTATCGACGTGAGTAATTGGGACAACTCACGCATTCAAAATACGCCGGGTCAATCCGCCGATCCGCATAGCCCATATTACCAGAACTTGCTGGAGGGCTGGGCGACGGGGAAATACGTGCCGATGGCATTTAGCCGTCAAAAGGTAGAGAGTGAGTTGGGCGACACGTTGGTGTTGCAGCCGCGATAGCGCGAGGCGGGCGACGGCCCGCGCTATCGGCAGAGCGTCGCGATGATTAGTGTGTCGCGACGCTCGAGTCTCCAGATTATTTGCAAAGAAAAATGACTGATGAACGTGTAGCAGCGGGCGTTCCGACCGATGCCTTAACGATTCCGCGCAAGGTTCTGGATCTTGCCGGGACAGATACGATCGAGATCGTATGGCGAAATGAGCGGGGCGGACTGACATTTCGTTCTCGCGGTGAATCGGGAGAGCGCTATATCAAGTGGCAGCCTTCTGCAGGATTGAGCCCGACAGAACGCGAGGATGTGAACCTCGTCTCAGAGTCCGAGAAACTGCGTTGGGCGGGTCAATTCGCTCCCGTTCCTCGTGTTCTTGAGTGTGGTGAGGAGAGTGACGCCGTTTGGTTGGTTACTGAGGCCATTGATGCGATATCCGCTGTCGATCAGCGATGGCACGATAAAGCAGAGACTGCGGTACGAGCCATCGCGACAGGGTTACGACGATTGCACGACGCGTTACCCGTAGCAAGCTGTCCGTTTCGCCAGACGTGGCTCGGATCAGAAGTCGCGGTGCCGGAGCCTAAAAGGCTGGTCGTTTGCCACGGCGATCCATGCGTGCCGAACACACTGTTAAATAAGCAAGGCGAGTTCGCTGGCCACGTTGATCTTTCTCGGCTCGGGGTTGCAGACTGTTGGGCCGATCTAGCTATTGCTACCTATAGCATCAGTTGGTCTGTGAATTTCGGGCGAAGCTATGACGAACTCTTTTTTCTGACCTATGGAATTGAGCCTGATATGGAGCGGATTCGCTTTTACCGAGAGCTCTGGGACAGAAGTTGATGGCGTAGCTCTAGGCATTCAGGCCTGACCTGTGCATTCATCAAAGCTTGTTGCTCATGCGTTTGACATAAACGCCGAAGGCGGTTGGCCAAACTGCTTTCTAAAGGCAGTCGTATAGGCGCTGTGGCTGTCATAGCCACTGGCCAAAGCCACCTGGGTAATAGGTGTGCCCTGCATCAGTAGCGTCAGCGACGACATCAACCGCAGTTGTTGGCGCCATTTGCCAAATGTCATCCCGGTGCTTTTCAGAAAGTGGCGGTGAAAGGTTTTCTCGCCCATGGCCAGCTTGCCTGCCCACTGATCGGCGGTGGCGGCCTGACTGGGATCACCCATCAGCGTTTGGCAAACCCGTTGAATCTGCGCATCTCGCGGCCAGGGCAAATGAAAAGGCAGTGATGGCGGTATGCGTAATTCTTCAATCAGCAAGTCGCCCAGTAGACGGCTGCGTCTGGGGGAGGTCATTTGATCGCTTATCTGAGTCACGTTCATGATCAACTCTCTGACCAACCCCGATACTCGCATTACGCAATCCGAGGCAGGCAGCTTTGCGCAAACATCATCGCGCACGAATATCCCGTGTGCTTGCAAGGCCACCGGAACGACCAATCGATGCGCTATTCCAGGGCGTAGCCATACGGCAGACGTAGGTGGTACCAGCCACTGTCCTGTTTCGGCCTCGACGCGTAGCAGGCCACGATCTGCATAAATGAGATGTCCGCTGCTGTGCCGGTGCATCGGAATGACATGCCCCTGTGGGTAGCGCACGGATACCCCCGTGATAGCGAATTCGGACGAGCTGGTCGCGTGCAGCCCCAGGAGATGGCAGTCGTCGGTGGGGGTGGTACGCCGCCTCATGTGTATTTTGCCTCAACCACGTTTTGTCTGAATAAAACAAGAATATGTCCATTTTTATGTAGATGGACAAATCGTGCAAACCTAACATTGAGTGGTACATCGAATTCATGCCTCGTCAGCACATGTTGCCGTTTCTCTGCCCTTCGTGCCTGCTACGACTACTGACCTTTGGTCGGGGTCGGTACGCACGTATTCGCGTTTTGACCCATTCTGATTCCCCCTGACCCCGACCATAGTCAGCCTCGTTTGAGCCAGGGGGATCAGATGTAATGCATTTCCGAGAGAACGATTCATGTTGACTGACCCTACTCAAAAATATCGCCCTTTTCCTGCTGTGGATCTGGTGGACCGTCAATGGCCGTCACGCACGTTGACCCGTGCTCCCGTGTGGCTGTCCACCGACCTGCGCGACGGCAATCAGGCGTTGTTCGAGCCGATGAATCGAGAACGCAAATTGCGCTTGTTTCACGAGCTGGTGCGTATCGGTTTCAAGGAGATCGAAGTGGGATTTCCTTCGGCGTCGCGCACGGACTTCGAGATCGTTCGGCATTTGATTGATGCGGATTTGATTCCCGCAGATGTCACGCCGATGGTCATTACGCAGTTGCGTGAAGACTTGATCACAGAAACGGTGCGCAGCGTGGTGGGTGCCCGTCGCGTGATTGTGCACTTTTACAATGCTATTGCACCGGCATGGCGTGACATCGTGTTTGGTATGAGCGTGTCGCAGATTATCGATCTGGTCGAGCACCATATTGCGTCATTCAAGAGGCTGACGGCAGAGTATCCAGAGACGCAGTGGGTGCTCCAATATTCACCCGAGACGTTTTGCATGGCGGAGCTGGACGTCTCCCTGGCGGTTTGCAACGCCGCGATCGCAGCCTGGGACGCAGGGCCCCAGCGTGAGATGATCATCAATCTACCGACGACGGTGGAAGTATCTACACCGAACGTCTTTGCCGATCAGATCGAATGGATGGATCGGCGACTGGCGCGGCGCGAGCATGTCATCCTGTCCGTGCATCCGCACAATGACCGAGGAACCGGCATCGCATGCGCGGAGCAAGCCATGTTAGCGGGCGCGCAGCGCGTGGAGGGCTGCTTGTTTGGCAATGGTGAGCGCAGTGGAAATTTGGATGTTGTCACGCTGGCGCTGAATCTGTATACGCAAGGCATTGCACCGGGATTGGATTTTTCGGATATCGCCGCCGTGGCGCGCGTGGCGGAGGCATGTACGGCGTTGCCTGTTCATCCGCGCCACCCTTATGTCGGTGACTTGGTATTTACCGCATTCTCGGGCTCGCATCAGGACGCCATTGCCAAGGGGTTTGCGGCGCAAAAGCCGGATGCGCCTTGGCGCGTACCGTACCTGCCCATAGATCCTCAGGATCTGGGCCGTACTTACGACAGCATTGTGCGTGTCAACAGTCAATCGGGAAAAGGTGGCATTGCTTTTCTGCTGCAACGTGATCATGGCATCGTCATGCCACGTCGCATGCAAGTGGAGTTCAGCGCCATCGTGCAAGCATTGGCCGACACAAGTGAAACGGAATTGAGCAGTGAGCAGATCTGGGCGGTTTTCGAGCGTACTTATCTTGCATCAGCGTGCGAACGGGCCGGGTTTGTCTATCGTACTCATCACTTGTTTGACGAGCCTGAAGGGCAGGGTATTGAATTAGAGCTGATGAATACGGCGGGCTCGGTGATGTCATACCGCGGCAAGGGAAATGGCCCGATTGCCGCGACCGTCGCGGCGCTGGGCTTGCCGATGCGTATTGATAGCTATGAAGAGCGCAGCCTCGGCGCCGGTGCGGATGCCACTGCGTCAGCGATTGTAGAGGCGGCTTGGCCTGGTGTACCGGGTTCGCGCTTTGGCGTGGGACGGCACGCGAATATCGTCACTGCGTCAATTCTGGCGGTGTTGAGTGCGGCGGCTAGATTTGAGGCGGTAGATAACGCCAATCATGCAGGATAAATCCTGATGCAAGAGGTGTGACAGCTGTCTGGTGGTGTCGCACCTCGGTGATTAATTGTCATATTGGCACGGCACACTTTGTCTTTTGAGTTTGAGAGGCCGGCCGTGCAACCCTATTCCTACTACGAAATTGCTTCTGACCTCGTCCTTTGGGACGAATACATCAACAATTTTGGAGAACTGACCGATGATCAATTCCGTGCGATGACCATAGAGCAGCGGATAGCGATGATTACCCGCGCCTATGGTCCTGAGCGCAAGCATGACGCCGATTTCAGGTCTATTACAACCCATCCTCTACCATCCGCAGCAACCGCTGGCTCAGCGCAGCGCGCATAACCGATGGCGCGTTGCGCAATGGTCCGTCGATCATCAGCAGCGCTAAACCATGTACCGACGACCATGCCAGGAATTCGGCTCCAAGCCGCCGGTCCGCAGGCAGCACTCCGGCTTGTACCATTGTGTCGAGTGCGTAGCCCAATAGTTCAAACGGATTGAGCCCTTTGGTCGCAGTGCGCGCGGTGTCCGCTGGCACTTCGACGTCGAAGGGGCCAAATGCGAAGGCCGTGCGAAACCAACCGGTTTCCGCCTGGGCAAATCCCAGATAGCCGCGTCCTACCGCTGCCAGCATGGCACGGGCGCGTTCGGCCGGATCATGCAGGGACTCGGTTTTTTCCAACTCGTCTTCGATCGCACGTGCCAATGCACCGAGCGCTGCGGCACGCACTGCTTCGAACAACGCCTGATGGTTCGAGAAATGGCGATAGGCCGCGTTGGGGGCGACGCCGGCGCGGCGTGTGGCCTCGCGCAGTACCACTGCTTGCGGTCCGCCTTCGCGTGCGAGTGCCAGACCGGCGTCGATCAACGCAGCACGCAGGTCACCATGGTGGTACGTCGTGCGAGGGCTGGCTGAGGCGGCGGAGGAGGGAGGGCGCTTTGCCCGGGTAGAAGTCATTGTTTACAAAGAATTCACGTTTTTCATGTGGACATTGTCCATTCTAGGTTCTAGTATATGTGAACAGTGTCCACAAGCTTCCATGAGTCTACGGTGCGCGATCACTGGCGCGCCGCCTGTCAACGCAAGGAGAACCCTCATGCATTACGTCGATGGTTTTGTGCTGCCCGTGCCGCGTGCCAATCTGGATGCCTTCCGCGAGCTTGCGCAAAAGGCGGGCGAGGTATGGATGGAGTATGGCGCCCTGCAGTATTTTGAGTGCGTCGGTGACGACGTGCCGGATGGCAAAGTCACGTCGTTTCCCCAAGCGGTGCAGCTGAAAGACGACGAGGTGGCGGTGTTCTCGTGGATCGTCTACGCGTCGCGCGCCGAGCGCGATCGTATCAATGCACAGGTGATGAAAGACCCGCGTATCGCTTGCACCCCGGAAAATATGCCCTTTGATGGCATGCGCATGTTTTGGGGCGGTTTTAGTGGATTGGTTGAAAAGGGATGGGGTAGCGACGCCCAGGGTTCCTGAACGTGTGATCGTAGGCTCGTGACGGTTTTATTCAACAGTCTGCGCATGCACTGAGCGAGGCAGACGTACGAGCATTCTCTCTGGAGAGCTGGCATGAGCCACCCTTATCGATGGGTCATCGTGGCCCTTGGCGGTTTATTGGGTTGTGTCGCGTTCGGTGCAATGTTCTCGCTCCCTGTCTTTCTGCTGCCGATGGCTCAGGACACAGGTTGGTCGGTGACGGGTATATCGGCCGCGATGACCATCGGATTTCTCGCCATGGGGGCGGCCAGTCTGGTATGGGGAGGCTTGTCTGACCGCTTTGGCCCACGTCGGGTAGTGCTGTCGGGATCGATCGTATTAGCGGTGAGCTTGGGACTGGCCAGCCGGGCATCGTCGCTCGGTGAATTTCAGTTCTTGTTTGGCTTATTGGTCGGCGGCGCGACGGCCGCGATTTTTGCGCCGATGATGGCTTGCGTCACAGGCTGGTTTGACACGCAGCGCAGTCTGGCTGTCTCGCTGGTTTCGGCCGGCATGGGGATAGCGCCCATGACCATGGCGCCGCTGGCCGCTTGGTTGGTCACTACTTATGGCTGGCGCAGTGCGATGCTCGCCATGGCATGTATCGCGGCCGCGCTGATGATTCCCGCCGCGTCATTCGTTCGTCGGCCTCCGGCATTGGAGGGCTTACAGAACGGTATGGCGACGAGCGAACCACCAGCGGAGATGACCGTCGCTCAGGCGGTGCGCTCTCGGCAATTTACCCTGTTGATGTTGGCGAATTTCTTCTGCTGTGCGACACACTCGGGGCCGATCTTTCACACGGTGAGCTATGCGGTGACTTGTGGTGTCCCGATGATCGCGGCCGTATCGATCTATAGCGTCGAGGGGTTGGCAGGCATGTTTGGCCGTATCGGGTTCGGCCTCGCAGGAGACCGCTTCGGTGCACAGCGCGTTCTGGTTATCGGTTTGCTGGCGCAGGCTTTTGCCGTGCTGGCTTATGCGTCTGTGAGTCGGCTTGGTGGTTTTTATATGGTGGCAACAGCGGTCGGGTTCATATATGCCGGCACCATGCCGTTATATGCGGTGATCATCCGCGAGAATTTTCCGTTGAGAATGATGGGAACGATTATGGGTGGATCGGCGATGGCGGGCAGCCTGGGAATGTCGACGGGCCCATTGCTGGGTGGTCTGATCTATGATCGCTTGGACAGCTATACGTGGATGTATGTGAGCTCATGGGGCATGGGGTTAGTGGCGATGGTGATTCTGATGGTGTTCCGGCCGTTTTCCGCTAGGAAAATGGCTATGGCGTGAACGGGCGAGCCCCGTCGTCCGCCGACGGCCCTGGCAAGGCGAAGAATAATGACTAAGCAGTTCGGCCCGCGCGCCTGTTCCCATCTTGGCGCGGGTGATTGTTGATATTTTTTGAACTGACTTATTCATATTTGCCTATTTATTCATTTTTATTGAACGTGCATCATGGTTCTGGTCGAAAGTCACATATCGGCCGTCACCGATTCTCAGACGCGATGACGGTGTATTTTTCAAGGAACCATGATGGAAACGACGACTTCTCCTTCGGTGTTACAAACCGCCCAGACGGCCATCGTCACGGGTGCCTCACGAGGCATTGGCCGCGCGATTGCATTGCGTCTGGCCAGCGATGGTTTCAAAGTGGTCGTCAACTACGCGGGAAATGCGAACAAGGCCAATGCGGTCGTTGCGGAGATTCAGCAATCAGGAGGGGGGGCGGTGGCCGTCCAGGCTGATGTTTCGAGCCTGGACGACGTGCGCCGGCTGTTTGAGACGGCCCAAGATCAGCTTGGCGAGATTGGCGCGGTAGTACACAGCGCAGGCGTCATGCAGTTGGCCTCTATTGTTCCCGACAGCATCGAGGTTTTCGATCGCCTCATCGCTACCAATTTGCGGGGTGCATTTCTTGTGCTGGGTCATGCCGCGGAGCAATTGGGGGATGGAGGGCGTATCATCGCGGTGTCCACGAGCGTGATTGCCAGATCATTTCCGCAGTATGGCTCTTACATCGCGTCCAAAGCCGGCGTCGAAGGCCTTGTGCGTGTCTTGGCTAACGAGTTGCGCGGCCGGAACATTACGGTCAACGCGGTGGCCCCCGGGCCAGTGGCGACTGAGCTATTCTTGGACGGCAAGACCGAAGCGCAGGTTTCACAGCTGGCAAACATGGTGCCCTTGGAGCGTTTGGGGCAACCTGACGACATCGCTCGCGTGGTGTCGTTTCTGGCAAGTGCCGACGGCGGTTGGGTGAATGCCCAGGTCGTTCGTGCCAATGGCGGTTTTGCTTGAGTCGGAGCGAATACTGCGTAAAACGTCATTGTTATGCGCAGTAAACACGGATGTGCTTTGCCAGACTAACCATAGATCACTGAGTCGCCATGGACCGGTTTCTCGCGCTGCAACTGTTCAATCGAATTGTCGAATTGGGTAGTTTTACTGACGCCGCCGAATTACTCGGCATCCCTCGCGCGACGGCCACGCATGCGATCAAGCAACTTGAAAGCCGATTGGGTGCGCGGTTGCTGGATCGTACAACACGAGTGGTCAAGCCAACCTTGGATGGCCAAGCGTTCTATGAGCACAGCGTGCGTGTATTGACGGAACTGGAAGATGCGGAGTCATCGATCAGCACGCATCTCTCCAATCCTCACGGGCGATTACGTGTGGACGTGCATGGCGTACACGCGACGATGATCATCTTGCCTAGAATCCTGGAGTTTCGGGAGCGCTATCCGAATATTGACATTGCACTCAGCAGCGGTGATCGTTTGGTCGATCTGGTTAAAGAGGGTATTGATTGCGTGGTGAGAGCAGGGCAGCCGCGGGACTCAACTCTGGTCGTGAAAAGGCTGGCTGATATTCCCGAGATCATCTGTGCCAGCCCTCAGTATCTGGCTCAATATGGTGAACCCAAGCATCCGGATGAGCTGGAGCATCATCAGGGAATCGGTTTTTTTTCTCGCGGCAATCGGTCTCGCTATCCCTTTACGGTGCGGGTTGATGGGCAGATCCAGGAGTATCAAACAAGAGGCTGGATTTCGGTCAATGACGCTGAGTGTTATACGGCGACGGCGATTGCTGGGTGTGGTTTGATTCAGGCCCCTCGTTTCCGCCTGCAGGACTACGTGGACTCAGGGCGTTTGGTGCAGGTGTTATCCGATTGGGAGTGTCCTGATCTGCCTATCAGTGTCCTCTATCCTTTTCATCGCCAACTATCTCCACGAGTGCGGGTGTTTGTCGACTGGGTGGCCGATCTGTACAGTGAAAAATTCGGTATCTCCAATCGATGTGCATACCAGGCTGCCACATGACGACTCGAAAAATCGCAATGGCCATCCACGAAGGCGTGCAGGCGTTGGACGTCGCTGGGCCTGTGGACGTGTTTCACGAGGCGAATAATTACCTGCCTGAAACGGAGCGTTATGAAACCATATTGGTCGCTGCCGAGCCCGGTCCATTGCGCGCTTCGAATCGGATGCAGATGCTGGCTGACCGGACGTTCGACGATATCGATGGCAGATTAGATATGTTTTTGGTCGCAGGGGGACCTGCGTTACCGGATACTGCGCCTGATCTTCAATTGATCGAGTCTATACGGGCAGCTTCCGCGCGTGCGGATGTATATGGTTCGATATGTACGGGCGCTTTTTTATTAGGACACGCGGGGCTCTTGGATCACCATCGGGTGACGACGCATTGGCAGCATACCGAAAAGCTCTCAGCGTTGTTTCCGTACGCGCGTGTTGAGCCGGACGCCATCTTCGTCAAGGACGATTCATTGGTCACATCCGCAGGAGTGACCGCGGGCGTGGATCTGGCATTAGCCCTGGTGGCTCAAAACCACGGCCGGGATTTGGCGGTAAAGGTGGCCAAGCGCTTGGTCGTTGTCGCGCAACGTCAAGGTGGGCAGTCTCAGTTCAGTCCTTATCTGACAGTGCCGTTGGATCCGGAGTCGCCCGTGGCACGCATACAGAATCATGTCATGGCACATATTGACCAGCGGCATACTTTGGAATCGTTGGCTGCCGAGGTTGGTATGAGCCCGCGCAGCCTTGCTCGTTACTTCGTACAAGAGACGGGCGTTACGCCGCACGAGTTCGTGCAGCGCGCCCGTATCGATACCGCCCGTATGATGCTAGAGGCGTCGAACCGGCCATTGAAAACCATCGCGTTTGCATGCGGTTTCGGGACAGTCGATCGCATGAGAATCGTCTTTGGCGAGCGTTTGGGAGTATCACCCGCTCAGTATCGCCAACACTTTACGCAGTCGGCGACGGATTCGCATATTTCCTGATTACCATGCTATTGCGGCCATGCAGAGGATAGGATGATGGAGCAGAAATTCATGCGGTGATAGGTGGGATCTTTCAATGCCAGGACATCAGCTTTGACGTTGCCGAATGTTGTCAATGGCTTATGCTTGATGCCTTCTGCAAAGTGGTCGATGATATTTTCTTTGAAGCTGACTCCACGCGGGTGGCATGCGCATACGTGCTCGCGTTGGCTATCGCTGAAATCATGATAAGCGATCCCAAGGACATCCATCTCGACCCCGGCCGTCACGAGGGCGATCGTGGGGCGCATGTGTTCTGGAATGCCTGGGGTGGTGTGCAGAGCGATGGCAGTCCAGACATCTT
>Ga0182744_1004575_pt1 | contig 10298 bp, 12 predicted proteins | sample eDN3rd30CKraftMG_FD_128525 | JGI IMG/M metagenome (GOLD analysis project Ga0182744, IMG submission 128525) | Enriched Miracle-Growth compost microbial communities from Emeryville, California, USA - eDNA 3rd pass 30_C Kraft MG (version 2) (version 2) ... | reverse complement strand
GGCCAGAGAATTCACCTTTGCAAACGGGATGTCCGCGCTGGCAAGCTCGGCTTCCCATGTGGCTGTGGAGCGCTTCGCCAAGGTTTCCTCGACGTACCGGTAGAGCTCCGAGAAGTGCGCGCTCCGGCTCTCCGGCGTATTGAAACGGGGATCCTGGGCCAATTGCGGTTCTCCTGTGAGTTCGAAGAACCGGCGCCATTGCGCGCTGGTGTAGGGCACGACGCTCATATAGCCATCCGCCGTACGGAAAGGGCGCCGGAACTCGTTGATGAGCCGCGCATAGCCCGGCGGCCCCATGGGTGGCTTGAATGTCATGCCGGCCAAGTGTTCCGGAGCAAGGAAGGCGGCCATGCATTCAAACATGGGTACTTCCACAGCCTGCCCCCTGCCTGTGCGCTCTCGCGCGTATAGCGCATACATGATCGCATTGGAGACATAGAGGGCCACCACCTTGTCGGCCATGACCGTATTCACATACTTGGGCGGCTCCTCGCCGGCCGCCCCTTGCAGCCAGGCTATGCCCGAAGCGGCCTGTATGGTGTCATCGATGGCCGCGCGGCCCGCATAGGGGCCGTCTTCGCCGTAGCCATAGCAAGCACAATACACAAGGCGGGGAAAACGGTCCTTCAGAGAGTCGTAATCCAAACCCAGCCGGCGCATGGCCGGGGCGCGCATATTGGAAACGAGGACATCGCTGCGCTCCAGCAAATCCAGCAGCCTGGAGCGGGCATGCTCGTCTTTGATATTGAGCACGATACTGCGTTTGTTGCGATTGAAGTTCAAATGCGCATGGCTCATCGCTTTATGGCGCTGCGGCGTCACGTGGCGAAAGACGTCGCCTTCCGGGGATTCCACCTTTATGACGTCCGCTCCCATGTCGCCCAGCATTTGCGTGGCCATGGGGCCCATGCCCACGCTGGTCAGATCCAGAATGCGCACGCCTTCCAATGGTCCCGCCATCACAGCTCCTTGCCCAAGAGGCGCCGGGCCAGCCGCAAGTGCGGCATGTCAATCATCTTGCCGTCCAGGTTCAAGGCGCCGGCGTTGGGCGAGCCGTCAAAGGCCGCAACCACGGAATGCGCCCACCTCAGTTGCTCTTCTGTCGGAGTAAAGACATCGTTGACGGTATTCACATGGCGGGGGTGTATCACCATCTTGGCCGAGAACCCATCGCGGCGTGCCTCGCGTGTTTCATCATTCAGCACGTCGGCGTCGTTCAGGTCGACGCAGACGGTATCCACCGCGCGTACTCGGGCGGCGGCCGCGGCAAACAGGCACAGCGAGCGCGCGAGCCTGAATGGCTCGGTGTAGCGTCCTGCGACCCGGTTGTCTTCAGCGGCGATATCCGCAGCCAGGTCCTCGGCTCCCCAGGACAGGCCCCAGAGCCGCTCGGTGACGGCCTTGTACTCCCCCGCACGGAAGATCGCCTCCGCGGTTTCCGTCATGATCGCCAGAATTCTTGTCTTGCCTCGAGGCGTGCCCGAGCATGCTTCGATGGCATCCAGATAGTGGGCCAATTGAAGCAGGTCGGCGCGCCCCGCGCATTTGGGCAGCACGACTCCGAACGGCTGCAGCGGCACGATGCCGGCCAGATCCTCCAATGCGCGCCCGCTATCCAGGGCATTGATGCGCACCCAAATGTCTTTTGCCGGTGGGGCGCTTTTGAGAAATTGCCTCGTCAACGCCAGCGCATTGCCTTTTTGATCCGGGCTGACCGAATCCTCGAGATCCAGAATCAATGCATCGGCCGTACTGGAGCAGGCGCTGGCGAACTTGCGCTCGGAGTCGCCGGGTACAAATAAAAGCGAGCGGCTCACGGGCTATACCTCGCTGGGGCGCTTTTTCATGAAGGCGGAGCGGCGGCAGACGGCCACCACTTCATCCCGCTGATTGAATGCCGAGTGCTCGAATTCGACTATCCCCGCCTCTGGCCTTGATTTGCTTGCGCGCGTCGACAAGACCTTGGTGCGCACGTGAATGGTATCGCCTGCAAACACGGGCTTTGGAAACGATACGTCCGTCATGCCGAGATTGGCGATGGTAGTGCCCAATGTCGTGTCGTTGACGGTCATGCCGATCATCAGCCCGAGCGTGAACAGGCTATTGACCAGCGGGCGCTTGAATTCGGACTTCGCGGCAAATTCGACATCCAGGTGCAGGGGCTGCACATTCATCGTGAGCGTGCTGAAAAGCACGTTGTCCATCTCGGTGACGGTACGCGTCCATGAGTGCGCAAACTCTTGGCCGGTAAAAAATTCTTCAAAATAGAGTCCCGACATAAAGCTTCCTCGTTTTTGCTCATGAACAGAAGTTTATATACATGAACAAAAAGAGACAAGCCCTATTTGACGAGGGACACCTCGAACGATACGAACTATACGAGCGGTACCCTAGCCCACGCCCAGCATCTTCCTGAGCAGTTCGCACGAGGATACGAGCGTACGTCCTATGTGTTCGGCTCGCTCTTTGGCGCGTTCCAGGGGCGCTCCGACCACGACCGCGTATTGGACTCCGTAAAGGTCGAGCGGTGCAGCCACCGAAAGCGTGTCGCTTTGATGTTCCCCAAGGTTGACATGCCAGCCTTGGCGTATTTCCAGTTCAAGCACCTTGCGCAGGCGCTCGGTGGAGGTGACAGTCTGGTCGGTGTAGCGATCCAAAGGAAGCCGTTCAATGAGCTTGTTGCGCTCGGGCTCCGCCATGCCGGCCAAGAGAGCGCGCCCCGACGCAGCAGCATGGATGGGTTTGGTCTGCCCTACATTGGCGGTGAAGCGCACGATGCGATCGGGTTCCACGACATCCAGATATACAACGCGCATTCCGGCCCGCTGCGCCAGAATGAGCGTCTCGCCCAACTCTGAAGCGAGGCGTTCCAGTACGGGCCGTATGCGCTGGGTCAGCTGATCGTGCTCGACCACGTTTTGCGCCTCGATCAGCCATCTGCGTGTCAGGTAATAGCCATTGGACGATTGATGCGCATAGCCTTCGGATTCCAATGTATCGAGCAGGCCGAGCGCGCTCGATTTCGGGAAACCCAACGTAGCGGCTATCTCCGACAGCGTGGCGGGAGCTTTGCGCTCGGCAAAGAAATGCAGAATCTGGAGCACCCTGCGTGCGCTCTTCACATCGATTTTATTCATAGAGATTAGTTTGCCGGCATAGCAAAAGCCGCCCGAGCTGATATTGAACCTAGGGAATATACCCGATGGGCGCCGGCGGGCCCCATGGCCGATACCGTTCGATTGCACTCGGAGGGTTTGTGCGATTCAGCGGGAGGTTTCCATATCGGTCCCGGGCTTGGGCGCCGTGCGCCCGCGCCGGCGTACTTTTTAGTGGATATTGGTTGGCTCGCCATTGCCTGTTGCCGGAACAAAGCAATGCGGGCTTTTAAGGACCTTGGCGGTGAATCGGCAGAATTCAGTATTTTTGGCATCTTTCGCAAGAATGGCCATGCCGACGCCCGCATCATCGAAATAGAGGAAGGTGCCGGAGCCCGGCCTGCCGTCGATGATGAGAGGGCCGTGGTAGAAATCGGTGTCGCCGCAGCGCAGCGCCAGCGGCACATGAAGTTTTCCCGCGCCATCGGGCGCCATGGCTTTGTATATTTCGTCGAGTATGAACCCAAGGCTTTCCAAATGGGATGGGCGGGAATTGTGCAGAAATTGGGGCATCGAGCTAAGGCCGAAAAACTCGGCCCAGGCTTCGCTGAGGTCCTGACAATGCAGAACCGTTTTCTTCAGCTTGCTGATGCTGGCTAGTAACGCCATGGGGGCTCCTTTGGTCGGATAGTGATTGGGTTCAAGCGCCCAGACAAGTCTACCCATGGCCCATGCCCCATGGGCCCCAGGCGGAACCGGATTGTCCATCGTAATTCCCGAGCTATACGGGCATCAGGCCCAGCCTTCAGAATACAAGCGCGATGCCGCTGCAAGGGCATCGCCTTAGCACTTGATCGAATGTATTCTATTTTCTACAATGGGCTTGATAAAAACGGTTTTTACCACGGAGGTTTTCGACGACTGGTTCGCTGGGCTGCGTGATACACAGGCGCAGAGGCGCATCCAGGCGCGGATTCGCCGAGCCGAGCTAGGCAACTTTGGCGATTGCGAGCCAGTTGGTGAAGGCGTATCGGAAATGAAGATTCATTATGGGCCAGGCTATCGGATGTATCTGGTACAGCGCGGCACAAGGGCCGTTATCCTCTTGGCGGGAGGCGACAAGTCCACCCGGCGCAAAGATATCCAGATCGCCCTCGAGCTAGCTCGACAACTGTAAGAGAAGCCGCTATGGGCAAAATCAAGCTACGTAGGTGGGATGCCGTTGAGTACCTCAAAACTGAAGAGGATATGGTGGCATACCTGCAAGCCTGCATGGACGAAGCTGGCGACGATGCGGCACTCATTGCTGCCGCCTTGGGTGACATCGCCAGAGCCAAAGGCATGACGCAGCTTGCCAAGGAAACGGGGCTGGGGCGTGAAAGCCTGTACAAAGCGCTCTCAGGCGAGGGAAACCCCAGTTTCGGCACCATCCTGAAGGTGATACACGCTCTTGGCTTGAAACTTCAGCCGCAGGCAATCAGCGGGACCTGATGCCGGCTGAAGCCTCCGAAAGGCTGAGTCGTTCCGCTGCACCTTGTTCGCTTTGATCAGCAAGCGTTATCCTTCCGACGATCTGGGAATCAAGCGAACATATAAAGAAAAGCAGGAAGCACAATTCCACTATCGTTTGTGTCAGGATGGCTGCCGGGAGTAAAAGGGCGCACGAGCCCTTTTTGAGCCCGAGGTAGGTAAGTGGGTTGACGTCGCCAGCCACGCTAAAGTCCAGATCAACTAAGCTGCATAGCCGGTTCCAGTTCTGTGACGGGTTTCCCCTATGCGGCTGCTCCGCAGTGCGCGAGGCCAGCATCGCCTTGATGGCAAAGACATACAGCGCAGGTAGCAGTAATGATCGTAATAGGCACGGAACTGAATGGATTTCTGGCATCGATGCAGCGGAATGTCCGATGCATCGGTGTTCAGCACCAGTTCTGATCGCGCCCAGCCTCCATACGAAGCGATGAACTGCTCGACCAGTACTTAGTTGATCGTTCAGGTCTCCGTAACTGCAGCACAGTCGTATTGCCCATCTTAGTTTCCGAGCTATACGGACCCTCATGCCCGCTCTTCGAGATGCAAGCGCGGCGCACCTGCGAATTCACCAGTGTGTTCGTGACTAATGCACAACCGGATTCATCGGTATCGGCGCGCCCGTTTTCGAAGCCACAGGCAATGTGGTGGGGTCGCTGTGCCTCACCATTCCGCGCGAGCGGTTCTCATCGGAAAGGGAAAGCGAGTACGGCAAGGCCTTGATGGAGCAGGCAGCCAAGCTCAGTGAAAGCCTGGGCTATTCCGGGGCCAATCCCCGCGTAAGCTCAACCGCGGTCTGATCATCGAGCTTGCACTCCTATAGCGCCTAGGCGCCGGATCATGTACCGAAGTAGTCAAGGCGCTGCGGCAAGGACGGCGAACCGTGTCCAAGCACGGTTCGCCGCCTTGACCAACTTATTGACTCAGCGATTTGCCGGCTTGAACCCATCATGGTTGGGCATCACGACCTTGGGCAGCGACTCCCGATTCAACGTGGCATCATCGGGAATGATATTGGCCTTGGACAATATATAGGCGGTCACCGCATAGACGTCGTCGTTGGACATGCTGTTTGGTGTGGTGAAAGGCATGGCGCGCTTGATGTAATCGAACAGCGTCGTAGCATAGGGCCAGTAGCTTTCCACGGTCTTTACCGGTGCGCCGCCCTGGCTGCTTTTGGCCAAGGACCCGCGCCCGCCGACAAGCCGGTCCCCTATGCCGCCTTCCAGGTTGACGCCATGGCAGGCCAGGCATTGCTGCGTATAGACCTTTTGGCCTTGCATGACAGTGCCCGACCCGGATGGCAAGCCGCGCCCGTCGGGCAGCGGCGATACGAACTGTTTGAGGTCGTCGTCGGTGATGTTCGTCCCAAAGCCATACTTGGGGTGAGCTTCCGCTGCGGGCGTGGAGGGCGACGAGCTGGCGGTTTGCGCTGCCGCGCCTGAACAGGCCAGCGCCAGTGCCGCGGCAATCAGCGCTTTATTAGTAGTGATGTACATTTGACACCTCCCCGCTTGCGGCGACTTTCCAGCTTTGGATACCGTTAAGGTGATAGACCGACGACAAGCCGCGTTCGTCCACAAGCTTCTTGATGGTGGGCTGTACATACCCGGTTTCATCGGTGCATCGGCTTTGCAATATTGCCTCTTTGCCGTCCCATTCCCAGGGCAGGGTGAAGCGCGTATGGCAGATGGGCAGCACAGGGCCGTGCAAGGTGGCATCGCGCCAATTCTTTCCGCCGTCTACTGAGACTTCGACGCGCTTTATGGCGCCTCTGCCCGACCAGGCGAGCCCGGAAATTTCATAGAAGCCGGGCTTCTGCAGCAGCATCTCGCCTGATGGGTAGGTAATGACGGATTTGGCTTCCATCAGGAAGGAAAACTGCAGGGCTGTGCCATCCGGCATCAAGTCCGTGTATTTCGACGTTTCCTCGCGTGTCATGAACGGCTGGTCCGAAATTTCGAGCCGGCGCAGCCATTTGATGGACATATTGCCTTCATAACCCGGCACGAAGAGGCGCAGCGGGTAGCCCTGCTCGGGCCTGATCGCTTCGCCATTCTGGCCGTAGGCCAGCAGGCAATCTTTCATTGCCTTCTCTATCGGTATACTGCGCGTCATGACGGCGGCGTCCCCGCCTTCCGCCAGCAGCCATTTCGCGCCGGGCCGCAAACCGACTTCGTCCAATATGGTCGATAGCGGAACGCCGACCCATTCAGACGTGGAAGTCAGCCCATGGGTGCCTTGCACTGTCTTCAGCGTAGGCTTGGCCCATTCCGTCAAGCCATTGCCGGAGCACTCCATGAACATGAGGCGGGACAGCATGGGATAGCGCTTCAGGTCCGCCATCGAGAATTTTTTCGCCTGCTTGACCATGCCGTGTACATACAAGTGATGCGAGGATGGATCGATGGTGGCGATGCCGCCGTGATGGCGCTCGTAGTGCAGCCCGGAAGGCGTGATGATGCCTATGCTGTTCTGCAAGGGCGTGAAGCTCCAAGATGATTCGGTCGTTTTGGTGGCGTATCGGGTACGCACCTCGGTCTCGAACTGCGACCGGCGGCCGTAGCCGCCGTCGTCCACGGCGACGCCGACACCCTGCACCTTCGTGGCGTCGGGCGGAACGGTTCGTTCGAGGGATCCCGGCGAGGCCGCGGGCGCGGCTCTATGCGCGCCGGCGCCGCCCAATACCGCCATCGCCCCCAGCATGAATCGCCTGCGCTTGGGCATGCCGTGTGGAGATTCGACGGGATTGGAGCCGCGATAGTAAGGAGAAGAGGGGTCTTGCTGTTCGGCTTGAAGAAATCCGGCTTCGAGTTCTTGCAGCCGTTGGGGACTAATTTTACTGGATGGCAGTACGGCACTGTCCGCTGAGTTTTTCATTTACCGCTCCGTTGAAAGTTTCGGGTCGATAGAAGAAAGGCGCGATGAAGCGTGGACTACAGAAAGGGTGGATGGGTTTGGGGGAAGAAGGGCGACTACCGCCCGCGCCTATGCAGTTCGATCATAGCGGGCGTCGCGCGCGCGGACAAGGGCGCCGATCGGCCGGTGCATGGGCTCGCGCTTTGACGTGCAATGCATTGAGACTTTCGTCTCTAAGCCAAAAAGTACGGTCGGCGCTGTGCCCCGTTCAAAACCGATACAGCCTTTCCGGGTTTTCTTGCAGGACTTTGCGCGCCGTATCCTTGTCGGGCAGCCATTCGGCGATTTCGGCGAGCAGGCGGCTTGGCTGTATATCGCGGTATGCGCTGACTTCGGTCGGCGCCTTGCCGGGTTCGCGGTTGGTGTGCGGCCAATCGCTGGCCCAGACCACTTTATCGGCGTTGGCGGCGAGGAGCTTGCGGGCGAGTTGCTTGATGCCTGCCGGGCTCGCGCCGGGAACGCGGTAAGAGCCGGAAAGCTTTACATGAAGATTGCCCGCGGCCAGCGCCTGCGCCAGCAGGTCGCCGTCCTGTCCGGCGGCATCGCCCGCCAGAGGGACCAGGCCGAAATGGTCTATCACTACGGGCGCGGGCAGCGACCCGAGCCACGGCAGGCAAGACCGGATCACCGGCCAGGCGGCGTAGACCTGCAAATGCCATCCAAAATCAGCGATACGCCCGGCCCATTGCCGCAGCGTGTCCGCCAATTGCCGGGTATCCGACAAGCCGCGGCTTTCCAGATTGAGCCGTATCCCGCGTACGCCGGCTTCGTCCATGCGGGCCAGCTCCGCATCGGAGACCGAAGGATCCAGGACCGCGATGCCACGGGCGTCTCCTTCCATCTCGCGCAGCGCATCCAGCAGGCAGCGGTTGTCCGTGCCGTAGAAGCTGGGCTGCACGATGACGGCGCGCCGGAAGCCGATGCGCGCCAGATGCGCGCGCAAGTCGGCCACGGTAGCAATCCCCGCTGTATAAGGGCGATCGGGCAGCATGGGGTAGGCGAGCGGGTCGCCCACCACATGAACGTGGCAATCGCATGCCTGTGCGGGAATCATGGTCAATGCGCCTGTGCGATGCGCTGCGCGAGCAGGCGGCCGGTCTCGCGCGTGCCCAGCTTGCCGCCGACATCGCGCGTGGCCTCCCGGGCCTCGATGGCGGCGCCCACGCCATCGAAAATGGCATCCGCGGCCGTCTGGAAAGACGCCTGGCCGGTCTTGCGCGCATGCCATGCCAGCAGCATCGCCGCGGACAGCACCAAGGAGAAAGGGTTGGCGATGTCCTGGCCGGCGATATCGGGCGCCGAGCCATGCGCGGCCTGACCCATGGCATACTGGTCGCCGGCGTTCAAGGAACCGCCCAGGCCCAGGCTGCCCGAGAGCTCCGCCGTCAGGTCTGACAGGATATCCCCGAACATATTGGTGGTGACGATCACATCGAAGCGCTCAGGCGCGCGCACGACATGCGCCATCATGGCGTCGACGATGAAATCATCGACCCGCACATCGGGAAACTCGCGGCCCACTTCATGGCAGATATCAATGAACATGCCGTCCGCGATCTTCAGCACGTTGGCCTTATGGACTATGCTGACATGTTTGTCGCGGGTCATGGCCAGCTCGAACGCCGCACGCGCGATGCGCTCGCAGCACTTGCGCGTGATGCGGCGCAGCGATATGGCGACGTCGGGCGTGATCAGCATTTCGCTCGAACCGGACTCGATGTTGCGGTCGGCATAGAAGCCTTCGGTGTTTTCCCGCACGACCACCAGATCGAACTCGCCCAGACGCGCCGGCATGCCTTTGTAGGTGCGCGCCGGGCGGATATTGGCGTACAGGTCCAGGGATTTGCGGAAGAACTTCGAAGGGTTGATTTCGCCCTTTGCTTCGTCCTTCATCTCGAAGGTGGACATGGGGCCCAGCATCAGGCCGTCCGCCTGTTTTACTTTATCGAGCAGTTCGGGCGTGACGGTTGCGCCATGGCGCTTCAGGCTTGCAAGCCCCGCGTCGTCATGCTCGAGCCGCAGGCCCAGGCCGTATCGGGACGATGCCGCTTCCAGCACCTGGACGGTCGCCGCCATGGTTTCAGGGCCGATGCCGTCGCCCGGTAGAACGATGATTTTCATGCTGCAGTGGCTCCGTTTCGCTTAGCCTATGGTGATATTGAGTGTGTCGATGAGCTTGCGATACTTGGTGATTTCCTGATCGACGAAAGCCTGGAATTCCGCAGGGCTGTTCTGCTTGACTATCGCGCCATCGGCTTCCAGGCGGTTGCGTATGTCCGGCTGCGCCAGCAAGGTGTTGATGTCCTTGTTCAGCCGCTGGACGATGTCGGTCGGGGTGTTCTTGGGCACGAAATAGCCGCCCCACAAGCTGTAATTGAAGCCCGGGATGACTGTTTCATTGATGGTGGGCACGTCGGGCAGCGTGGGCATGCGTTCGGACGATGCGACGGCGATCGCTTTGACGGTCCCCGCTTTGATATGCGACATGGCGGCCGAAGCGCTCGAGAAGAAGAAGTCGACCTGCCCGCCGATGACGTCCGTCATCGCCTGGCCGGCGCCTTTGTATGGCGCATGGACCATGTCGGTCTGCGTGCCCAGCGCCAGAGCGGCCGCCGCCAGGTGGCCGGGCGTGGCTGTGCCGGAAGAGGCATAGGCCAAGCCGCCGCTGCGTTTTTTTGCCAGCGCGATCGCTTCTTGCGGCGTATTGAATTCCGCCTTGGCGGGAGCGATCATGACGAGCGGCGAGTCGCCGACGAG
>Ga0182744_1004572_pt1 | contig 10300 bp, 11 predicted proteins | sample eDN3rd30CKraftMG_FD_128525 | JGI IMG/M metagenome (GOLD analysis project Ga0182744, IMG submission 128525) | Enriched Miracle-Growth compost microbial communities from Emeryville, California, USA - eDNA 3rd pass 30_C Kraft MG (version 2) (version 2) ... | reverse complement strand
GTCGAAATTCAGGGAACGGCGGAAGGTGCACCTTTCTCGGAAGAAGAGTTTGCCAATCTGATGAAGCTCGCTCGCGGCGGCATTGATCGCCTTGTGTCCTTGCAGAAGATGGCCGTCGCCTGATAGGAACGAGGTCTGCTCGATATATTGAGGAGGCCTCTTCCATGCGCGCAGCACGCATCCTTGAAACGGCGCTCTATGTCCGCGATGTCCCGGAGGCTATAGAGTTCTATCACGGTACGCTGGGTCTAGAGCCGATCGGGAAAGTTAGCGAGCGTAACGCATTTTTCCGGTGCGGCGACGGCATATTGCTTCTCTTCAAGGCCGAGGAGACGTTGAAGCCGCCATTGCCGGGGCACTTGCCCGTGCCGTCACATGGCACAAGCGGTCCCGGCCATGTATGTTTTGCTGCAAGCCGCGAGGAGATGGAAAGCTGGCGCAACCATCTGGCAAAACATGGCATAGCAATCGAGGCCGAGTTCGACTGGCCGAACGGTGCGCATTCGATCTATTTCCGTGATCCGTCCGGCAATTCGCTGGAGATTGCCGAACCCAAACTGTGGAACTGAAAATGAGAAAACTGGAACAGGGCAAGCTGATCGTCGCTTCGCACAATGCGGGCAAGCTGAAGGAGTTCGACGGTCTGATCGGTCCGTTCGGCTTCGAGGTCAGTTCGGTTGCCGCACTTGGCCTGCCTGAGCCGGATGAGACCGGCACCACGTTTGAGGAAAACGCCTATATCAAGGCTCTTGCTGCGGCTGAGGCCACCGGATTGCCCGCATTGTCCGACGATTCCGGCATGATGGTCGATGCGCTTGATGGTGATCCGGGGGTCTACACGGCAAACTGGGCCGAGACGGAAGACGGCACACGCGATTTTGACATGGCGATGCAGAAGGTCGAGAACTTGCTGCAAGAAAAGGCTGCCGTTGCGCCGCAGCAGCGCAAGGCGCGTTTCGTATCGGTCATCTGCCTTGCCTGGCCCGATGGGGAGGCTGAATATTTCCGTGGCGAAGTCGAGGGCGCGATTGTCTGGCCGCCGCGTGGCACTACGGGTTTCGGTTTCGACCCGATTTTCCTGCCCGATGGCTATGAAAAGACTTTCGGCGAAATGACTGCCGATGAGAAGCACGGCTGGAAGCCTGGTGATGCTTCGGCCCTGTCGCATCGTGCCCGTGCTTTCAAGCTTTTCGCCGAAAAAGTGCTTAATGTGGAGCCAGCATCCGCAAAATGAACAAGCTGTTTCCCCCTTTGCAGGCACTAGATGCGGCTCGCGCAAATGCCGCCGGGTCGATCCCGATCGCGCGTGCAAATGGGGAAAATGCGTTTGGCGTTTACCTGCATTGGCCATTCTGTCTGGCCAAATGCCCTTATTGCGACTTCAATAGCCATGTTCGTCACAAGCCGGTCGATCAGGCGCGTTTTTCGGAAGCGTTTCTTCGCGAGATGGAAACGCTGCGTGAGCGCACCGGCCCGCGCACGATCACCAGCATATTCCTGGGCGGCGGCACGCCGTCGCTGATGCAGCCGGAAACCGTGGGCGCGCTTCTCGATGGAATTGCGTCCCATTGGTCGGTGGCACCGGACATTGAGGTAACGCTGGAGGCGAACCCGACGAGTGTGGAGGCTGATCGCTTTCGCGGCTATCGCGCAGCAGGCGTCAATCGTGTGTCGCTTGGCATTCAGGCGCTCAATGATCCTGATCTGCGTCGTCTTGGCCGCATGCATTCGGTCGAGGAAGCCAAGGCGGCCATTCGGCTGGCGCGCGAGATTTTCCCGCGCCTGTCCTTTGATCTGATCTATGCACGCCCGAACCAGACAATCGAAGCCTGGCGGGAGGAACTGAAAGAGGCCATCGGGCTCGCTGCCGATCATCTGTCGCTCTACCAACTGACGATCGAGGAAGGTACGCAGTTCTATAATCTCTGGAAGGCTGGCAAGCTGACCACGCCCGAGCCGGATCATGCTGCAGCGCTTTATGAGGAAACGCAAAGGGTGACGGCAGAGCACGGTCTTCCCGCCTATGAAATTTCCAACCACGCGGTGCCGGGGCGCGAGTCACAGCACAATCTCGTCTATTGGCGTTACGGGCAATATGTCGGCATCGGTCCCGGCGCGCATGGGCGTTTCGTGGAAAATGATATTCGTACCGTCACCATGACCGAAAAACATCCGGAAACCTGGCTGGATAAGGTCGAACGCAACGGCCATGGCATTATCGAGGAAGAATATCTCGATGGCGAGCAGGAAGGCGACGAGTTCCTGATGATGGGCCTGCGTTTACGCGAAGGCATAGATCTTGCCCGTTATGAGCGGCTTTCTGGCCATGCGGTTGATGAAAAGCGGCTTGCGAAACTGATCGCGGAAGGCATGATTGAGCCGATGAACGGCAGCATCATTCGCGCAACGCCGGATGGCGCGCTGGTGCTGGATGCGCTGGTTGCCGATCTGGCCGCATGAGTGTCTGATCCAAAAGACGCCATGCCGGGCTGCAAATGGCAATTTCTGCGCTTCCGGTGCTCACGTACCTTAAAGTACGCTGCGCTCCGGTTCTCGAAGTCACCATTTTCGCCACAGCCTGCCGCTTTTTGATTCAGACACTGAAGGACGTAGAATGACGGAAGAAACAGGCGCCCAGAATATTGACGATGGGCGACGCGAATATGTGGTTGGCGGAACGACAATGCGCGCCCGACCACTGGAGCCCGCTCTTTATATCGTCTCGACTCCCATCGGAAATCTTGGCGATATGACGCTGCGCGGTATCGAAACGCTGGCGTCCGTCGATATTCTGGCCTGTGAAGATACACGCGTGACCCGCGTTCTGCTCGACCGTTATGGTATAGCGCGTCGCCCCATCAGCTATCACGAGCACAATGCCGCCGAAGCCGGTGAAAAGCTGATAGCGGCGCTCTCAGCGGGCAAAAGCGTTGCGCTGGTGTCTGATGCGGGCACGCCGCTTGTCTCCGATCCCGGTTTCCGTCTGGTGGGCGAAGCGCGCGAGGCCGGTATTCGTGTCGTGCCTGTTCCGGGTGCTTCCGCCGTTCTGGCCGCACTTGCCGCTTCGGGCCTGCCGACCGACGCCTTCATGTTCTGCGGCTTCCTGCCCTCCAAGCATGGGCAAAAACAGTCGAAGCTTGAAAGCCTCAAGGGCATTGACGCAACGCTGGTGTTTTATGAATCACCAAACCGGACAGCGGCAACGCTGGCAGAAATGGTTGAAGTGTTCGGGCCGGATCGTCTGGGCGCGCTCTGCCGCGAACTGACCAAGGCCTATGAGACCATTCGCACTGCACCGCTGGGCGAGCTTGCAGCGGAGTTTGACGGCGAAGATCGCATTCGTGGTGAAGTGGTTCTGCTGGTCGGTCCACCGACAGGCAACACCATTCCGCAAAGCGAGGAGGACATCGACAAGCTGCTGCTGTCGCTTGCCGCAGAGTTGCCGCCATCCAAGGCCGCAGGCGAGGCGGCGCGCATGACCGGTGGCCAGAAATCGGTTCTCTATCAGCGCCTCATGCAACTGAAATCGGATCAGCGATGACAGACCTCCGCGAGAAGAAGCGAACCGCTTTCTTTCGCGGACACAGCGCCGAACGCTTTGCGGCTTTGGTGCTTCTTCTGAAAGGCTTTCGGATCGTCGCGCGGCGCTATCGAACACGGCTTGGCGAAATCGATCTGATCGCGCGCCGAGGCAATCTGGTGCTCATCGTCGAAGTCAAGGCACGGAGCAGCCTGGAAGCCGCGCAACTCGCCGTCACGCCGCAAGCCATGCGCCGTATCGAAGCGGCAGCCGATCTCTGGCTGCAACGCCAGCCTGACCATACCCGCCTGTCGTTGCGTTTCGATCTGATTGCAGTGATACCGCGACGGTGGCCCAAACATGTTCCGGCATTCTTCACGACCGGAAACTACCTATAAGTCTATGTAAATCCTATAAAAATTGTAGGGTATATTTGGATCATTCCGGGGAATGAAAATCCCGCAATAGGCTGTTTTGAGAAAAAGTGATGCTCGCCGTGATTTTCACGCGCAAGCCCGTTTCTTATAAATCTACCGCTCTCCATGGATAATGGCGCATCTTTTTACCAGACGCATTTCCGCACGCAAAACCGGTATCGGCTTTCGCTGGAAATGCTCCCAAGGATAGCGCCGTGTCTCTACCGCAAAAGCGTTTACTGGCTGATTTTCCTGCCTTCTTCCGGGTTTCGGAAGAGGTAGTTGTCGTCGTTGGCGGCGGCGAGGAAGCGTTGAACAAGGCGCGTCTCGTAGCGCAGACATCCGCGCGCCTTCGCATCGTTGCGGAAGAAACAGAGCGTCATCTGGCCGATTTCATTGCGAGCCATGGTGCAGAGCATGTTGCGGCACCTTTTGCGCCTGAGCATCTCGATGGCGCAAAGCTGGTTTTTGTCGCAACCGGCGATGAAGCGCAGGATCGCGCCATTGCTGCCGTGGTCAAGGCCGAGAAGGTTCCGGTCAATGTCGTTGACCGTCCAGCACTTTGCGATTTCCTGACGCCCGCCATCGTCAACCGTGCGCCGGTCACCATTGCTATCGGTTCGGAAGGCACGGCCCCGGTTCTGGCGCAGATGGTGCGCGCGCGGATTGATGCCGCGTTCTCGCCGCGTCTGGGCGAGCTTGCGCATTTTGCCGAAAGCTGGCGTCCGCTGGTCGAGCGCGCCTTGCCCAAGGGGCTGGCACGCCGCAGCTTCTGGCGCGGGTTCTTTTCGGGCCGTGTCGCCCATGCCATCGAGAATGGCGACCGGGAGGAAGCGCAGAAAGCCGCGAACGACCTGATCAAGCAGCGCGACAATGTCGCCGGTTATGTCTGGCTGGTCGGCGCCGGTCCGGGTGCCGAAGACCTGCTGACCCTGCGCGCCCATCGCGCTTTGATGGAAGCCGATGTCATCGTGCATGATGCGCTGGTGCCGGAAGGCGTCATTGCCATGGGCCGTCGTGACGCAGAGCGCCTTGCCGTTGGCAAGCGCAAGGGCTGCCATTCCAAAAGTCAGGAAGAGATCAACCGCCTGCTGGTTTCGCTGGGGCGCGAAGGCAAGCGCGTTGTGCGGCTGAAATCCGGTGATCCGCTGGTGTTCGGGCGCGCGGGCGAGGAAATGGCCGCATTGCGCGCCGCCGGTATCGGCTTCGAAATCGTGCCCGGCATCACCTCGGCCTTTGCCGCCGCCGCCGATATGGAATTGCCGCTGACGCTGCGCGGTGTCGCTTCGTCGCTGGTGTTCACCACCGGTCATGACATGACGGGTGATGTGCTGCCGGGCTGGGCGAAGCTCGCCGTCTCCGGTGCAACCATTGCTGTCTATATGGGCTCCACCGTCGCGGCATCTGTTGCTGCGCGCCTGATTGGTGCGGGCCTGCACGAAGATACCGCCGTGGCAGTGGTGGAAAATGCGAGCCGGCAGGACAAGCGCCTGTTCCACGGCACGCTGAAGGATTTGCCGGATCTGGAAAACCGCAAGGAACTTTCCGGCCCGGTCATGGTGATCATTGGCGATGCCGTCGCCGGTGCCGCAATCGACAAAGCCGAAGCGCTGGCCCTCAAGCCGGTTTCCGTCGCAGCCTAAGAGCGCATCCCGAAAAGTGTGCAGCGGTTTTCGGACAAGATGCGCTCAAAAACAAAAAGTTAGAGCGCAGGATGCGCGGTTAACAAAAGTTTGGAGTTTGGAAATGGTCGTAAAAGTTCTTACTGCAAACCGGCTGATCGACGGGCAAGCTGTGTGGCTCGGTGCCGACGGCTCCTGGCAGGAGACCATCGACGGCGCGCTGATCGCCCGCCATGCGGAAGCCGTTGCCGCGCTCGAAGATTCGGGCAAGGTTGCAGCGAAAGCCAATCTTGTCGTCGATGTGAATGTGATCGATGTCGAAGAACGTGCAGAGGGGCTTTACCCGATCCGCCTGCGCGAACGCATCCGCCTTTCCGGCCCGACCATCGTGACCTTCGGCGATTTGCCACTCGAAAAGCCTGAATTGAAGCGCGCCTCCTGATTGTGGATTTGGACCTACCTATGTATCGTTACGATGAATTCGACCGCGATTTTGTTGCGGCCCGTGTTGCCCAGTTCAAGGATCAGGTCGAGCGCCGCCTGACTGGCGAGCTGACCGAAGACCAGTTCAAGCCGCTGCGTCTGATGAACGGTCTCTATCTGCAACTGCACGCCTATATGCTGCGTGTGGCAATTCCCTATGGCACGTTGTCGAGCCGCCAGCTTCGCAAGCTTGGCCACATTGCCCGCGTCTATGACCGTGGCTTCGGCCATTTCACAACGCGCCAGAATATCCAGTATAACTGGCCTGCGCTGAAGGACGTGCCGCGCATTCTGGAAGAGTTGGCGGAAGTCGAGATGCACGCCATCCAGACCTCCGGCAACTGCATTCGCAACGTAACCGCCGATCATTTCGCAGGCGCTGCCGCCGACGAAGTGGCCGATCCGCGTCCGTTCGCCGAAATCCTGCGCCAGTGGTCGGTGCTGCATCCGGAGTTTTCCTATCTGCCGCGCAAGTTCAAGATTGCTATCGTCGGCTCCGAGCATGACCGTGCCGCTATTCAGGTGCATGACATCGGCTTGCAGCTGAAGAAGAACGATGCTGGTGATCTGGGACTGGCCGTTTATATTGGCGGCGGCCAGGGCCGCACGCCGATGGTGGCAAAGAAAATCCGCGACTTCCTGCCCATCGAGGACATGCTGACCTATGTGACGGCCATTGTGCGTGTCTATAATCTGCATGGCCGTCGCGACAACAAGTACAAGGCTCGCATCAAGATCCTCGTGCATGAAACCGGCGTCGAAGAACTGACCCGCGAGATTGACGCCGAATGGGAAGATATTCGTTACGGCGAGCTGAAGCTGCCGCAGCGCGATATCGATACCATCGAAAGTTATTTCCGCATGCCGAACCTGCCGCAACGGCCGGAAGGCTGGGAAATTCTGGCCGTTACCCAGAAGGCCGATGCCGAATTTGCAAGCTGGGTGGCGCGCAATGTCACGCCGCACAAGAACCCGGATTATGCGGTCGTCACCATTTCGCTGAAGCCCATTGGCGGTATTCCCGGTGATGCAAGCGCCGAGCAGATGGAGTTGGTGGCGGATATTGCCGAAACCTATTCCTTTGATGAAATCCGCGTCAGCCATGAGCAGAATCTGGTTCTGCCGCATGTGGCCAAAGCCGATCTCGCAGCGGTCTATGATCTGTTGCAGTCGGATGGTCTGGTGACGCCCAATGCCGGTCTCATCACCGACATCATCGCCTGCCCCGGTCTCGATTATTGCGCCCTTGCCAATGCACGCTCCATTCCGGTGGCGCAGCGTATTTCCGAGCGCTTCGGCGACCAGCGGCGCCAGCTTGAGATCGGCGATCTCAAGATCAAGATTTCCGGCTGCATCAATGCCTGCGGTCATCACCATGTCGGCCATATCGGCATTCTGGGCGTCGAGAAGAAGGGCGAAGAGCTTTATCAGATCACGCTTGGCGGTTCGGCGGACGAGCATTCGACTATCGGTGACATCACCGGTCGCGGCTTCTCGTCGGAAGAGGTGGTTGATGCCATCGAAACAGTTGTGGACACCTATCTGTCCTTGCGGGAAAGCCCGGAAGAAACCTTCCTTGCCGCCTATCGCCGCGTCGGCATGGAGCCGTTCAAACAAGCGCTTTATGGAGAAATAAGCCGTGCAGCTTGATGCGGAAGAAAGTGCTGCCGCCGAAGCCCGCCTTCTAGAGGCAAGCCACGGCGCGTCTACCCCGCAGGAAGTGATCGCGCTCGTCACGCGTGAACTCTATGAGGGTCAGATCGCGGTCGTCTCTTCCTTCGGGGCGGAATCGGCAGTGCTTCTGCACATGATCTCGGAAATCGACCCGGCGACGCCGGTTCTGTTTCTCGATACGGGAAAGCATTTTCGGGCAACGCTCGATTATCGTCATGATCTGGTGGACCGGCTGGGATTGACGGATGTGCGGGACATCCTGCCGCTGGACGACAGCCTCAAGGCGGACGATCCGTTCGGCGCGCTGTCGATGACCGACAAGGATCGCTGCTGCTTCATCCGCAAGGTTGAGCCGATGGCGCGCGCCGTGGCCCCTTATCGGGCCTGGATGACTGGCCGCAAGCAGTTTCAGGCTTCGACGCGCGAAAGCCTGGCAACGTTTGAATCGGTCGGCCCGCGCATCCGTATCAATCCGCTGGCGCGTTTGCAGGCAGCCGATCTCAAGGCCTATGCCGAAAAGCATGATCTGCCGCCGCATCCCCTGACCGCGCAGGGCTACCGTTCCATCGGCTGCATGCCTTGCACGCGGCCCGTGAACGATGGTGAAGATCAGCGTGCCGGGCGCTGGGCGGGGTCGGAAAAGACAGAATGCGGCATCCACCTGTCGGGCCTGTCCGACAGCTTGAAGAATTTGGGAGCAGGTGACCGGAAATGAGCAATATCAACGAAACCAAACTCTGGTCTGCCGATGGCTTTCGCGAAGACGATTATGTCTTTGCCGACGATCCTGAAGCGGCGGGTGAAGCTCCGGCGATCATCATTCCGCTGGCCGTCTGGCTTGGACTGGATGAGGAGCGTCGCCGCGCCTCCAATCGCCGGATCGGCGTTTCGGTGGCGCCGGGCGAAGCCATTGATCTGCTTCTGGGTGATCTGGGCAGCGTGCCGCTGATCGCCTTGCAGTTTCCGGCCTTTAATGACGGGCGTTCCTATTCCAAGGCGGAGATTTTGCGCCGCGAAGGCTTTGCGGGTGAATTGCGCGCTGTCGGCGATGTGCTGATCGATCAGGCTGCCCTGATGCTGCGGACCGGCTTCGACAGCCTGCAGGTGACGAACAAGGTTGCCCAGAGCCGTCTTGGCGAAAATCGTCTGGTCGATACGCCCGGCTATTATCAGCCGGGACGTGGATCAGTACCGGAGGAGGCCGGGTTTGCCTGGCGTCGTGTCAAGGCAAGTTAGGCACATCGCTCAAATTTGCCATTTTTCTGCACGCCTTGATGCGCTAGATACGCCTCACCAAATTCAGGGAGTCGCGGCGTGATCCGGCATATTGTTTTCTTCAGCGTCAAAGAAGGTCAGGATATAGAGACTGTCATAAAGGGATTGGAGCAACTTGGCACCATTCCCCATGCTGACCTTTTTGAAGTTCTGCCAAATACCAGGGTCGATCCGATGTGCGACCGCATTGATCTCGTGGTCTATGCCGAGTTCAAAGATGAGGAAGCGCTTTTCGCTTTCAAGAAGCATCCGACCTATGACGCGACGACGCAACTGGTGCGTCCTATGCGCGAATTGCGCTTTTCAGCCGATGTTGTGACAGACAAGCGCTAAAGCATTTCCAGCAAAAGCGCGAAGCGGTCTTGCGTGCGGAAACGCGTAAAATAACTACCAGTCGGCCTGTGGTCTTTCCTGTAGCGGCAGGCCGCCGAAAAGATCAGGCTCGCTGGACGTTCTCGCTCTTTCGATATTGAGGAGCTTGAGTTTCGTTGCCGTTCCGCCTGCTGCCGAAAAACCGCCGACCTTGCCATTGGCACCGAGCACCCTGTGACAAGGCACAATGATTGGAAACGGGTTTCTGCCCAGTGCATAACCGACAGCCTGCGAGAGACTTACGTCACCGATCCGTCGGGCAATCGCACCATAGGTCGTTGTCTCGCCCGGTTTCAGCTCAAGGATAATTTCATAGACCTGCCGGTTGAGATCGGGTTGGTCATCCAGCGCCAGCGGTGTACCTGAAAAATCAACGTCGGCGCCTGCCAGAAGCGCGCGCACACTTTGGATTGCATTGCTGACGAAGGAGGGCTCGTTGATATCCTCGGTGCCGGGGAACCGCTCGCCGAGCCGATAGCGGGTTTCCTTCTCGTCAGCATCCCCGATCTCGACACCCACAATCTTCTGGCCGCGCCAGGCAATGCCGCACGGTCCGATCTCTGTTTCGAAAATGGTGACGCCTGACGATTCCATGGAAGTCATATTAACATGGTTTTGAACGGGACAAATGCCGGTTATCGGGCAACGATAGGAACGTTCACGTGAAAAGTCGCAACAATTGCGAAAAATGGCGCAGCGAAATGGTTGAAGAACGACACGAATAATGATTGTGTGATGGCGACCGGCCAATGCCCTTAAATGGCCAAACGGATTGACGAGAGTTTCCGGCACCTGTCACGGCGGGCGCGGAACCAAGGAATTTAAATGGACGATTACGAGCGATATGCCACAGGGTTGATGATCGTTTTTGGCGCGCTGATTATCGGCGGCCTCATGGCGGCTAACCTGTACCACGGCGACAAGCCGGGCTTTTTATT
>Ga0182744_1004570_pt1 | contig 10303 bp, 9 predicted proteins | sample eDN3rd30CKraftMG_FD_128525 | JGI IMG/M metagenome (GOLD analysis project Ga0182744, IMG submission 128525) | Enriched Miracle-Growth compost microbial communities from Emeryville, California, USA - eDNA 3rd pass 30_C Kraft MG (version 2) (version 2) ... | reverse complement strand
TCTTGAACCTACCGAGCGCGGCATCAGGTTTGGTTGCATCCACATTGGTTTTAAGTTCTTCCCGAATTAGCCAATTGCTCGGATTTTTGTAGTTAAACCCAAGTATATCCCCAAAGATCTCTAAGATGAACCGCGATTTTGTTTCCTCCTCCTTTGAACGGTCCAAACGATTCGATTCCAACGTTTTGATCCAAGTATCGATAATATCCTTTTTACGGGAAATATCCGTTTGAGTCGTTAGCCTAAAGTCTTTTAAATATTGTGCTAAAAATGGTTTAGAAAATATCGGTCTATTCATCAAGAAAAAGTATGTCCATAAAAATAACCAATTTTGCTTAGATGACCCAATAAACTATCCATGGCTATCTATCGTCAGGAAGTATTTGTAAATTTACTATGCGATAACTTTGATCTACATTTTAAGAATCGAAAGCTATATTGGGGTTATTGCCAACCAAAGAACAGTTTAGCTGGCTAAAATCCCTTTTCACCAATGCCAAAATACATACGGTATTTGATGGGAGAATAAGTGGCTGTGTAGCCGATTGCAAAGTGGCAACGTTGCAGATCGTTAAGAGTGCAAGGTTTAGTCTTGTTGATGAACATGGCGAATTTTATTGCAACAAAAAGAGATACCGTATTCCGATTGGTAATTTTTCATTAAACCGTTTTGAAAGATTGTCCGGCATCCGTGCAGGTATCAGAACCCATAAACCCAAAGCACCATTTGAAACGTTCTACCAATCCTTTACAAACGGGCTAATCTTAACCAGTCCACCCGCACCCCTGATCATTAATTGGGTCAGGGGTTTTTGTCGTGTGCCAGTTTCAGAGAAAGAAAACAAGCATCCATTAATTTATCATTTAATCACTTCATTATGAAAATCGAATTGTTTACAATTCTCCATAGACCCGAATTGAGTGGAAAGACGGAAGCTTTTACTGCCAATCTTTATATACAGGGCTTTCATGCCGGATACGCAAAAAACAACGGATATGGCGGTTCGAGGATTATCAAGCAAAAATGAAATGATAATGCAGGCTATAGTCCGTCAAATCTCTGTATAAACAAAGAAAAAATCAGTTTTTCTTTGTTTATTTGATTTGTTTAATCTTTTTTCAATAGCTTAAAAAGCTGTCAAATGGCTAAAAAGTACCTACAGGTAAAATCGCTCATGACCTATTCTTGCCTATTCCCGAATACACAATCTAGGGGATTTGAAGATTACCTAAAAACTATTCCCACCATTAGGGCTATAGAATTTGTTTCCCATCTTGCTTTAACAAGAAATCAGCTTCTAAAGACCAATGATGAACTAAGTTTGTTAATGCCTACCCTGTTTAGGGTTAACAAAGATATACAACATATAGTTATCGAGTATTTACAAAGTATAAAAATTTCTGAATACTCACTTATAGATAGTCATGCTCTGTTATTGCTAACGGAAAAATTGTTGATTTATAACAACCCTTCTCAAGACGAATTAAGTAGGGATGATTACAGCAATATTATGTTGGCGTATTGGATTTGTTGTGATGAAAGGGTCAGCAAGGTGGATAATGTAAATCGGATTGACTCTCCAGAATCTTTCCTAAGTGTCTATGTTCCTGAACAGCTGATCTACAACGATATTATATATCCGAAAGATTATCGCACAGAATTTATTAAGTGTTTTAGTTTTATGTCTTTTTGTGCAAAAGACAGCATTTTTTTTGAATACTTGCAGATTTTTTCATCAGAATATGGAATGACATGGCAAGAATATTTATTTATCAACTTTACCATATATCTAAAAATGTCGACGAATGATGCCGGTGCGACACCGATTGTGTATATAGATGATACATATGTATCTGCATTGAGCTTTATGGCACCAATTTGTTGCGAATTGGAATCTTTTGTTTCGAGAACAGATTTTAGAGCTTTAAGGCAAACGCCTGTTTTAAAGGTTTCTAACAATCATTTTATAATATTATTTGATAAATTCTTTGTTGATAAGATCTTCAGTAGCTTGTTATTTGATTTTGCTAAAATCTTATCCAAATACAAGCAGAGAACTAATATCAGTGGCTTTCCAGACTTAAAACAACTTGTTGGTCAACGATTTACCGAACGGATATTATTCTATGAAATCATGAATAGGTGTTTCTGTAAGTATGCAGACGTGATGCTGTCCGGTGAGACATTGAAATCCAAAATTTCAAATGGTGAACCGGATTATTATATCCGCAAGGGATCTAGGGTTTTCATTTTTGAATTTAAGGATGTATTGCTGAATACTGACGTCAAGTATTCGAGAGATTTGCCCAAAATTGAAAATGAGCTATTGGAATTATTTGAGGAATCAACATTTGAGAAAAAATCTGCTAAAAGTAAAAAATCAAAACCCAAAGCAATTAAGCAGCTCTTGAACGTGATTAAAGAAAAACTACCCGTTATTCATAATGAAATTGACAAAACCGATTTGAGCAAAACATATATTTTTCCAGTAATTATCTACACCGACTCAAATTTTGACGTGGACGGTGTGAATTATATGTTAAACGAACGGTTTTTATCTTTACTCAGTTTTGCTGAGTTAGATTCTCGCTATGTAGTGAAGGATTTGGTCATGATAAATCTGAATAACCTTATTCAGTTAGAGGATTTGTTTTTCCATAATAAGTTAAATCTTAGTACCTGTATCAATGATTATAGGTCTTTTAGATTAGCCAATAAGAGTGATTCTGTAATTTCTTTTACAAAATTTCTAATGAGAAAATCAGAAAAGCAAAATTTTAAATATAAAAACACTAAGTGGTTCAATGATGCGCTGCAAGTGTTGAAAAACACTTCTTTTTAATCGTTTTTGAGTATTTTTATCATTCTATATACTAATCATGGCAAAAATGATTAGTTTATAAGCACGTTAACCAATACTAATTGAAATTGTTTTAGCAACTCAGACTGGTTTAACAATGGCGAACTTTAATTTAAGTGGGCTAACGGCGAGTTTTTTATTATCGAAAACAGCGTATCTGGCAGAAATATTTTAGTGACAGGGCACTATATAACACCTCACGGGTTATCCACCGGGCTTTACCCTAGGTAGGGCATCAAACAATTACAAATTGCCCGAAGTGTACCTCATTGCTTTTCTCGAATTCCATATGGATGAAATAGCACGGTGCAATATCTCCACGATATTGCGCTTTGCAATAAGGCGACCGAAGAAGTTCCTGCCTGCCGGTAGGCTGGTGAGCAGGATGGACAGGTTAACAGCTACTTCTTTATTCTCATAATAGTAAATTTTCATATATTCTGTGCAACGCATTGGAGAAGTAATCTTCTCTTGATTTTGTATATATTATAATGTTTTAACAATAAAAATTTTGTCATAAATTTTGACAATAGAATTTTTGTCATTATATTTGACAATAAATTTATTGTTAACGTGAAAAACGCATTAGGAAATCCGGCAAGAGGAGACAGTTTCTATCCAAGAGATAGGGAAATCAAAAAACTATATCGGGTACTTAAATCAGGTGCCAGTATTTATCTATCCGCCCCTAGGAGGGTAGGTAAGACATCTGTGCTGAAATTCATAGAAGAGCACCCCGAAGATGGGTACTACTTTGTATATGTCATTACAGAATCCGTTGAGTCTAGCAATGAGTTTTTCAAGGTTATTTTTGAAGCATTACTGCATAGCGATGCTATCAATAAATTATCCAAAGCATATACAGAATTTAGGGATGCCATTATAAGTATTGTAGACCGTGTTAAGAAAATTTATAATGTCGAGCTGCGCGAACGTGGGGAAACCAATTATTATGATCTTTTGATCGAGCTATTTACAAGCGTTAAAAAAGATTTGGGACACTTAGTTGTACAAATCGATGAGTTTCCACAGACCATACAGAACATCCTGAACACCGAAGGGAAAGATGCTGCAGAGCGTTTCATTCAAAAGAACCGTGCACTTCGCCATCATCCTGAAGTGGCAGATAAAATACAGTTTATCTATACAGGTTCGCTTTCGCTTTATCCGATGGTTGAACAGGTTAGCCAATTAACGGCAGTTAATGACCTACGGCCTGTCGAATTGCAGGCATTGTCTTTAGACGAAGCCGAAGATTTTCTAATCAAACTGTTGTGGGCAGAAGATCTAAAAATCACGCCAGAACTAGTACATTATGTGCTTGATAAAATGAAGTGGCATATTCCTTTCCATTTACAACTGATTGCTCAGGAATTAATTGAAGTATACGAGGTGGAGGAGAAGGAGATCGATACAGACGCCATCGATAGGGCGTTCGAACAAGTAGTCCATGTGCGAAACCGCGCGCAGTTTGAACCCTATTTTTCTCGATTGAATAGCGTTTTTAAAAGAGCCGAACATGCATTTGTTATAGATGTACTGAAGTTTGTTGCTTTGCACCATGAGATCAGCGAAGATATCATGGTAGATTTCAGTGTAAAACATCATGTGGAAAACCTACAGCGTATCAAAAACATATTAGAAGGAGATGGCTACCTCTATTATAGCCATGAAGAGAACATGTACCGATATACCTCACCTATATTGCAGTTATGGTGCAGGCGGCATATGTGCAGATAATTTAATTTAATAGAAAAATGGCAGATACCACCCTATATAATCCAGCAAGCCTTCGAGAAGAAGATCTGATTGCTAATTTCGTCGTGCGTACCAAAACCTTTGAAAAAATCTTCAGAGATATAAAGGGTAGCGATATGCGTTATCCCGAAAAACATTATTTAATTCAGGGTCAGCGCGGTATGGGGAAGACCACCCTGTTGTTGCGTTTAAAATATGAAGTTGAACGTACAGAAACTTTAAAAGATTGGCTTATCCCTGTGTTCTTCAATGAAGAAACCTATGATATCAATAGCTTGGCCAGTTTATGGGAGAAATTGTTGAAGTATCTGGATGATTATTTTGAAACAGATGGTGCTTATTATGAGTATACTGAGCGTTTTGTAGATATGGAAGATTATGAGCGGTTATGCTTTAAGTTTCTGATAGAAAAACTACATGAGCACGGTAAGAAATTGATTATCTTTTTCGATAATTTTGGCGAGCTTTTCTTAGACAATCTGCGTGAAAAAGAAAAGCGGCGTTTGCGCGAGATACTTATTGAATGTAATGATATCCGCATTATCGGGGCATCAGCAGTGGTTATCAATGACCTACACGATTACAGTCAGCCATTTTTTGAATTTTTCCATATCATCTATCTGGAAGGTCTGAGTAAAGAAGAAACCTTCGATCTCATTGCTAAGCTACAAGAAGATTGTCTTAATGACAAACGTATAGACTTAAAGCGACATAAGGCCAAGATCGATACTTTAGCGGTATTGACAGGAGGGGTAATTCGTACCATCATGATGTTATATCAGGTTCTGTTAGACGATCCAAATGGCAAGGCACTGGAAGATCTTGAGAAAGTATTGGATAAGGCAACGCCCCTATATAAACACCGCATAGAAGATCTGCCCGTGCAGCAGAGACGTATAGTAGATGTGATAGCTAAAAAATGGGATGCAGTTAGTGCCAAAGAAATTGCCAATGAAATTCGTGAAGAGGGAAAAAAAATGCAAACCAAATTAATCTCGGCACAACTTGCACAGCTGGAGAAGAACAATGTCATCGAGAAAAAGGCAACAACCACAAAAAACCATCTGTACCAACTCAAAGAGCGGTTTTTTAATATTTGGTATTTAATGCGCAATGGCGATCGTCGCGATCGCAAGCGGGTGGCATGGCTTACCAAGTTTTTGGAAATGTGGTATGATGATGAAGACAGCTTTGATGCTTTTGTGAAAAATCATATTAATTCATTGCGGTCAGGCAAATATCTACCATCATCTGCTTTATTATTGGCAGAGGCACTTGTGAATTCGGATAAATTTGATCCGAATAAACTTGATGAAGTCATTGCGGAGACATCCAATGTCTTGAAAGAGGATGAAAGAAAATATCTTCCAGATATCAAGGGCCTAACATTGAAATTAAATATCAGGTATTCCACAGAAGAAGACATAGAAAAGGCATTTAATAACGGTAAATTATATTTTCTTAATGAGCTGTTCATTTTGCTCATGTCTCGTCATCAACATCACTTTTTGTTCAATCAGTTTGAAAGCCATCCTGAATTAAAAGCGCTTTTTAAACCTACGTATTACGCACTGATGACCTTAATGGCACATGAAATGCCTAATGAAATTACCAAGATGGGGAACGAGTTAAAAATACCAGCAGAAGAAATACTGGAAAAAGTCGAACGGATGAAGGTGGATTATAGGGGTCATCCATGATTAAATCAATCTAAATTTTTTTAAATTGCAGGTAGTGATAATGTTCAATAAGTTCAAAACAGGATATGAAGTTTTTACACCGAAATCAATCGAAGAAATTTTCGCTGATATTGTATAGAAAAGAGAAAGGTGTTTGTTTGGCCGCGACGTTCTATATAATAGAAAGCAATTAATATGAAAGAATATCCATTAGATTTTTATACGGAATATAGCCAGTTTTATTTATCTGATAAGGGGGCTTCAGAGCATATACCTTCTTGGGAATTCTGGTCAGATGATGCCTCTTATGATAGACTGGCAATGGAAAAAAGCACTTTAGGGGTCATGACTGAATGTTATGGACCAGTAAAAGGAAAATTAATCGTTATAGATAATGAAAATCAGAATGTTAATCTAGATGACTACGATCATGTTGTTGAAGCGGGGTTGTATATACCGTCAGGGATATTGCAAGTCGTAGATTGCCCTAATTATCATGTGGAATGTGAAGTTCAGCTAACTCTGGGTATATACAGAGCCAGAGTATATTCATCAAATCTTGCATCAGTGGATGGAGATGAGGGAGACGACTATTATACGATTGAAATATGGCCGGATAATATTACGGAAAGAAAGGTTTTAAAGAGGTATCAGTAATCACACGTTTTAGGACAAACAATTATTTCTTTTTATTGGATGAGACCACAAAACAGAATAAATAATCCAGACAAACTTGACCGAATTTTAATCGACCAAGATCTAAAGAACGGAAAACTCGTTATCGTTCAATTTTCCGACAGATTATATTCAGACAAAATACTTTTCGAGCTAAACGAACTTTGTTTAGTACATGACGAGAATTTCAGCGTTCGATTCTACGGACATTATACAGGTTCATTCGATTGTAAGACACTTTTAAAACTACCGAACATAAAGACACTTTGGCTTGACTGCTTGTTGAAGGTCGACAATTTGGAAGTGTTGACAGAATTGAAAAATTTAAAACGGTTAAGTTTAGGAGTATTTGAACTCAAAGAGAAGGAAATTTTTCAGGCTAATAATTTTCAAAATCTTACGGGGTTAATAATCGGTGAGACAAGAACAAAGGCGCTTAATCTTAAGTATTTGGAAAACTACAAAGATTTAAACTTCTTAATCGTCAGTGGACATACCAAGAACATTGACGTTGTTGGTGAACTGACCAACTTAGGATATTTAAGTTTAAATTCAATTTCAAAAGTACCGTTAAACTTTGTGAACAAACTCAGAAAATTGAAATCATTGCGCTTTGTCCTTGGTGGGCGAGAAAATTTAGATGAAATTGAAGAAAACGAAATTGAAGCTCTCGAAATAATAAGAGTTCGGGCATTCAATAGCTTCAAGAATATTTCCAATTTCAAAAAATTGAAAACTTTATTAATAGAAGACCAAATACAGCTGGCTGGGCTTCATTTCGACAAAGAAATTCCGGCGTTAAAAGACATTAAGTTAATTAACTGCAAGACTTTTACGTCTTTGATAGGACTAGAGAAATTAAAGGGCCTTAATCAATTGAGAATTTCCAGAACAGGCATCGACTTTGACAAGTTCATAGAACAACAATTTCCATTGTCATTAGAGATTCTTGCATTTTATACAGCTAAGTCAAAAATTGATAAAGAAATAAAACAAAGACTGTTAAAATTGGGCTACAAAGACGGATTTGATGGATAACAAACACCTAACAAAGCGGAAAAGTTATATGTCAGCATATCCAAAAATAGGTTCCATATAATTTTTCAAGTTCACTTATAAATCTCGATAATTTTTACTTTAAGACACCTTCGATAAAAAATATTTCGCAGCAATAATAATGATTGCCGAATATAATCAGCCTGGCAACCTACTTTTTTCCATACCACACTTTAACGTGAAGATTGTCGCATGGCAAGCAGCATTTCCAGTTCAGATTTCCAAAAACTCTCTTTTTCAAATAACCCGTTATCCGCGTAATTCAGACCGTTTTTTAGCGTTTCAAACTGCTTGTCATTAAAGTTTGTATCAAGAAAAGCGTTTTCACCATTTTCTTCTAAAACCGTGCTAACGAAATCCCGATAAACCAGCAGGCATTCCAACAAACATGCCATCGAAGAATTGAAAAAACTGGCAGTAAAATCGTCCTCATGGTCTAACCGTACAATTTCGTCATCCTGAAGCGTATCTATAGCAATAACATCACCGTCGCTACAGAAACCGATGTATACATACCTGTTAAATTCAGGTTCTAAAAAGTCATAATATTGGGTCAATAGGCCAATGCTTTCAAAGGGCTCAGCACTGTGTTGTACAAAAGAAAGATAAGGAGCCGCGTCAGCAGGTAATCCTGCCACAGTCAGATATCTAACCGTAGTAGGGTTCAAGCTCAACGCCCCTAAAATTTCCGGTTCAAGAGCAGACAAATTTTGCAATTTACTTTCCCATAATTGTTTAAATTGCTGGGGTGTCATCTTTTTGATTCGGGTTTATCATTAAAAATCCATTTTTTTACAATCTTTGTCTGCCGATCAACTGCAATTTCATTTTTAGTTGAAGAGCGCAGCTATCAGATTTGATCTCTTCAGGCAGAGCACTAAATAATCTGATATATTCCTTGGCGTTTTTATCGATGTCTTGGGCTTCAAGCATGATACAGGGTACGACCCGGTTTGACAAGTTATTCCATAATATTTGCCGAATGGTTTGATATCGTACATCGTCTGATAAATCCTGAATGCGTTCAGCTTCCCATATAAATTCGTATGGTTTCATGTTTCTGTCTTTACGGTTATTATATAAGCTGTCTTGAATTTTATTCAATAGAGTTAGTGTATAGTAGTCGGTAATGCTATCTATCTGTTCAAATAGGTTGGTGTTGGTAGAAGAAGCATGTACCGTCAGCCTAAATTTATCCCGTTTTCGAAGATCTGGTTCTGAAAACGCCATAACCTTGCGTGTATCGATTGGCTTTTCGGTTCTAATTTCGTAATGAGTAGCCTGCGCTGGATCTACATAAAAACGCTTGTAATATAAATTTTCAGACAAGTCGGCGTCTTTCAAGCGATCTTCTCCTATTTCACGTTTAATCGATGGAGTGTTTTTTAATTTTGGCCAGCTGAATGCCAACCCATATATGCCTTCATCTATGGTATCGATATCAAACTCAAATTTTTCACGATGATAGGTGTCTTAATTTGTATGTGTTTGCCATTTTTAGAATAGTAAAAAGCTACTTCTGCTCCGCTACCAAAAGGCACCTCGCCGCTAATGGTGATACCTGATTTTGGTTCTTGCTGGAAGCAACCGGATAGCCAATAAGTAATCATGATCACGCCGGCTACTAAGTAGAGCAACTTCTTTAGTTTGGTCATTTTGCTTGCTATTTAAGTTTAGATCATCTTTCATTTATCTAGTTAAGCACCAGTCAAAATCAATACCTGTTCATTTCACTTCGATTTTTGATATCATAATCTGTGATATCAAAGAATTCCATTCGATGGCTTTCAACTGAAGCATGGAGTCTTCAAAACAATTTAGGGTTTTTATTTACTGTTTGATTCAATATCCAGATTTCAATCCCATAAATTTAATTATAAACTCAAATTTCACCCCCTTCAACAATGAACCCACAGTCTTGCTCAAACTCTTTTTTTTCCTTTTCTGACATGTCTTTGAATAGAACACGAATGGTATAGCCACCCCTAAGTTTTCCGTCCTCAATAAACATCCAGTCGGTAATTTTATCGTCCGTCACTTCAACCGTCTCGCCTAAATTTACTTCTCTTGTCTGTTCGGGCAGATTATTTACAACACCGAACATTTTGGAACCAACAAAGGAGATATTATTTAACCATATGTGTTCATGACCCTCTGCTGTTTTAAATTTCATTTTGATGGTAAAGTCTCTTAACGAATGGTTTCCGGATTTTAATGAATCTATAAACGTTTGAAGCGTCCTGCGTGCTTTTCCTATCGCACCGTTCATGGCCT
>Ga0182744_1004569_pt1 | contig 10305 bp, 7 predicted proteins | sample eDN3rd30CKraftMG_FD_128525 | JGI IMG/M metagenome (GOLD analysis project Ga0182744, IMG submission 128525) | Enriched Miracle-Growth compost microbial communities from Emeryville, California, USA - eDNA 3rd pass 30_C Kraft MG (version 2) (version 2) ... | reverse complement strand
GAAACAACACTTTATGGAGTAACTTTAATCATAGTTCGCTCTCTAATTGGCCGCTCCCCCGCTGTGGTTATTTTTTCTTTCGTTATTTCAAAATGTAATTGCATAAAACTTAATGCATTTAAGGCATTGGACGCATTCAGGTTCCGGTATATTTTACCAGAGAAGCGCCGATCAGGCAGTCCTTTCGCATAAGCAACATCCACATCATACCATCTTGCCAGCTGGTGCATTACTTCCTGAATAGTAGCTCCTTGAAAGCTAAAAAATCCCTGCGTCCAACTTATTGCTGTTTCTGCATCTACATTCTTTACCAATATTTTATCAGCGTCCTGATGAACTATACTCTGCTGTCCAGGCGTAAGGCTGACAGAAGGCATTCCCTTGACCGTAATCCGAACTTTTCCTTCGCAAAGCGTTGTTTTTATAGCCGATTCATCAGAATAAGCCTGAACGTCAAAATGAGTTCCAAGCACATCAATTATCTGTGTACCAGTACGAACCCTAAAAGGAATCCGCTTTCCTGCTCCATCAATCGATTTAGCGACTTCAAAATAAACCTCTCCGGACATTTCCACCTCTCTGGCTTCGGGACGGAATGTGGTTGGATATTTCAGGGTAGTTCCTGCATTTAACCAGGCTATCGTTCCGTCCGGTAAAATAACTTTGAATTGTTTTCCATAGGATGTGGATAGTGTATTGTAAGTATGGTCCGTCGATTCTACCTTATCTTCATTAACTTGATAACATAATGCGCCGTCCTTTAATATCAAATCCAATCCTGATAAATGTTGAAGGACGCCTTTTTTGGCACTGTCCAATATTAACTGCCGTCCACTTGCCAATGTAAGCACCGCCCCATTGCCTCCGGGAGCAAGATCAACGGCAACTGCTTTGGCTGTTTGATTTCCCGTTGACCAATCCCGATATAAGGTCCACACAAGTGCAGTACTTAAGCCGGCAATGATGATCAATACTGCAGCGGCCCTCCAAAATGCAGGAAGTGTTCTTTTATTTGACCGAATATGTATCCCTGCATCTTTTCTAATGCGGACTAAAAGACGGTTCCTAAGCTCATTATCATTCAGATCCGGACCATCCCAGTGCAGTATATCTTGCTCACCAATTTGCTGAAGCCATTGATCTAATAATCGCTTTTCGGTTTCAGATAATGTACCTTTGAGCTTTTTGGCCGCCAACTTTGCTAAAATTTCCCGATCAAAACCTTCCATAATACCCTTTATAGTATAGAGCCCCTTAAAGCAATGCATGCATTACAGCCTTATAAAAGAAATTTTATAAGCAATTTGTCTGGATGACGGTTGAGAAAATGAGTGGATAATAGTTTGCTAAAGGTATTTATAAGATAAAAAAGCTGCGCAACGAAGTTTTAAGCTTTTTTAAGGCCCTTCCCATTTGTGTCCTTACTGTATTGACAGAAATATGGAGTTTCTCCGCGATCTGCTTATCCGTGAGGCCCGTCTCTCTGCTATAACGGAAAATAAGTTGGCATTTTTCCGGAAGTTGACTTACTTCTTTCTCCAATTCAATTCTCAAATATTCAAAATCAAGATATTGGCATGTAGAATCGTCCATAATTTCAAGGCTTTTCACATCAGTACCTGAATGCAATCTTCTTTTCTGACGGGCAAGAATCTTAAAACAACCATACCTTAACATTGCCGAAAGATAGGTTACAAACCGATTGTTTAACTCGATGGTCGCCCTTTTTCTCCATAGTTGTACAAAAATATCGTGAATGACCTCTTCCGCATCTTCCCTGTTATTTAACAGAATATGGGCACGAACCAATAATTTTTTCCAATAACGATCATAGAGCTCAGTAAAAGCAAGTTCATTACTGCCTTTAATCAACAAAAAAAGCTGTTCATCTGTATATGATTGTAAGGCAGTCATAATAGTGGTAAAATATTAATCAACAATCAAAGCTAAGGAAAATTATCATATAAAAATAACATACGAAGTTATTGTGAGCTGCAATCCACGATTTGGGATTAAGAGATTTTTTTTTCAATCCCTTCCAAGACGCGCTCAAACTTACCAGCACGGCTGATAACAACCTATGCAATCAAAAATATCGTGACGAATATAAATTCAATAATACTATTTTTACGAAGGAAACGCAATGCATTTTGTACGGTCTTTTTAACCGTAGTCTCAGCAATGTTTAGTTTAAGCCCAATTTCCCTATGACTCAATTGAGCTTCCCTGCTTAGAATAAATATTTCTTTCATTCTGGGCGGCATTTCTTCAATGGCATCATGGATGGCGTGTTGTAATTTTTCATGATCAAAAGCAGATATACCACGGTTCTGTTCAATTCTTGGCAGTAAAAATACAAGTTCCGCCAAAACCGCATCTTTACGTTTACATTGTTGAATATACCTTGCAGCTCTAAAGCGAACAGCCTGATATAGCCATGCCTTAAATGAATGACTAAAACTTATGACTTCTCTGCGGTTCCAAAGGGAAATAAAAATATCTTGCAAAATGTCCGCGGCCTCTGTTTTATCCCGAACCAACCTGATTGCATAATCAAGCAATACGTGATTATACCGATTAAATAAAACATTAAATGCATCAATATCTCCTTGACGCATTAATTCAATCAAGAATGGATCTTCATGTTTATTATAGGATAAGGACATCGCTATGTTTAATAATTACGAGCAATTTAAAAGAAAGCGCAATTCCAATTTGACTTTTAATAACCAATGAAAGGTAAATATTTTTTCACTTTAAATTTTATTTTTTAAACTTTATTTACTTTTTCTACCGGCAATTTTTGAGGATCTCTACAATAAAAAAATTCATGATAAAAAATCATTTATTATTATTATTGAAAAAATTGCCCTGATACAATATTTTGAATAAATATAGTACCAGGACAACCTGAAAAATTTTATTTAAAATTGGATAACCTTTACTACTTCCCGTTCAATTTCCTGATCAGATTAACTTCTTCCTGTTTGTAAGGTGTAAAATCCTTTCTAAAAATATCATGAAACCATAATTTGGGTTCTCCCCCGCCAGGCATGGGCTCATCCCATGCATAAATTGTGTTGGTTTTCCCTTCCACAAATCCCCAGTTTATGGCACCGACATTTTCCTGTTTCAGCATGGGCAGGGTATTACTAAATAAACTATTCCTGGTTCTTGCCATGTATTCAGTGCAAATTAAAGGCTTACCAAATGATTTGAGTAATTGAATTACTCGGAGGTGCCAATCAGGCGTTTCGTAATCATGATAAGTTATGATGTCCGAATTGGCAATCTGAAAAGCATTCAGGTCTTCCAGATCCCATTTCCAGAGGCCAACCGTTAGCGGTTGATCAGGCCTGACAGCATGGGCCCATTTAAAGACGGCTCTTAGCAATGGCATGGATTTATCTTCTTTTCCATTGTTTCCTGGCTCGTTGTATAAATCCCATGCAAGAATACGCCTATCATGCTTAAAAGTAGTCAAAACATCCGTTACGTATTTTTCAAGACTGGGGAATAAAGTGGTATCCTCCGAAGCAGGCTGTCCGGGATCCTGTATCCATCCAGAATTATGAATGCCCGGCTTAGGCGCTGGTTGGGCGCCAGGATGGCCCTGTTTATTCCAACAATCATCAAAAAAAACGAACATAGGCTTTATATGATGTTTCTGGGCTATTTCCAAAAATTGACCTACACGTTGTTTAAAACCTCCTGGATCTTCCTTCCAGGCAATACTATGTAAAAATACACGCATGGTATTGAAACCAATGTTCTCTGCCAACTGGAATTCTTTATCGATCAGCTCTGGGCTAAAAGTTTCTTTCTGCCACATCTCTAATTGATTGATGGCATTGCTGGGTATATAATCCGCCCCCGTTAACCAACCTTGTTTTGCATACCAGTCGGTGGCTTGTTCATTACTCCATATTACTGCAGCCTTCTTATTTTTTGTCTGCCCTGCACTGTCATTTAGGTCTTGTGATGAATTTGTAGCATTCCCACAGCCTGTTATAAGCATTATAAACAATATAAAAAAGATCTGAAAGGTCTTTCTGTAAGCGCTATTTATCATTAATTTATTTGTTCGCTGGGCATAAGCGCTTTTTCGAATTTCAAAGGCGCTTTTTTTGTTATTAGCTTTTCTAAATTTCATTAGTCTATTATTCTCGGGTTAACTCTTTGTAGCTTTTAATTCATTTTCAGAATGAAACACTTTTATGCATTTCATTCTTTTTCTAAAAAAAATATTTTATTCACCTGACGGAACCGGTATAGGCGCCTTCTGTGGCATGGCAGTCCCGAAATCCGGTGTGCCGTCCTGATTCCAGGTAAAATTCTGCATCCGTGGATTACGGTTATTTCCACAACCTTCCCCACTATTGCTATTGGCATGATAAATAATCCAGTCCTGCTTCCCGTCCGGAGATTTAAAAAATCCATTATGCCCGGGTCCGTAAGCTCCTCCCTGGACATTTTTTGTAAAAACCGGTTCAGGATTTTTTGTCCAATTGGAAGGATCCAGAGGATCACCATCCTTTTTTAAGGTCAATAAACCCAGACAATAATCATCAGACCAACAACCGTTTCCAGAAAAAGTCAAAAATAACTGCCCCGAAGGATTGGTAATCGCTTCAGGCCCCTCATTAATCCTATCTTCCCAGCTAAAAATTGGTTCTGATATTTTGACCCGATTCCCTTCTATGGTAGTTGGATTCTTTAATTTTGCGATATAGATTGATTGCTTATCATCAACTGCAGCCTCCCATCCGCTCCATGCAATATAAGTTTCATCTTTGTAGGTAAAAACAGTTCCATCTATGGCCCACCTGTTGCTGGCCTCTTGCAGTTTCCCAAGAAATTTCCATCCGGTACTGGTTGGATCGGGATCATCATTTTCCAATACAAAAAGTCGGTGCGTTGAATTATCACCGTTTTTATCAGCAGCAAAATACATATACCATTTGCCATTTAAGTAATGTAATTCTGGCGCCCATATGTCTCCACTATAATCCAAACTTGGATCATTAGGCGCTTTCCAAATGACAACTTCTTTCGCCGCACTTAAGTCTTCCATGTATTGCGTTTTCCAGATGGATAATCCGTTACCTGTTGTTTGGGTATAATAATAAAAATCTCCCTTTTTAATAACCCAGGGATCTGGCCCAGAACTTTTAATCGGATTAATAAAGGTTTTTGAAGTTACCGTTGTATCCTTGCCAGGCGGTGGCGTTGTTCCACTGCCTGAACCGGATTTGGAACAGGCAGTCCAGATGATTATCGAGCCCAACAGAAAAGCGCCGGTCGATTTTATAACTTTTTTTCTTAATAAAATCATAGTTAAATATTGATGATAGGTGTTTGATTTCAATTAAATTTGATAGCTGGGTATTAATATTTTTAAACTACCAGTCCTTATTTTGGACCAAATTGGGATTAACATCCCGCTCATATTGCGGAATGGGCAACAAGGCATATTTGTCGGTATAGTGGCTAAAGCCCTGATCCCTTGCAGATAATTTGGTGCTTAAATCTCCCCAGCGCACTAAATCTTCCCAACGATGCCCTTCTCCACATAGTTCGGTTATCCTTTCATGTTTTAATTGAGCCAAAAACGCTACCTGATTTAAACCGGCAGGCAATGGAGCTAGTCCAGCACGTGCTCTGACTCTATTGACAAATGGATAAGCTTTCGTCGTTTCTCCCATTGCATTCAACGCTTCTGCATATAATAATAAAACATCGCTATAGCGGAGGTACCGATAGTTGTTGCCTGAATGAAATACTTCACCGTTGGAAGTCGCATCATTGAGGAATTTCCGAAAATAAACGGTATGGGTCGTAGCTACCGCAATGGGATCCCCACTAACATCTGCATAACCGCGAGACGAAAAGGTCTGCCCATAAATCATGGAATAATCCGGTCCCCTTTCATCAGTTGAATCGTAAAGAAAGGAGGCCGCGAGCCTTGGATCTCTTTTACCGTCGGTAGTTTTTTCTTTCAAAAACTCCCAGACACACCAGCGTCTTGCCTGACCGTCAGTAAAGCCAATGGGCCTGGGTGCAAAAAAAGGCGGAATAGAAGTTCCATAATTTAGGTTATCTGGGTTACCACTGGCATCATCATCATGATTATCCGTTGGGTTAACGGCGTTCTGAAATTCAAAAACGGACTCTTTATTATTTTCCGTCGACTCCAGGAAATTATCCCGGTAATTCGTTACAAGGTCATATACATCTTTACCGGCTCCTTCGGTGAGCCAATTAAATGCATCAGCAGCTTTACTGTATTGGTGCATCTGCATATAGCACTTTCCCAACATTCCATACGCGGCACCTTTGGTAGCCCTTCCGACATTAGCGGCATCATAACTGATAGGCAAGACGGATGCGGCCTCTGAAAAATCTTTTTCGCACTGGGCATAAACATCCGCTTGTTTGGTTGTAGGCGGATAGTCACTTGGCACCGAGGTCTTCAACAAGACTGGCACATTTCCCCAAAGTGTTGCCAAATAATAATAAAAGAACCCTCGCATAAATTTAGCTTCACCCAATAACTGATTTTTAATTGTCTCATCCATATAAATTTGGGGGACATTATCTAAGACCTGGTTAGCTCTTGCAATCCCGATATATAGGTCTTGCCACACGGTAGTAGTTTCCCAAAGATTATAGTCTGTCACATTAAACACATCAAAATTATTCACCAATACTGGGTTTGGGCTGGTACTAAATCCCTCATCAGAGCGAATAATGGTAAGGAAAAACTCATTTCGGGCTAATCCTACTCGGTGATATGTGCTATAAATGGCATTTATGCCATTTTGTGCATCCTGGGCCGTCTTCCAGAAGTTTGTGATTGTGGGGGAATTGGGATTTTCAATTTCGAGATCTTTGCTGCAGGACCCCAGTCCGGCTAAAAATGCTGCAGATAAAGTCAGCAAAATAATATTTTTCAGCTTTTTCATTACTAGATTTTTTAAAATGGTGATGACACATTAAAACTCCATGTGGATGCCCACGGAATATATTCTACTGGAAGGCCAGAAACCGGAATCCATTCCGCGCATGCCCAGATTATTATTTGCGACATCGGGATCCAGTCCTTTATATTTGGTGATAGTCAAAAGATTCTGACCACTCACAAATAATCGGGCGTTATGGATTTTCATTTTAGAAAGGAAATCAGTCTGGAAATTATATCCGATTTCCAGGTTACGCAACCGGGCATAGGAACCGTTTTCCAACCAGCGATCGGTCTGGGCCATATTATTGGCTGAGACGGATGGATCGTTTCCGTTGTCAATGGCTAATCTGGGGTCATTGGTATTTGTATTTTCGGGTGTCCAAGGATTTATGTCAGAGCGAAAATTTACCAATTGGTAGCTGTCCAGAGGCCTGCGTACATCATCATAAATTTTATTGCCGAACACACCTACCCATTGCATATTAATGCTAAAATTATGATAGCTGCCATTAAACTGCAGGCCAGCCTGAAGAGTAGGCCACGGAGATCCTGCAAAGGTCCGGTCATCATCATTTATCTGTCCGTCGCCATTCAAATCCACAAAACGGATATCACCAGGCTTTGCATTTGGTTGAATTATCTTGCCATCTTTATTTTTATAATTATTTACCTCATCTGTTGACTGGAAAATACCATCTGTTTTGATAACATACCATGAGGCCATTGGGTGACCAACCTGGGAACGGACAAAATTTGCCGGCTGGAGATAGTTTACTTTATTACCATTTGCATCTGCTCCCTGGTTTCCAACCGATAACACTTTATTTTTAATAGTGGTAAAATTGCCGGCCAAATCCCATTTGAACGCCCTGTCATGGTTGTGGTAGGCTGCGGAAAATTCAATCCCTGTATTTCGGATAGACCCAGTATTAACAAAAGGGCTTCCGCTACTTCCAAGGTATTGAGGCAATGGCACAATCAACAATACGTCTTTTGAAGTTGAGTTATACCAATCCACGGTCAAATTTAACCTGTTATCAAGTAACGTGATATCCGTTCCAATATCTAACTGGTTCCTTTTTTCCCAGTGAAGATCCGGATTGGTTATTATTGATTGGTATTGACCCAATTGTGGTTTCTGATCCGTCCCGTATATCGCTCTGGTAGAGCTATTTATAAATCCAACATACTGCCATGGTGTTAATGCATCGCTGAAACCTAATTGACCATATGAACCGCGGATTTTCAGATCATTTACGGTATTACTTTTAAAGAAATCTTCTTTACTAATTCTCCAGGCCGCTGCGGCTGAAGGGAAATAGCCTGTTCGATATTCTGGTCCGAACCTGGAATCCTGATCAATTCTGCCTGTGAGAGTCAATAAATAACGGTCCGCATAATTATAATTAACGCGGCCAAGCCAGCCATGCGACCTCCATTTATTATTGATGCCACCGGTTGCAGAAGGTGAACCGATCGCGGAGCCAATGGTGGTATACAGGGTGCCGTTCAGATCTTGAAGTAGATTTCGGGCCGCTCCGGTATACTCCCTTTCCTGTTGAGTCCTGGAAAAACCGACAACACCATTAATATAATGTTTGCCAAAATGATGATCGAAATTAAAGGTGTTTTCCAGAAGAAGATTGGTAAACCTGGAACGCTCCTCAGATACAAAAGTCTCAGGAGGCTGATTGGTATAGCGCCAAATTCCGGTATCTCTGATTTCCTGGGAATAATCATAGCTTACTTCCAGTCCGGCGTTAAATTTATAGGTAAGCCATTTGGCTAATTTAATCTGCAAATATGCATTTCCAACCAATTTTCCGTATTCATTGCTGACTTTATCCAGGGCGGCGGCGGCAAGGTAATTATTGGCATAAGTGGGATTATTGGAAGAACCTATGCCCCATCCGCCTGGATTGGAAGGATATTGTATCGGATCTTTATAATCATCGCTCTTTACTTGGATTATGGGTAACATTTGCGAGGAATTATAAAACACATTAACGCCTCCTCCCGGATAGTCGTTGTTATTATCGGTCAACATTAAATTCTCTCCAAAAGTGACCCTTCCCTTATGTACCTCTGTATTAATCCGAAGACTTGCCCTCGTAAAGTTATTGCCCACTACTGTACCCTGATTACCATAATAAGACCCGGCCACATAGTATGTTGCGGAAGGCGAACCACCTGAAATCCCAAGCGTGTAATCCTGATAAGCACTTGTTCTGTAAACGGCTTTCTGCCAGTCGGTATTAATGGTATTGTTTTGAAGCTGGTTTGCAATATCTTTAGGCATCGCGACCCCAGAGTTTGCATATTGTTGTTGTGCAGTTTTAAGAAAGGACGCCGCATTCATTACCTCCCAGGTTTTTGGTAGTTGTTGGAAACCGTATTTCCCTGATAGTGAAACCAATGGCTCACCTGCATGCCCCTTTTTTGTCGTGATTATCACGACACCGTTACCTGCCCTGGAACCGTAAATGGCGGCCGCAGAAGCATCTTTCAGTATCTGAACGGAGGCGATGTCATCTGGATTAATGGTCACATTGGCATCAGAAAGCATGCCGTCTATTACATATAGTGGACTGGCATTTTGAAAACTGCCGACACCTCTGATTTCAATAACGCTATTCTGGCCAGGCGCACCTCCATTGCGAACAGTTACTCCTGGTACTAGTCCCTGTATCCCTTCGGCAACAGTGCCCGCTGAAATCTTGGTGGCATTTTCCATATTAACAACTCCGGTGGCGCCCGTCAGATCTTTTTTAAGCACTGTTTGATAACCAATTACCACAACAGAATCCTGTAAAGAACCTATAGGTGTCAAGGTAATTTCAAGATTTTGTTGTCCTTGATACACAAGCCTATAATTTTTAAACCCAACAAAAGAAAAAACAACAGAGTCACCGGCATGGACGCTAATGTTAAACGCACCGTTTTCATCCGTTAAAGTCCCCAGAACTTTTGTCTGATTTCCCTGATTATTAGACCGTTTAACCTGAACTGAAACGCCGTTTAAGGGGAGTCCATAGGAATCTTTTACCTTGCCGGAAACTTCGACTGGTGATTGAGCCTTCGTCAGATTAAAAATCAGTATGGCAACGATAAATAATAATATTCTGGCAAATGGTAAAGAATTTTTTACGTTGGTAAGTGGACCCCTCCATTTAAATAGGTGGGGCCGGTACTGTTCGCAACGACCATAATTTTGATAGAAATGGTTGTTCATTTGAAAAGTTTTAAAATGTTAGGGGATTATTTAAACTGAGGTGAAGTAATTGTATCGTAAAAAAGCATTTTTTAAAGCAAATTGAATAGTGTAAATAATTCATTTTGAG
>Ga0182744_1004558_pt1 | contig 10324 bp, 14 predicted proteins | sample eDN3rd30CKraftMG_FD_128525 | JGI IMG/M metagenome (GOLD analysis project Ga0182744, IMG submission 128525) | Enriched Miracle-Growth compost microbial communities from Emeryville, California, USA - eDNA 3rd pass 30_C Kraft MG (version 2) (version 2) ... | reverse complement strand
GGGGAGGAAATCGGCATTGTCCCATGACGGAAACAGCTTGTTCAAAATCGCGATGACGCCAAACCCGAGCAGGAAGGCGAGGCCGGCGGTCATCGCGAATAACAGCGACCAGGCCGCGATGAGTACGCCTGCGCTTACCGGCCCCGGCTTGATGGCAATAAGGGGAATTAGGCCAACAGCGAGCGAAGCGCCAATGTGCCATGCCTTCCAGCGATGCCGCGGCCACGCGTCCGCGATGCGCGTACCAATGCCGGTTGCGAGAGCGGCAAATAGGAATCCTCCAACAGCGCCGCTGGCCAAGCGGCCGGGAATCTCATGCGGCTTCGCATCGATCAGACATAGCGCAATTGTGCCCGCGAAAATCAGGAATTGCGCAATCCTCCATCCCATCGCCAAAATCCCGCGGGGCCACAATGCCGTTTGACGATCCTTATGCAGCATTTCGCGTGCATCAGCCAGACGGACAAACTGGCGCCTTGCCGTCAGAGCCGTTTCAGGATCCTTATGCAGCGTTTCGCGTGAAACATCCGAGCGGTCGGGAAACCGCGGCGCCTGGAACGATCGAGGATATCGGCAAGGCTGCCGTGACGGGCCTCGGCAAAGGAGCTATCGGGTTGGCTGCAACGCCAAGCATGGCCGCTTGGCTGCTTAGCCAAGGCGTTGACCAGGCGGTTACAGCGCCGCTGAAAATCGGAAATTTGATCGCCGGTAACGGCTATACGCTGCCGGAATGGTCTGCCCGCGGAGCGGAGGCAGCCAAAGCTAACCGCATGGTTTCCAGTCCTGAAGACATTGGGGCCGGCGACATCCAGCGGCAAGTTGAACGGGTGACGGGAGATTTTTACCAGCCGCAGACGATGGCCGGGCGGGCCGCGGAAACCATTGCCGAGTTTGTGCCGGGCGGCGTCATCGGCCGCGCGGCGAACATTCCCGCCAATCTGGCAAAGTTCGGCCTGCTGCCTGGCGTGGTCGCTGCCGGCGCGGATGAATTGGCGAGGGGAACCGCCGCGGCACCCTACGCAAAGCCCGTGGCGGGCCTCATGGCCGGCGGCGCGGCTGGCATGGCCTTGCGACCGTCCCGCGGTGGCGCGATGGTTAGCGAGTATGCTCAGGGCATGACGCCGGCCAGCCTTGACGCCATGGAAGCGCTTTTGAGGGATGCCCAGGCTATAGGCCTTCCCCTGACCCGTGCCGAGGCGGCCCAGGCCGTGACCAATGGCGCAACCCGCCTGGCGGACCTTCAGCACCTTGCGGAGGGGCATGGCGGTCTCAAGGCGTTTATGGCGCAGCGTCCGCAGCAAATAGAAACGGCGGGCCGGCAGGCGATGGACCAAATTGCGCCGGTTCCGCAAAATCCCTCTATGATCGGGCCGGCAATCGGGGAAGTGGCATCTGGCGTTGTGCAGGACGTGCAGGGCGCGATCAATCGAGTAACGCGGCCTCTTTATGATCGGGCCGCGCAAGCGAGCGTGGGGCAGCCCGTTGCCGCCGCGCTGGCGGGCGATCCGCTCTATGCGCAGACGCTACAAGCCATCCGGCGCGATCCATCTCTCAATCGGACAATCGCGAATCTGCCAGATGATAGCCCCGGCGTCATCGATCTGGTGCAACGCAGGCTGAGAGAGCAGGCTGACAATGCCGCAATCCCCGGTCAGGCGTCATCGTCTAACCTTGCGGCCGCAAATTTTCAGGATGCACGCACTGCGCCGATCGCAGCAGCGGAAACGGCTACAGGATCGCGCCCCGGCGTCATGGGCGATTATGAAGCGGCCCGCGCTATGCAGAGGCAGTTGCGGGAGCGATTTTTAGCGCCGATTATGAGCGGGCCTATCGGACGGCTTGCGCAAAAGGATATCCCCACGCAAAAGGCCATCGAAGCGCTTTTCCCGAAAAATCCGATCCCGAATAGCGAACCGGAAGTGCAAACCGCAATTCAGGCGCTTGCGACGCGCAACCCTTGGGCGGCCCGCCAGCTTGTGCGGGCGCACGCGGAACAGACATTCAACCAGGCGACCAAGGATCTGCAGGCCGGCGCCAATCAGTTCGGCGGGGCGAATTTCGCGGCTCAACTCCGCGGCAATTTCCAGCAGAACGCCAATCTGCTAGCGGCACTCGATGCCTTGCCCAATGGCAAGCAGATCATCCCCGGCCTTGAGCGCATGTTGCAAGTCATGGAAGCAACCGGCCAGCGATATCCGATCGGCTCCAAAACCGCCTTCAATTCCGAGCGTCAAAACATGCTCAAAAGCGGCGGCCTCCTAGCGAGCGGCGCTAAGGTCGTGGGGTCTGGCGGCCTGAATCTCGGGCCTATGGTCCGACAGAAGTTGGACGGCTGGACAGCGGGGCGCAATACCGAGGAAATCGCCCGGTTGCTGACCGATCCCGCCGCGGCGGGCGCATTCCGAGCTCTGGCATCGGCGCCGGCCGGGAGCGCCAAGGCCGCGGCTGCGCTTACGCGGCTGGTGAACCTTGGCACGAAAACGCCCAGCCAGGTCCGCGGCCCTCTCGACGAGCAGGGCAACCTCAGAATCCAGGGACGCAACCAATGAGCCGGTCTGCCATAAATGCCCGCGCTGACGCGCTTCCCCGGCAAGATCATCGGCGCCGCCGGGCTCAAGGTCGATACTTCAGGCGGTATCGCACGGCTAAAGCTTGCAATTAATGCAGTGACAGAAAACAACAGCAGCCACACGGCGACATGCCCTCTGCTGTCCTACGACAGCGAACCCGGCGAGCATGAGCGCACCCCCAGCTTAACAGCTCGAAGTTTTCACTTTGGACAAAGCAACCCACGTCCGCAGCCGCCATGCAGTCACTGACATAACTGCCAAACGACGCCTTCCGTCAGTTGTGTCAGGACTTTGGCTATGGACGTTTGGGGATGGCGGGCTTGAAAACGATTTAGTCAGCCCCCAAACTCGCGTCATCGCCCGACCCGGATGTACCAGCAGGCAATCCGAAACCTTTGTTTCTCAAGAGACCGGAAGCAGGAATACCATGTGGATCATCGGTCTGATTTTACTACCCTTATGTTGGGCATTGATCGCGGCAGCTAATAAGCAACATAAGGACGAAACTGGCATAAATGGTCCAACCCGCAAACAGATGAGCAATATTCGCCGCAATGCTAGAAAGAAAGGCATTTCAGAAGACGCGGCGTATGCCGAATGGCTACGGAGGGAACAAAGAAAGGCTAGCAAAACTTCGTAAGTGGCCGAGCCAGCGGCGTGACCTCAAGCAGACTTATGCTTCGCGCGGCGGCCTGCCGGCGTCGGCGCAATCAATGATAAAGGTCAATGCAAATCCCCTTCGTCATCCGGCCGCAGCGGCATCAGCCCTAAGCCTGCCAGTCAGTCGCGCAAGGCATATTCGATCGCGTCGGCTTCGGATCGGGCTGCAACTATATCCATTGCTCGATCGCCTGCGCCACGTTTGGCGGCAGGTTCGATGCTGGCCTCTCAACCGTAGCGAAAGCGGCGATTGTTGCAGCGAAACCCTAGCCAGAATTCTGCGCTTAGCTACTTGTCATTGCTGGCATTCCGATTATCGACCGGGATGGAGGCGGCGCCTTCGTTCTTTTTCAGCCGCACGCCTGGCTGGCCGTGGTTCAAAAACTCGATACCCTCGGCTTCCAATACGTTCATCACGGCCCGGATAGTATCAAGCCCGCTCTTGAGGCCTTCTGAGCCCCGCTTTTCCATTGCGCCAATGGTATTGATGTTGACGCCGGCCCGTTCTGCGAGCGTCCCTTGGTCTATTCCCGCCAAAGCTCTTGCGGCGCGCAACTGATTTCCGGTTGTAAGCATTGAGTGGGTTCCATCTAAGGTGTACTAGGTTTTTTTCATAGTTTGCTGTTGACAGCAAGTGCTAGATTGGATCATAGTGAACTAGGATTTAAACCTAGTGAGCGACAGATGACCACTACCACATGCCGCCTCAATGCCGATACTTCCGTCAACCGGGCTGCGATCCTCCGCAACGCCTGGGCGCTCGCCAAGGCCAACATGAGCGGCACGGGCGAAATCCGGGCGCTGTCGCTGTCCAAGCGCTTCGCCGTCATGCTCCGCTGGGAATGGGCGGCGGCAAAGCAAGAGCATGCCGCGCAACACGCTTGGCGCCCGCACCACCGGGCCGAAATAGCTCGCATCGGCCGCGAAGCCGCCGAGCAGTTCTGCCGCGCCATGCTCGACTATGACCGCCTGTCTGCCGATCGCCCGTCGCGCGATCAGGTGCAACTCGCCAGCCGGCTCCGCGCCGTTCTGAACGAGCCCGCGCCGCAGGCTGTCATCAAGGCCCCTGCCGCCAGCCGTCCACATCGCCGCGCTGATCGCCCCGCCGCCGTCTCCGCAACCGTTCCCGCCCTCTAAAGCTAAGAGGAAACTATGTCCGGCAATCGTGCCCCTGCGCTTTCTATGAACGCCTGTAGTCGCATCGCGGAAAAGCTGGCCTTCGTGCTTTGCGATCTTCGCGTTTCGCTTGCCGAGGGCAACCGCGAATGTCGCGACGACATTGAAAAGCTCGAAAGCCTGTTCGATGGCGACGGCCCGAGCCGCACGCCTCAGTGCGGATCATGCCCGGGCTGCGGCCCTGTCCGTGAGCAATCTTTGACCGCCGCCACCATTCAGTAACGCCAACGCCTGTCAGACTAAGGAGACTACCTCATGCCAAACACCGTTCCGGCAGCCGCTACCGGCCTGCCTGTTGCTCACACGGCGGAAGACACTGCGGAGGCCGCCAGGATCCTCGAAACGGCCGAAAGCCGGGGCGAAAAGTTCGCGTGGCACCCGGCACCGTTCACCTATTTGTGGACCACGCCGGATGGGCGACAGTATTCCTGCACGATCACCGATCGGACGATGAAGCCCGTTGCCGAGGCAATGCGTGCGCTTCTCAAGCTCCGCGGTGACGGCCATTTTGCGCAGGGGGCACACTCATGAGCCGCGCTGCCACTACCCGCCGCAAGATCATCGCCGGCATCGCCGTGGCGCCTGTGATGGCAATCCCCAGCCTGCCGGCCGCTGCTGCCGCTTCAACCGCTGTCGAGACACTGCTTGCGGCCGAAGCGCGCCTTTCTGAGCTAGACGCCATCATAGACGCCCGATGGAAGGAAGCAGATCGATCAAGCGCCTTAGTTCGCCGGGAGCTGGGCAAGTTCTGCCCGCCGTGGCGATACCATGCGACGGAGGCGCGCCGCCTTTACTACAAGCAGCGAGGCTTAGACCGGTACAACGCGCGGAAAGACAAGCTGCTGGCTGAGCGAGGTTACCCTGCCGCCATCGCCGAGTTGAAGGCGGCGGAAGCCGAACGGAACAGCCTGGAAAACGAGCTGTGGCGTGTTCCTGCAACTGATCCTGCATCCCTGATCGCGAAGGCCAGGATTGCCAAGAAGCACACCCACATCATGCATTCGGTCGTTGACGACATGCTGGCCTATTTCGGGGGGGCCGCATGAGCTATCAGCCCGAACCCGAATTGCTCGACTTCGCCGGATTGCAGCCAGGTCTCGAGGGTGTCTTAGCCGATCTCCAGCCGCTCGCACATTGTCTTGGGGCTAACAAATACAGCCTGATCGGTTGCACCTTGATCATTCAACTCGTCAACTTTGCCGCGGCGGCCATGCCTTCCACCGTTATCAGATGCCCCTTAACGCGGGGTTGCTCTCCCGGCTCATAAACGATTTCCAAAAATCCTCGTGCTTGTAGCATTTCGGCAGTCTGCCATCCCGCACCTTTAAGCGCGTTCCCGTTTATCAAAGTCCCCGCTGGATAATTGGGAAATTGCTTCAGAACTGAGATCTCTCGTTTGTTCAATGGTGTGCCCGGGATTGAACCTGCCCAGCGAGCCTTTTCCGCAGCTGTAAGGCGGCGCATGTCCTCCTGATCCATGGTGCGCGGGTCGAAACCAATATCCTCATAATATTGGTGCAAGGGATCGTCTTTGGAGGCCGGGATGGTGTAGCCCCCGGCGCCCTTTACTTCCTTCACTGCCGCGTAAGAGCCAATTACTTTGTTTAGCTCAGCTTCAGCGTTCCATTCAGACTCGCCATCGATCGGCCAATCATTCAAATGCGCTTCGATCTCCGACACGAGCCAAAGCTTGCGAGAATGCCATCGCCTTGGCTTCGGCAGGACTCCTTCGGTCACCATGGTGTCGATCGATCCGATGCTAACGCCGATCGCCAGCGCGACTTCGGCTCGGCTGAGTGCCAAACGCACTATCGGCCGCCGTTCGGCGGGTTTGCTCATGACGCATCACTCCACAAATTCCATGTGCCACAACACTGCCAAAGCGACGAAATCATCTTCTGTCAGTTTTGTCAGTTATTCGACTATAGACGTTTGAGATGGGGCGGCCCTGCTCTAGTTTCCCCATTGCCTGCGGTGGGGACCGTGGAGATTCGATAGATGAGCGATCCCGGTTCCCGAGGATATGGCCGCACGCCCAAAACGCGGTATCCGATCCCGCCCACTGCCCCGGCTACGGGCTTTCCACCCGATATCACCGGCTACGAAACCCTGATTTCCCTAAATGGGTTCTGGCTGCATTGCGTCTGCCCTGGCTGCCGCACCATCGATTATTCGATCAAGATGCTTTGCGCGCATGTCGGCTGGGCAGTGCTGCTAAACGACGCCGTTGACCGCTTCAAATGCAAGAAGTGCGGCCGGCCGCCGGCATCGGTTGAGCTTATCGATGATCCATCGGCGGGCGCGCACGGCATCCCAAGCGGCAGGAAGCGAAAGCGGATAACCGTGAGACCGCTACCGCCGCCGCTCCTGGCGAAATGATAAAGCCGGGGGAAACGCCCAAATCTACATCGCGACATTTAGCGCGCCCCGTTACGTTACAGCAGTAACGGAGAGCAGTCATATGGCACTTAGCAATGCAGAGCGGCAGCGTCGATTTCGAGAACGCCGGATGATCGAAGCGGCGAGCAGCAAAGCCAGGCAAGATGTATTCAGGGTCTATGAACTGCTTCGCAGGGAATGGCTGCTAGATGACGACGATTCATCCCGCGGCCCCGCCGAACGTGAATACCGAGAACAACTTGCCGCCGCTCCCGTGGACATGCGGCCGGCAGGCGAGAGGCCCGAAGTGATTGCGGGCGCCTTCATGGGCGCCGTCGCCAGCATCCTCGACCGTGCCTATAGATCGAAGATCCAGGCAAAGCGCCGGATCGATCGAAAGCGATTTGCAGGGCGAGACGACGGCGCCAGTCGCGAAGGTTAATTCCCGGTCACAATGCGAGGCCGGCGCGTCGCGATGAAAGCAAAAGTAATGCAAAGAAAAGCATTTTCGGCCGCCGAACCGCTTTTCTTTACTCAGTTACAGGCGGGATTTGCAGGTCCTAAAAAGCAGGACTCTAGCCCGACAAATCAGGACATTTGCGGAAGGGGGTAAAATCCCGAAGTGCCGCGACCTGAATCACTTAGCCGACGCTGGCGCGTTGAGCGCCATGATTTTGAGGGGTAATGCCGCTCGGGGCGTGACGGCCGTGCACGCCCTTGAATTTCGCGACCAGTACGCGCGCGCGGGCGCGCGAGGGCATGAAATGTTATGGGCTACGCTCCCGCGGCGATGACAGGAAATGACAAGGTTAAGACGGCGCCGCTTTTCTTTATTCAGTCGGTTGGCAACAAACGCCAACATTCAGAGCCACCTTTTCGGACCCAGCCAGTGTGGACATTTGTGTACATTTCAGTCGGCCGGTTTCGCGCAAGGCACGCCCGCGAGGCGCAGCCGGCCGCCAATCACGCGGTTCCAATCCCGCCGAGCAATCGCTAGTCTGCGGCCTATTCTCCGGGAGGGAGTCCCACGTCTGATGAGCGGTCAAGACTATACGATTCGGTTAATTCGCTAGACAACCATAGCCCTGTCGGCTTCAATAACGAGTAGCGGAGGTTGAAGCTGATGTCGAACGGGCCGATCGTTTTATTTGCCGCCGTTGTGTTGGGGGGATGCGCCGCTCCGATGAGCGCGCAAGCACCATTCAATCCTGGAGCGATCGTGAATACGCCGACGGACATACCGGTGAGCGAAAGTGAGCGAGCATCGATGGTTGAGATGTCCGGAACCGTGGATGATGGGTGCGACAGTGATGCCCAACAAAGAGCCTTGAATTCGCTCCGGGCCAGGGCCGCATCTGCCGGGCTGAATGGCTTGGCTGCGGTGGGATACTCCTACAAAGGCGCAACCGTGGGGTTTGGCTCATCTACTAGCTGTTCGAGCACGATGACTATAACGGCAACTGTATTCAAAAAGGACAGAGGCTCTAGGCCGACTAGAGAGCGTTTGACTTCAGGCACTGTAGCTTCTACCCGAGGTGCGTCTGATGGTGTCTTGCGACCAGCTTTTCCAATACGCTGATAAGGCGTCTGCAAACCCCGTGATCACCGACCAGCTCCGTGCTTCATGGTCCCGGCACTTCGATCTGGCTATGGACAGGAAAAATCACCAGCGTCCAAGGCAATCCACACGCGCCTTATTAGGCTGTTATTGCGTAAATACCCGGCCTTATTTTGTAAGGCATTGATTTGCTTGGCGCTCCCTAGGGGACTCGAACCCCTGTTTTCGCCGTGAGAGGGCGACGTCCTAGACCGCTAGACGAAGGGAGCGGCGGCAGGCGGCGGCAGGCTTTGCAGCAAGCGTCGCGACCGAGGGGGCTCTATAGAGCAAATTTCCAAGATGGGAAACGATATTTATCGCCGGTGCCCGTTCCGCGTTCAGGAGACGCGGCCGGCCGTGGCCTGGAGGGCACGCATGCGGTCGGACACGCTCTTGCCGATCTCGTCGGCCTTGTCGGCCTGCGCTTCCAATGCGCCGGCAATCCGCGTCACCTCCGCGCCGATGTCGGCAATCGTCTGGCGCAGCAAGACATCGTCGCCCGGACCGATGGCGGCGGCGCCGTTGACGGCGGCCGGCTTCAAGCCATTACGGCGCAATTCCGTAAGCTCCTGGCGCACCGTCTGGTTGTCCTTGCGCAGCATGTCGATGGCGCCCTGCAGGGTATCGCGTTGCGCCCGCATGTCCTGCAGGCGTTCCGAAGCCAGCCGCTCGGCGTCTTTCAGAACGGCCGCATGATTGTCGATGCTCGCGCGCAGGGCAGCTTCCTGCTCGCGGGCGGCCTCGATAAGCTGCTGCTGTTCGGCAAGTTGCGTCGCCATGCGCGAGCGGGCGCGCTGGCCGGCCCGCGCCTCTTTTTCAAAAGCCTCGATGCGGCGGTGCGCTTCATCGAGCGATGCCTGCAACTGTTCTCGTTTCGCGTGGGCGGCCGTCGCATCGGAGCGCGCGAATTCGCGTTCACGTTCCAGCATTTCACCGGCCGCGATCTTGTCCGACAATTGCAGTTGCGCGCTATGCAAGGCACGCTGCAGATCCTCGATATCGAGCTCCAGCCCCGAAACCCTGGTTTCGAGCCCGCTCACGACAGCGCGTTTCTCGTCGGCAAACTGGCGCAGTTCATCGTGCCTGTGGCTCAGATCGGCCAGGGCTTCACCACGGCGCTCGGCAAGGCCGGCCGAATCGAACAGTTCCTTCTGCAGGGCGGCGAATTCGCCGCGCGCTTCCAGCACCAGCCGTTCCGTGGCCGCGAGTTCGGTGCGCAGATCGCTCATATCATTGTGCGACGCCAGCAGCTTTGCATCAAGTTCGACGAGAGCTGCCGCCTGCCGGCCAAGTTCGCTGCGATCGACGGCGCTCGCTGCGATCAGGCGCTCGTTCTTCTGTTCGACGCGGCGTGTGGAGGCGGCGAATTCAGCCCGCAACTGATCGCGTTCGGCAACGATCTCCGCCATGGACAGCGGCATCTGCATTTCCAGCCGGCGCGTCGACAAACGCATGGCCCGCCGCCAGAAGGCTGGCAGAAACAGCAGCGTCAGGAGCCCTGCGAACAGGAACCCCAGCGCGAAGATCATGAGCTGTTCGATCACAGGCGCAAATACCAGACGAAACGATAGCCCGGACCATGCCACGCACTATGCCGGAAAGCAAAGTCCTGCCAACGCCCTATCAGGGCCTATCCTGCAACAATCCGTGAATGCCGATGCCGGCCGCTTGGAGGGTTCCGGGCCTAGAACGGATTCCAGGTCGATTGCGGGGTGAATTTCAAATAGCCGAGATTGAGCCCAAGCCGCGCTCCGACACCCGAGCGGATCGGCGCCAGGACAACATTGTCGGCAGTCAGTGCCGTCATGCCGAAGCCGCCGATAAAATAGGCCGATCCGTCGATGCCGCCGAAGCGCTGATAGATCGCCTGGGTGGAGGGCAGATTGTAAACGAGCATCATGGTGCGCGACCCCTCCGCGCCGGCGTCGAAGCCGACCGAGGG